>Ga0070739_10000450_pt1 | contig 78807 bp, 76 predicted proteins | sample Coa_R1_7_FD_66445 | JGI IMG/M metagenome (GOLD analysis project Ga0070739, IMG submission 66445) | Surface soil microbial communities from Centralia Pennsylvania, which are recovering from an underground coalmine fire - Coalmine... | ecosystem: Environmental > Terrestrial > Soil > Unclassified ...
ACGATCGCCACGCCGGTCAAACCTTGGAATTCAAGAAAGGCCACGGTATCTTCTTTCACCGGAGTTCCCCGAGCGACGGAGAGGGTGAGTCGCACCCGCTGGGGATCTTCCGGATCGACGACCATCTCTTTCACAAAACCGATATTCACCCCCATATATTTGACTGCGGCGTTGACGTTCAACCCGGTGACCGACTCTCGGACATACACATCATAGAAATCGTAGGCCCTCCTTGATTCCCGCTTGCCGAGCCATAAGATCACGGCAATGAGCGCCGTCCCCAAAAGGACAACGAAGAGACCGATGCGCGCGTAATTTACTTTTGATTCCATCTTCGCTCCTTCACCTTCACGCCGCGCCGCCCCTGAAAGAAAGCCTGGATCAGCGGCTCTTTCGAGCGGGCGAGTTCCGCCATCGTCCCAATGGCAAGAATTCTTCCCTCCCCCAGCATGGCGACCCGATCGGCCACCCGCCAGAGGGTATCCAGATCATGCGTCACCATCACAATCGTCAGCCCCAACCATGCCTTCAGATGCTGAATGAGTGCATCCAATCCACCGGCGCTGATCGGGTCCAGCCCGGCGGTCGGCTCGTCGAGAAAGAGCAGTTCCGGATCGAGTGCGATGGCGCGCGCCAGAGCGGCCCGCTTGCGCATCCCGGTGCTGAGTTCGTCCGGATATTTTCGCGCGCTCTCCGGGGGAAGTCCGGTCAGCGCGATCTTGATCAGCGCCAACTCCTGGATCAACCGCCCGCTCAGACCGGTATACTCTCTCAACGGAACGGCGGCATTTTCCGCCACCGTAAGAGCACTGAAAAGCGCTCCCTCCTGGAATAACACCCCGCAGCGCCGGCGAAGGCGACGGAGTTCGGTTGTCCCCATCGCGTTTGTTTCCTGACCAAAAATCCGGATCGAGCCGGCGTCGGGCCGCTGCAGATGAATCATCTCTCGAAGCAGGGTCGTCTTCCCGCTTCCGCTGGCGCCGATAACGGCGAACAGCTCGCCCCGATAAATGGTGAGGCTGATGTCTTCGTGAACCACCGTCGCGCCGAAGCGGGTGGAGAGATGATGGACCTCCACCACCGGTTCTTTTGCATGCGATCGGAGGGGGCCCACCGCCATTTAGAGCTTCCACCAACTGAGGAGTATCGAGAAGAGGGCGTCGAAGACAATCACCAGGAAAATGGCTTGAACCACGCTGGTCGTTGTATTCCGGCCGACGCTCTCGACACTTCCCCGAACCTGGAAACCTTGGTAGCATCCGACCAGCGCAATGATGATCGCGAAGACCGGCGCCTTGCCGATTCCGATCAGGTAATGTCGCAGCGCAATCTGCTCCCGAAAACGGGAGATAAACTCGGTGTAGCGGATGCCAAGCTCTCCGAAGGCGACCAACATCCCCCCCAAAACACCGATCAGATCCCCGAAAACGGTGAGCAGCGGCAACGCGATAACCAAGGCGGCGATCCGCGGGATCACCAGCAGCTCCTGCGGCGAGATGCCGATCGTCCGCAAGGCATCGAGTTCTTCAGTCACATTCATCGTCCCGATCTCGGCGGTATACGCCGCGCCGGATCGCCCCGCGATGACGATGGCGGTGACCAACGGGGCGATCTCCCGCAACATGGAAATCCCCACCAAATCGACCACGAAAATATCGGCGCCCAGAGGCCGAAGCTGCTCCGCCCCCTGATACGCGATGACGGTTCCGACCAAAAATAATAGCAGGCCGATGATCGGAAGCGAATGATAGCCATCCAACTCCAGACGTTTCAGCAACGCCTGCAGACGAAGGGTCCGCGGACGGGCGAAGGTCCGGAGCAGGGTCATCACACTCTCCCCGAGAAAAGCGAGGGCCTCCTGGAGCTGGATCCCCTCCCGCCAGACAAGAAGGCCGATCCGCTCCAGCCTTCCCGGTTGGGCCGGAGGGGCGCTGATGTGACCTTCCGCCCAACTTCTTGCGACCATCCGCATCAGCTCCGCCTGCGCGGGGGAGAGACGTCGAAGCACGACGCGCCGGCCTTCCTGCTGAAGCGCATTCAGCGTGCGCTGGAGCAACCAGGCGCCGCCGGTATCGACCGCTTGAATCCCCCCTAAATCCCAGATCAGCTCCGGCGTCTTTGGCCAAGGAAACCGCGCGAGCCGCCGCTCCAGATTGGCCAAGTGCGGCAGCGTCCAATAACCGCTCGAATAAACGACCTGATCTTCTCCGAGAGAGATCCCGGCCTCGACATCCTTCGCGAAGGTCTCTTCTTCCATCATTCCCTGTATTGATCGCAACGGCCGCACTCAGCCGCGCTGGACACGCGGCAAGCCGGCTCGCTCCTCGGTTGGATCATTTTTTGTTTTTGGATTTCTGTTTCGACGCATTTGTATCGACAGGCGCGTTTGACTCCGCGCGGGCGGCGGCACCGGTTCATCAATGGAGAAGAGGTGATATCCCCAGGCCGGCAGGTCGAGATAAAGACCGGTGTTCAGTAGATCATCCCCGTTGCGATCGTAGACAGCCGATCCGATCCGATCTTGCAACCGCCAGATTCTCCCGGCGAGTTCCGGGAAAGGAAGGCGCAGATAACATTGACCTGGGTAGGGAGCATCGTTGACCACGACCCATCGACGCGCGCCGTCCGGGCGCGACCACCCATACGCGATGAAGTGAGCGAAGGTGTCGTTCCCCTCCCACGCCGCGACCGTTTCCAGAAGCCGCCACGCTCCTTTGCAAACGACATCATCCTTCAAACACGCCAGCAAGCGATGGTAGAAATCGCGTATTTGCTCATCGAGCGGCTCCTCCGGCCCTCGCCGCAACTGCACCGGAATTCTCTTTTGATTCCCTTCGAGTTGTCCCTGGTGAAAAAAACGAAGACCGGGTGAAAAGAAGGTAATCATGGCGGCCGCCCGGTGCATTTCGGGCGGGAAGGCCTCCGCGGCGCGCGGCTCGTCGTGATTCTCTAAAAATCGAACCAGTCGATTTTGAAAATCCAAGTCGGCCGTCAGATGCTCCCGGACCAGCCGCACCGATCCTTCTCTCAACCGATCATAGAGCCGCTTGTCGTAGCAGTAATCAAACCCCTGTTGTTGAAGCGTCCACTCCAGATCCCAGTAAACTTCCGCCATCAAGAGAAAATCGGGATGCGCGTCGCGAACGGCCCGGATCGCCTTCGGCCAGAAGGGAGCCGCTTTGATTCCCCAGGTCCGCTCGAAGACCTCCGGTAAAATCAGCATCGCCATATCGCAGCGCACCCCATCGCAGCGGGTCGCGATCTTCTGCAACGCTCCAATCATCGCTTCCTGCAAAGCGGGGTTGCCGTAATTGAGTTGGAACGTATCCGACCATCCCGGAAAATTCGGATCGCGGCCGTAAGCCAGAATCAGACTTCCCCGGGAATCGTCTCGACGGGCATAGTTCCACGGCGCTTGGGTCAGATCCTCTTCACGGCCGGTCACATAAAACTCAGGATGTTGCCGCACCCAAGGGTGATCCTGCGCGGTGTGGTTCGGCATGAAATCAAGCATGAGCTTGATTCCCTTCGCGTTCAATCGCGCGCGCAGGCGGGCCAGGGCTGCATCCCCTCCAAAATCGGGGTGAACCGAATAATCGACCACGGCAAAGCAGGAGCCGACGATGTCCTCCTCCGAAAAATCGGGCAAGAGGGTCTGGAATTCCCGGCGCAATGCGCTGGAAGAGCGGGCCTGCTCCCAACCGACCGAACCTGTCTGCCAGACACCGAGGAGCCATATCCAGTCAAAGCCTTTCTCCGCCAGCGCATCCAGGTCGCATTCAGGAATATCATCCAGCGTCGAAACGGTTCCCCGGTTGCGTGAGAGTTTCCCCAAGTAAACACGGGTGTTGATTTGATAGAGTGTCGGATAGGTCAATTGTTGCATTCTGTTCCCCTCTCCCCGGCGAAGCAGATCCAGACCCGCCGGACAATCATTCCCTATACTTCCATTCTATAAGAATCGGCCGAGCGCTTTCAGCCCTTTTCTCGAAAGGCGATTGCATTCGCGCGAAATCAGTGCGGGAAGGTAAGCCCGCTGACCATTGAACCCCTTCCGCCATCGAGACAATGGATTCATTCTACTCAATGCGGGCGAAAGGGAACAAGCGGCCGGCTCGATCAGGTGTGATAAAAAAATTTATGGATGGACGATTCGTCTGTCGCGTTTCCTTTTTACTCCATTCGGGGGTCCTAAGGCCTCCTCCTTTCGCCTAATTGACTCCTCCCCGAAAACATCCCTACGATAGAGAAAAAGACATCGACTCAGTTCAAACTGAACGAGAAGTTCTGACTTCTGTTTGGTATTTTAATATAAGGAGATCTCGATGAAAAAATATATCGCGATGATTGGATTAATGCTTTTGCCTGCGCCGGCATATGCGCAGGCGGTCGCGGTCACCCCCGGAGGCGCCCTTCTCTTTTCGGGCCCGCACTTTTTTGCCGCGATAGTGGTCGGGGTGGCCCTCGCCGTCGCGTTTCAGTTGGTGCTTACCAACCTCTCGGTGGCCGCCGGGGTGAGCGCCATCGGGCCGGTCAACAGTCAGGAGAAAAAAGGTTCTTCCGAAAACAAAGAAAAGGGTCGGACCGATCCGCTGGGAACGGTCCGTCGGATCACCACCGGTTATGGACTCTGGACGTTGGTCACCGCCAGCATCGCCCTCTTCTTCGCAAGCTGGTTTGCGGTGGTGATCAGCCTGAGCCCCAGCGCCTTAATCGGAACGATTCTTGGACTAACCATCTGGGGATTTTTCTACGTCGCCATGACCTACCTGCAGTTGGGGGCGGCCAGCTCTCTGATCGGGTCGCTGATCAACGCCGCCAGCTCGGGACTTCGCTCTCTAGGACAAGCGGCGACCTCTGCTTTTTCCAGCTCCCCCGAGGAGAAGGCGGCCGACACCGCCGCCAAGGTGGCCGCCGCGGTGCGCAACGAAATTTTCGGCGAGATGGCGCCGGAGGACATTCGAAATCAGATGAACACCTTTCTCCAAGAATTGAAGCCGAAGCCGGTCGATCCCCGACAAATCCGAAAAGAGATTGAGAAGCTCTTCGATGACACGGAGATCAAGGCGATGACCGTCCACAACGATCTCCTCGATTACGATCAGCTCGTCGCCTCCTTCTCGACCAAGTATGGCTCCCCTGAGATGCGACAGGCGGCCGCGGAAGCGACCCAGAGGGCCGCCTCGGTCGTCAAAGAAGAGGCGCAATCTGAAAAACCGACCGCCGAGAAAGTGGTCGATGCCGGACTTCGTTTGGCCGGCTACTCTAAAGAAGAGGCCGAGCGAACCCGGCAAGAGTGGGAAAACTATCTGCGCAACACCGGAAAAGAGGAGCTCAACCCGGAGAGCATTAAACAGGAGATCGAGATCCTCGTGCACGATCCCAAGAAAGGGGCCGCCCTCCTGCAAAGCCGGGCCAATGAAGCCTTCAACAAATCGACGGTCGTCTCGTTGTTAGAGCAGCGCAGGGATATGTCGCACGAGGAGGCGGAGCGCACCGCCGATCGGGCGGAGCAGATCATCCGTGAGTTTCGCCAAAGGGGGCAAGGGATTCAGCAGCGCATGAGCGCCGCTCAGGAAGCGGCGGTGGCCCGCGTGCGGGATTATCTCAATTCACTCAATCGGCCCGAGCTGAAGTACGAAGGACTCCGGGATGACCTTCTGCGTCTCTTCCATGATCCCAAAGCCGGGTCCGAGGCGTTGATCCAACGTTTCAAATCGATGGACCGTGAGACGCTCAAGGCGATTCTCGCCTCCCGCAAAGATATCTCCGATGAAGATGCCGAGCATATTCTCAATCAGATCGAATCAACCCGCGACAGCATCATCGGCAAGGCGGAGGAGATGAAAGCGGAGGTGGAACGGCGGATGAACCAATTGAAAGAGGAAGCGCTCAAACAGGCGGAAGAGACCCGGAAGGTCGTCGCGGCTGCCGCCTGGTGGACCTTTCTCACCGCAGTGGTCTCCGGTATAGCGGCCGTGATCGGGGGTGTGGTGGGAAGTCGCCTCATCTAAACCGATGGAACATTCGACCGGCCGCACAACACCGGTTGGAGCGGGAACGAACCGGCGACTGAGAGGCTCCCATTCCGGGAGCCTCTCGATTTCTCCCGTCACCCGATCAGCCGCGCAACGTAAGCCCGCTCATCCGGCCCAAACCAGGGTGGCTCTCCCGCCGCGGCATTTTCACCCATGTGCTCCGGATCTGATGTGGCCGGGATGGCAACATGGCAGCGCCGATCGCTCAAGATCCATTTCAGCAACGCCTGCGCCCAGGACATGACGCCGAAAGGATGCAACGGCTGAAGCGCTGACGCGGCAGGCGCCCGTCGCAACAGTCCTCCTTGACCAAAGGGTCGCATCACAACGACCCCCAGCTCCAGATCGGCCGCGAGCGGAAGGATCTGCCGCTCGACTTCTCGCTCCCTCGGATTGTAGGGAATCTGAATTGCCGTAATCCGCCCCGTCTTCATCACCGCGCTGAGTTCTCCGAAAGCGGCCGGGTTGTAATGGGTTGCGCCGATTGCCCGAACCTCTCCCGCTTCCTTTAATTTCTCCAGTACCGCAAGATGCTCTTGCCACCGCACCAGGTTATGAATCTGGTAGAGATCGATCCATCCGCCGAAAAAACGAAGCGCCCGCGCGATCTGCACCCGCCCTTCTTCAGAAGATCCGGCCCATACCTTCGTCGCGATGATTGCCTGCTCCCTCCTTTTTTGGAGCGTCTCCCCAAGCACCCGCTCCGCCTCGCCATACATCGGCGAGGAGTCAAAGAAGTTCACCCCCTTCGACAAGGCATGGTCGATGATGACGCGGGCCTTCTTCTCGGCGGCGCGGCCGGTCACATCAAACGTCTGCCAAGTCCCCATTCCGACCACCGGCACTTCCAATCCAGATCTTCCCAACGTGCGCCTTTCCATCTATTCCGCGCAATTCCTCGATGAATCATTTCCGTCTCTTTTAAGATAGCATGAGTGCGTGGGGCGCCGCGAGAGCGAGTGCGAGATCGATGATGATTGCGCGACCGATTTCTTCCCCTGCAAAATGCCCCTTTCGAGGGTTGAGACCATGCGATCGATGAGGCAGACTCGGATTCCCGCCTTCGCGGGAATGACGACAAAAGAATGAACTGCTCAGCCAAAATTGACCCACTACCGGAAGGAGTAGTCTCATCAGATCAGAGGGATTCTACTTGAAGAAGCGCCAAGACCGGCCCTTACCCGGTCACTTTGATGTTGTTCTCGACCCGCTTCACCCCCGCGGTCATATTCGCCAGCCGCTCCGCCTCGCGTTTCTGCTCCTCTGTTTTGACCGAGCCATTCAGCTTCACAACCCCTTTGCGACTCTGGACGTCGATATTCCCCAGGCGGGTCGTCGGATTCGTCACCAACTCCGTTTTTAATTTGGCGGTGATCGAATTATCCAAGACCACCTCCTCCGTCAACAGGATCTGGTTGTCCACATTCCGGAGCTGGCCGACGACCTGTCGAGAAATCTCTTCCGCGCGCTGGCGCTCCTCTTCTTTATCAACCAGCCCGGTCAATGTCACCGTTTTCCCTTCCACCGTCGGCTTGATCTCCCAAGCGGCGGTCAACGGATCGCTCTTTAACCTCGTTCGTATCTCCCCTTCAATTGACTTATTGGTGGGAGCCTGCGCCCGCTCCGAATGGGTTGTGCCGCAGCCTGTCCCAATAAAAGAAATGAGCAATAAAAATAGAATCAGCCGATACATCGATTTTCTCCTCCATGAATTTGGTCTCTCTTTCAGAGTTCTCAATACCTGAATACCGAATCAGAGCAAAAAACAGGCCGCTAAGCATGACCTCTCCGAAGATCCCTATTTTCATTGAGGGAATCGCCTCTTCAGAATTGCTGAGAGAGCGGTCTGCGTCGAACACCGCATCGGAGATATCTCGGCCATTGCATATGCATCTTCTCAATATTCTCCATTTGCATATCATGCAATTTGTCATAAGAATGTGAAGAGATTTCGAAAATCTGCAAAACGTTTCAGGTCGTCACGCCGCGCAAGATCATCTATTGGATTGCTCTGTTTGAATGTTTGGGCTATACTGGACCGCGATGACATTGCCAGAGGGAGGACAAATGATGAATCGGCTGATGGGAATCTTCTTTTTTCTGATGATGGAATGGGGGTCGGTCTCGCAGGAAATCAAACCGCGCTCGCCGAGGGTTTCTCCGTTCACGAAGGGCAGATCGCGCCCGACTTCACCCTGCTCGATCAGGAAGGAAAACCGGTGACCCTTTCATCCTTGCGGGGACAGTGGGTGATTCTTTATTTTTATCCGAAGGATGATACCCCCGGCTGCACCAAAGAGGCCTGCTCCTTTCGAGACAACATCGTTGCCATTCAACATCTCAACGCGACGGTCCTCGGGGTCAGCGTCGACTCGGTCGCATCGCACAAGAAGTTCTCCGAAAAAAATCATCTCAACTTTCAGATCCTCGCCGACGATCAGTTTAAAGTCACCCAGCAGTACGGCACCCTCACGAAGTTCATGGGGATCGACATCGCCCGGCGGAGCAGCGTCATCATCGATCCGAAGGGGGTGATTCGAAAACTCTTCCCCGCCGTCGAGCCGACCGACCATGCCCGGGAGATCCATCAAGCGCTCAAATCCCTACAAGGGGGATGAAGCGTAAAGCTATTTGATTCCGACCTGAAACTTTCATTCCAGAATTGAAAGATGAAGGGCCAGCACATTAACAAGTATAAGAAACGGCCCTGCCGCTTCAGCCGGCTGACTCCTGATTACAACACTTCTCCTTTCGCCACACCTTGATTTTTATTCTCAATAACGTTCATACTTTTATATAAGGCGATCAGAACGAGAAGGGCTATCTTCCTTTGGAATGAACCGAAAAGGAGTTCGCTCGAACCGGTGTGAAAGAGCTTGCACATTTTCGGGATAGAGCGCCCCAATCTCCAACACGTCAGGGGAAAAAATCCATTTGAATCCGTGCTGGCTCTTTTGAGATCGCTTCAATGCTAAAGAGGAGGAAAACGAATGGTTGCTGTTTTGGTCATCGTCGCTTTGGTGCTTTTGATTGTTTTTCTCGCGCAGCGTATTTGAGCAGGTCGTAAAACATCCCCCTTCCTTTGTTCCGCTCCCGACTGATGTCGGGGGCGGAACAAACAAATGAAAACAGTGATGCAATTAGAAGTTCGACATCTGACCAAAGTCTATCGGGAGAAAAGAGGGCTCCTGCCGACGAGTTTCAACGTCGAAGCAGGAGAACTGATTGCCATTGTCGGACACAACGGCGCCGGTAAATCGACCCTTCTGAAAATCCTGGCCAACTGGCTCGTCCCTGACGGCGGATCGGTTTTGGTGGACGGCGTCGATCTTAAAAACAGAGTGGCGCTGGTTCGGAAGATCGGTTTTGTCCCGGAAACGCCGAATCTCTTCGACCTGTTTTCCGTCGAATACAACCTCACACTCTTTGCCCGCCTTTTTCAAATCCCTTTTTCGCGCATCGAAGAAATGTTGAAAGAATTGGATCTCCTCCCGTTTCGTCGGCAGGCCGTCCGGGAGTTGTCAAAGGGGCTCAAGCAACGGGTCAGCATCGGGCGCGCGCTGCTCTCGGAGCCACCGCTGCTGCTCTTTGATGAGCCGACCTCCGGGCTCGATTTTGAAATGACGAAAGAGATCTATCTGCTGCTGAAAAAAATTCATGCTTCCGGGAAAACGATCCTCTTTACCTCGCATCGGCCGGAGGAGATTCAAGCGCTGGCCACCCGGATCATGGTGCTGCATCAAGGCGGTCTCGTCTTCGACGGTCCTCCACACACCTATTTCGAATCGACCCTTCATGAGAACCTCTACGCATGATCAGAAATATCGTCACATTGACGTTGCACGATCTGGCCGTTGCATTTAAAAACAAAACCCTTCTCCTGATCCTGTTTGTCCCCCTCTTTATTTTCTTCTCCCTGCACTGGCTCGATCGGACAGCGCCGATGCAAAAGGTAAAAATCGGATTGATCGAAAAAGAAAATTATTCTCCGGAGATGATTCAGAGCCTTCAGTCGGCGAAGAGCACATTCGATGTTCACTGGTTTTCGAATGAGGCGGAGGGAAAACAGTGGCTCAAAGAAAAAAAGGGAGACGGCCTCCTGATCCCCTCTGTAAAAGAGCCGCCGCGCTTGGCGCTGATCATTTTAACGAAAGCCTCTTTTCAAACGGCCGCGGTCGTTGAAAGCCTCTCCGCCCTCCAACTGGCTGTCGAAGGAAAGGGGAAGAACTGGATCTCGGAGATCCGGCCGCTCCAAGAAGCAGCAGTGCAAACGCAGACGCTGCCGACCTGGATGTTGATGCTGGTGTTGCTCGTCGGCTTCATCGTTCTTCCGGCGCAGGTGGCGGAGGAAAAAGAAAAGAAATTATTGTTGGGACTGTTGCAAACGCCGATACGGGAAGGAGAATGGCTCCTGGCGAAATTATTTTTGGGAATGATTTTAGTCGGCCTCGCCGCGATTCTGCTTCATCTACTGGGGGGACTTCGTTTTGGTTTTGAAAAGGGGATCGGCTATGCCGCCTTTCTGGCGGTCGCCAGCTTTTGCTTCAGCGCGTTCGGCATCTTCCTCGGCTTTTTATGCCGCAGTCAGGCGAGCGCCCGAACGCTCGGCGTTCTTTTTTATCTGCCGCACCTGCTCCCCTCCGCGCTCTCCGATTTTTCAGAAAAGCTCAGTGCCATCGCGCCGCTCCTCCCCTCCTATCAATTTTATGGACCGATCAAATCGATCCTTCTGGAGGGAGGCCGGCTCCCTCAGTTTGCTCCGGAGTGGCTCTATCTATTCTTTGTCGGACTCTCCATCTCTTTCTTATCCCATCGCTTAATGAGAAAGCGCTGGCGGATGTAGCCGCGCGCTCATTTCTCGATTGCGAAAAGCCCCCCCTTTATGGCATTCTGTTGAGCACCACCAACCGTTCATGAAGGAGGAAGCTTATGCGTTTGATCACCGCCCTGCTCTTCATCGCATTCACCGCCTGCGTTTCGACTGTTGTCTCGGCCGCCGAGTTTCGACTCTTCAGCAACGACATCAAAAATGGGCAGATCGGGGAAGCCCAGGTCTATAACAGCTTCGGCTGCAAGGGGGAGAACATCTCGCCGCAACTGAATTGGGAAGGAGCGCCCGAAGGGACGAAGAGTTTTGTTCTGACAATGTATGATCCCGACGCGCCGACCGGCTCCGGCTGGTGGCATTGGCTGGTCATTGATATCCCGGTATCGGCGAAGGAGTTGCCCCGTGGCGCCGGAAGCGACAAAGCGCCGCTTCCGAAAGGGGCGCGTCAAACCCGGACCGACTTCGGGAAGCCCGGCTACGGAGGACCCTGCCCCCCGCCCGGCAATCCGCACCACTATGTCTTTACACTTTATGCATTGAAGGTTGATAAGCTCGACATCGACACCGATGCCAGCGCGGCGATGGTCGGCTTTATGAGCAACGCCAACAGCATCGGCAAAGCGACCTTCACCGCCACTTACAAAAGATAAAATCGATGGGTTCTCCCCGCCGGGCTGACCGCCCGGTGGGGACGATCAATCGCGACGGGCATCCATAACCGGCCCTTCTTCATCCACTTCAATCGCCACGGCGGCCTCCTGCTGCACCCGGTTTGGCTTCGTCAAGACCGAACGCTTTCCTTCGAACGCTTTTGTCCCATCATTCGCAGTAAGCCGATCACTTTTTAAATATCTGATTAGGATTTCTCGGTGAGCGGGGCCAGGATGGTTTTGCGGCAGTTTGGCGCGCCGCAGTGACAGGCATAGCGCTGTTCGTCCTCGGCGTCTTCTTCGCCATCCCGTTCATAGGCGTAATCGAAGAAGAGCTCTTCGCCGGGAGCGATGTCTCGAATCGCATCGATAAAAATGCGGCCCCTTTCGATGACCGACTCGCAGTTCGGGGAGCAGGAGTGATTGATAAACCGGGCGTCGCTTCCCTGGTGGGTGGCGTCGATGACGGTATGCTCGTCCACGGAGAAGAGAAAGGTGTGATGTCGCTCCATTTCGTAGTCGTTGTAGAGAGCGTCGGCCTCTTCGTTGGTAATCCGCTTGCCGGTATATTCAACGATCCGCGTCCCTTTCGGGATCGGCCGGAGGGCAAAGACGCCGGAGCCATGGATGGGAGAGGAGCGGACCTCGAACCACTTTCGGGTTCGTCGCGGAGTTCGCTTGGCTTGGATCTCGTCGGGTTCGACCAGCATGGGACGCAGCGACTTTCTTGAACGTGAGTCTCTTCTCGATCACTGACGGCATCGAAGTCTAACAAAGCGTGTTTTGTTTGTAAAGAGGGAACGAATAAGAGGCGATCCTTGCGGAATCAAACGGCAGGACTCTTGAAACGTCTTTCTACTTTTTAATGGCCTTCTCGAGCGCGCTCAGCTTCACCCCAACCACCAACACGCCGATTGGCGCCCCCTCCGACAGAACCGGCGTTGAGATTTGGATCGAATAGGTTTGGCTCGACTCATCGTACTCCGGTTTTCCTTGCCAGGGGACCCCTCTTCGAAAAGGGACTTCAAATTTCGGCATTCCTTTGTGAATATAATAGGTCGTCTTTTCCGCAAAGGCCACCTTTTCCCCATTCGACCCGCTCAGAAAAGCCTCATTGAAGATGGAGTCCTTCGCTTCGATTTTGCTCTTCAGAAACCGTCCGGCCGGGTTCTCCTGAAACGCTTTAATGATGACGTCGGAAGGGGTAAGCTGTTTCCACTTGGCATTATCGAGACCGGGGATCGGTCCTTTCGTATTCTGCTGCAACACTTCCTTGACAATGACCGGATCCGACGCCCAAGAAGCAATGACTCTTTTTTCTTTATCCAACTCCGCTTGAACGGCCGGATTCAACTCGACGTTCTGCGCATGGGCGACAGAAACGATCGACAACAGACCGGTCATCACGGCGAGGCTGGCGAAGATCCTGAGTCGCATTGCTCCTCTCTCCTTAATTTAGCTTTCGACGAAGATCAAGAAGGACCCTTGGTCTTGAACCGACCCATTCTCGATTCATGACCCTAAGAAATCCGCTCGATTTTTAAATATACCAATTCTTGATGATTCGTCAAATGCGCAGCCGGAGGGAAATTCAGATAATCAATGAGGGTTTCTGATACGATCTCAAGCGTGGGCGCGGACCCATTGGGCAATCGTGGCCGCGTTCATCGCGCCGGATTGGCGCGCCGCCTCCCGACCGCCTTTGAAGAGAACCGTCGTGGGGATACTCATGATATTGAAGCGCGCCGCGAGCTGTTGCTCTTTCTCGGTATTGACCTTCGCGAAGCGCGCGTTCGGCTCAAGCATCCCGGCCGCCTTCTCGAATTCCGGCGCCATCATCAGGCACGGCCCGCACCAAGAGGCCCAGAAATCGACGACGACAAGGATGTCATTATTGCTGATGTTGCGGTCGAAGCTCGCTTCGTTCAGCTCAACCGGATGCCCGGTAAAGAGCGGCTGATGACATTGGCCGCAGCGCGGCCCCTGGTTGAGACGATCGGACGGGACGCGATTGGTGGCGTTGCAGTGAGGACAGACGACACGAAGCGGCGCGCTCATGGTTTTTCCTCCTGTCTGATGATCTTATTTTCAGATTAAATTTGACGGTGACCGATTGTCAATAGGGTGGGTTACCAAAGACGCGTCCTCTGCTCAGCCAAGCCACTCCGGGTAACGGGCGGTGGCATCGAAGACCGGGGTGGTCTTGAACTTTTCATATCGCCCTTCGGCGGCGGCCGCGGCGGTCCGCTGCAGCAGCGCCTCCTGTCCCCTCCTTCGGCAAAGATCCGGTCGGGATCTTCGAGGCGGATGACCTCATGGTGCTGCACCAGGTCGATTCGATCGGTCTGGAGCCGCTGGAGCGATTCATCGAGCTGCTTGGCGGCGGCCTCTTTCGTCCGGCCGTCGATCTTCGTCATCAAGAAAACTTTCTCCCGATAGCCGTCGCGCAGCGCCTTGCCCATCCGGAGCTCGCTGCCGCCGTCATGGTAATCCCACGAGTTGTCCATGAAGGTGACGCCGTGGCCGATCGCCTTGCGGATGATCCGGATCGCCTCCTGTTCATCGGGATCGCCGATGTGATATCCGCCGAGCCCTCCTCGCCGGTCCGGCCGAGGGTCCGGTAGAGCATCTCCCCTTTGCGAGTCGACTTCCGTCTTTGAAAGACCGGCGCCTGCGCGGCCGTCGCGGCCTCACCCCACCCCTCATTCATCCCGAACCCCGCCGCCGCGCCGGCGACCGACGCGCTCAACTTCAAAAAATCCCTCCGCGTTTTCATCGATCCTCTCCGAACCTAAATCGAGCCCCCTCTTTCAACCCTCATCAAAACAATTTCAAATACTTTATTCTCTTTTCGGCTCCGCAGACCGTAAGGGGAATTACACCGTGAGGCTATTTTACAGCGATCGCGATCGGATCGCCTCTCCTTGGCTTGATGGGGGGAATGGGGTTGTTGTACATCTTGTTTAGAGGCCGGATTGATTGGATTGGATATGACATTCCTTGGAGCCGCCCGCGTCGGGTTTGTGCCGATCTTCGCCGTTCTCTTCTTTTGCATCGGCGCCTGGAATAGGCACGCCGAGGCCGAGACCGATGAGATCCAAGTCTACACCGCCGAGATTAACGAGCCGGGAGAATTCACCCTTCAACTGCACACCAACTATACGCCGAGCGGCCGGCGTGAGCCCGACTTTCCGGGGGGACTCGTCCCTCACCATACGTTCAACAGCGCCTTGGAGTGGGCCTATGGCACTCGGGATTGGCTGGAGCTGGGAATGTATCTGCCGGTCTATTCGGTGACGGAGGGAGGACACCTTCTCTGGGATGCCGCCAAACTCCGGACCCTCTTTGCCCTCCCGCACGCCGATGAGCGGCCGTTCTTCTACGGCATCAACTTCGAGCTCAGTTACAACACCCGCCGCTGGGAGCAGCACCGGTTCACCGGTGAGATCCGTCCGATCGTCGGCGGACGGATCGGGCCGATCGATCTGATTGCAAATCCGATCCTCGACACCTCGTTCAACGGCTTCAACAAGCTTGACTTTGCACCGGCCGAGCGGATCGCCTACCATTTCTCGAAGATCTGGACGGGGGCGGTCGAGCACTATGCCGATTACGGCGCGGTCGAGCATTTTTTGTCCGGCTCTCAGCGGATGCAGATCCTCTTCGCGGTGATCGACTATGACAAAGATCCCAACCATATCGAGTTCGGCGTCGGCCATGGCTTCACCCACGGTTCCGACCTCTTGGTCATCAAGCTGATGATTACTCGTGAAATTTGATCGGTGCTTGCTGAGGAGCATGTGAATGGAGCTGTCGGTTGAATGGAAGGCCGATGAGTATGGCGACGAGGTTCCGCGGGCGTTCTTTCTCGGCGCGCGGCGGATCGCGGTGGTGGAGGTGCTCGACCGGTGGTTCGGCCGCGACCACCGCTACTTTAAGGTTCGCGCAGAGGATCGGAATATTTATATTCTGAGATACGATATCCCTGCCGATCGATGGGAGCTGACTTTTTTTAAGGCTGAAGGCAGGTGAGTTGAAGAGAACATTTCGCCGGTGGCGCGGCTTACTATGCGGCCTCGACTACGCTCTAACGCTCTGCTGTGCGCACGCGCTCTCCGAAGGTAGACGCTTCGTCCTCGGCGCTCAGCCGGGAGAGGCGCGCCTCGCCGTGGTGTTCTGCAAGGCGGGGTTCACCCTCTTTCGGCGCGCGGCGGAGATCCCTTTTACCATGATTCTCGAAGGGACAAGGATTTGGAGTAATTAAGTATGGTATCCCCGGAATTACATATATAAGTAAGCAAGTTTTACATCAACTTCAATTCCTTTTCTCTGAGGAACTCTTTATTTATGATAAGTGATTTTATAAATATCTCTTACTTGTCCTAAAACGAAACAACTCCCGACGCGCTCTTTTTTAACGACCCGGTCAGCGAGTATCCAAGCCATGTTCGCAGTACAGCCGGATGAATCATTATACCGGTAATAGAGAAAGGGTCCATTTTCACTTAACATTGTTCCGTCAGCAGTTACACAATCGTTGCAAACGGAGTTCGAGGATGCTGCTGGTGGTGCAGATGGGGGGGACAAGATGCCAGAGTGACAGTAGTGCCCGGCACCCTATTGCTACCAAACTTCTGAGAATATTCAGGACTACCAACAATATTATTTATCACCGGTATAAGTCCCGACGTTTTAAGTAGTTCGATATGACCAGATAATCCGGTAGGATCAGGCTCGCGACCCAGCAATCTTCTATAACTAATAGTAACCGCATTTCGGACGACGTAATCGGCACCGGGCACGCCAAAATCGCCAAATCTACTTTGATACTCGGCGCTGTGCAGGATGTCACTAATAACTATGTCATACCCTGAAGAAATAACTTTATTTATCCAACTCTCCAAACCAACCGGGTCTGGCTCCCGAACTAAAATCCTGCGATATAATTCGGTAACTCCTTCCTGAATCGATCGTGACGCAAGAATTCGTTCCTTGAATTCCGGGGTCTTAGCAATATTTTCAATAAGTGTTCTTACCGTGAAGTCTCCTCTCCGTAAACCTGATATCCAACCAACTTTTCCATTGGCATCTGCCGGCCTTCCTAATATTTGCAAGTAAATCGCGTCCACAGCTGGGGATGCAAAGACATTTTGCTGATATTCCTCTGACGTCGCAATTATTCGTACTGCTTCACGCAATGGCAGTCCTTTGCTAAAGGCAGAACTCCAAGAAGAGAGACCGCCTGGTTCCGGTTCTCTTTCAAGTATCTGAGTGTAAAGTGTTGTTACCATCAAATTTGGATTACATACCTGCCCATATGAGACATGGGAGAATAGCAATACTAAAATTGTAGGCAAAACTGAAAAAGAGGTTACAGTTTTCCACCTCATTTCGGCCTCCACGGGATGTTAGACGCTGAATATCTAGACTTAACTACTCAACTATAAGTTCCCAATGGATTCGGAAGCTAGCATTTCTGAAACAGGGTGTCAAGAAAAATCATGCCGGTCGAGAAGGCAAGTCGATCAGGTCTTGCCGTGGCGCATTTGAGTATCTTAAAAGCGCGTCGCCTAAATAGGAAGATCGATTTGACATCTCTGGGCTGATGACAAGAAAGCAGCTCCGGTGGCCGGTTGATCGAGCGGATAACTTTACAGCCGCCTTCCAGCACGCGCCGTTGCGTAAAGAGATTCGTTTTTCCGAAGAAACCTGCTAAAATGTGGTTCAAGAAATCGAGATCGGAGAGGGCAATGAGCAAAATCGAACAGATTGAAAAAGAAATCCAAGCACTCACCCCGGAAGAGCTGTCGGTCTTCCGCAAGTGGTTCCTTGAATTCGACGCCGCAATTTGGGATCGACAGATCGAAGAAGATGTGCGGACAGGGAAGCTCGACACCCTGGCGGAGAAAGCACTCAAAGATTTTAAATCCGGGAGAGGCTCGGAGCTGTGAAGCACTTTGCTTCCCCCGATTTTTGGGCCTGCTATAAGGCGCTCCCCCAAGCGATTCAAGACCTGGCCGACAAAAATTTTGCGCTCCTAAAAAAGGATTCTCATCACCCCTCTTTACATTTCAAGAAAGTCGGTCGTTTTCGGTCCGTTCGTGTCGGCCTGTATCATCGCGCGCTCGGCACCGAGGTTCCCGGCGGGGTTCTTTGGTTCTGGATCGGTAACCATCGAGATTATGACAAACTGCTGGGCTGACCCCCTGGGGTGATCGAATAAGGTCATTCTCCTTCCACATCCTCTCCACTTCAAACATAAGAGACAATCGACAATGAAAATCCACCTGATCGACGGAACCTACGAGCTCTTTAGAAATTACTTCGGCGCCCCGCCGAAGAAAGCGGGCGACGGCCGGGAGGTCGGCGCGACCCTCGGCCTCCTGCGAAGCCTCATCGCGCTGCTGGCACGGCCGGAGGTGACCCACGTCGCCTGCGCTTTCGATCATGTCATCGAATCGTTTCGAAACGATCTCTATCCCGGATACAAAACCTCGGCCGGCGTCGATCCGGCGCTCCTCGCCCAGTTTCCGCTCGCCGAAGAGGCGGTCGCCGCGCTCGGAATCGTCGTCTGGCCGATGGTGGAGTTTGAGGCGGACGATGCGCTGGCCGCCGCGACGGCGAAGTTTAAGAACGAGCCGGCCGTGGAGCAGATCGTGATCGGCTCGCCCGACAAAGATCTGGCGCAGTTGGTCTCCGGCCGCCGGATCGTCTGCTGGGATCGGCGGCGCGACATTGTGCTCGATGAGGCAGGGGTGATGGTCAAATTCGGCGTGCACCCCCACTCCATTCCCGATTGGCTGGCGCTGGTCGGCGATGCCGCCGACGGCTACCCCGGCATTCCCGAATGGGGCGCCAAGTCGGCCTCGGCCGTCCTTGCGCGTTATGAGCACCTCGAAGCGATCCCGAACGACCCAAAGGAATTCGGACTCTCTCTCGGTCGCGCCGCCCGCCTGGCGGAGAGCCTGGCAGCCCACCAGGAAGAGGCCTTCTTGTATCGCAAGCTCGCCACGCTGCGCGAAGATGTTCCATTGGAAGAGAAGCTTGATGACCTGGAGTGGCGGGGAGCCCACAGCCGGTTCAAAGCGCTTTGCGACGCTTGGGGAGAGAAGGCGCTCCCGGCGCGGATTTCCCGCTGGCGCTAAATCGCCCCTTCGCTTGGAGAGACTTGTAAACGGAAATGCATTTCATTAAACTGAATGACAAATCTGGATCGACGCGGAAAAGAATCGCACTTCCAGAAGAAGGAGGTTGAAGATGGAAGATGGGCAGGTCTTAAAACATATCGACGAGCTTGCAAAAGAGGAACACCAGCTCTATTCGCGCGAGAACCTGGGCGACGAGGAGATCAAGCGTCTGCAAAAAATAACAACGGAATTGGATCAATGCTGGGATCTGCTGAGGCAACGGCGCGGCTTGCGCGATGCGCACGCCGATCCCGACACGGCCAAAGTCCGTCCCGCGAACGTCATCGAAAAACAACTGGGATGACCTCAACTGCGGAATTCCGACTGCGGATGGGGGGAGCCCGAACAAAGCGGAATCCGAACGGAAAGGGTCGTCCCCTTTCCCGGTGTTCCGTGAATCTGGACGGTTCCCCCCCAGAGCAGCGCCCGCTCTCGAATGCCAAGAAGCCCGAGCGATTTGGAGTTGGCGATCTGCCCCTCGGTAATCCCTCTTCCATTGTCGCGGACCTCCAGGCAAAGGTGATCTTCGACCTTCTCCAGACGGACCTGAATTTTATCGGCGTGAGCGTGCCGAACAATATTTGTGAGGGTCTCCTGAAAAATGCGAAACACCGTCGTCGAGCGGTCTCGGTCGAGCGTGATCTCCTCCGGCCGGGCGGTGAACTGACATTGCAGCCCTGTCCGGTTTTTAAACTCCTCGACCTGCCATTCCATGGCCGCCGTGAGTCCCAAATCGTCGAGCACCACCGGCCGCATCTCGGTGGAGATTCTTCGAATGTCCCGGATGGTGGCATCCACCAACTTGGCCATCGATTGGGTCCGCTGCCGGAGCAATTTTTCTTCTCGGGGCAATTGTTTCTTCAGCCAAGCCAGTTCCATTTTTAGAATCGTAAGCTGCTGCCCCAGCTCATCATGAATCTCTCGGGAGATCCGGGTGCGCTCCTCTTCCAAGATTGTTTGCAGGTGCGTGGAGAGATCGCGCAACTGCTGACGCGAGTTCTTCAGCTCTTCTTCCGCCCGCTTTCGCTCGGTGATGTCGATAAAGGTGACCATGGCGCCGGAGAGCGCGCCGCTCTTTGGATCCCGCATCGGAATAGCGCTGAAAATCCCCCAAGAGGTCCGACCGTCGGGACGGCGGACGCCGAGGGTCACACCAGGCTGGGATTTTCCGGTCGCCAGACATTTGGAGACGGGATAGTCTTTCGGCTCACAAGGAGTGCCGTCCTCCCAGATCGTCTTCGTGTCGAAATCGACGACATATAATTTCGTCAGCTCGTCGAGCCGGAGGCCTAAAATCCGCTGCGCATGTTCATTGGCCAAGCGAATCGAGCCGTCGGTCGCCACCTGAACGATTCCGGCCGGAACGGCCTCGATGATCCGGCGGTTCAGGTCGTTGCTTTCCAGAAGGGCCCGTTCGGTCTCCTTCTGCTCTGTAATATTGGTGGAGATGACCAGGGCCGATTCGACCTCTCCATCATGCCGAATCGGGAAGATCCGGACCAGCCAACGGGACGACCAGATCGTTTCCAACTCCAACTTTTGGGGTTCTCCGGAATCGAACATTTTTTTCAACAGCGCCATGAAGCGTGCGCCATCTTCCGGGGTTTGATAGTCGTTGACGTGCGTCCCGATAACCCCTTCGACGGTATATTGAGGCAAGGTACGGTTGATAAATATAATCGTACCGTAACGATCGACCGTCATGATGTGATCGGGAGAATTCTGAACAAGGAGCCGGTAGTGATCTGATACAGAAAGGGCCGCCTCGGTTCGCTTTCGGCGGGCCGGCGTTGCAGGAGAAGACTTTTTGCCGTTTTTCGACATGAGAAAAACACCCCTCGCAATTTCAAACTCGGTTGGTTGCCCTGAAACGAAGCCCGCGAGGAGGAGTGCTTTTAAACACGGAGAGAGACAAGTTGGGCATGCGCATCGATGCGCATTTCACACGGTCGGGCTCACGCCGCCTTCATCAAACACTCATGACAGGTCATCCCTGGTCACCCATTCTAAGATGAAGTCGCTATGCATCCATGGCTGCGGACTTTATCACATCAACTAAAAATCTGTCAAATCAACAGGGACGGCTTCTCCGGCAAACATCGCTCCGGAAAATCCGGCCCCTTCCCGCCTTTACAAATCAGATCCCTTTCAATATGATATCCCCGATCCGAGCGAGAGAGCAAGAAGCGGCTCAACCAGTGAGCAGGTTATTTCTGAGGGGACCCGGCGGAGCATGAATCTTAGAACCGTGACAGCCACCTGATATGTCACCCCGCTCCGGGAGGGGGGATCGCTTCCGGCGATCGTGGAGGCCGATGATGATGGGATGTATGTCCTCAAGTTTCGCGGCGCGGGGCAGGGGTCCAAAGCGCTGATCGCGGAGTGGGTCGCCGGGGAGATCGGCCGCGCGCTCGGACTGCCGGTGCCGGAGATCGTCTTCATTGAGCTCGATCCGGCGCTCGCGCGGACCGAGCCTGATCCGGAGATTCAGGCGCTGATCAAAGGGAGCGCCGGACTGAACCTGGGACTCGACTATCTCCCGGGCGCGATCACATTCGACCCCGTGGCGGAGAAGGTCGATCCGGAGCTGGCCTCCGCAATCGTCTGGTTCGACGCGTACGTGACCAACATCGACCGGACGCCGCGGAATACCAATATGCTGATCTGGCATCGGCAGTTATGGTTGATCGATCACGGCGCCTCGCTCTATTTTCACCACGATTGGAAAAACAGTTTGGAGCGAAGCCGGGACCCCTTTCCAATGATCAAAGAGCATGTCCTGCTGAAGTCGGCCAGCCGGCTCCGGGAAGTGGACGCGACCCTCTCGGCGCGGCTGACGCCGGATGTGATCGATGAGATCGTTCAATGGATTCCCGACGCTTGGCTGACCGACGAGGCTCCCAGTGCGGCGGCGCGGCGGGATGATTACAGAAATTATTTATTGAACCGACTCAAGGCGCCGCGCGCCTTTCTGGAGGAGGCGATGAATGCACGATCACACACCCTATGATTACGCCATCATCCGGGTGGTGCCGAGGGTCGACCGCGGGGAGTTCGTCAACGTGGGGGTGATTGTCTCGTGTCAGGGGTCCGACTTTCTCGACGCGCGCATCGCGCTGGACGAGCAGCGGCTGAAGGCGCTCGATCCGACGCTCGACATCGAAACCATTCGGGCGCACCTTGCAACGATCCCCGCCATCTGCAAAGGGGGTGTGGAGGCGGGGGCGCTCGGACGGCTTTCACCGCGGGAGCGGTTCGACTGGCTCGTCGCCCCCCGAAGCACCATCATCCAGACCTCGCCGGTCCACACCGGTCGGTGTAAAAATCCCGCTGCGGCGATGGAGCACCTGCTCGACACAATGGTGCGCCCCCTCCGACCGGACCCGTCCGGGCCAGACCCTTCACGGCCTATGTGATGATTCTTTGGACCGAGTTGAGAAGAGAAGCCGATCTCTCCTGTCGCCGGAGAGGAATCTCACCGGCGACAGAAAATCCAATCGACGGGACGCGTGCATCATCGATGATACACGGCGTGAGATCAATTCCATTTATCCGCGGGCGAAATAGGGGTTCTTTCCGCCGGCATGATCGGTGACGTCCAAGACATCGACGATACTCGGAGCCGCCTTCTTGATAGCGGCGATCACCCCCTGCTTCAATGTCACCTCGGCTCCCCCGCAGCCATGACAGCCTCCTCCGAGGCGAACATAGGCGATATGGTCTCGCACCCCAACTAAGGTAATCACGCCGCCATGACCTGCGACCGCCGGGTTGATCTCGGTATTCAGGAGATGTTGGATCGCTTTTGCTTCGGGGCTGTCTAAATCGGCGGCGCTCTCCGGGGCGGCGGGCGCCGGAATGGCGCTCTTCGGATTCTCCACTTTAAAACCGCTCTGATCGAGGGTGGTAATGTAGTCGATCTTCACTTCGTCCAGGAACGAAGCATCCCGCGCCTCCATGAAAAGCTTAAAGCCGTCCGCCTCCGTCGTGACATCATCCATCTTCTGCTTGCCCGCCTCCACAAAGGCAAGGCGATATTCCACCTTCGGCGGCAGGCCCCGCATCGTCAGCCGAAGCCCCTCGATCTTCATCTTGTGCTGCGCCTCCTGATCTTGGATCAGCGCTTCGATCTTCTTTCTGGCCACTTCAGTAAACTGAATCATGTCGGTATCCCTCCTTCTGTTGCCCGATCATACCATATCCCTCTATCGATCTTCCGCAAAATTGTGCCGATCCGAATTGTATGGAAATCTCTGCGGCTGCCGACCTCCAACCGACCCTATCTTCATAAAGAACGCTCACGGACGGCTCTTCTCCAGCGACTGCTCGGCCTCTTGCCAGCGCCGGACCACCGCCGGAAGTTCCGGAGAGGGATTGGTCACATGGACCGCCTTCAACACCTCCGCGATCGGCACATTCCCGGTCCGTCTCCGGAACAAGCCCTTCACGAATCCGATCGCAATGACCTCTCCGTCGCGCTCGAAGCGTTGCTCAATGAAAAACCATTTCTCATCCCAGCCGACTACCCGCGTTCGTAACTGATATTTTTGAAAGGGACTCAACGAGCGGAAATACCGGATGAAGATCGAGGCGACCAGCGGCTGCCATCGGTTTTTCAGAGCGGTTTTTCCGAGCGGGGTGCGAGCGATCAGATCAAGCCGGCCGAGGTCCATCACCGTCAGAAAGCGGCCGTTGTTCATATGCCCGTTGATGTCGAGATCGGTCGGCCAGACCCGCAAGGTGAGCATCGAGGGGTCGAGCGGTCGTAACGGGGACCGGAAGAGACTTCCGATAAGAATGCCGAACAAACGGAGAAGGAGATTCACATCCACGCTCTGAGCGCTGAACAACAAACCGGGCGCCGATCTATCTTTTTTGCGCACGCGCGGGACCCATCATGCACCGCGGGAAGGACGGCTGTCAAGCGGCGGGGCGGTTCTTATTGTGACAATGAATTGTCTAATCGGGAATGAAGAATGCTTGAGGAAGGACGGATTTACCTTTTAGGCGAGCTGAAAATATCATGCATGAGATCGACCAATTTTAGTATTTTTTTATCCCGGACGCGATAGAAAACCTGGCTCCCCTGGCGGCGAGAATCGAGCGCATTTCGATCTTTGAGCAGGTTGAGATGCTGCGACATGCTCGACTGAGAGAGATTGAGCGATTGGGTCATCTGTTGAACGCTCATTTCTTTATCGGCCAGGATGGCGATGATTTGCAGCCGGGTCGGATGGGCCAAGGCTTTCAAACATCTCGCCGCCGTCCGTATCTTCTCTTCAACCGTCATGAAGGACACTCCAGGAACACAGCCTAATTATACCATCATAATCACATATTTAGAAGCCTGCCCCGTTACGCGGTCAATCAGACGGCGTGTCGACCCACTCAAAAAGATCGTGTTTCTATTTTAATATGAATCGCCATGAGAGTGCAAATAATATCCGATCCAATCGAGAAGAATAAAATCTGGTTGGAATTGTATTTATATTTGTGTATCATGATATTCTAATATAAACAAGGAGAGTCGGATCGTGAAAAAGGAGGTAAAAATAACGGCAAGAGGGATGACGGCGCTGGCTCACCCGACGCGGCTGCAGATGATCGCCGTCTTGAGAGAGAAAGAGATGAATGTCCATCAGATCGCTGATAGGATTTACGCACTCTTATGGAGGATCTATGCAAAACAGAAGAGAGCATCTTCGGAAGGGAACACAAAGTAACAAAGAAGCTCTGGTTCGAGATGTCTGCACCCATGGAACGGGAATCTACACAGATGAAATGTATCAGAAGGAGATACGATCCTGATCGATCTTTCTCTTCAAGATGATCAAAAGAAGGAATCAAAGAATCGATTGTCGGAGAGGTCGCCTGGGTCGAGCGGCTTGAAAAAGGGGGCCGATATGCGCTCGGTATTCGATTCCAACGGATCGAGAAAGAAAAGCCGAGGCTCTTTGAGCATCTTCGACAACTGGAGAAAAGGATGAGTTATTACCAAAACAGTTGATGTCCGATTCTGTCCAACAAAAAATCATTTCATCGTCAGAACGATTTTTCCGATGTGACGACCCGATTCGATTCGCTCATGCGCTTCGCGGACCTTCTCCATGGGGAAAGTTCGATCGATGATCGGCTTGATTCTTCCCTCATGAAGCAGCGGCCAGATCTGCTTCTCCAGCGCCTGGGCCAGCGCGGTTTTCTCTTCCACCGAGCGGGACCGTAACGTCGACCCGGTGAGGAGGAGCCGTTTGAACATCACCTTCCTTAAATCGAGCTCCACCGTCGCCCCTTGCAGCGTGGCAATCTGCACCAGCCGTCCCTTCATCGCGAGCGCCTCCAGATTGCGCGCGAAATAAGGCCCCCCGACAATATCGAGGATCAGATCGACCCCTTTGTCTTGCGTGAGCCCTTTCACTACCGAGACGAAGTCCTCTTTTTGATAGAGAATCACCCGCTCGGCGCCGAGCGCTTCGCATACCGGAATGGCCCCCTCTTTTCCGACCGTGGTAAAGACCCGGGCGCCCAGGGCATGCGCCGCGATTTGAATCGCCGCGGTCCCAATCCCTCCCGATCCGCCATGAATGAGAACACTCTCCCCGCTCTGCAATCGGCCGCTTTCAAAGAGATTCGTCCAGACGGTGAAGAAGGTTTCCGGCAGGGCCGCCGCTTGAACAAAGTCAAAACCGGAGGGGATCGGAAGGCACTGCCCTTCCGGAACGGCGACATATTCCGCATAGCCCCCGCCCGAGAGGAGCGCGCAGACCGCATCCCCCTCCTTCCAGCGGGTCACCCCCACGCCGCAGGCCACGACCACTCCGGCGACCTCAAGGCCGAGGATATCGGACGCGCCCGGCGGCGGGGGATAGTGTCCTTGGCGTTGATAACAATCGGGACGATTCACCCCGGCCGCATGCGCCTCGATCAGCACCTTTTTCGGGCCTGGAATCGGGCGCGGCCGCTCTCCGATCTGGAGGACCTCGGGGCCCCCGAACTGGCTTATCTCAACGACCCTCATCTTCGACCATTCCATAGCATGATATTTAAATAGGACAAAAGAGCCGATGCTGTCAACGGGAGCGGAGTGAGTCCGTCTGGGTAAGCGGTGATTGCAGATAAGTGCAGAACTGCAACGCCAGAGTGAAGCGGCATAAGCCGCGCTTTTTACGAGCGCGGTTCGGGAATTTCGATCGTGAAGGTCGTCCCTCGGCCAGGGCTGCTCTCAACGGATATTCTCCCTGCAAGCGCATCGACAATTTTTTTAACAATTGATAATCCCAAGCCGCTCCCCTTGGTATACTCCGTTGAAGCTTCCGGGTTGGCGCTGAACGGTTGGTATTCCTCGAAGATATGCTCCAAGCGATCGGGCTCGATCCCGGCGCCCGTATCGGAAACAATGATTTGGACTCCTCCCGGCTCGGCCAACGGATTTAGTTCAACCCGAATGGTTCCCTCCTGCGTGAACTTCACGGCATTGCTTAAGAGATTCGTCAGTACGCTGCGGATGAAAGAGGGGTCGGTCCGGAAGGTCTGCGGGAAATTAGGGGCCAGCTTCTTCTCAAGCATCAGCTCTTTTTCTCGAAGGAGCGGATCTAAGCTGACGACCACGCGATCGAGTATCTCAGGAAGGTTGGTCTCGATCATCTGCGGGACCATTTTCCCTGATTCCATTCTGGCCAGATCCAGGATGTTGTTAATGAGTCTGACCAACTCCTCGGCGCATCCATGGATACGGGTCATTATTCTCAACTGTTCGGGGGTCAGCGGGCCATAAGTCCCTCTACGAAGCAGCTGAGTGAATCCAATAATGCTGTTCACGGGCGTTTTTAATTCGTGGGAGATATATGAAAAGAATGAATTTCGGGCCTCTCTGATCTCTTCAATGCGCTGCGTCTCCTCGGTGGGTATTTCCTCGATTGCTTTCGTCTCTAACGATGCGAGGCGGGGTCTGCTGATCTCCCGCACCAGCGCGATCGCAAACTGCGCCTCCCCTCTTCGGTCCCGCACCAGGAAGACGGCGAGATCGGCCCAGATGACCGCACCATCTCTGCGGTAGTATCGCTTCTGAAGTTGATAAGATTCCCGCTGAGCCTGACTGAGCTCTCGGAAAAGCGACCACTCTTGTGCCACATCGTCCGGATAGGTGATCTGAGTAAAGACCAAGCGACCGAGCTCTTCCGAGCGATAGCCGAGCATTTGCTGCAGCGCAAGATTACTCTCTATCGCGCGACCCTCCAAATCCAAGCGGGCAAGGCCGACCGGCGCCCGCTCAAAGATCATTCGATACTGTCTGATGATCTCTTGAAGTGTTTCCTCAACCTGTTTGCGCTCGCTGATATCCGAGACGATGCTCCTGCAGTTCGTCGCTCCATCCGATTCGAGCACCACCATGCTATCCATTTGTGCGGGGAAGGAGGTCCCATCTTTCTTGATCAGCCGGATTTCGCAGCTTTGACGCTCCCCTTTTGTATAGAGACTTATTCTATAATCGTGAAAAGAGGGCCGGTCCTCTTCAACAACATAGAGCGCGAAGGGAGTTTTGATGAGGTATCCTTTTGGGATTCCCAGGAGTGCTGCGCCGGTCCGGTTGACCTCCAGGATGAAGCCGTTTCGATCCAACGTGAAATAGCCGACCGGAGCAGAATCGTACAGCTCTCCATGTCGGCTGCGGGAGGCTTCAATCTGTGCCTGAAACGTGCTCCGGATCTGATCGATCCGAAGTTGCATCTCCGCTTCGCGACTCTCCATGCGATGAATTTCACGCAGGATGTCCTCCAGATGGCGCGAAAGATCGGAGGGTCCCCTCCGCTTGATCAATTCATCTGCCTGTTCCTGAATACTTTTCTCTTCCATGTTCATGCTTTCAGAAACCCCCTCCACAAGGCTGCCAAAATATACGCTCTGATGATACACAGAGACCTCTCCGAAACTCTCAGGACATAAGGGTTCAAATTGGGTCGAGCAGACGCATCGGTATGGATGAAGAATATAAAAACGGACGAATTACACCGCACTCATAAATGCAATGACGTGTATCACTTTCCCTAATCTATTGCAAGTTCTTTCTAGAGATTATTATGAACTGGTATGCTTTCAGGCAAGGAGAAAGGGAAGAGTCATTCTAAACTAAGTTTTATTCGTGGGATGCGAAATGGGATTGGCTTCCATAATACGGAAGCGCGTCGTATTGAGTCTTCGCTCTATTTAAAAACATGATCCCTCAGCCTTGCCGAGGAATCACTGCGCCGTGAACCCGCAGAGGGTCGCGGGATCGCATCAGAGGGTATGAGTTGTCACTACTTGTGAAGAATAAACTGGAGCGGGAAACGGGATTTGAACCCGCGACCCTCGCCTTGGCAAAGGATTTTAGTGATCCCGCTTCAGCATACTCCAACTCACAAAAACCAACTCTAACAATGAGTTATAAAAAGATCCCAAATTGGCTGGAATGAGTTGAAATGAGTTAGTTTATGTTAGCGTTGAGCACAACATGAGCACATTAGATTATATCCCATATCAGAAGTGTCCCAACGTTTCTAAAAATCGGCAATTTCTGATCACAACCGATTGTTTTCTATCAGAGCGATTTTCTAAATCGAATTGAAATCGAGACCAGGTTCGAATGCGATCGTATTCTTTGAAAACATGATGTTAGACGAATCTACTTCCAGAACGTTGGGACGCTACTGATCCCATATATGAATCTTCTCCAGATTCACTTAATATTAAAATACTTATCCTGCCACCACTCCTCAATAAGGAAGGGAACCTTTTGACGATTTGATCGACTTTATTTTTCAGCTCTCCATCCAGTTTTGGATGATACCGGGAGCCAGCGAAACTCGCCTTCGGTTTATGTTCCCAGCCCAGCTCTCTAATACTCCTCGCAGGGATCGAGGAAGATTCCTTCTTTACCAAGAGATCTACTGTATTAGCAAGAATAGGCTTTTTTAGCCATGTTGAGACTTGATGAGATAAAAACGACTTTACCCTTGATAATCAGACGGTTTGTGTGATTTCATATGTAAACTTTTGAAGACCGCTTGAGACATTGCAGGATTATTTACTACAACTAAAACCGCCATCTAGCAAACTCGGAGAAGGAGGGAATGGGCGAATCACATATAAAATAAGAGGTAAGATATGCCTAGATTGATATACGAAGAAGCCGCCAGATGTTCGGCCGATACCAAAAATGGTACTCTAGTTACTACATCATAAGCACAAAAGCCTTGCGGGCAAGAATAATTGGTGGTTTAGATTCTATGGGAGAGAACCCTATTCGGGCGATTATGATACATGGAAAGCAACGCAAGATAAAATAATGCCGATCTCCGAGGATTAAAACGCTCCCGCTTTTTATGTGATTATACTTTTAGTTTTTTGCATTATTTCCCTTAAATAATTCAAAAGCGGTAATACTAAACACCACCCCTATGACGGGCGTTTTAACAGCATACCATCCCCAAAAAAATTGAACATGATCACGGAATTTATCTTTTATCTCATAAGGAGCAAAGGGAATTGGAAGTGGAAGTCTCCAAGAAAAGCCAGGTGTAAATTCAGTACGCTCCGTCCCAGCTCTATCCGTTAAGGATAGATATGATATAGTTAGGCCGGGAATTACATGATTCAAAAGAAAATCCTTGAGCCAATTCTGAGCCGGGCCGTCATATTTAAAGAATAAGGTTTGCCCAATACCAGGAGGTTTTGTCGAAATATTAAAATCTTGAACGTCACGGCTGCCAGTCCTGGTGGCATACAATAAACTTGGAGAGACACCAAAATGGTATCCATAATCCCGAACCTTTAACTGAATAATATCTTCTATTTCAGGAACTGTATTAAGGCGTCCAAGAGTATATAGAGCCCTTATACATATGGCCCAATCCTCTAATATCTCGTCTTCTATTTTGTCATCCTTGTTTTCTCCGTTAGCTTTTCTGTCCTGATCTTCTTCGTTTTCATCGTGGTGGTAGTTCGTTTCACATTCTTGAGGCGTTTCTAGACTATGTGGTTTTACTGGAACGGAAAGCGAGTATATCTCAATCCTTAGTTCGTCGCCATTTTTCGATTTATATCCATTTGTCGAATCTCGAAGCGGAATGTTATCCATTCGTAGCGAAAAAATTTGTTTTCCAATTAAACTCTTGGTGTCAATGTTGCGAGTAAAGACCACCGGCAGAGTTTCATTTTCCAGGAACATTTTTCCATTTCCTAAATATTCATTTTCAAGCCACCATGAGTTGAAAATTTCCTGATCCTTTAAAATATCTTCAGTTTTTCCATATTTTTTGAGTATTCTATTAAAGGCACTCCTAACTTCTATTAAACTCCAACGATCTGCTCCTTTCTCCCTAAGATAAAGCCTGAAAAGATGGAACGGATGGATGGGAAGACCTTTCAGTAGTTCCTCATTACATTTAAATTTAACACGAATGGTGCTTTGTGCATCTATTTCGTTTCTATTTAAGCTTCTTTGCTCTCTAAAATCAAATCTTAAGACCTCAATATCCAAATACTTTAAAAACCTATTTTCGTTTTCTTCTGGCTGCTTCTGAGAGGACGGCTCGCATTGGGCAGGAGTATTAGCTGAATTTGAGATAATCCCACCGTCAGCTGGAGTATCGCCCAAGGCCGGATATTCAATAATAAACAGATAAAAAGCCAAACCAACAAAGACTGAGATTAGAATTCGCATTTTAAATGGTAGGCAGAATTAAGCTTTATATGCTAGATTATGTATCTGAGCAAATATAACCTAGATATACTGATTCATACCATTTGTCAATGTAATAATGAACATACATTCAAATCTTAAGCTATTCCCAAGATCCACATCTCATCGGAATGCTAATGCCTAGTCATGGCTTAATGTCGTCTCAAGTGGAGTTGCCCCTAGTGAACCGGACACGAGGGAGCGCTGGTTAAGGATCGTTTATACTCCCTGGGTGACATCATCTTCAAGCCCTTATGCGGGTGATGGTTATTGTAATCTTCGAACCACGGACTCGCCGAGCGAGGGGAGCCCCGGATCAATCACAAACAGGTGTATCGGATCATGAAGGCGCAGCTGCTGCTGCTGAGCCGCTACAGCGGCAGGCCGGTACGTTCTCACACTGGGACGATTGTGACCGATCGACCCAATCAGCGCTGGTGTTCGGACAGCTTCAAGATCGTCTGCTGGAATAGAGAGCGGGTTCGAGTCGCCTTCAGCCTGGATACCTGTGATCGGGAAGCAATCAGCCACCTTGGAACCACCGCCGGGATCTCGGGCAGATGATCGAAGACCTCATTGCAGACTCTGTGGCCTCTCGGTTCGGCTTGGTGGATCAGCTTCCCCATCCGATCGAATGGCTGACAGATAATGGGCCTCCTTACACCGCCGTCGAGACCCGCCGCTTTGCAGCCGCACTGGGCCTGATCGTCTGCACAACACCGGTGAGAAGCCCGCAATGCAATGGGATGGCCAATGCCTTTGTCAAAACCTTTAAGCGCGATTATGTCCATGTCAGCCGGCTGGATAATGCAGCCGTGGTTTTAGAGCAGCTGCCGAAGTGGTTCGAAGACTACAATAACTATCATCCTCACAAGGGTTTGAAGATGAAGTCACCCAGGGAGTATAAACGACCCTTAACCAGCGCTCCCTCGAGTCCTGTTCAATAGGGGCAACTCCACTTCTTCTCGATAGAACAAAGTTGATTTCTGACGACTCTCCTTTTGTGAAATCTGATGTTACGTTTATACTTTTTATTAAAGTTTTTTCCTTTTCTAACCTGCAAAGAAGCATGTCAGGATATTAGAAAATAAAACATCTGGACAATTAAAAACAAGAAGTCTTTGGAAAGGGATGTTGAGGTTTCGGGCAGGTTTTTTGAGAATAAAAATAGTACAGGTCTGTCAGTCTGGTCAATTACATTGCTTTATCAATCGCTTTTTCCCGTTTTTGATTTGCGAAGCTTTGCTACAATTGCGGAAAAGCCAATAGCATGCTCAATTCCGTTATCGCGATCTGAGAGTTCAAGAAGTAGGCGCCCTATTATTGTAGGATTAAAACCAGAACCAATCACCTGTTTTATTGCCTCATTTATTGAAATATGTTTTTTCGAGGCAAGGGCGTTGGATTTCTTTTCATTCACATAATCAAATAATGGTTTCTGGATTTCTTGGCCGGACTTATCTTTAACATTACTTAATTTCAAATCTGAATGGGTTAGGGGTAAATTTGTTATAGGGATATTAAAATGTTGAGAACGTCGTTTAGCAAGAATGTGTTGGCCAAACTCAAGCTGGAGCCACTCCCAGATATTCCCATCTTTACCTTTTTCGAAATATGGAGTGCCGACAGCTTTTGCATAACCAAGCCCTGAGACGGCCAAGCGCCCATTCACCATCCCGACGAAGTTTGACTGGGTAGAAGGGGCATTCCACTTTAGTAAGTCGGGGTAAGTAAAGCTTTTTGTTGACTTGCCCTGTCCTATTGAAGATAAGCGTAATGCTTCATCCTCTATATACGCTATATCACGTATATCTCCTGGGGGAATCTCCCTTGTAATTGATCCGATAATAGCACCTGCCATTGATGTAATTGTATCTGTATCGCTACCAAATAAATTTGCTGAAATTAATACAGCTGTAATAGGGTTCCGCCCATATAGCCAAGCTAACAACGATGCGAATATTGCAGTTTTCGTACCTGAACCACGATGCTCCTGACTCATCCCTCCCAAGTCTCTTAATATTCTAGTATATTGATCTCCCAAGGAATCATTATTCATTGGTAGTAATTGTTCAATCAATTTAAAGTCACATAAACATTCTTCGACAGTATTGTTAATCACATCTGAAAACGTATGTCCAGAATATCGTTCCCACGCTGGTAACCAGAAATCACTAAGCTCTTTGTCAGAATGAACAAAGTCATCTAAAAAATGAAACTGCTTAACAAACTCAATCCATTCATTCGGCCCCGGAACGTTTCTTCTTTCGAGAGAGTAAGCAAGACAAAGAGCGTGGAAGACCGCCCCTAGGATTCCGCGAGGATGGCCATGGGTACAAATAGCATTTCTAATTACATCTGGCAGAAAAGTTGAGGGATTACTGAAGTCCTTAGAAGCCCACACATGCGGTTGAATTCTCATGGCCGCGCCATTTCCACCAGAATCGATATAACGCGATTCTTTGCCCTGAAAAAAATTGCTTGTCCAAGTAACATCCCGGCGAGAAAGAGCCATCGCCGCGCTTTTAGTACCTCTTCCTGCGCCTAGGCTGTATGATAACCAGACAGGCAACTCAACTTTTGAAAATGCCTCAACATCAAATTTTCCATCTCCACGGATTGATCGGCAAGTCGCGAGACGTAACTGAGTATCATCTGAATAACAACCAGCCGGTAATTCAACAAAAATCCCAAATCTCCCACCAATACGACGTCTCCATGGAATGGTTTTCTCAACCCTATTAGTGCCCGCTCTCCAAGCCAGTCCCTTCTCATCCGCCAATTCTGTGAGAAAACCCAAGGCATCACCATAGGCGGCCCATAGAGCAGAATTCTTTATGAACTCCAAATTCTCCATTTCTAAACTGAGACTCCTAAATTCTAAAACTGAGATTCCTCAAAGATTTCAGGTTTAATATAAACTTCAACATTTGGATGTGCAACTCCTCCTATCTGTGCATAAACCTCGTCTTGGTGATCACCCTCTTTAACATAAATTTTCCTCAGAAATTTAGTAGATAGCTCTTGAGGATAGAGAACTTCCGCTTGATAACAAGTGGGACAGTTAGTGGGAAGATTAGGTTCTCGGGTGATTTCAGCACCCGCCCACCGAGTTATACGATTTTCAAAAAGAGCTACAAGTCCATTGGGTCCTTTTTGGCGATGTACACCTGTATATATATTATTAGTAGTTGCAAAAAAAACTCCCGAATGGGACAAGATTTCCGGATCAAACGAGAGCATACACCACCAGACATCCTTATGCTTATGCCACTTTTGTGATGATTTGAAAAACTGATGATTAATTCTACTGATAGATAGGTTTACATAATCTAGCCAGTTGTCATCTTTTCTGAAAGCAGCATTTGGACTGAAAATATACTCTAATTTCTTATCATTTGGAAGCATCTTACGAGATTGTACGGCGCGTTTATAGAGAATTCCGACCAATCCTTTATTGGTTGTAAAGTGTAAAACTTCAGTGATTTTTCGTTTCTTTACAATTTCTTCAATCGTCATACACAAATTTCTCGATATGTAGCGGGATCAAAGTACTCTACCAGCGAAGAAGCCTTGTCCGGCTTATAACCTAAAATAACGGATTGACGTGCACGACTGATTCCCATCGCCAGTAACCTTCGGAGCGTATTTAATTGATCATCTCCTTCTTCTTCACCATGCGGTGTAACTTCTTGGTTTAGGCCTAGAACAAAGACGTGATCAAATTCTAAACCCTTTGCAGAATGAAGCGTACATAACGCAATATTCACACTTCCTTTCGGCCACGCTGTTTGCCTCGTTATATGCAAATAAGGTAGGCCAAATGAATCAAGATACTGTTCTGTTGCAGAAAACCAACCTCCGCCCTTTGGATGTAGAAAAACGACTGATTCATTATCGAGATTTATATTTTTTTGAATATACTGAATGGCAAACTCCATTTGCTTGCTAAATTTCCCTTTTAAAATTATTGGAATCGGTCCCCTCTGTTCACAGCTATTGAAATCTGGGAGGGTTCCATCATCCTCAATTTTCATATTTCTAAGCAACGGCAAGGCAAAACGGGCAATCTCCACAGTATTCCTGTAATTTTTTTTAAGACGGTGAGCCTTTTCAATAATAATACCGGCTTCTTTCCATGTAAATCCGCGAGGATAAATTCTTTGGGCAGCATCCAATACAAAGGTGAGTGAATTGTTCTCCGCTAATTGATTTTTTATAGCCCGGATTTGATTTGCAGAAAAATCTTGGGCCTCATCTACTATAATAATGTCATATCCAGGCTCAACTGGGTTTTTTATTAGTTTCACGGTAATATCATTCCAATCAATTAATTTTTCTTCTGACTTCCATGCGTTATAAGGCCAAATTACATCTTCTAGAATCTGCTGCCTCTTACTACGATCAACACGCGGAGATAATCCCCTGCCATTTCTTTCACAATCCAAGTAGGCTTCAAGTTCTTCCGGAAGAAAGCGACCGGTGACATATTCAACTTCATCAACCAAAAAATCAGGATTTAATGATATATCTGCACCAAGATTAATTATCTTCTCACGAAGACGATCCACGTCAGCTGGCATTTCTCCAAGAATATCCGAAGCCCATTTACCAAATGTTAAAATCGTGAATTCTAATGATTCGATATCATCTATTTGTTGCTTCGCTAATTCTTCAATGTACCCTTTCAACGTACGATTGAATGTAAGAGCAAGAATACGTACTGGATCATTAAGTTTGTGTCGTTCCCTTCGATTTATCCAATATTTCACAAGGGAACGCAGTCTTAATAAAACAGTTGTTGTTTTTCCACTACCAGCAGCACCTCGAATAACCACCGTTCCAGGCCTATTGTGAAGAATAATCTGGAGTTGCTCTGGAGTTGCTGAAACATTAGTTAAACCCTTCATTATTTATCCTCAGATCGCATGCCAATCTAGACAACCTTTGAAATGAAAGCCAACAAGCAATATATGTCTTTAAGGTATATATATACTATCACTTGGAACTAAAATTAGTGCATGCGAAAGAAATAGATTGAGGGGCATATTTATCAAGAGGGCCCTCGGCATTCTCTGTATTCTAATTACCGTCATATCGCCTTATGTCAAAATTTCCTCTGTCACCGGGATTATTTTGCACACGATGAATACCCCGACGGGCTTCCCCAGGTAAACACCCCCATAATACTGTCGCATAAATCGAAAGTCAAATTTTTGATATCCTATAAATTAGGGTCAAAGTCATTGTATAATGGAATAGATACTATTGGGCTTACATGTTGGCAATCAAAAACATATGTGGCAAGGAGGAAAATGCAAAAGCCAAAACTAAAACGTAAATACATCCAGAATGATTTATTCAAGGCGGGTCCCCATACAAGTCTGAATGCATGTGTTGGCACCAATGGTGGACCCTACAATTTTGGTGATTACAGCACCGGATATTTCGAAGCAGGAAAACGACTATCTAAAAGTATCCTTGAGGATAACTGGTATGCCGATGTTTTGGTTTACCCTCTCGTATTCACTTATAGACATGCAATCGAGCTAGGAATAAAACATCTCGGTTCTATGATTCCGAAAATCTACGATGATAAATCAAAAATAAAGTTCACACATGATCTGGAGGATAATTGGAAAACTGTTCGGACTTATTTGGAACGGGACAAAAATTTTGGCGGCAGGGATCTAGTTAAACAGATCAATAAAATACTTCGTGATTTTCTTCATATTGATCCAACCGGGGAAGCGTTCCGCTATCCAATAGCGCGTGTTGGTTCAGCCTTTCTCCAAGATACCAGTATTATCAATATTGAAATATTTGCTAAAACCATGATCTATGTCGCTGAAACCTTCGAGTACTGGTTCGATATGGTAGATGAGTACTGGGTGGCAAAGTGCGAAGTGGAACACCATTCTTAACTAGAAACTATCTCAAAATCAAAAATCGGATAGAAATGATCGCATTGCCAAGAGGGACACTTTAGATTATCCGCATAAACAGGCCCTTTTGTGATATCATCATTTGCGAGCTAAACCACTCTGATGATGAAAACCGATTTGAGATAGGTTCTAATAAATGTATGTTGACCATTTGAAGAAAATAATAAATTTAGTTATCCTATATCAGAAGTGTCCCAACGTTTCTAAAAATCTGCATTTTCTGATCACAACCGATTGTTTTCTATGAGAGCGGTTTTCCAAATCGAATTGAAATCGAGACCAGGTTCGAATGCGATCGTATTCTTCAAAAACATGATGTTACATGAATCTACTTCCAGAACGTTGGGACACTACTGATCCTATATGAAAAAAGGCTTTTGCAAGCAATGCGTATTAAGATCTATCCTTAAGCTCACTGAACAAACATTGCAAACGCCGACTCATTCTCATTCTGCGCCAAGTCCGTCGCCAAGAACGACACCTGATAATTCCCCGATGAAAGTTGTGAAAGCCCCAAAGAGACCCCATTCCCCAGCACAGTGAAAGGGGTCCCGTCCACTAAGACTCCCTCCTCCGTATTTAAATCATAATTGACGAAGAGAGGCGTGATTGTATCTCCGGGATTGATCGGCAACAGATCCCGCGCCGCAGCCCCATCGCTGCTGATTCCCGGCCATGCCCCGATGATTTCATAACCATTGGTCGATTGATCATACATCACCAAAATGTCCACTGAAGAACCGTTGAGCAGAACCGGGATGTCATACAGTGTGATATTTCCCTCTACAGCAATATCAAAGAAGGAAACAAAGTGCCCATTCATCATCAGCCACTGTCCCGTCCACGGGAAACTCACATTGCCCGATGCATCGGGGGTGACCGTATCGAATCCTAAAATCTGAATCGTCCCACTGGAGGGGTCCCCGGTGGTAACAATCGCCTCCACCGATGCAATGTCACCCCCTTGCACCGTTGCGGAGACGGCGTTGGAAGTTGCGGAGAAATTGGCAAATGTGGGGGGATTGGTGTCGGTCTCTCCCAGGGCGACATACTTGTTGACCATCGCTTTGTAGGTCGATGAGAAGGGAACGGTGTCATAGGCAGCATTATAGGGGAGTTTGAAGGGAAAGTAGACGGAGAGTCCATGGGCATTGGGGCGACCTGCACCATTGATTTTATAAAACACCGCTTGGGTTAAGCTGGCGGTGAGGGCAGCGGCTTCGGTCGGAAAAGTCGGCTGAAGGAGCGTGGCCAACTCATCTAAATCGGCCATATCGGTAAACTGCTTTTGGGCTTCATCATTGCCGTAGGACTCGGTTTTGCTTCGCGCATTGCTGACCGCAAGCCACGTGGGGCGGCTGTTGAGTGTCTCCGTGGTCAGTTGCGCCTGCACCTTTCCGGAGAGGGTCTCTAAGGCGGAAATCACACCCCCCACTTTCGAGAGATCGGTCACCGAGAGGGTCACCGCCTTGGCTTGATCCGGCGCTTGGGAGGTGATTTGGGCTTGGAAGGTGTCGGCGATGACCTTTCCCAATGCGGCTCCATCGACTCCTGGATTGGTTTTGATGACTGAGAGCAGCGAGGCATAATCCCACCCGGCCCCCGGTTCGGTCTCTTCCGAGGCAACCAGATACTTGGAAGCGGGGCTCAATCCGTCGGCCACTTCAATTGTGGCCATCAGACACGCATCAAATCCGATCACTTCAAACCCTTTCCCGGTGGCTCCAGTCGCCGAGGAGACCGCCTGAATGACCTGGGGAAGCGACATCATTTTATTGAAATTCTCATCCTGCCCGAATCCGCCGATCGCCCCTCCGCCATGATCCCAGAGAATCAGATGATACTTGTCGGCCGGGTACGCGGTCTCGGCCCACTGAATAAAATCTTGCAAGGTTGCGGGATCGGCCATATCAATTGCGCCAAGATCATCCAGCGGTTGAACACTCCCCGCCTGAACCAGTTGCCTCTTCACTGTGGTCCAGCCGGTTTTATTGGCTCCTCCGGTCTCAATGACAATCTTTAAATTCTCATCGGAGCCCACTTGGGCCATCTGGCTGATGTTGGCGGTGGCAAGGCCGTCTTTGCTTTCCAGATTGGAGCCGACCATGTAGACCAGCACGGTGGCTTTCGGAGCGGGCTGGTTGGGTGTTCCTCCTGCACTTGAAGAGGCACTTCCACCGCCACCCCCACAGGAAGATAATGAAACTAAAAGAACAATACCAACCCAAACCGGAATGAGCCGTATGATCTCCATTTAATTTCTCCCAGGTTTAACCTTTCACCCCGCTTGCCTATTCGAGCCGTTTATAGCCGACCTTTTCATACTCTCTTGCACAACTTCTGGCTTCCATCTCCGCTTGGATCTGTCCACCCATCAAGCCATATGCCCCCTTGCATTGCACCACATCGTCTTTGGGACCTTTTAACAAAATAGTTTTGCCACAGGCGGGCAAGAACAGGTATAAAACTATTAGAAAGAAAACGCTCTTCATTTCTCCTCCCTTCCAATTAAAGTCTATTGGAAATATATCACCTATTAGTATTATGTCAATACACTTATAGCACCTATAATAGGTTTTTTGCGGCATTTAAATTCCTTATAATGCCCCCCACGATGCCACTTGACTCGAAAAATGTCCGGAAAGCCTTTGGCCGACAACTCCGTCAGATCCGAAAATTGCGGCAATTAACCCAAGAAGAGTTGGGGGAAGGAGCTGGGATCAGCTATAAATACGTCGGGGAGATCGAGCGAGGCGAAGTGAATCCCTCTCTCGATATTCTGATCCGGCTTGCACAGGTGTTGGAGGTGTCTCCGGAAGAGCTTCTTGTTTTTGCCCGTCCGAATCGACCGAAGCGAATCGACATCTCATCCCTTACGCCAAATGGCATCAAGACACTCAAACAGGCTCTGAACATTCTGCGTCGGATTTTTGGATAAGAAGCTTTTCTTTCTGGTTTGCTATCCTTGGATTGGACGTTGAGGGCAACCTTCAAATATCACTCGGACAAAAGAGAACTAGATAATTCGGATCTAGAGTTGCGTAGCGCCAAATAACCAGGTCGATGACTGTAATTTTATCCCCAATTATTTCTGATATTGTTTTGCACATTTCATATGGAGATGAATATCCAGTCCTGAAAGCCACTCGAGTTAAGTGTCGATCCGGCTTCACAGTAGGTAGGCCCAGATTTTTTGCAAGATGAAACGAGGTTGCTGGCCCCATGAACGGCAGACGATCAATGTATTTCACGCCATCTTTTTCTAAGAATTTTCTAATAATTTCAAATCCTTTATAGTAAACCTCTTCCGTTATTTTTAGAATCGACTCAATTTTCCTTTCGTTCCTGAATATCTCCATTGCATCACATTTGCATTTCTCACGATGAGAAATAATCAAGCGAGCACTCTCCCAGTTACAGAATGCTGCGGTTATTTCAGGGAACTTTCTACGAATTACTGATTCCCTCATTCCTGCCGAGAGGACGACCCACGCCGCCTCGCGCAAGAAAATATCTTCTGTAATCCTCTCGAGGGATAAATTATGTTGCCAATCAATTTCACAAGCAAAGCCCGATTGAATAACTTTTTCCTTTGCTGTCATGTATGCATTAGCTAAAGTTTTGATCTGACGATTGAAAGATAACCTTCTAGACATGCCCCTCTCCCTTGTCGCTAGCCCTTTTTGTTCGCAATCCACCTATAAGGAGACGTAACCGTAAAATCCAAACCGGGCAGCCCACAGATTCATCTATCATTTTACTTAGCTGCACCTTTTTTAGATGATAGGCTTTGAGACTAAGAAATTCTTTATCAGGTATTTTCGGTAAATCATCCATTGTTATAGAATATTGTTCAGTTAAATCTTTAATCAACTCAGATGAAATAGAGTCTTGCCGAAGCGCAGCTTGGTACCTAGCTTTTAGTATACCTAAACGTCCTGCACTATCTCCATAGGAGCGGGACCGTTCTTTCCAATCAAGGCATAATTCAGCGATAGCGATAAAGAGTACAAAGCTGGAAAATATTCCGGTAGCTATTTGTATAGCCAAATCAGATATGCCGATTTTATTCAGTGCATTACTGGGGAGGAATGTTATTGTGCAGAGAATGACTGAAGAACCAAAAATACCAAGAGTGAGAAGCATTGCTCGACGCCTATAGCGATCCCTCAAAACGGAGTACATTGTCACCATCTGATCAGTGACCCGTTTCTGACGTTTTAGTTCATCCATTTAAGAGGCGCCGAGAATTTCTTTCCATTGCTCCACTGAATGTGCCCGATCAGCATTCTGCATACTTCGGCCTATCCGACCTACCGAGTCAGCAATAATTCGGCGCTGCAAATTACGCTTTCCACCCAAATAATCATCAACATGAACCGATTGCTCAGTTGAGTCTTTGATTGGCTGCAAGATGTAATTCGGGGCATTATTAAAGAAATGCCTCAACATTGCTTTTGTCATCTTTTCACCCTTATAATCTTTAAAAACTTGAATCGCTAGAGACTCAATGTGGTACCCAGATAATTGTTGGTTTTCTGGCAGTTTGGAAAGAATCGCTTTTGCCAACTTTATTACAGGAATTAATTTTCCACTCATGTTTTGATTTATTGATGTTAATTTTGTCGCGAATCTATCTGGCCTAATCGTCGGTGACCAGCGGGATGAGTCCTCTGCCGATATCCGCACTCCCGAGTCGTCTTTGATAGCAGGTAAGAGTTGGATATCAATATCACTAAATGAGACAGTTACGGCAAGAGATCCCTCCTGGATAGGAGTCTGAGGAAATCTTTCTTTCAACCTTTCAACAAAATATGCTCGCACTTGAGAAGGAGTCATTTCTATTAAATCTGATTTGTTTAAAATCACAAGTGCATCTATATCACTCAAACCATTTACATAAGTATGTTTTGAAATAGATCCACCGAACAGTAAGCTAATGGAGCCTTCTATATCTGCTCTGAGGGCGCCTAAAATTTGATCAAGATGAGTTCCTATTGCATGAGAATCCCGTGTATTGACTTCTGACAACAAGGAACCGAGGACTTTAGCAGCTTCTATTTCAAAAAGATCATTCCGCGCTTTATCTTCGGATTCACCTATCTGACGTCTCAATTCCTCAGGATTGGTAGTTCCAGAAAAAAAACCACCGCCGCCGCTTCCTCCCATTAAACATCCCCTCCGATTCTTGAGGCAAGAGAATCTTTTGCTTTCCTCAAAATCTCTGCATGCGGTTCGAGTTTTAAAAAATCTGTGGTTCCAACAAAGTCCTGCATAGAGAGTTGCAGTCTTTTCATCTCATAATAATTATCGGATAAAATTCTGGCCTCCAAAGGATCATTCTGTACATCGATGCCAATTTTAAGAACGCCGTAGTTTGGCCTATAAATACAATATCCATTAGAATAAGCAAATCGAAGCCAAGATAATCCGTCAAAAATCTCTGCACCTGATAGAAAATAGAGACTTGATGATAGTGGATCAAGGGCACCAAAAACTTGAATAGGCGAGAGTACTCCAACATCATCAAGACTTCTTCGAAGTAATGCAATCGTTTCCATTCGATCTAGAACAGTGTCGCCGAGTTCTTTTTCGGTTACTCCGATGATATGGAACGCCCCAAATTCCTTAATGACTGGCTGTATTAATTTAATTGTATTGGATAAATTATTTTTACACTTTCGAGTGGGTTTAATAAGAAAATTGTGTAGCTGCCCCGGATAACGGGAGAAAAGGGCTCGTGCATTGTCTAACTGCGTTGAAATAGATTTTCCAGCACTGTCCTTATCAAAGCTGACAAATACCGCTGGAATCTGAATAGGCCATGAATCGAGAACCTTATATAGGTGACGTAATTCCCATATTTGGGTCTTGTAAACATATTTGTAAATCGTTGAGAAATCGTGGTCTACTCCAGTCTCGTAACCACCACTATCTATTATTGTTAAGGACGGTGAACAAGGAAACTTTTTAGGTTGTGGTAAATGGCCATAATAAATATCATAGGCGCTTACGAGCATTGATTCGAAAAGTACCTCAGCGGTATTCCTGAATATATCTTTAATTTCGGATATCTTCTTTTTATCGAAGCGAAAACCTTTACTCGAAAAGGATGGCACTAAAAGTGGTGTTTTGAGAGTTGTCCCGGATGGATGCCTAAGGATTGAGCTTCGAGCAAGCATACAGTGCCTCCAGATCACCGCACGATAGGCAATGGCCACAGGGTTGATTAGAACCAAGTTCGCAGCTATATGTTAAATGGAGAGGTACTTTTCGACTTATACAATATTTCCATATCTCTGGCTTAGTCCATTCCAAAAAGGGTGTTCCAATTTGGATACGACCATCGGTATAACCGTTAATGATTGATTGTGCCGTTTGGATAAACTCTTTTGAACAGTCGAAGTAAGAGGTTCCAGAGTGAATGCCTACCGCAATTATTCCACTGAGCTCTTTAAATTCCAAAAGTGCCCCCAGAATAAGAAAGGCATTTCGACCATCAATAACTCCGGGAGTTTTGCTGTAAGCCCCAACACATGAAATTACTTGGAGGGGAATTTGATAGTACTGCGAAATTAGTTTTGACGCCTTTTTCTCAGGCTCTGCTGCTAACTGACCATACTCGAAAAATAATGCTTTAATATAAAAATTAAGGGAGCGATAAAATTCGATGCAGGCAGTTGAATCGATACCGCCGCTTAAGAGTACCAGGGCAGTATTGCGGATATTAGCCTGGAATTCAGATCGCATCGTAGGTGGTGGGTATGGGGTTAAGGAAGTATGCGCCGCAGTATATATGGGAATGTCAATATAGTCAATGGATATATCTTAGCTTACTATTCTTAGTATGTACTGCATCTGTGGTATTTCTTTTGAAATTTATTATTATTTTTCGATAATATTAGCTCAAATTGGGGACCATCTTCAGGAAGAAGACCATGGAACACCCAATGAAAACTCAATAGAAAGGCGGGAAAACAAAATAAAAACTATATGAAAACCCACACATCCATTAGCGACATTCAAGCACGTACCCGGGTATAAGTTTTCCTTTCTCAACTAATTAATTAGTCTATATTTTTTCTTCTACTTTTTTGCAGATTTTTTATGGTAGATTGCATCCGCTTCATTCTTTTTTCAAATTTCGTTAAAGACCTCCTTATTCGACTGACATCCATACTCCCCCCTTCTTTTTGAACCGCTTCTCCGATAGCTTTCTCTTTGCTGATCCCCTTTTTCTCCATCAAGTCGTGCACGGTGAAATACCGATAGGCATCCTTCTCCATCTCCGGAGGTCGCCCTTTTTTCTTCAGTGTCTTTTTGACGGAATCGAGTGCGAACCAGAATGCTGCATTGTGCACGCTTAATCCCCATTCAAGATCATTGGTCACCCACTCAAATCCGGCGGGTCGCCTCAGAAGCGCCGGAGCGGTGAGAATCAACCGGAGCAGATAGGCGATCCACGGCACGGGATCTTTTTCTTTCCTCAAGAGGGCTTCTCGGCGTGCCCAAAGCTGCTCCCCTAACACCTCCCTTGCTTCTTTTGCTCCCGCTACGCCATCGATCCAAATCACAGCAGAAGCCTCTTCCAATTTCTGAAACAACGCTTCTTCCTCACTTTGGTTTTCATTTGTCTTTTTCATCAGTTTGCCTTCCCTGCACAAAATCGGTGATTTTTCGCTCAAGACGGCAGTGCTCTCTTGCGGTTACATTATGGCTATACAACAGAGATCTTTCAGAAAGGATATTCGAAAATGGATAAAAGGCAAGAGAAGCATTCGGGATCAATGGAGACGATGGAAAAGAATTATGACGTTATTCCGCTGTCGGAGATCGTCCAGGATCGGACCCTTTGGCCACGGGCCGGGTACGATGAAGCCGCGCTTGCTCGCTATCGCGAGTCGATCGATCGGCTTCCCCCGATTCGGGTAGATCAGGCAAGCCGCATTCTGCTCGATGGCTTTCATCGGGTTCGGGTGTTTCAGGAGGCACGCAGAGAGATAATTCCGGTAATTTTCGAAGACTGCCCGCCGGAGTCCTATGTCTTGCGAGCACTGGAGTTAAACCTCCATGGTGCTCCTCTACCGACCGAGCAGCGCAATCAGACTTTATTGAGACTGGCCAAAGAGGGCTTCACACAAGAAGCGATCGCCCGCGCCTCCGGTATCTCTCAAGAGCGGGTGTCCCAGATATTAACCTCTTATCATCGGGACAGATCAGACCGAAAGGCGCTCTCTGAAGCGATCCGGTTGATTGATGCGGGGAACTCTTTCCGAGAAGTCGAGCGGAAGACGGGGGTTCCGAGGTCTACTCTGGAGCGGGTGGTTCGGGAAGCCAAAGGGCGACAAGAGTTAATCCGAAAGCATCTTCAATCGCGAAGCGGACTCACTTCGCTGCTTCGCTATTCGGAGAGAGGTCCCTGGGGGAAAGCCCATTATTTCGGCAACTGTACAGGGTATCTTCTGGTTGATTTGATCGACTACTTGAAACCTGCTTCTGTCTTCGACCCGATGGAGGGCTCCGGCACCACCGGCGAAGTCTGTGCCGATTTGAAAATCGAATATGTCGGAAGAGATTTAAAAGACGGCTTTGACCTTCTCTCTTCTCCTCTTCCTGATAGACGGTTTGATTTGATCTTCTGGCATCCTCCCTATTGGCCGGGATTCAAATACAGCGATCATCCGAACGATTTCTCCAATTCAGAGGGACCCAAGGATTTCTATCAACGCATCAAAGAAGGCTTCACCCGTCTTCGAGAACTGCTATCTCCCCAAGGTCATTGTGTGATTCTCATCGGGGATGGAAGAAAGAACGGGGTCTTCTATCCGGTTCATAGTGGAATCATCAGCTGGAATTTGCTTCCTCTCGAAGCGATTCTCATCAAAGAGGGGGAGCACGAACGGCGGGCACGGCATTTTCGATATGGGCCAACCCCCTTTATCCCCACCCTTCATGAATATGTCCTGATCTTCAAAGCAGGCGGAGGAAAAAATAATGGAACAGCAAACTGAAAGACGGCTTTTCACCCAGAAGGAGGCGGCTGTTTATTTGGGCATCTCTTATTGGATGTTGCGGGATTTGATTTACAGGGGGGAGATTCCGGTGGTGCCTATTACCCAAAGAAAAAAGATGGTCGATATGGCCGATCTGAATTCTTATATTGCCCGGAAGAAGAGTCAATTTCGATCTTGACTTTTGGTTTCATCTGAGCGATCAATACATACAGAATCGGTATGGGGCGGGTCTACAAACGAGGAAAAGTCTGGTGGATTCAGTATTACCGAAGAGGAGAACTCTTTCGGGAAAGCAGCCGCTCCGAGCTAAAAACAGTCGCCTCCTCCCTTCTTAAAAAAAGAGAGGGAGATATCGTTGACGGAAGACTCCCCTCTTTGCAGGCGGAGAAGACGGTCTTTGAAGACCTCGTCCGGTTCTACCTTCAGGATCTTGAGATTAATCGAAAAAATGCCCTTGTTCGGGCGCGTTCAACCGTCTCCCATCTTGCCAAGTCCTTTGCCGGTCTGAAAGCGACTGAAATCACCAGTTCGCGAATCAATGAGTACATCCTAAAACGCAAGAAACAAAAAGCGGCCAACGGAACCATTAACCGGGAACTTGGATCGCTGAAGAGAATGTTCCGATTGGCCACCCAGCAGACCCCTCCGGCGGTCCCTTATACCCCGGCCATTCCTCATCTGCAAGAAGATAATATCCGGAAGGGCTTCTTTACTGAGGAGGAATATTGGGTGATGCGGGGCGCGCTACCTGATTATCTTAAGATTCCGTTTATCATCGGCTACTGGACGGGGATGCGCGCCGGAGAAATCTTAAATCTCCGCTGGGAACTGGTGAACCTTGAGGAAGGATGGCTGCGGCTTGAACCGGGAACGACCAAATCCGGAAGAGGACGGATTGTCCCTCTGGTGAAGGAGGTTCAGGAAACCCTGACACAGTGGAGGAGGAAGACCCTCCTCCGCTACCCTGCCTGTCCTTGGGTCTGCCACTATCGGGGGGAGAGGCTTAAAAGGATTGCAAAACGAACTTGGCGTCAATCCTGTGACCGGGTGGGATTGTCAGGGAAACTTTTTCATGACCTGCGTCGAACTGCGGTCAGAAAGATGGTGAGGAGTGGAATTTCAGAAAGGGTGGCAATGGAAATATCAGGCCATCGTACTCGGTCGGTCTTCGACCGCTATAACATTGTCAGTGAGAATGACCTTTTCGACGCGGTTGCTCGTCTTGAAAGGAAGGATGCTTCTTCAATGAGCACAATTTCGAGCACAATCGACAACTCGGATTCGGCCGCTAACCTTACAACTCATTGAAAAACTGGAGCGGGAAACGGGATTTGAACCCGCGACCCTCGCCTTGGCAAGGCGATGCTCTACCGCTGAGCTATTCCCGCAGATGGAAGGTCGAAACGCTGGAAATTTTATCGCAGACCGAGGGGCTCTGTCAACTAGATGATCACTGACACAAGCAAGAATCTCTACTTTGTACATTCAATGGGTCGCATCGCCGTTCCGAAGAAGATTTCCTCGGCCGGTCGGCCATAGGATCTGATTGGTCTTCGATCCGGGGAGGGAGTAGATCTGCACTCCCCCCTGCGGTGTCGCGTCTTTCAAATTCACGATCACTTCCAGTTCTCCGTCGCCGTCCAGATCAACGATGGTCGGCGTGGCCATCGATCCGCGCCCCGGCAGCGATACCTTTGCCAGCAGATTTCCAAGATGATCGAGAACCACCAGCGCTCCCTTCCCCGGCTCGGTCTCATATGTCGCAAAGAGAATCTCCGGCACTCCGTCTTGATTCAGATCGGCGACCACCGGCTCGGTGGCAAACCGTGTCCCCAGATCGGCGAAGGAAAACTGCCAGAAGAGCGATCCGTCCGGATGGACCGCATACAACACCCCATCATAGGCCGGAAAGAGAATCTCCTTCTTCCCGTCTCCGTCGAGATCGGCGACGACCGGAATGGGACTGACGACGAGGATGTTGCTCCCACCGGGGTCGTCCGTGATCAATGGCGAGTGATATCGCTTTGTCTCGAACGGCCGCTCGAATCCAGGAAAACGGGTCGCATCGGGACGAAAGACAAAGAGGGAATTGCCCAAGATCGTGGTGATTCCGGCCCGTTCGTGATCGCCGACCAGAATCAGCTCGCGGGCGCCGTCTCCGTTAAGATCGGCGACGACCGGCGGGGAGTCGGTGAACTCGCTCCGATCTTCTCCATCCGGCCCCCATCCTTGCCGCGCCAACGCCGGATCGTGAAAGGCCGGCACACCAGGGAAGAAGGGACGCGCTGGAAACGGCGTTCCGAACGGGGTACCGTCGAGGTGAAACAGACCGATATATGCACTATCATAGGCGATGACGAGATCGGTCTTCCCATCGCCGTCGAGATCGGCGAGTCCCACATTCTGATCGTATGTTCCCGCCTCAAAGCAGTTGGCGTTGGTCGTCGGGAGAAGGATGCAGCCTCCGATAGCCGAAAGCTGCGGCCAGCCGGGGAGGAGCATCCCTTGCGAGTCAAAGAGAAATGCCGCCGGGACATCGCTGTATCGGGTCCGCGCCGCGAGGAGCGCCATCTTCCCATTGCCGAGGGGGCCCGCCGCCAACGATCGGATCTCGCGGCTCGAAGATCCGGCCTCTCCGCCCACGATCTTCGGCCAGCCGCTCTTCAGTTTTCCGTCCCATTGCCAGACAGTGACCTTTTCCAGATGGCTGCCGACGGCGATCTCCAACTTCCCGTCCCCGTCGAGATCGGCGACGACCGGCGGTCCCCAGATCCTTCCATTGATCTGGGCCGGAGAGGTATCTGCGGAAAAACCAAAAGCAGCCTTCCAGAGAAGGGTTCCATCGGCATGCCAGACATAGACGAATCCGCTCCGCGCCGCGATGATCTCCATCTTTCCATCTCCGTCGAGATCGGCTGCGGCGGCCCCGCCGCGCCAGCTCTCCTCTCCGCCGGAGAGGGTCTGCTTGAGCCGAGGCTCTTGAACCGAGGCCGGGGGGAGGGGAACGGGCGGGACGGGGTCGGTCGACGAGGAAGATGAGGAGGCAAGAGGGGATGGAGAAGATCCGCGGGAGCAACGGGCGAATACCGGAAAGGAGAGAACTAAGACGAGAAGAAAACAAAGACGGCAGAGACGAGCAAAAATCACGACAGTCCTAACTACAGAAAGGTCTAAACAAGGACACGTTCAATCAGAGCGCTTCCCGGGTAAGATCAGCCTGGTTTACAATGATGATCTCTTTTCCTTCGGTTCGGATCGATCCGGCACGCTCGAACTCTTTTAGAATGCGGATAAACGTTTCGCGGGTCACCCCGGCCATCGCCGCCATCTGCTGACGGGTGAGGGTCAGACGAACCCGGATTCCTTCGCGCCCTTCCAATTCCCCTTCCGGAATCAGGTCGAGCAAGACCCGGCTCACCTTGCCGTGCGCGTCGGAGAGGACGGCGGAGCCGATCCGCTCATTGGCTTTGCGAAGTCGCCGGCTCATCGTCGCCAGCATCTTGAGCGACCAGTGAGGATGATCTTGAATGAACCGAAGAAACGAAAGGCGATCGAGCGTGAAGACATAGCTCTTCTCCAACGCGGTCACCGTGGCGGAACGGGGATACCCGTCGAGAATCGCCATCTCCCCAAAAAACTCCCCCGGTTGCATCACCCGCAGAATCACCTCCCGGCCATGTCGATCGGTCAGGGTGATTTTGACCCGGCCCGACCTCAAAATGAAAAGGGTATTCCCAGGATCGTTGGCCCGAAAAAGCACCTCCTTCTTCCGATAACTCCCCTCTTTAAGAAGCGGCACCAACTTTTGAAGCTCCTCCGGAGAAAAATCTTGAAAGAGAAGAACATGCCGCAGCATCAAATATTTTTCATCGACCATATCGACATCGCTCCGGGCGAAACATGGGAGGAAGAACACCGAAAGTAGTATATCCCGGCTCTTAAGGTGAGGCAAGAAAAATTCGCCGGACAGAGAGATAAAAGTGTGCGCTGAATCACTTCACATTTTGTAGAGACGATCTGGATCTCTCGGTTCCCGCTTACGCTGCAACGACGGTGAGGAAAAGATCGCCGATCGGAGAGGAGGTCACACCCCCCGCTTCTCCTTGACTTCAAATCGAGTCAACGCTATAGTGTCCCTAGGTTTTTATCGGATAAATCAATGGCGAAATACACATCACTTAGAGGCTTTAAAGATATTCTCCCGGACGAGATCGAGCGCTGGCGCTGGGTGGAGTCGATTGCGCACGAGACGTTTGCGACCTTCGGATTCTCCCAAATCCGAACCCCGATTCTGGAGGCAACTGAGCTCTTCACCCGGAGTATCGGAGAGGCGACCGACATCGTCGAAAAGGAGATGTACACCTTCCAAGACTGGGATGGGAAGAGCGTGACGCTCCGACCGGAGGGGACCGCTCCGGCCGTCCGCGCCTACATTGAGCACCACCTCGGCGCACAGACCTCCCTCTGGAAGCTCTACTATATCGGCCCCATGTTCCGCCACGAGCGCCCCCAAGCGGGCCGGCTCCGCCAATTTCATCAGATCGGGGCGGAGGTGATCGGAGACATTGATCCACGCCGGGATGTGGAACTCCTTTCGCTGCTCACCCGATTCTTTGAGCGGATGCGGGTGACCGACCTGACGCTTGAGATCAACAGCCTCGGCTGCGCGGCCTGCCGGCCCGAATACCGCGCGGCGCTGCAAGCCTACTTCGAGAAATACCTTCCGGAGCTTTGCGAAGATTGCCAACGGCGATTTAAAACCAATCCGCTTCGGATTCTCGACTGCAAAAAGGATGGCTGCAAAGCGATCGTGAAGAACGCCCCTTCTCCCATCGACCACCTCTGCGCCGAATGCCGCGAGCACTTCAAGGCGGTTCGAGAAGGGCTCGATCAGTTGGCGATTCCTTACGAAGTTCAGCCGCACCTGGTGCGAGGGCTTGATTACTATACCAAGACCGCGTTTGAACTGACGACGCGAAAGCTCGGCGCTCAGAATGCCGTCGCCGCCGGAGGACGATATGACGGCCTCGTCGAAACACTCGGCGGGCCGCCGACCCCGGCGATCGGATTTGCCGTTGGGATGGAGCGGTTGGTGCAGTTGATCGATCCGAGTCTCGTTCCGGCCTCGCGGCTCTCGCTTTTTCTCGCCCCGTTGGGGAAGGCCGCCGGCGCGGTTCTCTTTCCGATCTTGCTGATGCTTCGCCGGCAGAACATCCGAAGCGAGATGGGGAGCGAGAACATGAGCCTTAAGAGCCAGATGAAACGGGCCGACCGGCTCGCAGCGGAATATGTCTTGATCGTCGGCGAGAACGAAATGGCGCAGGGAAAAGCGATCCTGCGGAACATGGCGACCAAGATGCAAGAGGAGATCCCGTTATCGACACTCACCGAAACACTCCCCGCAAAATTTTCCTGATCCTCCCCGTCACTCTCGCGCTTCTCTCCTCCTGCGGGGGCGGGGGAGGAAACCCGGCCCCGCCTCATACACCTCGCACCATTTACGTCGCCCCCTCTTCGAGGGGCGGAAGCGACCTTCAGGCCGGCACCGCCGACGCCCCTTTCGCCACCATCACCCACGCGCTCGACGCGGCTCAAGCGGGAGATACCATTCAGGTCGGGCAGGGAACGTATCAACCCGGCAGCACGACCCACCTTCCGACCGACCCCGGCGAGACCTTTCCCCTCCGGGTGAAGGAGGGGGTCTCGCTTACCGGAGAGCCGAACAGCACCGAGGGGACGGTGATCCAAGGGAGCGGTCCCTACACCAGCGGGGTCGCAGGCTCCTTTAAAGCAGCGGTCGTCCTCACGCAGGGGGCTTCGGTTTCCCGTTTGATCATCCGAAGCGACGATGTCGGTCTGGTCGCCGAAGGGGTGAACGGAACCATCGGCAATACGCAATTCATCAATAATCCGACCGGGATGCTCTTGATTTCAAGCAACCTCGTGGTCTCGAACAACACACTCAGCCAGGGAAGCATCGGGATTAAATCGATCTCGGGAGACACCAGCGCGATTTCGCAGAATACGATCCAGGGGAATACCATCGATCCCGGAATCGGGGTTTTGATTTCGAGCGCCAATCCGGCGCTTCGTCAAAATCAGATTACAAACAATCCGGGGGGCGGGGTGGTCATTGAAGGAAGCTCCAATCCCGACCTCGGCGGGGGAGGACGGAGCGACGGCGGAAATATCCTGAGCTGCAACGGGAGACCTGCCACGAATCCCGGGGATGTCATCAACAACAGCAGCGGCGCCATCTCCGCCCGGAATAATCGCTGGGATCACGTCCTTCCGGATGGGGTCGATGCCGTGACGCACGGCGGACCGATCGATACCGCCGGCGCCACGACCGCGTCAACCATCTGCGGATAAGTCAGAAATAAAATCGTCTTCACTCATGAAGAATCAAGCGCGCCTGGAATAAGGGGCTATCTGTTCAATCGGGATGAATTGAATAGAGGAGATTTTTTCTATTACAGAGGGTAGTGATTGCCATCGAGGGAGCGCAGTGGTGGTGAGGGCGACCCAGGTCGTCCAACGATCTTGTTTCGTTTCGGCCATGGATCGAATGTGTCAAGGAGTCTGTTCGTCTGTGGATGAGCGAGGATGAGATCCTCTCGCGAAGGCCGTATTATCCCCGGTCGACCAATTCTTTTAACTCTTTGCCGGCCTTGAAGAACGGCACTTTCTTTTCGGGAACCGACACCAGCGCGCCGGTCTTGGGGTTGCGGCCTTCGCGATTTCTCCGATGCCGGAGCCGGAAGCTGCCGAAGCCGCGGATCTCGATTTTATCTCCCTTTGCCAGCGCCTCTTTAATGCTGTCAAAAAAAGTGTTCACCAAGATTTCCGTCTGACGTTTTGTCAGCACGGTGTAGTGTTGCGCGACCTTTTCAATCAGTTCTGCTTTGGTCATGATGTCCCCCTGTAATGTTGATCGATCCCTGCCCACGTCGAACGGTTATTGAAACGAGAGAAGATAATTCAGCCGGACCGAGGTCGCCGGGAAATGGGCGCCCTCCCATTTTCCCAGAAATTCTCCCCGGAGCAATTCAATCAGGCTCAAGCGCTTCTGCGTCTCGACCGTCTGAGGTTCCCCTTTTATCCCGGCCAGCTCCGCCGTCCGCTTGATGGCGTCCTGAAGGTCTCCCAGCTCGTCGACCAGACCGATCTCCTTCGCCTGCCGGCCGGTAAAGATCCGCCCGTCGGCATAAGAGCGGACCACATCGACTTTGAGAGAGCGACCCTCCGCAACCGCCTCGATGAATTGGGCATGTACATCGTCCATTACATGCTGAAGCAGCGCATGCTCTTTCTCCGTCATCTTTCGGAAGGGGGAGCCGACATCTTTATTCTCCCCGCTCTTGATCACCACCCCCTCCACGCCGATTTTTTGAAGGAGCCCTTCGACGTTGACGAGTTCCATGATGACGCCGATGCTGCCGGTGAGGGTTCCGGGATTGGCGATGATTTTTTCCGCGCCGGCGGCGATGTAATATCCGCCGGAAGCGGCGACCGTCCCCATCGAGGCAACAACCTTCTTCTTGCCGGCCGTGCGGATTCGTTTGACCTCGTCATAAATTTCCTGGGAAGGAACCACGGCGCCGCCGGGGCTGTCGATTCGAAGGAGGATCGCCTTGATGCTGTCATCCTCGCCGTAGCGCTTCAGCTCCTCGACCAATTCTTTTGAATCGGCGATGATCCCTTCGATTCGGATCAGGGCAATTCGATCGCCCGACCGCCACCCCCGGTCACCTCGACCGATAAGACGGGTCGTCCAGAAGGTAAAGAGAAAGAAAAGAAAAAGGAAGAGGAGGAAATAAAGACCGCCGATGAGAAAGGGTTTTCTATCCATATTCTACGTGGGAAACCGGCAGAGGGAGGCCCTCCCCGCTCCCCGCCTACGGAGGCAAGGAGCGGGGAGGGCGATATCGGAAAAACTGAGAGGAAGGTCGAACCGACCCGCCTTACGATTCCTTTCCGTCATCGCCCTTCTTCTGCCGCCGTGTGATCTTGCTCGCCACGGCCCCAAGCGATTGGTCGAGCTTCCCTTGGGTGCTATGATATTGATCGAGCGCTTCCTTATCCGAATCGCGCCGTTGTTCCCGAATAGAGAGAGCGATCTTCCTCTCCGCCGTGTCGATCCGGATGATTTTTGCCTCGACCTCGTTTCCGATATGGAAGACATCTTCCACGCGGGCCGGCGCATCGACCCCCGCCTCGCTGACATGAATCAATCCTTCCACATTCTCTTCAAGCTCGACGAAAATTCCGAAGTCGGTGATCTTCGTGACCTTCCCTCGAACGAGGCTGCCGACCCGGTACTTCTGAGGGATATCGGTCTCCCAGGGATCGCCGGTGAGCTGTTTGTAGCCGAGCGAGATCCGCTCCTTCTCACGATCGACCTTCAATACGACCGCCTCGATCGGCTGGCCCTTCTTGAAAACCTCGGAAGGATGTTTCACGTGACGGGTCCAAGAGATATCGGAGATGTGGATCAACCCGTCGATCCCCTCTTCCAATCCGACGAAGACGCCGAAGTCGGTGATGCTGCGGACCTTGCCGTTGATCTTCGTCCCGGGCGGATAACGCTGCTCGACGACGTTCCAAGGATTCGGCTCGACCTGCTTCATCCCAAGCGAGATCTTTCTTCCCTTCCGATCGACGTTCAGAATCACCGCGTTGACCCGATCGCCGACCGACACGATCTTCGACGGATGCTTCGCCTCATGCGCCCACGACATCTCGGAGATATGGACCAGCCCTTCGACCCCCGGCTCCAACTCGACGAAGGCGCCGTAATCGGTGAGGCTGACCACCTTGCCGGTAATGCGGGTGCCGACCGGATACTTCTCCTCGACATGGGTCCACGGATCGGGCATCTTCTGCTTGTAGCCGAGCGAAACGCGGCCCGTTTCTTTGTCATACTTGAGAACGACGACCGAGACCTTGTCTCCCACCATGAAGATTTCGGAGGGATGGCCGACGCGGCCCCACGACATATCGGTGATGTGCAGCAGGCCATCGATGCCGCCGAGATCGATGAAGGCGCCGTATTCGGTGATGTTCTTCACCACCCCTTCGACCACCTGTCCCTCCTGGAGGGAGGACAGGGTCGTCTGACGCTTCCGGTCGCGCGACTCCTCCAACAGCACCCGGCGGGAGACAACGATATTGCCGCGGCGATGATTCATCTTAATGATCTTCATCGGGAAGGTCTTTCCGATCAACTGATCGAGATCGCGCACCGGTCGAAGATCGATTTGAGAGCCGGGCAAAAACGCCTTGACCCCGATGTCGACGATCATCCCCCCCTTGATTCGGGAGATCACCTTCCCTTCGATCACCGCGTCCTTTTGATGGACCTCTTCGATCTCTTTCCAGATCTTCATCCGGTCGGCTTTTTCCTTCGAGAGAATGATGTTCCCCTCGGCATCCTCCCGCTCTTCAAGGTAGACCTGGATCTTGCTGCCCGGTGAAAGCTTGGCGACCTCTTCAGCGGCAAACTCCTGTCTGGGGACGACCCCTTCGGACTTGTAGCCGATGTCGACCATGATCCCATCTTCCTGGATGGAGAGGACGGTCCCTTCTACGACGCTTCCCTCTTGGAGGTTCTTGAACGTCTCGGCATAGAGTGATTCGAGTTCCATCCGCTGCTGGCTCTTCTCGGCGTCGACCACCTCGTCGGTTTCATAAAATGCTCTTTTTCCTTTTGGCATAAAAACTCTTTTCTCCCCTCTTCTTTGGATTTAGGTGCCGACCCCGTTCGGAGTGGAATCAGGCCCTCCGATGCCGGCCCTACTTTGATCACTTTCTCAAACGTGGAAACGGCGGCCCGAAGGCCGCCTCTGATTCCTTTAAATCGTCTTTAAATAACCGATCACCTCTTCGATGATCCAATCGGGCGTCGAGGCTCCTGCCGTCACCCCCGTCCTTTCAACCCCTTCGAACCAACCACGATCGATCTCCTGCGCCGTCTCAACATGGTAGACCCGAACCCCTTTTTCACGGCAGATGTCGGCCAGATGGGTTGTGTTGGCAGAGTTTTTCCCTCCCACCACCACCATCACCTCCACCTTCTCCGCAAGGCTCTGCGCTTCGGTCTGGCGATCCTCGGTGGCGTAGCAGATGGTGTTGAAGATTTTAACCTCTTCGCAGATTTGGAGGCATTTTACTACAATTTCAGAAAATTTTCCATAGGTTTGCGTCGTCTGCGAAATAATACCGAGTCGCTTCCGGGTAAATTTGTTCAATAGCTGCTTGATCTGATCGAAATCTTCCGTGACCAAAATCTCACCACCGGCGTGCCCAACGACGCTTTGCGCTTCCGGATGATTTCGATCCCCCACCATAACCACCTGATACCCTTCATCGACCAGTTGCTTGGCATATCGCTGCGCATTTGTGACGAACGGACAGGTGGCATCAACAATATGCAGCCCCTGCGCCTCCGCCTGCTCAACCACTTGGGGGGAGGAAACACCGTGCGATCGAAGGATCACCACCCCTTCCTCAATTTGGCTCAACTGCTCGACCTTTTGAACCCCCTTCTGGGCCAGTCGATCCACCACTTGAGGATTATGAATCAATGGGCCGAGGCTATGAACTTTTCCTTGATAGCTCTCGGCCGCATCAAACGCCATCTTCACGGCGCGCTTCACGCCGAAACAGAACCCCGCATTTTCCGCGACGTAAATTTCCATCTTTTCTCCTCAGCGATCTGTCCGATCTGTCTCTGCCAACGTTCGTTCGAGCACCGCAATCTGATTCATAATTTCCTGTGAAATTGTAGCATAAAGCATTTTCGGATTGATACCTTCTTTTTCGGCATGCTCAATCTGATCTATTTCTTTCTTAAAATCGAGCGGCTTTCCGAAAATGACCGTCACCCGTCGAAACGGACGGACCGGCGCGGTCCCCCGAAGATACGCCGGGACGACCTTCACACCCGACTGAGCCACGATCATTCCGATCCCCGGCTTCGGCGGCTGGAGCCGGCCATCCTTACTGCGCGTCCCCTCCGGATACATGGCGAGGAGATGACCGGCCTTCAATCGCCGCACCGCCTCCCCGATCGCCTGCCGGTCGATCGTTCCGCGCCGGACCGGAAATCCGCCGAGCGCTCTAAAAAAGAAGGCGACGATCGGATTGCTGAAGAGCTCGCTCTTCGCAATATTGTCGGCCCGGCGGGAGAGAACACAACCGAGAAGGGGAATATCGAAGTAGCTGTTGTGATTGGCCGCGACAATCACCCCCCCTTCTCTGGGAACATAAGACTCGCCGACCACCCGGATGCGGAAGATCAGCCTCGCCAGAATCCAGACCACCCCATGCGCGATGCGATAAAGCATATCTCGAATGCGGATTTCAGATTGCGGATTGCGGAATGAAAAGCAAAAAATATGCTCTTCTCAAATCCGCAATCCGAAATTATTTCAGTTTCTTAATGTGCCCCGACTCCCGCTCCTTGGCCGCCCGTTTTTTCTCGATCTCCTGGAGCATGAAGGTGACCACCTCATCCAAGTTCATCGGCGTGGAATCGATGACAATGGCATCTTCGCTCTTCTTGAGGGGAGCGAGATGCCGTTTGCTGTCCTTCAGATCGCGCTCTTCGATCTCCCGCGTGGTTTTTTCCAGATCCGACGGAATTCCTTTCTGCTCCAGCTCTTTGTGTCGGCGCAATCCGCGAACCGGCGTCGTCGCATCAAGATAGAACTTCACATCCGCATCGGGAAAGACCACCGTGCCGATATCCCGCCCCTCCATGACCACCCCGCCGCCGCTTCCAATCGAGCGCTGGATCGAGAGGAGCTTCTTTCGGACGCCGGGGTAGGTCGAGATGATCGAAGAGACCCGGGTCACCTCCGGCTGCCGAAGAGAAGGGGTCGCCTCCACCCCCTGCACCCAGATCTCGGTCTGCTCTCCTTTGAGGCGAAGCTCGATCTCAAGCGCTTGCGCCGCCGCCTCAACTTCGGGCTGAAATTCCGGGTTGATCTTCTCCTGAAGCAACTTCCACGCGATGGTCCGATAGAGCGCTCCCGAGTCGAGATAAAGATAGCCGAGCCGCTTTGCCAAGTTCTTCGCCGCGCTGCTCTTTCCGGCCGCCGCCGGACCATCAATGGCGATAATCAATCTTCTTGTCACTTTTTCTTCTCTACCACTCTCTTTTCTGATGGCACGGGCATATTGCAATACGCCCTACGCTTCGATTCCGGTCAACGTTGATAGCAAACCGATAAACCCCGGGAAGGAGGTGTTGATGCAGGCGACATCATCGATCTCATTCCCCCCCTCTGCAAGAAGTCCCGCAATTGTCATCGCCATCGCGACCCGATGATCTCCATGTGTCTCGCAGAAGGTCCCTTTCCACTTCTTCTTCCCCTCGATCCGCATACCGTCTGGAAATTCCTCGACCGTGATTCCCATCCCGCGCAGCGCGCGGGCCATCGTTGCAATCCGGTCGCTCTCCTTCACCCGGAGTTCCTGGGCATCCCGGATCACCGTCTCCCCTTCGGCCGCCGCCGCCGCGATACATAGAATCGGGAACTCATCGATTGTGCGCGGGATCAGTTCCCCTCGAATCACCGTTCCATGCAGCGCGCTGGAGCGGACGGTCAGGTCGGCGATCGGCTCATCTCCCAGCGACCCCAGCGGAACGACGGTGACATCCGCCCCCATCTCTCTCAAGACCTCCAAGAGACCGGTTCGGGTCGGATTGACGCCGACCTTTCGAATCGTGATCTCGGAGCCTTCGACGATCGCCCCCGCCACCAGGAAGAACGCCGCCGAGGAGAGATCCCCCGGGACTTCAATTCGCTTGCCGGGATAAGAAGCGCCGCCGACAATCGAGAGCGCTCCCCCATTCTCCTCGAACCGGGCACCGAGAAAGCGGAGCATTCGCTCGGTATGGTCGCGCGACCGGCTCGGCTCCGAGAGGGTCGTCACCCCCGACGCGGTCAGCCCGGCGAGTAGGATCGCCGATTTCACCTGGGCGCTGGCGATCGAGAGGCGAATCTCAGCCCCGTTTAGTTTTCTTCCGGAGATCGCAAGCGGCGCCAGGTTTCCCCCCGATCGACCCAGGATCTCCGCCCCCATCATTCGGAGCGGATCGATCACCCGCCGCATCGGTCTCCTCCGAAGCGAGGCATCTCCGGTCAGAACGGAGAAAAACAGTTGCCCTGACAGCAGTCCCGTCAGAAGCCGCAGGGTCGTGCCGGAGTTGCCGCAATCGAGGACCTCTCTCGGCTCGGTGAGACCCCGGAGCCCTTTCCCTTCCACGTGGAGTGCGGGGACGCCGTTCACCGCCTCCACAGAAATCGGAACCCCCATCTCCCGAAAAGCGGTCATGGTCCGCTCGCAATCCTCGGAGGGGAGATAGCCGATCACTTCGCTCGGCCCCTCCGCCAACGCCGAGAAGATGACGGCGCGATGGGTGATCGACTTATCGCCTGGAACGGCCACGGTCCCACGCAGGGGGTGTTTTTTCAAAGGTGTTCTCATTTTAAAATTTCGTGTAGGGGCGATCCTTCTGATCGCCCTAACCGGCAAATGGGGCAAATACAAGATTCGCTCCTACGAATGATCATGACAGCGCCTTTTGACGGATTGTCTTCGCGCGGCTGAAGATCTCCATCAGGCCCGGCCCGTCTCCGTCGATGATTTTCTTCTTCACCTTCTCGAGCGACTCCTGATAGAGGTCGACCATCTCTACCATCGCATCCCGATTGAGCAGAAAAATATCGCGCCACATCTCGGGAGAGCTCGCCGCAATTCGGGTAAAATCGCGCAGCCCTCCGGCCGAGTATTGAACCGGATTTTTCTTGGCGATCTTGGGATGGGTCAGCGTCTCCATCAAGACATACGCGACCAGATGCGGCAGATGGCTGACCGCCGCCAAAATCTGATCATGATCGATCGGATCCATCTCCGAAACGCGCGCGCCCGCCTTCTCCCAGAGACTCGCAACTTTCTTGAGCGCCTTCGGATCGGTCCGCGGGGTCGGCGTTAAGATGCAACGGTTTCCCTGGAAGAGATCCGCGGTCGATGCTTCCACCCCCGATTTCTCGCGCCCCGCGATCGGATGCCCGCCGACGAAAAAAGCATGGGGCGGCATCAACGATTCCATCCGGGCAACCCACGCCCCTTTGACACTTCCGACGTCGGTCACGATCGCTCCCTCTTTTAAATGCGGCGCAATCGCTTGGCAGATCCGCTCGAAGGTTCCGACCGGGGTCGCGAGGACAACCAGATCGGCCCCTTCGACCGCCTTCGGCAGGGTCAAGACGTATCGGTCGATCACCCCCATTGCGGTCGCCTTTTGAAGGCTTCCCCGCTTCTTCCCATAGCCGACAACGGCCTCAACCAGCTTCTTCCGCTTCGAAACCAACCCCAACGACCCGCCGATGAGGCCGACACCGATGATCGTCATTTGTTTGAAAAGCAATTTAACTCCAAGTAACGTGAGGCGTTAGGCGTGAAGCGTAAGGGGGTAAAAGCTTAAAATCTTTCGCCTTGATCCCTTACGCCTAACGCCTCACGCCTCACGTGTTTTTATAATTCCCGATCCACCGCTGCCGCAATTCTCCGGAGCTGCGCCATCAGTGTTTTGAAGTCTTTCGGCAGCATCGCCTGCTCACCGTCGCAGTAAGCCTCTTCGGGATTCGAGTGGACCTCGATCATCAGTCCGTCCGCGCCTGCCGCCACCGCTGCCTTTGCCATCGGCGCCACCAGATTTGTCTTCCCGACCGCGTGGCTCGGATCGACGATGATCGGCAGATGCGAGAGCTGTCGAATGACCGGCACCGCGGAGAGGTCGAGCGTATTTCTCGTTGCGATCTCAAATGTGCGGATTCCCCGCTCGCAGAGGATCACCTGATGATTGCCGGCGGCCATGATATATTCAGCCGAGAGGAGAAACTCTTTGATGGTGGCGGAGAGGCCGCGCTTGAGCATGACCGGCTTGTTGTAGGAGCCGACTTCCGCTAAAAGCCGAAAATTCTGCATATTGCGGGCGCCGATCTGAAGGATGTCGGCATGCTTCATCATGATCGGCATGTCGCGCGGGTCCATGATCTCGGTGATGATTAAGAGGCCGGTCTTCTTCTTCGCTTCGGTCAGATATTCCAGCCCTTCTTCTCCCAATCCCTGAAATGAATAGGGAGAGGTCCGCGGCTTGAAAGCCCCTCCTCTGAGAATCATCGCCCCCGCCTCTTTCACCTCTTGGGCGATTGCGCTGAGCAGATCGCGCTTCTCCACGGAGCAGGGGCCCGCCATGACCACCAGTTTCTTTCCCCCGATCTTCACCCCCTGGACATCGACGACGGTATTCTCTTTCTTCATCTCGCGGCTGACCAGTTTGTAGGGGGCCAGAATCGGGAGGACCTCCTCCACACCGGGAAACGCCAAGAGCGGCTGAGTCTGGAGAATTCGCTCATCACCGACGACCCCGATGATGGTTCGCTCCTCTCCCTTATTGATATGCGACTTCAACCCCGCCTCTTTGATCTTGGCGACGATATGCTCAATTTCCCGCTCGGTGGCGGACGGCTTCAAAACGATGATCATTGTTGACTCCACTGCTAAAATACAAAGTAACGTGAGGCGTTAGGCGTGAAGCGCGAGGAGTAACAGATTAAAGCTTTCGATTTACCCCTTACGCCTAACGCCTCACGCCAAACGTGTTTCAGAAAGCACTTCCTTCAGCGACTTGATAAATCGCTTGTTCTCTTTTGGTAAACCGATCGTGACCCGAAGATGGAGCCCCTCTAAGTGCCGGATGATCACCCCCTTGTGGAGAAGGGCGGTAAAGACCTTCTTACCGACGGAGGGGTCCGATCCGTTCAGGTTAAAATAAATAAAATTGGTCTCCGAAGGAAAATAAGAGAGCCCCATCTCATCAAATTGACGGGAGAGGTACGCTTTCCCTTCCCGGTTGATCCGAAGCGACTTGGAGACATGGGCCTCATCCGAAAGGGCCGCCAGCGCCCCCTGCTGCGCCGGCAGATTGGTGTTGAACGGCTGCCGCACCCGGTTCATGTAGTCGATCACCTCCGGCCGGCTGATCCCATAACCGATTCGAAGTCCGGCCAAACCGTAAATCTTCGAAAAGGTTCGGAGGAAAATCACCGAGGCCCCTTCCCGAAGAAAATCGATCGTCTGAGGAAAATCGGGATCGGTCGCATACTCGGCATAGGCTTCATCAAAGACGACCAAGATCCGCTTCGGAACCCGCAGCAGGAAACGGACAACCTCTTTTTTTCGAACAATCGTCCCGGTCGGATTATTCGGATTGCAGACAAAGATCAGCTTGGTTTTCGGCGTGATCGCCTTCGCCATCTCCGAAAGATCATGTCTCCCATCCCTCAGCGGAATCTGAACCGGCGTGCCGTGGCCCGCCGTGATCATCAACCGATAGAGCGAGAAGCTCGGTGCGGCCATGATCGCTTCATCCCCCGGCAGGATGAATGTCCGGACGAGCAATTCAATGATCTCATTCGATCCGTTCCCAATCATCACCTGGGAGAGATCGACCTTCCACTTGGTCGCGAGCGCCTCTTTCAGATAATAGCCGGCGCCGTCGGGATAACGCTGGATCTTCTCCATCCCGTTTCGAATCGCTTTGATCGCCTTGCTCGAAGCTCCCAGCGGGTTTTCATTCGACGCAAGCTTGATCGACCCCTTGATCCCGAGCTCCCGCTCAAGCTCTTCCATCGGCTTGCCGGGAGGATAAGGGGTGATGCCGGCGATATCGGGGCTGACTTTGATCATGTTAATCGATTCATCCATGCATTCGTAGAGACGTTCCGCCGGAACGTCTCTACCGGTTCATTCGCCGGTGACGTCCGACAAACATCACGGCGGGATCTCTCCGCCGGTTAATTTTTGATCTCTTCCGCCATCGGATAGGAGCCGAGGACCTTCAGGAAAACCGCCTGGCCCCGGAGCCGGTCGATGGCGGTCCGAATCTTTTCATCTTCCAGATGGCCGATCATGTCGATGTAAAAAATATACTCCCATGCCTTCTTTTTCGACGGCCGCGACTCGATCTTCGTGAGATTGATCTGCTGCTCGGAAAAAGGACGAAGCATTTCGTAGAGGGCGCCGACCTTATCCTTGATCGAGAACATCACCGAGGTCTTGTCCCGCCCGCTCCGCGGCGCCGGCTTCTGGGAGACGACCAAAAAACGGGTGAAGTTATTGATGTTGTCCTCGATCCGCCGCTTGATAATGACCAGGTTGTAAAGGGTCGCCGCCAGTTCCGAGGCGATCGCCCCGGCGGTCGGATCTTCCTGCGCCAACTCGGCCGCCCGCGCGGTGCTCGAAATTTCGTTGACCTGAATTCGCGGCAGCGTCGTCTCCAAAAAATTTTTGCATTGCGCGATCGCGTGCGGATGAGAGTAGATCCGGCGGAGATCCTCGATCTTGCCGGTCTTCGACATCAGATGATGGGAAACCTCCTGGAGGATTTCGCCGAAAATTTTCAGAGAGGAATCGACAAAGAGGTCGAGCGTATGGTTGACCACCCCCTCGGTCGAATTCTCAATCGGCACGACACCGAAGTCGGCCCGTCCCCGCTCCACCTCGTCAAAAACCTCCTTGATGCTGTTGACCGGGATGTCGGTGGCGGAGAAGCCGAACCGTCGCATCGTGGCCAGATGGGTGAAGGTCGCCCGCGGACCCAAGTAAGCCACCTTGATCGGTCCTTCGAGAGAGAGAGAGGCCGAAATGATTTCGCGGAAGACGCTCTTCAACGCCTCATTCGGAAACGGCCCCGGATTAAGAAGCGTCAATCGATCATAGATCGCCTGCTCGCGAGAGGGGGCGTAAAAATCGGCCTGCTGGCTTTTTTTAATTTTTCCGACTTCTTGGACGATGCGAGCGCGATCATTTAAAAGCGCGAGAATCCGCTCATCGATTTCGTCGATCTTCTGACGAAGCGGGGCCAGGGGATCTGTTTGGGACAGCGGACACCTCCATCCGTGAAATTTTAGGAGTATAGCCCAATTAGGCCGATTTTTCAAGCGATTTATAGGAATCGGCTCTGATCCGAATCAGATCGATTCGGCGGAAGCGGGCTTCAGAACGAGCGCTACTCAGGAGGGTCCTTCGCGGAATTCATCCGACCAGCGAAGGAGGTCGGCGGGCGGAAGCGGCGGGCTAAAATAATAACCCTGCGCGGCATCACATCCGAGCAAGGTCAGTTGCTCCCGAATTTGCCGATTCTCGACCCCTTCGGCGATCACCTTTCGTCCCAGGTTGTGCGCAAGATCGATCGTCGAGCGGACAATCGTCACATCCCCCTCATCCTCCGTCATGTTCTTCACGAACGATCGGTCGATCTTGATCGCCGAGACCGGAAGACGCTTGAGATAGCCGAGGGAAGAGTAGCCGACGCCGAAATCATCGATGGAAAAATGCACCCCCCTCTCGTTTAATCTGCTTAAGATTTCCATGGCGCGGGGAGGATCGGCCATCAGGATGCTCTCGGTAATCTCCAGCTCTAAAAGATCGGGAGGGACCCCATGCGTTTTGATGGAATGGAGGACCTGCTCGGAGAGCTGGGGATCTTGAAGATTGCGGGTCGAGAGATTGACGGCGACGCGGACCTCCCGTCCTTGATCCCGCCAGGCTCGACACTGGTCGAGCGCGGTGTTGAGAACCCAGAGGGTCAGCGGTTTGATCAACCCCGTCTGCTCCGCGATCGGGATGAATTGATCCGGAGGGATGACCCCGAGATCGGGACGACGCCAGCGGACCAGCGCTTCGACACCGATCATCCGGCCTGTCTTCAGATCGATCTTCGGCTGATAGAGCAGAAAGAGTTGATCCTCCTGAATCGCCTGGCGCAATCCGGCCGTCAGCGCCAGGCGCCGCGCGCTGTGCGGATCGCGCTCGGAGGCGTAGAGGGCATAGCCGCTCCCCGACTGCTTGGCGACATACATCGCCACGTCGGCATGCTGCATCAGCAGATCGGCGTCGCAGCCATGCTCCGGGAAGAGGGCGATCCCGATGCTCGCCCCGATATGGACCGTCTGTCCTTCCAGGGAGAATGGGGCGTCGAGTGCCTTTAAGACTTTCTGCACCACGACCGTGGCTCCATCCACGTCGGCGCCGGGAAGCAGAATGGCAAACTCATCCCCGCCGAGCCGGGCCACGGTCGTGGTTGCCCGAAGTATGCCGGTGAGACGGGGCCCGACCTGCTGCAGGAGAATATCGCCGCAGTGATGGCCGAGGGTGTCGTTTACCTCTTTGAAGCGGTCCAGATCCATCATCAGCAAGGCAAGCGGTTTACGCTCCCGCTGCCCGATCAGAATCGCCTGCTGCAACCGATCCCGGAGAAGAACGCGATTGGGGAGATCGGTCAGGGCATCGTGCAGCGCCTGATGCTCCAAGAGGGCCGCCTCGGCTTTGCGATCGGTGATGTCGAGAATGATTCCCTGAATGCCGTAGGGACGTCCTGTCTCATCTCGGACGACAACCGCCTCCGAATGAACCCAGATCTGCGTCCCGCTGGCCGTATGCATTCGATAGTCCGAGGAGAACGGCTCCCTCGCTTGGATGAACCGCTGCAATTCCCCCATGACCCGCTCCCGATCGGCCGGATCGACCCGCTTGAGCCAATATCTCGGCTCGGACATCCAGACCGACGCCGGGATCCCGAACATCCGCTCGATTTGTGGGCTGATGTAGAGCACACGCTCATCGAGTGAAGCGAGGAAGGTTCCGGCGGGGATATTCTCGACCAGGGCGCGGTAGCGGGCTTCGGCCTCGCTGAGTTGTTTGACCTGCAATTGCAGGCGTTGCGCCATTTCATCGAAGGCGCGAGAGAGTTGGCCGATCTCTCCCGGCGTTTCGGCCTGACCGGTGCGCGCGCTCAGATCGCCGTCGGCCAACCGGACCGTCGTTTGAACCAGGGTGTTGAATCGGCGAAGGATGAGTCGGTTTCCTCCGATCCAGGCGACCGCCCCCCCTAATAACGCGACGAGATGAATCAAAAGGAGATTGCGGATGAGGAGACGATTGGCATCGGCAAAGGCCAACCGCTTCGGAGCCGCGACACTGATGTAAAACTCCCCCCCGACGTCCGCCAGTCGGGTCACCCCGAAGAGAAATGGCGCGCCGTCGGGTCCGGGCGCCTCCCCCTCTCCTCCCCGGGAGAAGATCTCCTGAATCTGCTTCGATTCGGGCAAGGTTTGACCGATCCATTTCTCCGATTCGGGGTAACGGACCAAAATAAGTCCGTTGCGGTCGGTCACCGTCAGGATTGTTCCCGAAGGGAGCTCCGATTCGTTCGCGATGCTGTTGAGCCGAGAGAGGTCAAGCGCCGCAACCACCGCGCCGCGGACCTCTCCGGAGTCGTCAAAGACGGGGTAGCCGAAATTAACCGATGGCCGCCCGGTGGTGCGCCCGATCTGGTAATCGCTCGCCGTCAGGGAGCGGGTGCGAAGGGTCTGTTGAATATAATCCCGATCGGCCATATTGAGAGAACGTTGCGTTGGAACGGAATTACAAAGGAGCTCTCCATCGGCCTCCACCACACCGAACGTCGCATAATAAGGATAGGCTTTGATGAGATCAGCAAAGAATCGATTGCACGCCGTCGCGTCGCCGCGCCGGATTTCAGGAACCCGGGAGAGGGCCACCAGGAGTTGATGCGTTCCCTTGAACACCTGCTCTTGATGGCTTGTGGCAAGCCGAGCGAGCCGCAGTATATTCTCTTGAAGCTCGGCCAAGGCGAGCTGCCGCTGTGCCGAGGCGGTGTAGAGAGCCAATACCAAAGCGGGAGCAACGGCGAGAAACACCAGCAGAAAAAGCCGGGCGCGGAGCGTCGAGAGGAGTTGAATCACCGGCTCCCCCCACGCTCCCGCCGCGCGCTCGCCGTCAATGCCGGCGCCGATCCGGTCATCCGGCAGAAGGCGGGATTCACCGCAATCTCTCTTCCGACCCCGATGGAGGCCTGCTCAAAAATCGAATGGAAAAGGACGTCTTCTCTCACGTGGATTGAATCCCCTCCTCGCCGTATCGGAAGTGACGGACATTACCAGAAAATATACCATAAAAGTACAAGAGGAAGGGGAAGACAGGATTTTGAGGAGACCGAGCGGAAGAATTTAGGGAGCGCCGCACTCTCCCTCATCGCCGATCATCTTTTCGATGGCGTGAGGAAGGGCCGGAAGGAGGATTTCAAAGTTCTCCCGGACGGCGCGAGGGCTTCCTGGAAGATTGATGATGAGGGTTTTCTTTCGAATGCCGGCAATACCGCGTGAGAGGATCGCCTTGGGATTTTTTCGGTATCCTTCCATGCGCATGATCTCCCCCATGCCGGGGACCAACCGATCGATGATGGCCATCGTCGCTTCCGGGGTGACATCGCGCGGAGAAACGCCGGTCCCTCCGGTCGTGAGGATTAAATCGACTTTCCAGCGATCGCAGAAAGAGACCAGTTGTTTCTGAATCTCCTCCGCTTCGTCCGGAACCACCTGGTAGACGGTTACCTTTCCGGGGAGTTGATCCACCAATTGATGAAGCAGAAGGCCGCTGGCGTCCTCCCGCTTTCCCGCCGCCCCTTTATCGCTGATGGTCAGAATCCCAACTGTGAACATCGCGTCACCCCTCGTGAGAAACGTTACTCGTTAGTCGTGAATCGTTAAACGTGAAAAACCGAGGCAAAGAATCATCGTTTTTTGTTTTGCGAATCACGATTAACATTTAACGATCTCCTTCACCAAAGTCGCGGCTGGGCATTTTCCGAGCGCTTCATTCCAAAATGCTGATAGGCCAGATCGGTGGCCATCCGTCCGCGAGCGGTCCGATCAAGATAACCTCCTTGAATCAAGAACGGCTCGTAAACATCCTCCAGGGTCTCGCGCTCTTCTCCAAGGGCGGTCGCCAGCGTCTCGACGCCGACCGGCCCGCCGCCGAATTTTTCAATGATGAGCCGCAAATACTTTCGATCCATCGTGTCGAAGCCGGCGGAGTCGATCTCCATCTGCGCCAAGGCTTGCCGCGCGACCTCCAGCAGAATCCGGCCGTCCGACTTTACTTCGGCGAAATCGCGAACGCGCCGCAAAATCCGATTCGCGATTCGCGGCGTCCCGCGGGTCCGCGTGGCAATTTCGTAGGCGGCCGCAGGCTCAATCATGATGTTCAAAAGCTTGGCCGATCGGATGATAATCTGCTCCAGCTCTTCGGGGCGGTAGAATTCGAGGCGGCTGATGACGCCGAACCGCTCGCGCAGCGGCGAGGTGAGAAGACCGGCGCGGGTGGTGGCGCCGATGAGGGTGAACTTCGGCAGATTGAATTTGAGCGTTCGAGCGGAAGGGCCCTGCCCGATGATAAGGTCAAGCTGAAAATCTTCCATCGCCGGATAAAGAACCTCTTCGACCGCCGGATGAAGTCGATGAATCTCATCGATGAAAAAGACATCCCCCTCGGAGAGATTGCTCAGGATCGCCGCGAGATCCCCCGGGTGCTCCACCGCCGGTCCGGAGGTCGCCTTGAGATTCACCCCCAACTCGCGCGCGATAATATTGGCCAAGGTCGTTTTACCGAGACCGGGGGGACCGTAGAAGATGACATGGTCGAGCACATCGCCCCGTTTTTTTGCCGCCTCAATGTAGATCCGGAGATTCTCTTTGATCCGGGACTGTCCGACATATTCATCAAGAGAAGTCGGACGGAGGCTCGCCTCCATTCTCTTTTCTTCTTCATTTAATTGTGTCGTTAGAATCCGTTCAATCATGAATGACTCACTAACTGATTTTTGCGAGCTTCTTCAGCGCTTTTTTGATCAACTCCTCCACGGAATCGGACTTTGCCTCTTCCCCTTCCGCGATCTTGTCGATCACCCGCTTCGCTTCATTTCTGCTGTAACCGAGATTCACCAAGGCCGAGAGGGCGTCTTCTTTGATTTTATCCGATTCCGACCCGGCTGAAATCGGCGTTTGGAGGCCGGCCAGACTCAGGGCGCTTACCTTCTCTCGTAACTCCAGGACCAATCGCCCCGCCGTCTTCGGCCCCACCCCCGGGATGGCCCGAAGTCGATCGACATTTCCGTCCCGCAAGGCTTGAACCAGCTCCGTCAGTTCCATCCCGGAGAGGATTCCCAGCGCCACTTTCGGGCCGACGCCGGAGACCCCCAGCAGAAGCAAGAAGAGCTCTTTCTCAAGTCGCGTAAGAAATCCATAGAGTTGAAGCGCATCTTCCCGAACGTGCGTGTGAATATAGAGCGAGACGCTCTCTTTGACTTCCGGCAACCGATAAAATGTGTTGAGCGGAATAAAGATCTGATAGCCGATCCCCTGCACCTCGACGATGAGAACGTTCGGGGTTTTATCAAGAATCGTTCCTGTGATAAATGCAATCATCTCTCATCCGATTAAAATAAAAATCAATGTTCTCTCGCCGATCTCTCCTCGGCCGCCGCCATCTTTGATTGAAATTGGGCGGAGTGAATGTGGCAGATGGCGACCGCGGCGGCATCGGCGGCATGCTCGGCGGTCAGCGGACTCGGGAGCTGAAGGAGCCGGCTGACCATCTGCTGGATTTGATCCTTCGTCGCCCCGCCATAGCCGACCACCGCTATCTTAACCGCCGTCGGCGTATATTCAAAAACCGGGATCTGTCGGAATTCCGCCGCCAGCAAGGCGACCCCTCGGGCCTGGCCGAGCTTGAGCGCCGATTTGAAATTCTTCGCGAGGAAAGTACCTTCGATTGCGAGCGCCGTTGGGAGCTCTTCTTGAATGACCCGCAGGAGGTCGTCGAAAAGATGTTTGAGTCGTTTTTGAAAGGGATGCCGTGGAACCGTCCGGATCTCGCCCAATCTCTTCAAGATCAGACGGCCTGCGGGGGCTTCTTCCAGGATCGCATATCCTGTTACACCCATTCCCGGATCGATTCCTAAGATCGGCATTGCGGGGCTATCGATCTCCCCTGGAGGTCCGTTGCAACGAGGCGCTCTATCCCGCCACCTTCGCCATCACCTCATCGGGAATGTCGAAATTGGCATAGACGTTCTGGACGTCGTCATGATCTTCGAGCGCTTCCATCAATCGAAGCATCTGCTCCGCCTCTTTTCCTTCCAGCCGGATATAGCTCTGCGGAAGATAGGTGACCTCCGCATAGGAGGGGGTGAGGCCTGCATCGGTCATCGCTTTTTTGACTTTTTCAAAGTCGGCCGGAGCGGTAATGACTTCAAAAATAGTCGGATCTTCCGAGCGGATATCCTCCGCACCCGCATCGAGCGCCACCGACATCAATTTTTCCTCATCGGCTTTCTGTTTCTCAATCGAGAGATACCCTTTCTTATGAAACATCCAGGAAACCGAACCCGACTCTCCCATATTCCCGCCGCTCTTGGAGAGAAGATGGCGGATCTCGGAGACGGTGCGATTTTTATTATCCGACATGATCTGGATGATGATCGCGACACCGCCCGGTCCGTAACCTTCATAGGTCATCTCTTCATAAGAAACGCCAGGGAGCTCGCCGGTTCCCTTCTGGATCGCCTTCTTGATGTTGTCGGCCGGCATGTTGTTCTCTTTGGCTTTGAGAATCGCCGTCCGAAGTCGAGGATTCCCCTCCGGATCGCCCCCCCCGATCTTCGCCGCCACGGTGATTTCGCGGATGATCTTGGTGAAGATCTTCCCCCGCTTGGCATCCAACGCCGCCTTCTTATGTTTGGTCGTCGCCCATTTAGAATGTCCGGACATACGCTCTCCAATTTTATAGAAAATAAAATAATCTCGGTATTTTTAGCATATTCGAGCGCAAAGTGTCAATGAGAAGAGACCGGGGGTAGTGGGTCAATTGGTTCACAGCGGTTTATTTCTCTGTCGTCATTCCTGGTCAGGAGTGAGAAAACGAAACCCACCCACTCCCGTTTTGGTGTAGAGTGGCGAGCGTGGAATGGAGTAAAAGGCGAAAGGAGAACAGAAGCGAGATCCTTCGCCTTGCTCAGGATGACGGCAGAAAGTGTTCTGTTTCACTTCGCACTCCGAATTCCGAACTCCGCACTCGGCAGGGCGAGATCAAGGATGGAGTGACTCGAACACCTTCCGAGCCGCCGCTTTATTCATTGAAGGCGCCGCCTCCAACTCCTCTAAGCTCGCCTCGCGTATTTTCGAGACACTCCCGAAGTGCTTCAGCAGCGCCAGCCGCCGCGTCTTCCCGATCCCCTCGATCTCCTGCAGCGGCGACTCCAGCATCTTTTTATCGCGAATCTTTCGATGATAAGAGACCGCAAAGCGGTGAGCCTCATCCCGAATTTGCTGAAGCAGATGCGTGGCGGAGGAGCCGACCGGAAGCTCGATCGGATCGGAGAGATCGGGAAGGTAGACCCGCTCCCATCGGTCTTCCCGCTCCTTGGCAAGCCCGATCAGGTCGACCGATCCGAGATCAAATTTCTCCAGCACCTCGCGCACCGCCGAAATCTGCCCCTTGCCGCCGTCGATCAAGAAAAGGTCGGGGGGAGATTCCCCTTTTTCTTTTAACGAAGCCAATCGGCGCGTGAGGACCTCCGCCATCATCCCGAAGTCGTTCGCCCCCTCAATCGTCTTGATCCGGAAGTGGCGATAATCCGATTTCTTCGGTTTGGCGTTCTCAAAGACCACCATCGAGCCGACCGCGCTCGTCCCCATGATATTCGAAATATCATAACCTTCAATCCGGCGGGGAAGGCTGGCGAGTTGCAAGAGGTCTTGAAGTTTCTCGAGCGTCGCCTCGCCCCCTTCCCGAATCTGAAAGTGATTTTCGAGGGAGGCGCGCCCATTCTCCAGGGCCAGATCGAGAAGATGCGCCCCCTTGCCGCGGGAGGGGGAAACGAGATGAACCGGCCCGCCGCGCCGCTCCGAAAGCCACTCTTCGAGAATCTCTGCCTCCGTGAGGGGGATCGGAAGGAGAATCTCCCTCGGGATGATTCCTTCCTTATTATAGAACTGCTGAAGAAAGGTCGCGTAGAGCTCCTCGTCGAGGGTTTCGCCGACATTTTCAAAAAAGAAATCTTTCCGCCCGACCATCATCCCGCCGCGGATGAAGAGAATTTGCAGATCGGCCATCTCCCCCTCCCGCGCGAGCGCAATCACATCCTGGTCTTCCATCTGCGTCGAGGTCACCCGCTGCCGCTCCAAGGCCCGTTCAATCTTTGCTATCTGATCCCGAATACGGGCCGCCGCTTCGAAGTTGAGCTCTCCCGCCTTCTTCTCCATCAGCGACCGCATCGCTTTCAGCAACACCTTGTCCTTCCCTTCCAGAAAAAGGCGCACCTGCTGGAGCATCTGATGGTAATCTTCTTTCGATTGGTTTCCGGTGCAGGGGGCGAGGCAGCGTTTGATCTCGAACTCGATGCAGGCCCGCTCGGCCTTGCCGTCGATCTCGATCGTGCAGTTCGGAAGAGGGAAAATCTTCCTCAAAAGCCGGAGCATCTCATACAATCCCCCTGTCGGAACATACGGTCCGAAGTAGAGGGCGCCGTCTCTTTTCACGCGGCGGACGATCTCCAACCGGGGATAATCTTCCTTCATATCCAGGCGAAGAAAGGGATAGTTTTTATCATCTCGCAGGACGACGTTGTATTTCGGCCGGTGCTTCTTGATGAGGTTGCTCTCAAGGATCAGCGCTTCCAGATTGGAGACGGTGACGATGTACTCCAAGTCAGTCACCTGAGAGACCATCGACTGGATCTTCGGCGTGAGATCAGCACCGGAGCGGAAATAGCTCCGGACCCGATCGGAGAGATCTTTCGCTTTCCCAATGTAGAGCACCTCCCCCCGTTTTCCCTTCATGAGGTAAACCCCCGGATGATGGGGAAGGGCGTCCACCTTTTGCTTCAATTCCATTCAGTTCCTTTATTCATTTGATCGTTTCTACCGCCAAACTTAGCGTCATTTCACGTATTCTAACAAACTTCTCTATCAAGAGATAGCGCCTCTCCACATAAAAAAAGCCCCCCGAAAAAACCGGGGGGCTTTAGAGAAAGGAATTTCTAAAAAATTTAGAACATGTAATTGACCGAGATGATCCCTTTATACATCTCGTCGCCGGGACCTGCACCCCCCGGGCCCTTAAAGAAATCTCCGACAAAGAGATAGCCGAGGTTCACATTGACTGCGACATTATCGTCGAGCTTCTGTCTGTGGTTGAGATCGACCTCAATACCGAGATCTTTCTTCCCGGTGACAGTCGTCGGACCCACGGTTACGAATTGTTCTTCGGCGGTCTGCGCCCAGATAGCGGCGATCTCAGAACGGGAACCTTTCCACATGGGGAGAAGTCCATCAATCGCGCCGCTCACTTTGACGGCGAGAATACCGAGCCCGCCGACGCAGCTCGCGCCTCCGGAGCCGAATCGTGCGCCACCGATGCTGGCGCATTGTCCTTCACGGTCGCTATTGACATTATCATTGACCAGAATATTGGCCAGGACAAAATCTCCAGAGATGCCGTTCACATTGATCTTGTTTTCGTTCTTCTGGCCGGATGTGTAAAGACCGGTCACACCGACATCGACCATGGCGACCTTCAACCCTGCATTTACGAGCGCATTCCACCCTCTCAGATCAGTGGAGGTCCCGGCGGTGACGTCCGCGGTGCCGGAGAGATAATCGAGCTCTGCGCCAAGATTGATCGGACCGAATCTCCCATCGGCCGTTACACCGACCGTCCAGAAAGTCGTCTTGTCAGAAGTCCCTGCGGGTGCCGGGAGGAAAGTCGGGTTGCGGTCGTTGAAATAGGTCGCGAAGATTCCGAGGTTGTGCATATCTTCATGGCTGAAACCGATTTTCGCAATATAGAGATCGGTATCGCTTCCGGTTGCTCCGCCTGTAGGATGGGCAAGTCCATTGCTTTCAAACAGTTTGGCATCGGCCAACATTGCATGAGCCGGTCCGACCATGAACTTGGCAACGATGGCGTCCACGGTGTCATCCAAAATCAGACTGTGCCCCAGCTTGATCGCTTGGCGCCCTAAGACAAGTCTGGCAAAATGGAGATCGAGGTCGAGGTGAGCCTCCCGAACTCCAACGATGTTGTAACTTCCACCGAAGTTCGCAGTGCCGAATCGATAGTTCCCCGTGGTGCAGGTGCCACACGCCCCGGAAGGAACGGTGGGATCGGGGAAGGCGCTTGTAAAGTCAAGAACCACCACGCCGGAAGTAATCCCCGCGGTGGCCGTGGTCTTTAATCGAAACCGTCCATCCGCAAAAGCCTGCTCATCGGGGGTACTCTTGTTGGCATCGGACAGATTATTGGTGTAAATACCGCGGACGCGGAAATCCCCTTCGAATTTGATTTCCGCCGCGTAGAGGGACGCGGTTTGGAGCAAAAGTGCCGCACTTCCTAAGGCCATAACCCATAACTTCTTCATTCGTAACCTCCTTTTCCGAAATAACCAGAGTAGACCTGAACCCATTCACGACAGAACTAGAGATCTAACGACACAGAAAACGAAGAACAAATTGAGTGATGCCTTGTAACCTCGTCACCCCCTTTCATTCAAACTTGATCAATGGTGATCAGCGTTATGGTAAGTAAATTAAGTATACTGAGACAGGAATATACTTCAGGAGCTTAAAAAACCGGCCCGACTATAGCACTTGAATAATTAACTTGTCAAGATTTTTTTAAGACAATCTTGTCGCATGGTCGCTCTGGGCGGACTCGGTCAGCAGAACGACCTCGTTCCGAAGAATATCGAGGAAGCCGGCCCCGATGAGGAACGATTGAACTTTTCCGTCGGCCGACGTGACGGAAAGCCGCCCCGGCCGCAGCGTGGTGATAAGGGGCGCATGATCGACCAAGACCCCGAGGCTTCCGGCGCCGCCGGGGGCAACGATCGACCGGACCGCGCCGTCGAAGAAGACCCGATCGGGTGTAATCACGGTTAAATGAAAGGTTTTATCAGCCATCATTCTAAGGGGCCGGAGGCCGGGGGCCAGGGGCCGGTTTTTCTCCTAAAGCATTTCGCAATGGTAAAGTTGTTTGCCCAATGATTTGATTTTCTCTGTAATCTGGTTGAGTTCATTCGATGTAAGATAATTGAGACGGGCCGAAATTTCCAATTGCGTTTCCAATTCTGCCAAGGAGGCTTGAGCAATAGATAGATGCTGCAGATATTCTTTTCTGTGCTCTCGGGTATGCCCTTCCGCAATATTCGAGGGAATCGAGACGGCGGCTCTTTGAATCTGACTTGTCAAACCGTACATCTCTTCTTTAGGGAAATGAGTCGTCAGCAGATAAACCTCTTCTACAAGGCTGATTCCAAGCTGCCAAACTCGAAGATCTCGAAAACTATTGACCGGCCCTTTGATCGGCATCTCCCTCTCCGGTCCCCGACCCCTGGCCCCCGGCCCCTATTTTCTCAGTTTTTCCGCTTTCTCCTGCGCCTCTTCGATCGTTCCGACCATGTAGAAGGCCTGCTCCGGAAGGGAGTCGAACTTGCCGTCGACGATCATCTGGAAGCTCTTGATCGAATCGGCCAGCTTCACATACTTCCCCGGAATTCCGGTGAAGGCTTCCGCCACGAAGAACGGCTGCGAGAGGAAGCGCTGAATCTTCCGGGCGCGCTGCACCGTCACCCGATCCTCTTCGGAGAGCTCGTCCATCCCCAGAATCGCGATGATATCTTGAAGGTCTTTATACCGCTGAAGTATCCGCTGAACCGCCCGCGCCGTCTGATAATGCTGGTCGCCGATGATCCGCGGATCCATCAAACGGGAGGTCGAATCGAGCGGATCGACCGCCGGATAAATCCCCAGCTCCGCGATCTGCCGGGAGAGCACCGTCGTCGCATCCAGATGGGAGAAGGTCGTCGCCGGCGCCGGATCGGTGATGTCGTCGGCCGGAACATAGATCGCCTGCACCGAGGTGATCGATCCCTTCGTCGTGGAGGTGATCCGCTCCTGCAGCTCGCCCATTTCGGTTCCGAGACTCGGCTGGTATCCGACCGCGGAGGGCATTCTTCCGAGCAGCGCCGACACCTCGGAGCCGGCCTGAACAAACCGGAAGATGTTATCGATGAAGAGGAGCACATCCTGCCCCTTTTCGTCCCGGAAATATTCGGCCATCGTCAGCGCCGAAAGACCGATCCGCAACCGGGAGCCGGGCGGCTCGTTCATCTGGCCGAAGACGAGCACCGTCTTATCAAGCACCCCCGATCCGCTCATCTCTATGTAGAGCTCATTCCCCTCGCGGGTCCGCTCCCCCACGCCGGCAAAAACGGAGTAGCCGCCATGCTCGGTCGCGATGTTTCGGATCAGCTCCATAATGATGACCGTCTTCCCCACCCCGGCGCCGCCGAAGAGCCCGACCTTTCCCCCCTTCGCGTACGGGGCGAGGAGATCGACCACCTTGATTCCGGTTTCCAGGATCGAGGCGACCGGCACCTGCTCTTCGAAAGAGGGGCTCGGCCGGTGGATCGGCCAGCGCTGATCGGGCTTGGCAATCCCTCCCTTGCCGTCGATCGGCTCTCCCAACACGTTGAAGATGCGGCCGAGCGACTGTTCGCCGACCGGGACGGAGATCGGCGTCCCCAGATCCTTCGCTTCCATCCCACGCACCAGACCGTCGGTCGATCCCATCGCAATGCAGCGGACGATGTCGTTTCCGATATGCTGTGCGATCTCTACGATGAGATTGATTCCTAACTTTGCATCTTCAATCTTCACCGCATTGAGAATGGGAGGGAGCTGTTCGGCCGGAAACCGGATATCGACCGTCGGCCCGATCACCTGAACAATATGTCCCGTTGCTGTTGCCATGTTCTTCTCCTTATTCCGTTAATCGTTATTCGTTATTCGTTAAACGTGAAAACCAAGATAAAGGACAAGCTCCTTATTTCCTTATCTTACGATTAACGAATAACGATTCACGAATAACTATTCCTTCAGCGCTTCGCCCGCTGTGACGATTTCCAAAATCTCCTTCGTGATCGCCGCCTGCCGCGCCTTGTTGCGCTGCAGCGTCAACCGATCGATCATCTCCTTGGCATTGTCGGTCGCCGTCTTCATCGCAATCATCCGCGCCGAGTTCTCCGCCGTGAACGCCTCCATCAGAGAGATGTACATCTTCGATGTCACAAACTGCGGAAGAAACTGATTGAGGATTTCCGGCAGGCTCGGCTCCAGAATCGTCTGAACCGGCTTGGTCTTCCCATCTTGTTGCAGGTTAAGAAACTTCACGCAGACCGGCTTGACCGACATCGCCGAAAGATAGCTTGTATAAATGAAGTAGACGGAATCGACCTCGCGCGAGAGATAGGCTTGGATAATCTGCTGGGTGATGTCGGAAATTCTTTGGAAGTCCCCCTTGCCCGCAATGTCGAGCGCTTTGATCAGGATCGGCCAATCTCTCTTTCTGAAATAATCGTACCCCTTCTTTCCGATCAGCATGAGCTTGACGGTTTGCCCAGCGTGCTCGGCGAGAAATTCCTCCGCCCGGGCGATCACATTGCCGTTGTAAGCGCCGCAGAGGCCCCGATCGGAGGTGACGACCACCAGACCGATCGACTTCACCTCCCGTTCCTCGAAAAAGGGATGGGTAAACTCTTCACTAAATTGCTGAAGGTGGGAGAGGATCATCTCCATCTTTTGGGCGAAGGGCTTCGCCTGGCGGAACTTCTCTTCCGATTTTTTGAGACGGGAGGCGGCGACCATCTGCATGGTCCGCGTGATCTGCTTCGTCTTCTGGGCGCCGCGAATCCGTTTGCGGATCTCCCGGAGGGTCAGAACCGGCATCTCTAACGCGCCTCTACCGAACGCCAATCCTTCTTAAAGGCATTGATCGCTTCGTCCATCTTCCGTGTCAGATCGTCGGTAAGGGCCTTGTTCTTCTCAATCTCCAGACCGATCTCAGGATAGCGCTCGTCGATATATTTCAATAAGGCCTTCTCGAATTTTCGGACCTCCGTCACATCGAGATCATCCAGATGCCCGGCGGTCCCGGCATAAATCGAGATCACCTCATGAGAGAGGGAGTAGGGCTGGTACTGATCCTGCTTGAGAAGCTCCACCATCCGCTCCCCCCGCCGCAGCTGCGCGAGGGTCGCTTTGTCGAGGTCGGAGCCGAACTGGGCAAACGCGGCCAGCTCCCGATACTGCGCGAGATCCAACCGAAGCCGACCGGCGACCTTTTTCATCGCCTTGGTCTGCGCGTTTCCGCCGACGCGGGAGACCGAAAGTCCCACGTTGATCGCCGGTCGGATGCCGGCGTAGAAGAGATCGGTCTCCAGATAGATCTGACCGTCGGTGATCGAAATGACGTTCGTCGGAATGTAGGCGGAGACGTCGCCCGCCTGGGTTTCGATGATCGGCAGCGCGGTCGATGAGCCGGCGCCGAGGCTCTGATGAAGCTTCGCCGACCGCTCCAGCAGACGGGAGTGAAGATAAAAGACGTCGCCGGGATAGGCCTCGCGTCCCGGCGGACGCCGCAGCAGCAGGGAGAGCTGCCGGTAGGCCGCCGCATGCTTCGAAAGATCGTCGTAGATGACCAGGGCGTGCCGGCCGGTGTACATGAACTCTTCGGCAATGGTGCAGCCGGCATAGGGGGCGATGTACTGCATCGAGGCCGCTTCGTTCGCCGTCGCGGAGACGACCGTCGTGTACTCCATCGCGCCATATTTCTCCAGCGTCTTCACCACCGCCGCCACGTTGGACGACTTCTGGCCGACCGCCACATAGATGCAAAAAACGCCGCTGTTCTTCTGGCTGATAATGGCATCGAGGGCAATGGCGGTCTTTCCGGTCTGGCGGTCGCCGATGATGAGCTCACGCTGTCCGCGGCCGATCGGAATCATCGCATCGATCGCCTTTAATCCGGTTTGCACCGGCTCGTTCACCGACTGGCGCTGAACGACGTTGGGGGCGCGGCCTTCGAGCGGTCGGGTTTTATCGGTGACGATCGGTCCTTTTCCGTCGATGGGGCGTCCGAGCGCATCGACCACCCGGCCGACCATCGCATCCCCCACCGGGATCTGGGCGATCTTCCCGGTCCGCTTGACGACATCCCCCTCTTTAATCTCGTTGGTGGCGCCGAAGAGAATCGTCCCGACATTGTCTTCTTCAAGATTGAGGACCATCCCCATTACGTTGCCGGGAAAGGAGACCAGTTCGCCCGCCATCACATCGTCCAGACCGTAGACCCGCGCGATTCCATCTCCGACCTGTAAGACGCTCCCGACGCTCTCCAGATGGAGCTCGCTCTCATACTGCTCCAGCTCGGTTTTGATAATGGAGGTCACCTCTTCTGGCTTCAATGCCATGCCGCATTCTCCTTCATCTTAAAAACAATATCGATTGTGAGCTCATTGATCGCCTTGAGACTGTGGGCCATTCCGATGACTCAAGGCAAAAGACTGTTTACTATAATCTTTTTCCCAATTCATTGTCAAGATTTTGCGGCAGCTTTGTCAAGCCAAAATAGAAATGTCCTCTTTCTACCAAA
>Ga0070739_10000452_pt1 | contig 78788 bp, 72 predicted proteins | sample Coa_R1_7_FD_66445 | JGI IMG/M metagenome (GOLD analysis project Ga0070739, IMG submission 66445) | Surface soil microbial communities from Centralia Pennsylvania, which are recovering from an underground coalmine fire - Coalmine... | ecosystem: Environmental > Terrestrial > Soil > Unclassified ...
GGCCCAGAACGACTCTTCCTCGTACCAGTCGGACATGGTCTATTCCAATGCTTCCATGCCGTACAGGCATTCGCCGCCGATGAAGGTCGCTTCGACCTGGACGCGCTCCCATTCGTCCAAAGACGTGGAGACAGGATCGGCGGACAGGAGCGTGAAGTCGGCCCACTTGCCCGCCTCGATGCTCCCCCGATCGCGCTCCGTGCGGGTCGCGTAGGCAGGCGCGGCGGTGTAGGCGTAGAGCGCAGCTTCAACTGAAAGGCGCTCCTCCGCATTCAATACGCGCCCGCTCAACGTTTTGCGTTCCAGGGCGGCGCGCAGGCCATCCAGCGGCGCGCCGGGAACGACCGGGTTGTCCGAGCTGAACGCCTGGGCGACGTTGCGCGCGTCGAGGGTAGCATAGGGCGACAGGCGACAGGCCCGCTCTTCCCCGAGCGCCAGAATGTAGGCGTCTCCCAGCCGGGTCAGAAACTCCGGCTGGCCGATACTCCAGACGTTCTGGCGGCGCAGGCGGGCGATCAGGTCGTCGTCGAGGAGCATGCAGTGCTCGATGCGATGGCCGGGCCGCGGACGCGTGTGCTGCCGTTGCGCCTCTGCGTAAGCGGAGAGGACCATGTCGATGGCGCGGTCGCCGATGGCGTGCGTGGCGATCTGCCAGCCCGCGTTGTGAGCGCGCAGGATCAGCGCCTGCAGCTCGTCCGGCGGATGCATCGGGATGCCGTAATTGTCCGGCATTCCCGCGAAGGGCTGCGTCAGCCAGCAGGTGCGCGTGGTGATGGCGCCATCCGAGAACAGCTTGGCCTGCCCGACGTGCAGCCGATGACCGTCGATGCCGGAGGCGGTCGGCTGCAGGTCTTCAGGTCGCGGCGTCTCGCCTTCTCCAGCGTGCCGGCAGACGCCGGCCCACCCGACCATGTTATTGACCCGTATGCGCAATTGGTTTTGCCCCACCGCTTGCGTGTAGGTATCGATGTCGCGATAGTGGGTGTTAGCGTCGCTGGCGCTGGTGATTCCCCGCTCCAGGAGATAGCCGTTCGCACGACCGAGCGCCTCGGCCGCTTCGGATGACGTCAGCTCGGGAATGATCCGATCGAGGTTGCTCCAGCTCGCCGTTTCCAGCAGCACGCCCGTCGGCTCGCCGTTCTCGTCCCGGACGATCTCGCCGCCCTCCGGATCGGGCGTGTCGCGCGTGATGCCCAGCCGCTCCAGCGCCTTGCTGTTGACCACCGCGGCATGCCCGGAGGTGTGGTTGATGCGGACCGGGACCTCCGTCGAGACGCGGTCCAGATCGTAGCGGGTCACGTGCTTAGCGCCGGGCAGGCGGTTCTGGTCGTAACGGTTGCCCTGGACGCAAGGGATGTCCGGCTGCGCTTCCAGCCGCTCTCGGAGCAGATCGCCGATGTCTTCCTTATCCTGGACCGGCGGTGAGGCCAGGTTGACGTGTCCCAGGTTGACGCCCAGCCACAGGATATGCATGTGGCAATCGAAGAAGCCGGGAATCAGCGTGCGCCCGCGCAAGTCCACGACGCGCGTCCCCGCGCCGTTCAGGCTGCCGACCTGTGCCGCCGTCCCGACTGCCAGAATGCGCCCGTCCGTGCCGACAGCCACTGCCTCGGCTTGCGGCTGCGCCGGATCCATCGTTCGGATGTTGCCGTTTATGAGAATAAGTTGTGAGTTGGACATGGATTTTTTTACCGGCCCTAAAGTGCCGTTCCGCCATTACGAAGACGAACCTTCGGGCCTGCGCGGACTGACCTCACCTCCTCTGCTTCGTAAGGAGAGGAGCTATTGAGTCTATAACCCGCGAAGGCGGGTTTCGTGTCTTAGCACCGGGTTTCAACCCGATGAAAAGGCGTCTCAACGCCATGTCTTTAGACGTGAATGACCCGGCCACCGACCACGGTGAAAGCCGCTTTGCCCTGGACTTCCCGGCCGTGGAAGGGCGTGTTTTTTGATTTGGACTGCAGGGCGTCGCGGTCTACGGTCCAGACGGCGTCTAAGTCGAGGACAGTCACGTCGGCGGGCGCGCCCTGCTGCAGCGTGCCCACGCCTTCCGGCAGCCCGATGACGCGGGCCGGCTGGACCGTCATTTTGGCGATGGCGTCGGCCAGGGAGAGAATCCCCGGCTTGACCAGGGTAGTATAGACCAGCGGAAAGGAGGTTTCCAGCCCGACGATGCCGAAGGGCGCGGCCTCGAACTCCACCTCTTTTTCGTAGCGCGCGTGCGGCGCGTGATCGGTGACGATACAGTCGATGGTGCCGTCCGCCAGCCCGGCTTTGACTGCCTCGCAGTCTTCGGGCGTCCGCAGAGGCGGGTTCATTTTGGCGTCCGTGTTGTAGCCCTGGCAGGCCTCATCGGTCAGGACCCAGTGGTGCGGGCAGGCCTCGCCGGTCACGGGCAATCCTTCTTCTTTGGCCCGGCGCAGCAGATTGACTGTCTCCGCCGTGGAGATGTGCAGCAGATGCAGCCGGCAGCCGATGAGCTTGGCAAGAAGGATGTTGCGCGCCACAGCGATGTCTTCTGCGACGCGCGGCATGCCCGGCACACCCATCACCGTCGCCGTGTAGCCCTCGTTCATGGCGCCCTTCTCGGTCAGCCGCTTGTCCTCGTTATGTGTGAGCAGCGGCAGGCCGAGCATCGCGCAGTACTCCATGACGCGGCGCACCGTATCGGCGTTCTGCAGCGGGAAGGCATCGTCGGAGATGGCGACCGCGCCTGCTGTCTTCAGATCGGCCATCTCCGTCAACTGGTCGCCTTGCATGGCCCGCGTCGCCGCGCCGATGGGATGGACGCGGGCGCTGCCCACCTGCTCCGCCCGCTCGACGATCTGGCGCACGACCGCCGCCGTATCGATGGCCGGATTGGTGTTGGGCATGCAGCAGACGCGGGTGAAGCCGCCCGCCGCTGCGGCGCGCGTACCGCTCTCGATGTCTTCCTTATACTCGAATCCCGGCTCGCGCAGGTGGACGTGGATGTCGATCAGGCCGGGCGTGACCACCTTGCCGCTTACATCAATCCGCTCGGCTCCATTCGACGCCGATCCCGGCGTGACGATGCCGACGATGCGGTCGTCTTCGATCAATACGTCCGCCTCGCGGTCCAGGTTTTGCGAAGGGTCTACGACGCGCCCTCCTGCCAATATCAGCCTCATAAATGCGACCTCTCTTCGGGACTAGGGACTAGGGACTGGGGACTGGCTTATCCCAATTCCTAGCTCTGCAGAGATTGCCTGCTGCCAAACTTCCAGATCTTGATAGCTTCTGGTACCCACTCATGCCTCCCATTCCAAACCACAGTCGAGATGCGTGTTAGCCTTCCAAGACAATCCCCAGTCCCTAGTCCCCAGTCCCTAGTCCCTCTGTTTGTACCCCCATGAGCAGATAGAGCACTGCCATGCGGACGGCGACGCCGTTGGTGACCTGCTCGCCGATGACGCTGTTGATTCCATACGCGCCGTCGGCCACGTCGGCGGAAATCTCGACGCCCCGGTTCATCGGGCCGGGATGCATCACCAGCACGTCCGGCCTGGCGGCCTTCAGGCTATTCACCGAAATCCCGAACAGGCGCGCGTACTCGCGCAGGCTGGGCAGCAGCCCCTTGTCCATTCGCTCCGTCTGCAGCCTCAGCACGTTGACCACGTCCACGCCCTCCAGTCCGGTGCGCAGATCGTCGTAGACCTGGACCGGAAGCTGGCAGGCGTCCAGAGGCATCAAGGTGCGTGGGCCGACCAGCCGCACTTTCGCGCCCATCTTGGTCAGCCCCCAGATGTTGGAGCGGGCGACCCGGCTATGGGTGATGTCGCCGACGATGGCGACCGTCAGGCCGTCCAGGTCGCCTTTATTCTGGCGGATGGTGAGCATATCGAGGAGACCCTGGGTCGGATGCTCGTGGCGGCCGTCGCCGGCGTTGACGACGGGGATGCGCAGATGCTCCGCCGCAAACTGGGCCGCGCCGGAGGCGGAGTGGCGCATCACAATGCAGTCGGCTTTGAGGGACTGGAGGGTGAGGATCGTGTCTTTGAGGCTCTCCCCTTTGGATACCGAAGACTGGGCGACCGCGATGTTGATGGCCTCGGCGCTCATAATCTTGGCCGCCATCTCGAAGGAGGTGCGCGTGCGGGTCGAGTTCTCGTAGAAGAGCGTTATCATCGCGCGGCCGCGCAGCGTGGGCACCTTCTTAACGGGCCGCTCGACGATCTCCTTGAAGACGGCCGCCGTATCCAGCAGCGAGCGGATGTCGTCCGCAGAGGTCTCGCGCAGGGTGATAAGGTGTTTCATGGGGCCGCCTCCGGCTTGCGGATGAAGACGCGGTCTTCGCCGTCCGTCTCGCGCAGGAGCACCTGCACGTGCTCCTGGCGGGCGGTGGGGAGGTTCTTGCCGACGAAATCGGCGCGGATGGGCAGCTCGCGGTGGCCGCGGTCGAGCAGGACCGCCAACTGGATGCCCGCGGGCCGGCCGTGGTCCATGAGGGCATCGATGGCGGCGCGGACGGTGCGGCCGGTGAAGAGGACGTCGTCCACCAGCACGATCTTCTTGCCGGTCACGTCGAAGGGGATAGCGCTTGGAGCGAGGGCGGGCCTCCCGGCAGGATGGACCGCATAGTCGTCGCGGTAGAGGCCGATGTCCAGCTTTCCGACGGGGACCTCGACGCCCTCGATCTGCTGGAGCAGCGCGGCCAGCCGCTCGGCCAGCGGCGCGCCGCGCGTCAGCACGCCGATCAGGGCCAGATCCTGCACGCCCGCATTTCTCTCGACGATCTCATGGGCGACGCGGGTGAGCGCGCGGCGGATGTCGTCGCCGTCCAGCACCGGCACGCCTCCTTGCGACCGCCTTTCCTCCCATCCTGAGCTTCCTGGTTCTGCCATGCCTTCCCCTCTGCTTCGCGGTGAACGGCGCTGCGCGTCTACGCTCCGACAAGCGAGATGCGCAAGGCGCATCGCTCGCTCCGTCCCGCCGCTACGGTCCACACACCAAAAACGCCTCCCTACGGCCTGCGAGAGGCCGTCCGGTGGAGGCGTGGAAAGCGGTCTGACGTGCTTCTTGGGTGGCAGGCAGGATGCTTCATGGCCGCCCCTTGCGCGCACATACGGTCCCGTCCCTTGCCAGCCTCACCGGGCTACCTTAAAAGGACGCGTCTCAAATTGCCAGGAGTCTAACATGAATCCCCCGGCGCTGTCAACCCCGATTTTGCAACCATCTAGCCGGGCCTTGAAAGACCCGTCTGGGGGTCCTTCGGACAACCGTCCTGCGGACGGAAAAGCTTGAATCCTTGGCATATCGAGTTTGCATACTGGCTCTTAACGTTCCGTGGAAAAGGAGATGTTTAGCCACTGCTCCATGGGAATACAGACTTCCCCCTTTGTATCATCCCAGACAATCCAGCCAGCCGTAAGGTCGGCCAACTATTTGAGCTTAACTATGTCTTCCGCTGTGATTGTCCCATGCCCCCATGGCGTCGGCCCTTCTTGAATAGCTTTCCAAAGAACGAACTCCGTATGCATCAGCCAGCAGCCCAACAGCGTTCGCTGATTTCAGACATAAGGTTTTTCAACTGCTCGCTGGCTTTCATATTTATTGTTTGACCCACTTCAGCCTACGGCTTTCTTTTCGAGCGGATAAGGCTGAATGAGCACATCGACGGGAAAGCCCAGCCGGGCATGCAGGCGACGAATCATGTTTAAGGTCCAAGGGGCGCTTTCGATTCAGCACTTCTGCCACTCGCCCTCGGTAGCCGATAGCCTCTTCCAGATCACGCCGGGTAATTCCCCGGCTTTCCATATAGTAGCGTAAGGCCTCAATGGGATCCGGCGGCAAGATCGGACGGTGCTGCGCCTCATAAGCATCGACTAACGTCACCAGCACATCCAGACGATCCTCCTCGGGAGATCCAGGAGGGGCATTCCAGAGCCGGTCGATCTCCTCCAGAGCTGCTTGATGATCTTTTTCTGTTCTGATTGGGTGTACCTCCACAAAAAGCTCCTTAGATAATCTCCGCTCGATAAGGTTGCAGAAGTACCATCGGCAGTAATTCTAGCTGCTAAGACAAACCCAGCGTTCTCTTTAATGCCGCATCCACACGCCGCATATCCTCCGGGTCCAGATCACTCCAATAATCAACTAGACGCTCTTTGCTGATTGTTACTAACTGTTCACACTTTATATAGGAGGGGTCATCCTTCAGACCGTTTCGTTGCGTAGGTGATACTCGAACATGAAAGGTACTGGCTTGCCGGACTTACTGACCGCCACCACGATCGTATTAGGATAGTTGGAATTTAAATTGGCTGCATCCGTCTGTACGATCACTGCTGGTCGACGCCCTGCCTGCTCCGATCCGCGTCCCGGAGACCAATCCACCATGTAGATTTCGCCACGACGAATAGAAATTTCAGTCATTCCGCAAGACGACCTCCGCTTGCGCCTCGAAAGCGTAATCTACGTTGTTGTCCTCTTCCTGCCCGACCAGGGTAAAGGCGTCATAAAGCTCCTGGAACTCCTCTTGTTTTAGTCGCTGGCTCACAGCTTCCAAAACAAATCGGTTCAGGCTAGTCTCATGCCGCCTGGCCGCATCTTGCGCTTCTGCATAAACATCTGCCGGCAAACGAATGGTAATCGCCTTCTGGTCCGTTGTCCCTCTCATTCTCAGCCCCTATGATATAGTTCATTTTACGATACCATATTTGAGTATCGACAGATAGCCTTCATTTATAAAAAGCCTGCCAGACGCCGTTGTCATCGGCGTTGGCTTCAGCGGCGAAGCGGTATTTGTCCAAGTTGCCGGGTGGGTTGGGAAGATAGAAGCGAACATGGCGGAAGCCGTAGCGGAAGGCATCGGGCTGAACGGCCTGGGCGAGCAGGTCGTCTACGGCGTGCTCGTCGCCGTGCTGGGCGTAGAGCAGGAGGGTCGCCTGGTCGTCGGCGGCTGGTCTGGCGTCGGAGACGAGATCGCCCAACTGCCCGCGCAGCCGGCCATAGAAGGGAGCGCGCTGCGCTTCGATGGCGTTGTGCTGTTTCTGCTCGGCCGTGAGCGGCGCGGGAATGGAGGCGGAAGCGCCATTGGAGGAAGTGGAATCCGCGCCGGAGGAGCCGCGTGAGGAGGCTGCAGAAGCGCCGCTGGACGGCAGGAAGCGTGGGGCCGCCAGCCAGAAGACGAGCAGGCCGCTTCCCAGGGCCACGGCCAGCAGGATCAGCGCCCGGCCCAGCGATCTCGAACGAACCTGGTGTCTTCCCCGGAAAACCACGTGCCCCCTCCTCCCACGGTCAGGGAGCCAGCACCGAGATGGCGTGCGGCGTCAGCGTGAACTCGGCAGCGGTCGTGCCCATCACGTCCCCGTCCACGTTGACCGGCAGCGGCGGATCGCTCTCCACCACGATGCGCTTCGCGCGCAGCAGCGTTACTTTCGGATGGCTGACGTGTGTGCCGCGAAAGACACGCGGGAACGTGCGCAGAAAATCCCCGCGCCCCACGTCGCCGACGATGCAGACGTCGAGCCAGCCGTCGTCGAGCCGGGCTTCGGGAGCGATGCGCATTCCGCCGCCATAGCTGGGCGCGTTGGCGACCGTGCAGAGCATCGCCCGCGCCTCCAGCGGCTGCCCATCCAGCGTCAGGCGCAGGACGGCCGGCTGGAAGGCGCCCAGACATTCGACCACAGCGGCGATATACGCGGCCGTGCCGCGCAGGATCGGATAGCCGCGATTGACGCGCGCCGCCACGACCGCATCGAAGCCGCAGCCGCCGGCCACCAGGAACGGACGGCCCTGCGCGCGGCCCACGTCCAGGGGTTTCGGCCTGCCGGTGAAGAGTGTTTCCACCGCGCGTTCCAGGCTACCGTCCAGGCCGAGCGCGCGGGCGAGGTCGTTGCCGGTCCCCAGAGGGATCAGTCCCAGGCGGGCGGGAGTGCCCAACAATCCGGCGGCCACATCCCGGCAGGTGCCGTCGCCGCCGACGGCAACGACCAGGTCCGCGCCGTTCGCGGCAGCCTCGGCGGCCAGATCGGCGGCATGGCCCGGTCCGGCCGTCTCGACGATCTCCCAGCAGGGCGTGTCCGGTCGGCGCTCCGCCGACTGCCGCAGATGATGCTCCAGCTCCGCCCGTCGCCGCGCGCCCCGGCCTCTGCCGCTGGCCGGATTGAGAATCACGACAATGCGCCGGATCGCGGAAGCATCCTCTACGGCAGGCCGGGGTTCCATAGGAGCGCTCAGCGCTCCGCCGGGATCGCGTGCTCGCCCTCGATCCAGTAGGTTCCGTCCGGGCAGACTTCACGCTTCCAGATGGGGACTGTCTCCTTGAGGGTATCGATGCAGAAGCGGCACGCCTCGAACGCTTCCGCCCGGTGCGGCGCGCCTACTGCCACGACCACGCTCGCCTCGCCGATATTGACGCGGCCAATACGGTGCTGGATGGCGACCGCGCAGCCCCAGCGCTCCTCGGCCTGCTCCGCGATGCGGCGCAGCATCTTCTCCGCCATCGGCACGTAGGCGTCGTACTCCAGGTAGGCCACGTCCCGGCCACGCGAGTGGCGGCGGGTCTGGCCAATGAACGCGCAGATGCCGCCGTGGACATCGCGGGCGACCTGCGTTTCCAGCGCCGCCGCGTCGATCGCCCCTGTTACGATCCGAACCTCGGCCATGACCTACCTAACCCCTCACTTCACCACGGGCCTTCTTGTGCGTAGGACGGCGCTTCGACATGGCGTGTCCACGCAACGTAGCCCCTACGCTCCCTATCGGCCCTGCCTTCCAATCGCCGCGCCCACCCCTTGCCCCATTCCCCGATCGCTCACTTCGTTCGCAGGGAGGGCTGCTCGAACCTTCGGGAAGGTTCGACCGTTCCCCGGCAACGATGCCGATTGGAAAGGGGATGGCCCAGCCATAGCTCCCTACCCTAATTTCCCCGCTCCTTACGAAGGAGAGCAGGCGGGAGGTGCGGTTTGTCTTACCCGCCGCTCATCGGGGGAAGCACGGCGACCGTGTTGCCCTCCATGAGGACCTGATCGGGATCGGCGTACTCCTCATTGATAGCGAACCGGCAATGGCGCTCCAGGCCGGCCAGCCGGCCGTCTCGCTCCTCCAGGTGCGCGGCGAGCTTGCGCACCTCCGCTCCGACGGGCAGGCAGACCGCAAGCGGCTCCTCGCCCATGAAGTCGCGGTAGTGACCGAAGAACTGGACGGTGACCATCATGCCCAGCTCGCCGCCGGCCGCCAGCCGCTTCAGACGGGCCAGGTTGACCGCGTGCATGGTGTCGGCATCGGGCGTTTCGATGACGATAGGAATATGCTTGAGGCGCGGGTCGGTGACCAGGCGGGCGAACGCCGGAATGCCGATCTCGCCCTGGCCGATGTGCTCGTGCCGGTCTACGCGGCTGCCCAGCGGCTTTTTGGAATCGTTGGCGTGGATCACTTTGAGCTTGTCCAGGCCGATATGGGTGTCGAAGGCGCCCAGGGTCTTCTCGTAGGTCTGCTCGTCGCGCAGGTCGTAGCCGGCGGCGAAGACGTGGCAGGTATCCAGGCAGACGCCCAGGCGCGGATCGGGGCCGACGCCCTCCAGCACGCGGCCCAGCTCCTCGAAGCGCCAGCCGAGGCCGGTCCCCTGCCCGGCGGTCGTCTCCAGGGCGATGCCGACCCGATAGCCCTCCCGCTCGGTCTCTTCCAGCAGGTCGCGCAGGCAGCGGATCAGCCGCTCCAGAGCCGGCTCTTCGCCCTGATCCAGATGCGCGCCCATGTGGGTGACCACCCAGGGGATCGCGAGCGATTCGGCGCGGTCCAGCTCGCCTCGGAACGCCTCGCGGGAGCGTTCGAGAACCGCCGGAACCGGGGCCGCCAGGTTGATGAGATAGGAGTCGTGGGCGACGGTGAAGGGAATCCCGGTCCGCTCCCGCGCATCCTGGAAGGCGCGGACTTCCTCTTCCTTGAGCGGCGGCTTGCTCCACTGGCGGGGACTGCCTGTAAAGAGCTGTACGGCGCTGCAGCCGATCTCTTTGCCCGCCGTCAGGCAACTGGACAGCCCGCCCGAGGTGGGCATGTGCGCGCCCAGCAGGCGCGACGAAGAATCGGAATCGATGTCAGGAAGCGTGGGAGCCGGGTGCGGACGTTCGTCCGGTTCGGAAGGGGTGGAAACAGAGAGTTCGCTCATGGTATCTCTTCGGCTTCGAGGCAGTGCGATCTGAGCGCGGCAGGAAGGTCCCTCGCGCTCGAAACGGCGATCCGGCAGACGAACGGGAAGGACGCCTATCGGTTGTTCCATTTTAACACGGCGCCGGGATGTTGTCAAACTCGACCTCGCCCCTCCTCTCTCCTCCGCAAGGAGAGGAGAACAGAAGGCAAGCGCCTGGATCGCTGCGTGACTGTTTTGGTGCTTTTTGACACTGTCTGTTTTCATGGAAGGATCGTCCCGGTCTGGCCGGCAATGGCAAAGATTGAAACAATACTGCTTGTTCGAGCCAGAGATTTCCGGGAATGGAGTGCGCGGCAGGTCAGGAATTTTTACTTGCGCGGCAGCAACTTTTCAGGTATAGTAACCGTAATCCTTAAGGTGTCTTAACCTTTCTCTCGGTGAGCAAGCTATGAAACGCTGGATCTACGTACTCGTTCCCCTCCTCGTGCTGGGCAGCCTGATCGTCTGGCGCCTGCAGCAGAACAAACAGAAGGCGCAGGCGCAGGCCACCATGCAGGCCGCGCGGATGCACGCCGCTCCGGAAGTCACCGTCGCGACCGCAAAGATACAGAACGTCGTGCAGACGTACGAGGGCGTCGGTAACGTCGAATCGCCGGAGAACGTCAAGATCGCTTCTAAGATCGCCGGACCCATCGAATACCTGCAGGTGCAGACGGGCGACCATGTGACCAGGGGCCAACTGCTCGTTCAGATCAGCAAGTCCGATCTGGAAGCCCAACTGGGCCAGCAGCAGGCCGCGCTCGCGGATGCGGAGCACCGGCTGGCTCAGGCGCAGATCACTCAGAATCCCACCAACGTCTCGATCACCACGCAGATCAGCCAGCAGGTCGCGGGGTTACGATCCGCGCAGGCCGACTATAACCAGGTACGCCAGAACTACAACGAGCAGGTCGCCTCCGCCCAGGCCGCCGTGACCGACGCGCAGGGCAAGGTGTCCAGCGCCCAGGCAGCCGTCGCGGTGGCGCAGGCCGCCATCAGGAGCGCGCAGGCCAATCTGGCGGATGCCACCGCCAAATATAGCCGCTATGATGACCTGTACAAGCAGGGATTCGTGGCCGCGCAGGACGTAGACGACGCCCTGGCCGCCAAGAACGTTCAGGAAAGCGCGGTCGACTCCGCGAAATCGCAGTTGAATGCGGCCAATGCCGGCCTGGCTTCCGCGAAGGCGCAGCTCCAGTCCGCCCAAAACTCGGAGCGGATGGTCGTCAACACGGGCAAGGCCAACATCAAGGATGCGCAGGCCAAAGTGGACCAGGCGAGCGCCGCCCTGGCCTATGCGCGGGCCAACACGGCGCAGAGACCGGCCTACGTGCAGAATCTGGCGGCGCTCCAGGCCGAAGTCGCCGCCGCCCAGGCGCAGGTGCGCAACGCGCAGGCCAACCTGGCTTATACGACCATTACCTCGCCGATCGACGGCTACGTCACCGCGCGCTACATGGACCCCGGCGCCATTGCGACCGCCGGCGCGCCGATCCTGAACCTGGTCATTCTGCGCGCCGTCTGGGTAACGATCCCCATTCCGGAAGAGATCAGCCGCAACGTCTATCCGGGCCAGAAGGTCCGGGTGACCTTCGACGCGCTGCCGGGCCGCACGTTTACCGGCCAGATCAAGGAGATCAACCCCTCCGCCGATCCGACCAGCCGCCAATTCGCCGCGCGCATCGTCCTGCAGAACCCGCAGGGAACGATCAAGCCGGGCATGTTCGCCCGCATCTCGATGATCACCCACATCGTTCCCAACGCCATCGTCGTGCCGCGCGAAGCGATCCAGCAGACGGCCAACGGGCCTGCCGTCTTCGTCGTCAACGCCGACAATAAAGTCGAGCAGCGCCCGGTGACGACCGGCGCGCAGGACCCCAGCATTATTCAGATCACCTCGGGCGTGCAGCCCGGCGATAAGGTTGTTACGTTGAGCGCGATCCCGCTGCGCAGCGGCCAGACGGTACGTATAGGAGGCGCCGGCCCCGGCGGCAAATCGGGGAGACAGGCATCCGGAGGAACTACGCAATGAATTTCGCCCGCTTTTCCGTCACGCGGCCCGTCGCGGTCACGATGCGCATTTTGGCGCTCGTGCTGCTGGGCGCCGTCTGTCTGACAAAGCTGCCCATCGACCTGCTGCCGGCGGTCTCCCTGCCGACCGTCGCGGTAGTGACGACGTGGCCGAACGTTGCTCCGGAAGAGATCGAGGCGCAGGTCACGCGCCCCCTCGAAGAGGCGGTCTCCTCCGCGCCCAACATGTACCTGGTCAGCTCCTCCACGCAGGAGGGCAGCTCGGTCGTGCGGGTGCAGTTCCGCTGGGGCACGGACGTCGGTCAGGGCGCCATCGACGTGCTGCAGCTGGTCGAGCGCGCCCAGAGAAACTTCCCCGTCGACCCGACGCTGCAGACCCCGACCGTCTTCAAGTACGATCCCTCGCAGCTGCCGATCCAGATCTTCGGCGTCTCCGGCGAACCGGACCCGGTCAAGCTGTACACGCTGATGAACAACGAGATCGCCCCCATCGTCGAGTCCGCCGATGGGGTCGCCTCGGCGGTCATCTCCGGCGGCGCGCAGCGCGCCATCATGGTCAACGTCGATCCCAACCGGCTGCGCGCCTACAACCTCTCGATCGCGAAGATCACCGCGCGTCTCGCCCAGGAGAACGTGAACCTGCCCGCCGGCATCGGCAAGCAGGGCAACACCGAGTACACGATCCGCACGCTCGGCTGGTTCACCAGCCCACAGGAGATTGCAGATGTTCCGGTCGGCTCCTACAACGGGCAGATCGTCAAGATCGGCGACGTGGCGACGGTGGTGGACAGCCATTCGGAGACGCGCCTCTACACCCGCCTCAACGGCCTGCCCTCCGTCGGCCTGATCATCACCAAGCAGAGCGGCGCCAACACGGTCGCCACGGCCCAGGCGGTCAACGAAAAGATCGCGCAGGTCAAGAAGCTCTATCCCTACCTGAATTTCCGCCTGGCCTACGACCAGGCGGAGTTTATCTCCGGCTCGATCAACGACGTCAAAACGAGCGCCATCATCGGCGGCCTGCTGGCCGTGCTGATTCTGATGTTCTTCCTGCGCAATATCCGGAGCACGCTGGTCGTGGCGATGTCGATCCCGACCTCGATCGTCTCGACGTTCGCCCTGCTCTACATGTGCGGCTTCACCATCAACACGATGTCGCTGGGCGGTCTGGCGCTGGCGACGGGGCTCATCGTGGACGATGCGGTCGTGGTTCTGGAGAATATCTTCCGGCACATCGAGCGCGATAAGAAGCGCGCTGCGGAAGCGGCGGTGTCGGGCACGATGGAGATCGTCTCGGCGGTCCTCTCCTCGACGATGACGATCATGGTCGTGTTCCTGCCGCTCCTGCTCATCAAAGGGATGGCGGGGCAGATGTTCACGCAGTTCGCGCTGGTGGTCATCTTCTCCCTGGCGGTCTCGCTGCTGGACGCGACCACGGTCGTGCCGATGCTGGCCTCGCGCCTGATCCGCGGCGAGGCGCATACGGAGAATGTGGAGGACCACGAGCACAACCTGCTGGAGCGCCTGTTCGCCACCTTCGGCCGCTGGCTCAACGCGCTGGACCACTCTTACCGTGCCGGACTGCGCTGGGCGCTGCATCATCGAATCTGGATCATCGGCGGCGCGCTCGCCATTACGGCCGCCAGCTTCCTGCTCTTGCCGCAGATCGGCACGGAGATGATGCCCCAGACCGATAGCGGCGACTTTACCATCACCATCAAGATGCCGGTCGGCACGTCCCTGTCCACTACCAATCAGGTCATGCAGCAGATCGAGGGCATGGTCCGCAGCAATCCGAATGTGGCGACGGCCTTCTCGGCGGCGGGCACGACGCTGAGCCTGCGCGGCTCGACGACCTCGCTGACGCCCTACATGGGCTCGGTGACGGTCAAGCTCAAGGACGATCACAAGCAGACGACGCTGGAGGTGATGAACGACCTGCGCAAGCAGATTTCCCGCCTGCCGGGCGTGCGCCCGCTCATCAACCAGTTCGACCTGGTGAGCATGCTGATGACCGGGGGCGCCTCGAATATCGAGGTGGACATCTTCGGCGACAATCTGAACACGCTCTCCAGCCTGGCCGATCAGGTGATGGCTAAGATGCGCGGCATTTCCGGCCTGGAGGCCGTGGACGTGAACTGGCAGGCGGCGACCCCGGAACTGCAGTGGCGCGTGCAGCGGGATAAGGCGACCGAGATGGGTCTGTCCTTCTCCGATATCGCCAACACCATCAACACGGCCACCAACGGCACCATCGCCTCCTACTATCAGGAGAACGGATTCCAGTATCCGATCATCGTGCAACTGCCGCCGGAGTACTATAAGACCTCGCAGGAGCTGGCCAATCTCCCGATCAGCGCCAGCAGCGCGTCTACAGGAACGAACACGGGAACCGGTGGGTCCTCAAACATGGTCGAGCTGCGGCAGGTGGCTTCCGTCCAGACGGCGATGGGACCCAGCGAGATCACCCGCCTGGACCGGCGGCGCTATATCGCCATCACCGGCCAGCCGCAGGGCCGGTCCGCGGGCGAGATCGAGGCGGACATCCAGAAAGTGATGAGCAGCATGCAGTTGCCGACCGGCTACTATTGGGACTGGGGCTTCAATCAGAAGCAGCAGGCTGAAGAGTTCGGCGGGATGGGCCTGGCGGTCTTCATGGCGATCGGACTGATCTACATGCTGCTGGCCGCGCAGTTCGAATCGTTCATCCACCCGTTCACGGTGCTGGTTTCGGTGCCGCTGTCGGCAGTCGGCGTGATCCTGGCGCTGTTCCTGACGGGGCGCGCGTTCGGCCTGACGGCGTTCGTCGGCCTGCTGATGCTGGTGGGCATCGTGGTCAAGAACGGTATCCTGCTGGTAGACTATACCAACGTCCTGCGCGCCCGCGGCATGACGCGCGACGACGCGGTGCTGCAAGCCGGCCCGACGCGCCTGCGACCGATTCTCATGACGGCCAGCGCGGCGATGCTGGGCATGCTGCCTCTGGCGATCGGGATCGGGAAAGGCTCGGAGACGCAGGCGCCGATGGCGACGGCGGTCATCGGCGGTCTGATGACGTCCACGCTGCTGACGCTGTTCGTCGTGCCGACGGTCTATACGCTCTTCGACGACCTGGCCCGCTTCTTCCGCAAGGATAAGATGGACCTGGCTCCGCCGCAGTTGATCGAGCCGACACCCGAGGCGCTCGAACACGAGCCCGCGCCGGATGAGACGCTGCCGGAATAGTTGTCAGTTGCCAGTTGCCAGTTGTCAGAAAATCCGGTTCCTAACTGGCAACTGACAACGGAGAACTGGCAACTTCTTAAGGACGCAATAATGACCGATGAGACGCTACTGGAGGAGGCCGCGCGGCTGGAAGCGCTGATTCCCCGCCTGATGCGGCGGCTGTTTACGCTCGACCCGGACCATCCCTCGATGGAGCTGCCGGTGGCGCAGTTGCGGCTCTGCTCGGTGCTGCAGGCCGGTCCACGCACCCTGTCGGCCTTGAGCGAGGATCTGAGTATCTCGCTGAGCGCGGTGACTCAGCTTGCCGATCGGCTGGAGCGCATCGGCATGGTGGAGCGGGTCCCCAGTGTGGCAGACCGCCGGCTGAAGAATCTGCAATTAACGGAACAGGGCATGGAGATCATGCGTACGCGGCGCGTGGCGCGTATACGGCGCGTGGCCCGAGCGCTGGAGCAACTCTCGCCGGAGATGCGCGCCACCGTACAGACGGTCTTCCAGGAGCTGCTTCAGGCGGCGCTGGCCGCCAGCCAGGAGGAGACGCCGAGCGCCGATATTCTCGGTACGCGCCTGGAGTTATAGGCCCACAAAACTTCACCCCCCGCTGCTGCGTCTATCCCCTTTCCTTGGTAAGGGGAGGGAAAGACCTCACCCCCTAAACCACCACGGGGCTTGCGCCCCTGCCTCTCCTTCGTAAGGAGAGGGGGAATTTAAGGAAGCGGACAACCGTCCTGCGGACTTTGTAACGGCAGAACGGCATTTCCGTGCCGGGGACAGGGGTGGGCAAAAGAGGAAAGGAATAACGAATTCGTGTGGATGCGTGAGAGAAGCGCCTTGATGCGTGAGATACCAGCCGTACTGGCAGCCGCCTGCTGCCTGGCCGGACCCGTCATTGCAGGCGCACAGACAGCAACCCCGCCTATCGCCCCCAAGATTCAGGAGCCGCCGCTGCCGCCGCCGGTAACGCTGCCGGCGCCCCCAACGGTACCCTCGGACGTTCCCAACCGCCCGCTGACCGCGGATGAGGCGGCGCAGATCGCGCTGTATCATCAGCCGTCGGTGACGAATGCCGTGGCCGGTATCACGGCGGCGCAAGGGGTCACCCAACAGGTCCGCGCCGGGCTGCTGCCGACTCTGGGGGTTAATTTCGGCTACACCGGCGAGCACCAGATCGCGGGGCCTTCCGGCTCAAGCTCCGGGTCTCGCTCATCGACGACCATCCCCTGGTCGGGTACGGCGGAAGTGCGGCAGTTGATCTTCGACTTCAACCATACCCGCGACCTGGTGCGGCAGGCGGAGATGCAGGAGCAGGTGGCCGGGGCCAACCTGACCGCCGTCGAATCGACGCTGGTGCTGCAGGTCAAGCAGGCGTTCTATACGTTGATGCAGGATCTGCGGCTGGTGAGCGTTAACGAGACCAACGTGCGCGACCAGCAGGCGCAGCGCGATCTGGCGCAGGCGCGTCTGAAGGCCGGCATCGGCCTGCCTTCGGACGTGGTGCAGGCCGAGACGGCGCTGGCGCAGGCGATCTTCAATTTGAATCAGGCGCAGAATACAGCCTCGATCGCGCGGGTGAACCTGGCGACGCTGATGGGCATCGACCCACGAACGCCCATCGACGTCGCCAATTCCGGCGAGCCGGCCGTCAACACGGACAACGTGAATGCGCTGGTGCAGGACGCTTTACGGCAGCGCCCGGAGGTCTTGCAGGCGCAGGCCAATCTGCGCTCCACCCAGTTCGGATTGGGCGCGGCGCGGACGACCAATGCGCCCGCCTTTTCGGGCTTTGTGGGCGGGACGACCGTAGGCACCAGTTTCCCACCCAAGGACGACTTTTTTATCTACGGCGTCAGCGTTTCCTGGGACCCGTTCGACGCGGGCCTGACGGCGGGCCGGGTGAAACAGGCGCAGGCCGACGTGACGATCGCCCAGGCGAATCTGACCAACGCTCAGTTGGCGGTGACTTCGGACGTGTCGCAGTCTTATCTCAATTTGCGGACGGCGGAGCAGCGGGTAACGACGGCGCAGGCGGAGGTCGCCAACGCCCAGGAGAGCGTGCGGCTGATGACGGGCCGCTACCGGGCGGGAGTGGGCACATTTCTGGATGTGATCACGGCGCAGGCCGCTCTGGTGACCGCGCAGACAGACCTGGTCAACGCGCAGTCGGCAGTAGATCAGGCGCGGGCGGCGGTCCTGCATGCTATCGGAGCGCCGCTGCCGCTGGTCGCTCCTGCGGCGCCGCGGTCGTCGCAGCCGGCGCCGATCACGCCGGCGCCCACCGCGCCCGCGATCCAGACGGTCCCGACGCCTTATGGCACGACGGCGGCCACTCCATCGCCCAGCACGGCCCCTCCAGCCGCCAATCCGCCTGCAGCCACATCCGGTACTAAACGGACCCGCAAATAGTCTTACCTGACCCCACCCGCGGCTTCGCCTTTCCCTTCCCCTATAGAATCTCCCCTCTCCTTGAAAGGAGAGGGGGTTAGGGGGTGAGGTCTATAGAGGTCAGGCAGGAAAGGTCGCGGAGCAGCGCGATTCCAACTGTTCCCGGATGCGGCCTAGAGCCGCGCTCACCTCGGCTTCGGAGAGCGTGCGATCGGGCGCGCGGAAGGTGAACGAGAGCGTCAGGCTCTTGAGGCCTTCCGGCAGCGGCGGACCCTGAAAGACGTCCGTCAGCTTGAACTCTTCCAGATCGGGCGCTTCCGCAGCGCGCACGGCGGCCTCCATCTGGGCATACGGCAGCTCCAGGGCGACGCGGGGCGCCAGATCGCGCGTGACCGCCGGGAAACGCGACAGCGGATGGTATCTCGGACCTTCTGCCGGGGCAGCCTGCCGGAGCGCCTCCAGGCCGATCTCGAACATAGTGATCGGCTCCCGCAGGCCGGTCCGCGCGGCGACCTGCGGATGGACCTCGCCGACCACGCCTTCTGTTTCTCCTCCCAGCCCGATCAACGCCGTCCGGCCCGGATGGAATGCCGGGAGATCGCGCGTCGCCCCGGCATTCAGGGGAGTGAACGCGGCCTCCGTGATTCCCAGGCCGGCGAACAGACGCTCCAGCACCCCGCGCGCCGTGTAGAAGTCCGCCGGGATGGGCCGGCCGTCGTGCTGCCAGCCTGCAGGCGTTAGCGGCCCGACCAACAGCCCGGCCACGGAGACCGTCTCGACCGGCAACGCAACGCCATCTTCGCCGGCATTTTCCCAGACCCGCCCGACCTCGAACAGGGCGAACGCCTGCTGCCCGCGCGTCGCGTTGTGCTGCGCCACATCGAGCAGAGGCGCGATCAGGGAGCGGCGCAGGCCGCTAACTTCCGCAGAAAGCGCGTTGCGGATAGCGACCCGACGGAAGGCGTCTGCCGGTGGATCGAAGAAGGCGGGCGCGGACAGGCTGTGCGTGACGACCTCCTGCAATCCGGCTTCCACCAGCAGGCGCTTGACCTCCCGGATGAACCGCGCCTCCGCGCTGTCGCCGCCCTGCGTAGTGACGCCGGCCGGAAGAGTTTCCGGAATGTTCTCGTAACCGTGGATGCGCCCCACCTCTTCGACCAGGTCTTCCTCCAGCGTGATGTCCGGCCGGAACGTGGGAACGCGGACCTCCAGCGTCACCTCCTCGCTTTCCGTGCGGGCGCTCAACTGGACGGCGGGCGTCGTCGCGCTTCCGTGCGGCCCGGCCTCCAGGCGTACCCGGACCGGCGTGCTGCGCGTAACGCCGAACTCCAACCGCCGCAGACAGTCCTCGGCGATCTCCGGGGTGATCTCCATGCCGAGCAGCTCCGCCGCCCGGTTCACGCGCAGCAGCACGACGCGCGGCGCGATGGGGCGGGGATAGACATCCACTACGCCCGGAACGGCCTCCGGCTGGCCGATCTTTGCCAGAAGCTCGCAGGCGCAGTCGACGGCGCGGCGTACCCCATTCGGATCCACGACACGCTCGAACCGGTAAGACGCCTCGGTCCGCAGGCCCAAAGCGCGGGAGGTACGGCGCACGGAGAGCGGATCGAAGTGCGCCGACTCCAGCAGCAGAGTGGACGTACCCTCGCTCACCTCGGAGTCCGCGCCGCCCATCACGCCCGCCACGGCGACCGGCTTTTCGGCGTCGGCAATGACGAGCATGGTCGGCAGCAGGGGCCGCTCCTGGCCGTCCAGCGTGGTGAGGGCCTCGCCTTCCCGCGCCTGCCGCACGACAATGCGCCCGCCTGCCAGCTTATCGAAGTCGAAGGCGTGCAGCGGCTGGCCCAGCTCCAGCATCACGTAGTTGGTCACGTCCACCACGTTGTTGATGGGCCGCTGGCCTGCCGCCTCCAGCCTCTCCTGCAGCCATGCCGGCGATGGCCCGATCTTGACGCCGCGCACCAGGCGCGCGGCATAGCGCGGGCAGAGGTCCGGCGCCTCGATGGTGACGGAGGTCTGCTTTTCGGCCTCCCCTCCGGACTTTGCTTCCGGCGGCGTTGGCGTATTCAGCGGCAGATCGAACAGCGCCGCAACCTCTCGCGCTGCGCCGAGCATAGAGGCGCAATCGCCCCGGTTGGGCGTGACGTAGACGTCGAGGACCGGCCCGATCGGCGACTCCTCGATCCCCTCTACCTCCAGCCCGCCCATCATCAGCCGCGTGGCGACCTCTTCCGCCGGCGCCTCCACGGCCACATACTCTTTCAGCCATTCATAAGGTACACGCATGGTTTTTTCCTCGTCAGAATTGACGCAAGAAGCGCAGGTCGTTCTCCAGGTAGAGGCGCAGGTCATTGACGCCGTTGCGAATCATATGGATGCGCTCAATGCCCAGGCCGAACGCAAACCCGCTGTAGCGCTCGGTATCCATGCCATACGCGCGCAAGATATTCGGATGGATCAGGCCCGCGCCGCCCACTTCCAGCCAGGTCCCTCTCCAGGCGATGGAATAGTCCACGCCCGGCTCGACGAACGGGAAGAAGTCCGGACGGAAGCGCACCAGCGTCTCCGGGCCGAACATGGCGCGGGCAAAGGTCCCCAGCGTGCCCTTGAGGTCGGCCATGGAGATCTTCTCGTCCACCATGAAGACGTCGATCTGATGGAACGTATGGTGGTGTGTCGCATCGACCGCCTCGTAGCGGAAACAGCGGCCTATCGTGGCGATGCGGAACGGCGGGCGCCGGACGGCCATGACGCGCCCCTGCAGCGCCGTCGTCTGCGTGCGCAGCAGCCGCTCGTCGGTGACGAAGAAGGAGTTCTGCTCGTCCATCGCCGGATGGTCTTCCGGATAGTTGAGGGCGGCGAAGTTGTACTGGTACTCTTCCAGCTCCGGTCCATCCACGAACTCATAGCCCATGCCGATGAGCACCTCCTTGACATGCTCCGAGGTCTGCGTCAGGGGATGCAGATGTCCGGCAGGCAGCGGCCGTCCAGGCAGCGTCACGTCGATGGTCTCGGCGCTCAGGCGCGCCTCCATCTCCGCCGATTCCAGCTCGCCACGGCGGGCAGCGATACGCGCCTCCAGCGTGTTGGCGGCTTCGTTGATGCGCGCTCCAAAAGCGGGACGCTCCTCGGCAGGCAGCGTGCCGATGGTGCGGCGCAGGTCGTTCAGGCTGCCCTTGCGCCCCAGATAGCGGGTCTCGACGGCCGCCAGGTCGGCGCTCGATTGCGCCGCCTGCACCGCCGCCTCGGCCTCCTGAGCCAGTTGTGCGATCGGGTCCGACACGGTCATTCCTCCAAACAGCCGAACGCCCTATCCTTCCTCTCTCCGTTTGTGCGGTCGGGAGAGACTGAGGATAGGGCGTTCGGAATAGTTGTTAGTTGCTAGTTGCTAGTTTCTAGTTCAATCGGATTTCACTAGCAACTAGGAACTAGAGGCTAGCAACTGTTCACGCAGTCGCAGGCTCTCCCGCCGTTTTCAGCGCGCTCGTCGCTTGCGCGACGAGCTGGGTAAACGTATCGGGATCGCTCACGGCCAGACTGGCCAGGATCTTGCGGTCGATGTCGATGCCCGCTTTGGTCAGGCCTTCGATGAAGCGGCTATAGGACATGCCCTGCGCGCGGCAGGCGGCGCTGATACGCACGATCCACAGAGCGCGGAACGCGCGCTTCTTGTTGCGCCGGTCGCGATAGGCGTAGTTGCCCGACTTCATCCACTGCTCGTGCGCCGTCTTGAACAGCCGGGACTTGCCGCCCCAGTAGCCCTTGGCGGACTCCAGGACTTTCTTATGGCGCTTATTGGTCATCGTGCCACGTTTCACGCGCGGCATACGCTAAACTCCTTTCAGGAAAACCTGCCCGTCGCTTCATCCGGTCCAGGAAGGACCCGCCTGCGGGTCCCTATCGAACCTTCGGGTTGCCCTGCGGACCGAAAAGCGAGGAGGCCGGGAGAAATATCGAGTTTTCGGGCAGGCGTTTAGAGGCCCTGGCCGAGCATACGCGAGACGCGCTTGCGGTCGCCCTTGTACAGCTCATCGCCGGCTGTCAGGTTGCGCTTGCGACCGCCGCTCTTCTTGCGCATCAGGTGGTTCTGACCCGTCTTCTCGCGCATGAGCTTGCCGGTCGCGCTTTTGGAGAACCGCTTGACGGCGGTCTTCCGCGTCTTCAGCTTCGTTTTCATTGGCTATGTCGAAACCTTTGCTATAGGATATCTGCGGGCGAACAAACTCGCGACAACAAGGATACAAAACCTCCCTATGCGGACTACCACCCTAAACTCTCCTCGCCCCTGCTTGGGAAAGACGAGAGGAAGAGATGCTAGCCCGCTTTGGCGGGCTTTGTGTTTCAGCACGGGGTTTTAACCCCGTGTGCCTGTGTGCCTGTTCAGGACTTGGGACTGAGGATCATCGACATCATGCGCCCTTCCATCATTGGAGAGCGCTCGAGCTGCGCGACCTCGGCGGTCATCTGCACGATCTGCTCGAGGATCTGCCGTCCCAGCTCCGGATGGGCGATCTGCCGCCCGGAGAAGCGGAACGTGACCCGGACCTTGTCGCCATCGCCAAGAAACCGGACGATGTTCTTGACTTTGACCTGCAGGTCGTGGTCCCCGATGATTCCGGAGCGAGGGTCGATCCGGATGTCCTTTAAATCACCCTGGCGGTGTTTTTTGTGCTGCTCGCGCTCCCGCTTGCCTTGCTCGTACTTGTACTTGCCGTAATCCATGATACGGCAGACAGGCGGCTGGGCTTGCGGAGCGACCTCGATCAGATCCAGGCCCTTTTCCTGGGCCATGTTCAGAGCATCGCGCACGTTCATGATGCCGACGGGTTTTCCCTCATCGTCAATGACGCGCACATCGCGAACGCGTGTTTCGCGCGGGCCGCGCAGGATCTGCTCGTTGACGCGGAAATCTTTGTTGATAGCTCACCCCTCCGGCGACACATCTCGCAGCGCGACCGGTTCGCGCTCGGACTCCTCCGCTTCCTTTTCTCTAAGGAGTCGGCGTCGCCAGACGGGAAGCAGTGTACCAGAAAAAGGCCGCGCTGTCAATCTATTTTTGCATCCCTTGACAGCTTACAGCGAAAACCATTATAATGCCTTAAGCTCGCTTTCGTGCGCCGCCCGGCGGCAACTACCCGGTAACGGAGATCGCGATCATTCCACCGACAGCCTCCGATTCCCAAACGGCTGCAGCCCCGCCGCAGCCGGCGTCCAGACCCATGCTCGCCTGGCGGGTCCACCTTCTGCGCCGCGATCCCTCCCGGCTGCCCGCGCTGCTGATGGTCCTCCTTCTCGCGATGGCCTGCGTCTGGATGATGTTCGGCGCGCTGCTGCCCGTGCTGGCGGCGGTCCTGCTGCTGCTTGGGGCGGCCGGCGAGTATCTGTTTCCCCTCTCCTATCAGATTACGGCGGAGGGCGTCTTCGCGAACACGCTGGCCGGCCGGAACGCGCTGCCCTGGAAGGAGGCGCGCCGCTGCTGGCGCGAGCGGGGCGGCCTGATCGTGACTCCCCTGGCGAAACCTTCCCGGCTGGACGCGTTCCGCGGGGTTCTGGTGCGCTTTGCGCCCGATGGCGAGCCGGGAGATCGCGCCTCGGTGCTGGAGGCGATCCGTCGCTGCGCGCCTGACCTGCTTCCCGAGGCGGCCCCTGCCGCGCCGCTGCCATCACAGGAGTCGTGAAGCCGATGTTCGACTGGGATGCCGAGCTGCCCGCAGAGCGGCGGGATGCGCTGATCGAGAAGATGGCCCAATTCGTGAGCCGGCGCGGCCTGCACGTGCCTGCCATTTTCTTCCTGGAGATGCATAAGCCGCTCACCTATCTCGCCAGCCAGTCCCTCATACTCGGCTCCGGATTCCTGGCGCCGTTCTTTGGCCCGCAGAACGTCCAGCAGGTCGCCAAGCTTTTCGAGAAGCGGGACAACGTCGAGCGGCTGATCCGGCGCATCGAGGACATTCAGGCCGGCCCGCCGCCGGAGACTCAGGAAGTCAATGGGTAAATGGCCCTCTGCGAGAGGTGAGGGGCCATTTACCCCGAAGGGGCTTTCCTAAACTATGGAACACGCTAATACCGCCGTCCGGGAGATACTGATTCCGATCAGCATCATTATCGTCGCGGCCATCCTGATCGCCCGGCGGCGCTCGCTGTTCATCCGCCGCATCCAGGGCCTGACGGCCATCGACGAGGCGATCGGGCGCGCCACCGAGATGGGACGGCCGATGGTGTGCTTGACGGGACTGAGCAGCGGCATCGATATCAATGCCCTGCAGGCGCTCTCCATCATCACCTATATCATTCGCTCCTCCGCCCGCTTCGGCGCACGCGCCATCTGTCCTGTCTCCGATCCGCAGATGCTGGCCGTCACCGAGGAAGCGGTGCGCGATGCCTACACGGAGGCGGGCCGGCCGGAGCTGTATAACCGCGAGGATATTCGCTTTCTCTCCAACCGCCAGTTCGCCTTTGCCGCCGCCGTGGCGGGCGTCATCTGGCGCGAGCGGGCTGCCGCCTGCTTTTTGTTCGGCTACTACTATGCCGAATCCCTGATCATCGCCGAGACCGGCCAGCAGGTCGGCGCGATCCAGGTGGCAGGCACGCCCACGACCACGCAGATCCCCTTCTTCATCGCCGCCTGTGACTACGTCATTATCGGTGATGAGTTCTACGCAGCCAGCGCCTATCTCTCCCGCGAGCCGACCCTGCTCGGCAGCCTGGTGGGACAGGACATCTGCAAGGGCATCCTCCTTCTGCTTGTCCTCATCGGCATCACGCTGTCCACGGTAGCTCCTGTGCTGGGGAGCCTCTTCCGGCAGTTCTTGATGAAGTCTTAACCTGAGGAGCGGGTAGCGACGTGTTCCGACCGGTCAATGGGTATCTCTGGTATATCTACATTTTAGGCGCGCTTATCGCCAGCGTCCTTGCCTTCGCGCTGATGCAGCTCGTTCCGCCGCGCGCCCGTCGCTACGTGATCCTGGCGTTGACGTTTATCGGCGGACTCTACTACGCGCTGGAGTTCTTCCTGCCGGTCCATCCCATGCCGGCTCCCGACGATCCGACCCGCGTCGGCAACTTTCTGACCCAGTTTCTGTTGCCTATCGGCAACATCACGCCCGTCATCGGAGGCTTTGCGGTCGGCCTGGGCGTGGTCAACCTCTCCCAGGTCCACGGCAAGCGCCTGCTGCGCAATGGCCTGAGCGCCTTCGAGAGTCTGGCCTTTTTCCTGAGCATGATCGCCATGTGCGCCGTCAATATCCTCCAGCAGGCCCATCCCAATGCGATCAATAAGAATCTGAATGCCCTGCTCTACAACGGCGGCCTCCAGCAGTTGGACGCCACCATGTTCTCGATCATCGCCTTCTATATCGTCTCCGCGGCCTACCGCGCCTTCCGGATCCGCTCGCTGGAGGCCACGCTGCTGCTCGTCACGGCCGTGCTGGTGATGCTGGGACAGATCGGCGTCGGTCAGTGGATTACCCATTTGGCCCCCCGCACCGGTTTCTTCAGCTTCCTGCGCGTTGAAGTGCTGCGCGACTGGATCTTGAAGGTCCCCAACGCCGCTGCCGTGCGCGCCATCGCGTTCGGGCTGGGAATCGGCGCGCTGGCGATCGCCCTGCGCATCTGGCTCGGGCTGGAGCGGGGCAGCTACTTCGACTCGCAGGGATGAAGACCGCGCCCCCTTGACCGGGTCGTGAACGACCCGGCTGGCAGGCAGCTACGCTGCCAACCGCCCTGGCGGGCGGATCGAAGCGGAAGGGACGTTGCCTCTCTCAAGGAGAGGGGAGCTAAGGAAGAATGGAGCATGAAGAATAAAAAAGGACGGGCGGCGTGACTATCCTGCGGTTCTTACAAGAGGTGGACCGGCGCTTCCTCTACGCCCTGCTGATCCTGGCAGTGACGATCCCCTTCTTCCTGCCCCTGAATCTGCCCAATGTTCCCTCGCCGCCCACGATCGCGCTGTTTAATGAGATCGAGAATCTGCCGCCCAACGCCTTCGTCTTGCTCGGCGTGGACTGGAGCGCCGGAACGCGCGGAGAGAACCTGCCGCAGACGGAGATGCTCATTCGCCACCTGATGAAGCGCAAGCTGCGGTTTGCCTTGATCGATTTCGCCGATCCCCAGGGCAAGCTGCTCGGGGAGGAGATCGCCCAGCGGCTGCAGGGCGAATACGGCGTCCAAGAGGGCGTGAACTGGGTCAACATGGGCTACCGGACCTCCGATATGATCAATGTTCTCAAAGCGTTCGAGCAAAACGTCATCAGCGCCGTCCCGACGGATGTGAATAACAGGCCCCTGGCAAGCCTGGCGGTCATGCAGGGCATCCACACCGCCCACGACATCAGCATGGTCATCGACGTGACCCCATCCACTACCTATCAGGCTTTCATCCAGTTTCTCGGCGGGCCGTATCATATTCCCATGGCCGCGGCCATGACGGCGGTCATGGTGCCCGAGGCCTACAACTACTTCGATAGCCGTCAGTTGGTGGGGATGATTCCCGGCCTCCAGGGCGCGGCGGAGTATCAGAGATTATTTGAGGAGAAATACGGCAAGATCCCCGGCACGACCTCGACCCAGCAGTTCAGCAACTCGCTGTCCTTCGCGCATCTGCTGATGATCCTGCTCATCATTCTGGGCAATGTGGCCATGATTCTGGAGCGCCGCCATAAGGCCCGCATGGGAGGGCCGGCATGACCGGATTTTCTCCGTGGCTGGCCGCGCATCTGACCGTGCTGACCCTCTGGTTCGGCGCGCTCTGCACGCTCGGTCTCTACAGCGTTCTTTACAAAGAGAACCGCATCTTCCGGCTCTTCGAGCATATCTTCCTGGGACTGGCGACCGGCTTCATGGTCTCCAATACCTGGACGGACGTGCTGCTGCCCAAGTGGTGGGTGCCCATGTGGGACAAAGGCCGGTGGTGGTTCATCTTCGCGCTGTCCGCCGGCCTGCTCTACTACTTTATCTATTCCAAAAAGTACAACTGGATGGCCCGCCTGATCATCGGATTCTTCCTGGGCGTGGCTTCCGGGCAGACGTTCCAGGGGTTCGTCAACGATACCTGGCCGCAGATACCGGCCACCTTCAAGCCGCTGGTCGCGCATCCGGCCATTCCTGCCGCTGCCGGCCATCCGGCGGTTCGCGCCGTGACCTGGCCCGACGCCATCAATGCCTGGATCTTCCTGATCGTCCTCGTCTGTGTTATGAGCTACTTCTTCTTCTCGTTCGAGCAGAAGCACCCTGTCCTACGCAACTCGGCGCAACTGGGCCGCTGGCTGATGATGTTCGCCTTCGGAGCGATCTTCGGCGCGACCATGATGGCCCGCCTTGCCTTGCTCATCGACCGCATGTTCTATCTGACCCACGACTTCGCAACCGTTCTGCCCGCTCCCATCGGCGGCCCGGTGGTAGGTCCTTACTTCATGTTCGGTGTCATTGTTCTGCTCGTTGGGCTGATCGTCTATCTGGCCGTACGCTCCGGCCCGGCGGAAGAAGAGACCGGCAGCGAAGAGCTTTAGAGACGAGATCACCCCCAGGGATAGCCGTCGCGCTCAATGACGAGGGCGGCGATCTGACGGCGCAGGGCGACGGTATCGACAGCCGGCGGGGATAACAGGCCGCTCAAGGTATCCAGGCGAGACGAGAGCGCATCGCCGGTCCCTAGAGCCGCCAGGACGTAACGAGCCGAGCGATCTACCTGGTCGTAAGCGTCGCTGCCGTAGACGCGCGCTGCGGCCAGCATGGCGGCGTAGCTTTCTGAAGCGGAAGATGCTTCGAGTTTGCGAAGGCGCAGATAGGCGCTCTCAAGACCGAACAGCGCCGCAGCCATGTCGGCGAGAGCAGCGGAAACCTCCTGTTGTTCGGGCAGCTTCTCTCCGAAAGCTTCCCAGGCCTGTCCGATGGTGTAGAGGATCGCGCGGCGCAGTTGCCGGCCCCCTATTTCGATCTCTTCTAAATCTCTGCTCCCCTTCGCAGCCGGGTTGGTTACGCTGCTGTGTTGGGCGGCAATCGCCTCGGACAGCGGGAGCCGTCCGCGCTGGGCGCGGCGCAGCAGTTGGTCCATGACGGTCAGGCGGTTGATCTCGTTGGTGCCCTCGAAGATGCGATTGATGCGCGCGTCGCGATAGGCGCGGGCCATCGGGAACTCCTCGCTGTAGCCGTAGCCGCCGTGGATCTGAAGGCCCTCGTCCACCACGTAATCCAGCGCCTCCGTGCCGAAGAATTTGATAATGGCGCACTCGACCGCGTACTCTTCCGAGGCCGCGCGATACTTCGTGCCGGCATCCGGCGCGGAGGCGTCGATCTGGCCGAAAATCCGGTCCCAATAACCGGCGATGCGGTAGATCATGCTCTCCAGCACGAAGATTCGGAGGGCCATTTCGGCGAGCTTATATTGAATCATGCCGAAGTGGGCGATCGGCTGCTTGAACTGGACGCGCTGCCTGGCGTACTGCGTGGCGATGCGCAGGGCTTCTTTGCTGGCGCCGAGCGCGCCCGCGCCGATGTTGAAGCGGCCGATGTTGAGCGAGTAGAGCGCGGGCTGATGGCCCTTCCCGATCTCTCCCAACACGTTCTCCACCGGCACCGGCGCGTTCTCCAGGATGACGCGGCGCGTAGAAGAGCCGCGCAGTCCCAGCTTATGCTCTTCCTTGCCCAGCGAGAGGCCGGGCGTGTCGCGCTCCACCAGAAACGCGGTGAACTGCTCGCCATCGATCTTGGCGAAGACGGTATAGAGGTCCGCGAAGCCGCCATTCGTAATCCACATCTTGGTGCCGTTGAGCAGATAGCGCTTGCCGTCCGGCGCAAGGGTTGCCTTCGCCTGCGCCGCCAGAGCGTCGGAGCCGGAGTTCGCCTCGCTCAGGCAGTAAGCGCCGATCTTCTCTCCGGAAGCCAGTTGCGGCAGGTATTTCTGCTTCTGCTCGGGCGTGCCGAAGAACAGGAGCGGGAGCATGCTGATGCCGGTCTGCACGCCGACCGAGATCGCGAAGGAGGGATCGGCGTAGGCTTTCTCGGTGAGGAGCGTCATGGCCGTCTTAGGCATATTGAATCCGTCATAGATGTCCGGCACTCCGGCGGCGAGCAGGCCCAGCTTTCCCGCCTGCTGCACCAGAGAGCGCATCAGTCCCTCTTCATGCGCCTCCAGGCGGTCCACGACCGGCAGCACCTCTTTACGGACGAAGTCTTCCATCGTCTTCGCCATCAGGCGCGCTTCCGCGGACTGCTCTTCGGGAACAAAACACTGTTCGGGAGCCGCCTCTTCGATGAGGAACGCTCCCCCCTTCGGCACGGAATTTTCTGCCATCGCTCCTCTCCTCACCACCTTTGCTAAACCGTTATCGCCGGGCCTTGAAAGACCCGTCTAGAGGTCCTTCGGACAACCGTCCTGCGGACGGAAAGCCAGGATTTTCTAATGCGATTACTCTTCTTCTGCCAGATGAGCTTCTTCGTCCTCTAGCTTTTCATGCAGCTTTGCGAGAGCCGGATCCTGCAGAGAAAACTTCAGCCGCTCCACTTCGATATACTTTTGCAGCACCTCCAGGACGATAGCAGCTTTATCCCGCCCCTGTTTAGCCGATAGAGCCTCCAGAGCAGCATCCAGTTCTTCGTCTAATTCGATCAGGAGCGTTTTCATCACGCGAGCCTCATTCCGAATGTTGACTTTGCTGGATAGGCGGTTCGACTTGCGTCGTCGGAACGCTGAGCGCCTGCGGCTGCTGTTTGGCGAGGGCGGCCAGCATGATCTCGCTGATGTCCATGACCGGCGGCGCTTTCTCCCCGGCGACCTGCGCGATGCTGTCGCCGACCATCACCTTGCAGAACGGGCAGCCGACGGCGACAGTCTGCGCGCCGGTGGCAAGCAGCTCCTGGGCGCGGTTGACTCCGGGCCGCTGGTTGGGCGGCTCCTCCATCCACATCCGACCCCCGCCCGCGCCGCAGCAGAACGTGCGGCTCTCCCGCCGTGCTACTTCTTTCAGGGGAATAGTAAGCGCGCCGTTAAGCAACTGCCGTGGGGCTTCCGTCACGCCGTTGACGCGGGCCAGGAAGCAAGGATCGTGGTAGGTGACCGACGCCTCGAAGTCCTTTGGCATCTTAAGGCGGCCCTCGGCGACCAACTGCGCCAGGTACTGCGTGTGGTGGAGCACCTCATACGCCCCGCCCATCTGCGGGTACTCGTTCTTGAGCGTGTGGAAGCAGTGGGGGCACTGCGTCACGATCTTTTTTGCTTCGATGCCGCCCAGCGTGGAGACATTGCCCTCGGCGAGCTTCTGGTAAAGGAAATCGTCGCCGACGCGGCGGGCGGGATCGCCGCAGCAGCGCTCCTTCGGTCCCAGGACCGTGAATTTGACGCCCGCCTGCTGCAGTAACTGCGCCAGGGCGCGGATGGATTTCTGGCCGCGCGGCTCGAACGCGCCCGCGCAGCCCACCCAGAGCAGCACTTCCCGACCATCCTGTGTGGACGCGGCGGGAATGTCCAAGCCCTGCGCCCAGTCCAGCCGCTGCGAGGCGGGCAGGCCCCACGGGTTGTCGCGGCTGTCGAGCTGGCGGAGCATGGTCGCGGCAGTGCCGGACAGACGGCCTTCGGCGACGCGGTAGCGGCGGATGCCGTCGAGAATGTCCACGTGCCGGATCAGGACCGGGCACTCCCGCACGCAGGCGTGGCAGTTCGTACAGGCCCAGAGCGATTCGTCGGAGATCACGTCCGTGGACGGGCCGGCGACCGGCTCCGACTCCGGAGATGGCGCGGAGGCCGTGACGTTGCCTCCTGCCGGCACGGGGAGGCGGGCCATCACAGCACGCAGATCGAGAACGACGCCCTTCGGATTTAGCTCCTTGCCCACGGCGTTGGCCGGGCAGGCGTCGGTGCAGCGCCCGCACTCCATGCAGGCGTCCAGGCTGAGGAGCTGCCAGCGGTCCAGGTCGGGAATGGCGGCCAGCCCGATCCGTCCGGTCTCTTCCACCTGCTCCAGGGTGACCGGCTCCAGCACGCCCATCGGACGGTCCGGCTGCAGACCGATGCTGATGGGCGCCAGAAACAGGTGCAGCCAGCGGCCGTAGGGCAAGGCGGCGATGACGCCCAGCACGAGCGGAACATGGACCCACCAGACGACCGCATATCCGAGCGGGCTGAGGCCGTGCAGCGGCAGAGCAAACAGCGATCCGATGGGCGAGAAGGCGGCGAACGGCAGCCGGCGGGGATCGGCGGCGATGCCGGCGCCCTCCAGCAGGAAGCCGGTCAGGGTCGCCAGGAGCAGCAGGAGCAGGAACGCGCCATCCCGAGGGCTGTGGCCGAGGGTGCGCGGACGCGAGCCGTAGCGCCGGGCCAGGGCCATCACCGTACCGACGACCAGGCCGAGGCCGAACAGATCGAAGGTGAATTTGCAGGCCAGATAGAACGCGCCGCGATAGAGCCAGTGATCGCCGAAGACGTAGGCGCCGTAGTGCTCGATGTCGACGATGCAGGTTCCCGTAAACAGCGCGGCGAAGCCGAAGAAGATGAGCAGATGCATCTTCCCGGCGTAATTGCGCCGCCGGGTGCGGCGCTGCGCCACGATCTGATCCAGCAGCATCCGCAGACGCGCCGGCCAGTCCTGCAGCGGGGCAATGGGCCGTCCCTGCCGCCACAGCCGCACGCGCCGGTAGAAGCCGTAGAAGCAGACAATCACGCTGACCAGCGCCAGCGTGTAGAAAATAGCCTGACTTGCGGCAGAGATATTAAAAAAGACGGTTCGGGTAGGCATGCTTACCTAACCCCCTGTCCCCTCTCACACAAGGGGCGAGGGGGAGAAAACCTCACCCCCGCGGCTGCGCCTATTCCTTCCCTGAACCGTTCGCTTCGCTCACTGGGGTGAGGGGTGAGGACGGCAGAGGCACAAGAGAGCATTCATGTCCCCCCTCCCTGGTTCGTTCGCTGCGCTCGCAGGGAGGGGGAGAGGGGGTGGGCTTATAGTTTTTCCGTGAGCTCCGGCACAGCCTGGAAGAGATCGGCGACCAGGCCGTAGTCGGCGACGTTGAAGATCGGCGCGTCCGGGTCGGTATTGATGGCGACGATGACCTTGGAATCTTTCATGCCGGCCAGATGCTGCACGCTGCCGGAGACGCCGGCGGCGATGTAGAGATCGGGCGCGACGACCTTGCCGGTCTGCCCCACCTGCAGCTCGTTGGGAGCGATGCCGCTGTCCACGGCAGCGCGCGTCGCGCCGACCGCGCCGCCGAGCTTGTCCGCCAGCCCGCCCAGGACCCGCTCGAAGGTCTCGGCATCGCGCAGGGGCCGTCCACCGGAGACGACCACGCGGGCGGTCGTCAGCTCCGGTCGTTTCTGTTCGACCGCATCCAGACCGATCCAGGTCGTGCCCTGCGGGAGCGCGGAAACATCGACAGAGAAGGGCTCGACGGTGCTCTGGCTGTCGCGCGGCTGCGGCTTGCCGAAGGCGGTGCCGCGCACGCTGAAGACGCCGCGATCGCCTGCGATCTGCACCGTGGCGATAATATTGCCCGCATACATGGGCCGGCGGAAAGTGAGATGATCCCCGGCTTTCTCGACGTGCAGCACGTCGGAGAGCATGGGCAGGTCCAGGAGCGCGGCGATTCGGGGCAGCACGTCACGACCGAACGTGGAGGAGAGCCCGGCGACCGAGGCGGCTCCGGTCTGCTTTGCGGCCTGCACGCAGACGGCGGCCACGCGATCGGCGGTCGGGTGCGCCAGCTCCGGCGCGGCGGCCACCAGCACGCGCTCCGCGCCGTAGCCGCGCCAGGCTTCCGCCACGTTCCCGATCTCCGGGCCGCCGACGAGAAGCAGATCGAATCCACGGCCCGTCACTTCGGAAAGCGTCTGGGCAAACGTGAGGACCGAAAGGGTTCCGGGCAGGATCTGGCTGCCATCCGTTTCCGCCAGGACAAGTAACTGTGCCATAAAAACTCCGTTTGGGCGTTAGGCGTTGGGCCTTGGGCGTTGGGAAAAGCCTCTTCCCTAACGCCTAACGCCTGACGCCCAACGCCCATGCATTAGATGACTCGCGCCTCGTCGCGGAGGGCAGCGATCAGTTCATCGACACTGCCGACCTTACGGCCCGCCTTGCGCGGTGGCGGCGTCTCCTGCTTGAGGATGGTGATGGAGGCGGGCGGGCGTGGGCCGAGATCGGAGGCAGGGAGGCGCTCCAGCGGCTTGGCGCGCGCCCGGATGATCGCGGGCAGCGCGACGTAGCGAGGCTCGTTCAGCCGCAGGTCCGTGGTGATGACGGCGGGAAGCGTGACTTCCAGGGTCTCGCGGCCGGCGTCCACTTCCCGCGTGACACGGGCGCGAGCGCCGTCGGGCGAAATCTCGATCTTGGAGGCGAAGGTCGCTTGCGGGAGGCCCAGTTTGGCCGCCAGTCGCTGGCCGGTCTGGTTGAAATCGTCGTCGATGGCCTGCTTGCCCATCAGGACCATGTCGGGGCGCTCACGCTGGAAGACGGCGGCTAGAAGAGCGCTGATGACGCCCGGGTCGGTCGGGCCGTCGTCGAGCACTAAGAGCGCGTGGTCCGCTCCCATCGCGAGGGCGGCGCGCATCTGCTCTTCCCAGGCGGCGTCTCCGATTCCGACGGCGACGATCTCCACGTCGGCGCCGCGCTCGCGCAGGCGCACCGCCTCTTCCAGGGCGATCTCATCGAAGGGGTTGATGACCCATTTGATGTCACTTTCATCTATCTGGCCGTCCGGGGTCAGACGCACGCGCCCATAGGGATCGGGCACGCGCTTGACCGGAACGAGGATCTTCATCGATGTGGCTCCGGATTTGCACTTATTAGGCGTTTAAAAGGCGTCACGGCGGATTAATTCGCTCCGGCGGACGCCTTTTCCTCTCCAATAGCATACCCCAGGTATGTTTCTTCCTCCCGCACTCATAGCCAGGAGTTGAAAACCCCTGGCTGAATAACCTCACCCCATAGACCTTACCCCCTCTCCAATCGCCATCGGTGCTTGAACCTTCGGAACGGTTCGGCACCCCTCCCCCTCTTCTTCTTAAGGAGAGGGGGAATTTCGGAGCGTCTGCAAGACGTTTGTTTTGTTCTGCCGGGGATTTTCAATCTCCGGCTATGCGGGAAGCTTTACGCGGCGAGCGACCAGGACGGCGCCGCCCGCTCGCGCAGCCGGAACTTTTCCGGCGAGACGCCGAACTTGCGGCGGAAAAGCCAGCTAAAGGAACCCAGGCTCTCGAAGCCTACATCCAGGCAGACATCCGTGACGGGCATGTCCGTCTTTAGCAGCAGCCACTGCGCGCGCTGCAAACGCAGGCGCGTCAGGTACTGGTGCGGCGTCTCGTGAAACGCCAGCTTGAACTGCCGCAGGAAGTGATGCGGAGAGAACCAGGCGACTTCCGCGATCTGCGCCAGATCGATCGGCTCGTGCAGACTGGCCCGCATGAAATCGCGCGCCCGGTGCAGCCGCTGGTAAGTCTCCACGCGCGTGGAGGGTCGGGCGGCGGGCAACTGCTCGATCTCCCTGCCGATCTCGCGATGCGCCAGCAGCAGCCGCTCGACTAGCCGGTGGTTCTGCTCTTCCAGCCAGCTATGCGTGATCCAGGGCTGGCCCATGGCGTGGTAGAGCGTGAAGAGCAGCGGAGAGACCAGCCGGTCGTGAGGATAGGTCCGGGTAAAGAAGTGGACCGGCTGGCGCTTCGAGGCTCGCGGCTCGTCCAGCAGCCGGTCGGCGGGCGTGACCAGGCTGCGCAGGGCGTCCTCCGCGAAGCCGGGCCAGAACCCGATCGTGAACGAATCGACCTCCGTCTCGGACTCGATCGAGCCGGAGACGGACTGCTGGAGATTGTGGACCAGGTAGACGTTATCGTCGAGGGCGTAGCGCGCCTTATCGATCTCGAATATCTGGCTGCCGTTGACGGAAAACAGGATCGAGAGCGGCCCGACGTGCTCGGGAATCTGGGCCCTTCGACTGCGCGCATGCACGATCACATTGGTGTTGTCGAAGCCGACGATCCCGTTTTCATAACAGACCGCGGAGCCGGGCGTGTCGGTATAGACATGCCATTCCGGAGGCGCGACATCCTGGCGCAGAGCCTCCGACGAGGCGCCCAGAAAATCTTTTGGATAGAGCTTGGAGCAGCGCATAGCGAGTACCTCGTACTACCGGGTTAAGACTCCGGATGCCTGCCGTGATCCGGCAGCCAGCCAAACCCGCATTTACACATTCCAAGACGCATCGCCGGTCGGGGTGTATTTCTCGAATATTGCTCTTTTGCGTTTTTACGCGCGGGCGCTCTCCTTTCCGCTCATGCCGGCTCGCCTTCGGGCGCGGCGCCTACCATGTAGAGCGCGTCTCGCGGCGCGGTGTCGTAACGGCCTGCCAGGATGTCCGCGAAGCCGCGCACGGCCTCCTCCGAGGAGACGAACGCGCCGGGCTTCCGGGTATACGGCTCGGCCACGAAGAAGGGCTGCGACAGGAACCAGAGCGCCTTGCGGGCGCGCTGGACCTCCTGCCGCTCCTCCGGCGAAAGCGCGTGCAGCGCCGCCTCCGGCGAGAACTGGAGGGTATCGTAGCGCTGCAGAAGCGTGCGCACGCCTTCCGCCAGCTCCGTCTGCGCCGCATCGGCATCCAGCCGGCGCGAGCGGCACCGCAGCGGGTCGAGGCAGGGCCAGATCGCCTGCTCGGCCAGGCGGCGCGAGAGAATCAACATAGCGTCCAGGCCCTCGATCGCCTGCACGAACTCCGGCGCGATCGGGTCCGCGACGGGAAGATAGACGATCGGAATGTGGCGGCTGCCCGCCGTGATCTCTGCCGTGACCTCCTGCCACTGCGGCGCGTCCTGGAGGGGCGGCGTGAAGACGAAGAGCGTCTGCCGGTTCTCCTCGCGGTCCAGATGATGCAGCAATTCCGGCAGCAGCACCAGCGCGCCCAGCCCCCACTCGGCAAAGATGCCGGCGCTGCCGCCCTGCGTCAGCGGGGCGAACACTTCGATGGTCTTGATCCCGCTCTCCAGCGATCCGGCGCCCGCCGGGGAGGGTCGTAACCTTTCCACAGCGCGCTGCACGACCGTTTTATCCAGCGCCTGCGTATAGGGCTGCCCGGCATCGACGATCTCTTGACCCGGCGTCCAGATCGCCTCCGGGCGCGCGGAGAGAGAGCGCACGCGGCCGGCATTCAGATGCTGGACGACGCAGAGGCGGTCCTTATCATCGGCGGTGAGCAGGCTGAAAAGCGGCGGCGTGGCTTTGGGCGCAAACTGGACGGTCACAACCGGTCCATCTGCTTCCTGCACCCGGCCTGGATTGTGTGGTAGAGAAGTCGTCTCGGTCATGGTCAGCAGTCTCCTTTTGAGGCGTGTGCGCGCCGCGTGCAGCCGCATGTTGACGGCGCCGACCGTCAGGCGCAGGCGCGCGGCGATCTCTTGTTGAGACAGCCCGGCTTCGTAGGCCAACAGGACCACTTCCCGCTGCGCAGGCGGCAGCGCCGCGATCGCGGCCTGAATCTGCTCCTGGACGGCCTGTTCCTCGACATCGCGGGCGGGATCGCCCTCCTCGCCGCCGATCTCGTCCATCTGCTCCCAGGACACGGTGCGGGGCTGGCGGCGCTGCGCGCGATAGCACTGATAGCGCACGATGCCGCGCAGCCAGGCGCCAAACGCCTGCGGCTCTTGCAGACGGTCCAGATTCGCATAGGCGGCGATCAGGGCTTCCTGGACGGCGTCCTCGGCCATCTGCTCCTGCTCCAATAGCGTCAGGGCATAGCCGAAGGCCATGTCCCGATAGCGGCGGACCAGCCTTCCGAACGCCTGGGCGTCGCCCTCCGCGATGCGGTCGATGATCTCGTGCAGCTCCACAGGTTGCCTCTTGGGATGCTCGCCAGAGCGGTCTCACCCTACAGTGCCAGTCTAAAGGCGAATGCTTTCTACTTTTCGCCATCAACCACCAAAACGTCCGATAACTATTCTTCTGGGCTAGTTGTCTTGCTTAAATACTAGCGGATGCTGACGGCTAGATTCTCTTAACCTAAGAGCATTCGATAGAGCATTCGATTTCCGCATCTTGGTCGATATGTATAGTTAATCTGTAGCTCGTGAAAGCAAGGAGGGAAGCAACATACTAAATACCATAATTAAGGGCGATCCGCTGCCCTAACTTTACAATATCGGGCAGTTAGGTCAAGCCAGATAGCGACACGAGGATCAACCAATGCCTTGACAAGTTCCCAATCACTAGATATACTGAGGAAGGAAGCGAAATCTCCGTTCGCTGGAACGCCTTCAGGCTTAATTACAATTGGCTGTATGCTTAGCCGATCTAGGGATAGCTATCCGATTTTCAAGGAACAATAATCGGCAGAGACAAAGCCAATTTATTACTGTAAAGATATGGAGATAACGTACAGATGCAAGATTCATGCCCATACACCTCTGAAGAACTGGCAGAAAAGATTCGTCTGTACCTGGAGAAGCATCCAGAATTACAAGGTATGCGTGGTCTAGCTGATAGGGCTGACACCGAAATAGCAGCTCGCCTGCTCCGGATCGCTGCCGTTGCGGGCAAGGCCGATCCGCACCCCATCTCGCTGCAGAACTGCGCTCTGGGTATCTTTCGAGACAAGCGCAAATCCCAACACCTGCGTATAGTAGCCGATCGCGGGACCTAGCTCCTTCACCGGTAACGCGTTCGTGTCGGTGTCTCCGATGGGAAACACGCTCCGAAAAACGGCCTGGCTGGACATAACATGCTCCTTCAGAAAAAATAAAGACGCTGCCTTTAGCACAATCACTGTCTCCGCCAGACTAAACCTGGAAAACGATCAGCAAAATATTTGCCGGCATTTTCCGGTAAAAGAGGCGCGCGCATGCCCAACGGAATGAATACGCGATGGAATCAATATGCGATGGACTAAAGTCCTTCGCTTTTAAGCCTTCGGCTGGGTGTCCTTCGGACACAGATCACCCCCGGCCCCTTGCCTTCGTAAGGAGAGAGGAGACACTTACCTGAAAGCCTATGCCAGGCAGACGCTCCTTGAGCGAACATGTCCGAAGGACACCCGGCGCGTAGCGCCTCACAGCGAAGGAATTTATTCCATCGCCAACGCGAACGGACTGCATTCCATCGCAATACAAACGAGCAGGCTTTAATGGGAAATTTGCCGGATGAAAAATGGCTAATGCCAGCGAAAGGTGGCCAGCGCGCCGGCCGGAAGCGTGGCCGTGAAGGCTCTGCCCTGCGCGCGAATGGCAACAGACTGCTCCCGATCGCTGCCATTCAAGACGATGGCCGCGAGCGAGCCATCGGGATTGCGAAAGGCGACATCCTCGATCCCCTGCTGCGGGAAGGTCGTGGACTCGATTCTCAAAGCGCCGGGGAGAACGCATTTGGCGGCATGGCCCAGCACGTAGTACTCGACATTATAGTCGATGCCGGCCGTATCGGGAAGGATGGTGACGACGCCCCGGCAGTTCGTGCAGCCGCCGTTCTGCGGGCCGTGCTTGTCGTCGAGGGCCAGGTTCCAGAGCAAGACGGTCTTCGCCCAATTTCGCACGGCTCCGATGAGCAGCGTGTGGGCGTTCCACTTCAGACTGCCCCCGAAGTCGGTAGCCCACTCCCCGCCCGAACATTCCGTGAAATAGATCCCTTTCTCTGGATAGGCCTTATGGACCTCGCTCTGCGCGTCCACCGTGCCGGCATAGGCATGAAAGGCGGTTCCCGCCACGTATTGGCGCGCTTCCGGATCGGCCAGGATAGCCAGCGGATAGGAGGGTTCGTCCCAGTTATGGTCCCAGATGAGGATTTGCGTCGTGATCCCATCGCGGGCAAAGAGTGGCCCCAGATGATCGCGGACGAAAGCCGCCTCTTCGCTTGCTTCCATGCGCATGCAAGGATACCCCGCCGGCTCGTGATGCGGCTCGTTCTGAGGCGAAACGGCGTCGATCCGCACGCCGGCAGCCTGATAGGCCTGAATAAACTTAACAAAGTAGCGGGCATAGACATCGTAGGCATCCGGACGCAGTTTGCCGCTGTCGAGCGTGCCGCTGGTCTTCATCCAGGCCGGCGCGCTCCAGGGCGTCGCCATGATTTTGAGGGCCGGGTTGAGCGAGAGCGCCTGCCGCAAGGCGGGCAGGATCGTTTGCCGATCGTGGTCGATGGAAAAGCGGGCCAGATCGAAATCCGATGGGCCGGGGGGCAGATCGTCATACGTATAGCTTCGCAGCGCGAAATCGGACGCGCCCATCGGCAGACGCAGATAGCTGAGGCCGATGCCTTCCGCCGGATCGAAGAGCTTGCGCATGAGCTGGTCGCGCCGCGCGGCAGGAAGCTTCGTTCGGATCAGCCAGGCCGACGACTCGGTCATCGCGGCGCCGAAGCCTTCCATCCGCTGATAGGTCTTATCGGGATCGACCTCGATGGTCAGCGTTCCGGGCGTTGGACCGGAGGTGAGAGGCAGGTCCGGCTGCCGCTCCAGCAGGTGGCGCTTATCGGGCGTCGTGAGAATGAAGGCGACGCTTTCCTGTGGGCTGCCGGCCCGTGATCCCTTTGCCTTCCGTGACGATATAGATGGCATCCGGGTTGACATTGTTGAGCAGGTCCTTTGTGCCGCTCGGCCAGCGGATCTCCACGCGATCGATACGGGTCGCGCGGCCCAGCCCGAAATAGAGGCGAGAGTCGCTATGAGAAGCATAGCTGCTGCCGCTGTGGACCGCGCTGAAATAACGCTTGCCGCCGCAGAAGACAGTGATTTTGGCATGATAGCCGTCCCGGTTGCTTTTCGTCCCGACCGTCTTGAAACTGACCCAGTGATTGCCGTTTTCAACATCATTGTGAAAAAGCTGCGCCGGTCCGTTCTGGTTGTTGACCAGCACGTCGATGTGGCCGTCGTTGTCATAGTCCCCGGTCGCGAGGCCGCGCGAGACGGTCGGCGTGGCCAGATCGCCGAGGTTGTCGGTGATCTCGGTGAAACGGCCGTCGCCGTCGTTGTGGAAGAGCTGCTTGCGCTCGCGATAGGTGGTGCCCGGCGCGTTCTCGTCCACATGGGTCGTGACGTGGCCGTTCGCCACAATGAGGTCCTTCCAGCCGTCCGCGTCGTAGTCAAGAAAGTCGCATCCGAAGGCGAGGAAAGGCATGTGCGGCATGGCGAGGTTCGCCGCCGTGCTCATGCTCTGAAAGGTCCCGCCCGGCTGCAGTTGGAACAGGGTGTTGGGCAGCGCGGAGAAGTTGGTCACAAACAGGCTCTCGCGCCCACTGTTGTTGTAGTCCCCGATGGCGATGCCCATGCCGGCCATGTTCTGGCCGTTCTCGTCGTAGGCGCAGCCGGCCTGCGCGGCCACGTCTTTAAACGTTCCCTGGCCCTCATTGTGCCATAGGAAGGCCGGTGTCAGGTCGTTGCAGACGTAGATGTCGGGCCGGCCGTCGCCATCGTAGTCGGTCCAGACCAGCCCCAGGCCGTGCCCCTTCTCGCTGGCGATCCCGCTGCGCTTGCTGACGTCCGTAAAGGTGCCGTCTCCGTTGTTGTGGTAGAGCCGGTCCACGTCGGTATCCAGGACATCGGGCGTGCAGTAGTCCGGCTCGCCGCGCACGGACTTGCAGATACGGTTCGTCTCCGGCGACCAGCGGCCGTAGTGGCAGACGTAGAGATCAAGCCGGCCGTCATTATCGTAGTCGCCAAAGGCCGCGCTGGTCGCATAGCGCGGCCCCTGATCCGTGTCCCCCACCCCCGCCTTCGCGGTCACGTCCGTGAATTTGCCGCTGCCGTGCTCGTTATGAAGCAGATGATTGCCGCCATAGCCGGTGATGTAGAGGTCGTCGTAGCCGTCGTTGTCGTAGTCGCCGACGGCCACGCCCTGGCAATAGCCCAGGTCTTTGTCCAGTCCGCTGCCCGCCGTCACATCGGTGAACGTGCCGTCGCCATTGTTGTGGTAGAGGGCGCTATGCGTAGCGGGATCGGCATCGTCGCGTTTGCGGGGAAAGGGGCCGGACTGTATCAGCAGCACGTCGAGATAGCCGTCGTTGTCGTAGTCGAAGAAGGCACAGCCGCCGCCGGTCTCTTCGATGTAATAAAACTTCCCGGTAGCGCCGTTCTTCTGCGCGAAATGAATGCCGGCGGTCGCGGCGGCGTCCTGGAAGAGCGGGCGGGCGCCGGCCGGCACGGCGGAGGCGGGCTGAGCCGAAACGGACACCGGAGGGGCGGCGGCATGCCGGCACCCTGCGGCGCAGCCCGCCAGAAGCGCCGCCAAGGCGAGGAGCCAGCATCGGGAGAGCGGGAACGGAAATCTTCGGATAGGAAGCGCCATAGAGGTGTTGCGATTATCGGAAAGGGGTGGCGCTCGCACGGGTGGCCTGCTCCAGAGAGTCGGGATGAGAAGCCGGCTGCAGGCGCCGCAGCGCGGCCAGAGCGGCAGGATCGCCAGGCGCCAACTGCAGGGTCTTCTTGAGATAGTAGGCGGCCTTGGCGGGATCTCCCCCGTTTTGCGCCAGCAGCAGCCCCAATTGGCGCGGGTAGCGTGGATCCTGCGGGTAGACGAGGCAGCGGACCTCCAGACGCCGTGTCTCCGTCGAGAGATGCTGCCACTGCAGGAACCGCTGGTTGGCCGCCTCCGCCTGCTTCGGCATCCCGGCCATGCGATAGGCCTGGCTCAGATCGAAGTTGATGCGCACGGCCTCGGGACGCATCTGCAGCCCCTCCTCTAACTGCGCGACCGCCTCCTTCGCGCGCCCCTGGCGCAAGGCGACGCGGCCAAGCCCGAAGTGCGCGCCGCCATTGGCCGGATTGAGCGCCAGCGAGGTTTGGAAATCTTGCTCGGCCCGCTGCAGTCCCGCGGGTTGGTCCGGGCTTGCCAGGTCGGCGTACCCGAGGAGGTTGTACGCCTCGGCGTCGCGCGGATCGAGCTGCAGGATCTTCGCCACGACCGGTCGGAGATCGTCATACCGATAGAGATTGGTCAGCGCCTCGGCATACATGTGCTGAAAGTTGATGTCGTTGGGGACGAGGCGGCAGAGCCGGCTCAGATACTCCAGGCGCAGCTTCTCATCGGCGGACGGCTGCATCGCCATCGCGGAAGTGACCAGGCCGAGCGCGGCCACGCAGTTCGGGTCGTGCTTCAGCTCCTCTTTGGCCAGGTCTAACGCGTCCTTCTGATCGTCCTGGCGCAACCGGCAGGCGGCGAGCCGGCAGTAGATGTGCGCGGTCTGCGGCAGCGCCTGCTGGAGCGCGTGCAGCGCCTCCTCTGCGCGCGCCCATTGGCCGGTATCCATGCAGAACTGGATCCTCATTTCATAAATGCGCGGGTTCTTCGGGTCCAGCCGGATCGCGGCCTGCCACTCCGCCAGGGCCTGCTGAATCTGTCCCGTCCGGGCCGCCGCCTCGGCGCGGTCCAGATGATCGTGAATAGCGGCGGTATGAAGCCAGGACCGAACGCTCCAGGCAACAGCCAGGAGGGCGCATAGGATCAGTACGGCGAGCAGCCGGACGGCCGCCGCCGGACGGCGCGCTGCGGTCGGTAGCGTCGGCGTCCCGGCCCGAACCGTCATCGGCCGTTGAGCCTCTTCTCTTGCGCCATCTTATTCATCTGATCCATCTGCTCTTTCGTGAAGGGCGCCTGGCCCGGTGTGGTCTTTTTCATCGCCGCATGCATCGCGTCGGCCGCCGCTTCGCCGGAAGCGTTGCGATACCAGAGCGTACCCAGAGCGAGCACCACGACGAGGGCGATCGCGACAACAGCGATCACGATTTGTGGGGAAATCTTCTGCTTCATGGCTGAAATCCTTACCTCACCCCCTCCTCACTACGGGCCTTGCGGCCCTGCCTCTCCTTCGTAAGCAGAGGGGGAGATTTCATGTAGAGGCGCAGCAAGCAGCGCCTCTACAGAATTCTAAATTCCCCTCCCCTTCAGAAGGGGAGGGGAACGGGTGGGGTGGTGTTAGACGATCTTAGTATACCTCCGGGTTGAGGGTCGGGTAGGGAGCCACCCAGTAGCCAGGATCCTGACAGGTGCCGTGCGGATCGTTGAAGGTGGTCTGGCCGGGGGTGCGCTCGGTGGTCTGCCAGTTGTTCTGGTCGTTGGGCAGGATCGTCTGAGACCATTTCTTCGCCTTGACATGGCCGTCAAAGAAGATCCAGTTGGAGATGCCGCCCGGTCCCGGCCACTTCAGATGCGTGAAGTCTCCATTCCCGTTGTATCCATCGTTGCAGCCGGGAGCGTATTGCGTGTGGCAGTCCCACATCCATTGCGGATTGACGTCGGCGTCGGCGCGGGTCGTCTCGGCGACCATGATGGTCTCGGCGGGGCGGGCGAGCTGGGCGTCCGATGCGGAGAGGCTCTGCCCGCCTATCCCCCAGGCCGTCGCGTCGTTGACCGGCTCCCAGGTGGAGGCGCAGCTGTTGAAGTTGTAGCTGATCGGCATCTCGTGCTGCGGCTCCCACTGCCAGCCCTCGCCGTTCAGCGTCGTCAGGTCGTGCCAGCCCGTGCCGGCCGTGCCGGGTCCCGTGGGTTTGCCGTTGGGGTTGGACGGGCAGGAAAAGACCTGCAGGTTCTTGATGTAGGGCTGGATGACGTTTCTCCACGTGATGATGGCGTCCGGCTCCCCGTTGGGGCCGGTCGTATCGGCGACCCGGATCGGAGAGAACAGCTCATCGTAATCCTGGACATACATGATCGCGGCGGTCCCGATCTGCTTCATGTTAGAAAGGCAGGCCGTCTGCCGCGCTTTCTCGCGCGCCTGGGCGAACACCGGGAAGAGAATGGCGGCCAGGATGGCTATAATGGCGATCACTACGAGAAGCTCGATCAGGGTAAAGGCCCTTCTCGAAGGGAGTGCGTTGTACTGCTTATGCCTATACCACATCGACTTTCCTCCTGAGAGAGATGATTTCCGGACTGTCGTCCGGGTGGTGGATGGGACAGATCATCGCGCCCTACAGGGCGCGGTCGAATTTCGGACGACGAGCTGCGGCGCCATCAGACGGCAGGCCGTCTCCACCGTCTCGCCTTCGATCTGCGCGATCAGCAGGCGCGTTGCCAGGGCGCTGATCTGCTGCAGCGGCTGGCGCACCGAGGTCAGCGCGGGCGTTACCAGCGATGCCGCCGGCGTGTCGTCGAAACCGACGAGAGAGAGGTCCTCCGGAATCGAAAGACCGAGTTGTTGCGCGGTCTGCATCGCCGTCAGAGCGATCGTATCGTTGGCGGCGAAGAGGGCGGTGGGCGGCTCCGGCAACCGCAAGAGAGTCTGCACGGCCTCCTGTACGGTCTCCCCGTCATAGCGGGTCTCGAGGATATATTCCGGCCGGACCGGAACGCCGGCCTCCTGCAGCGCGGCGCAGTAGGCATCCCGCCGCACAGGCGCGCTCATCATATCCCGATTGCCGGCGAGGTGCGCAATGCGCGTGTGCCCCAGTTCCAGCAGATGCCGGGTCGCCAGCCGTCCTCCCTGCATGTTATCGACGTCGACCGACGGCACGCCGTAGGGTTCCCCGGACGAGGAGACAACGGCGAGCGTGATTCCCAGAGACGACAGGTCCGGTACGATGGAGCTGCTCGCCGGGGGAGCGACCACCAGGATGCCGTCGGTGCGTCCATCACGATAGCGCGCTATGTTCTCCATACCACCACGCCAGAGGTCGGTATAGATCGTCACGCAGTACCCGGCTTCCGCGGCGGCGGCCAGGATGCCCTGCAGCACGCCGGAGGCATACGGGTTCGTGATGACGACTTCGGCGCCGACGACCCCATAGAGGACTCCGACGGCATGGGTACGCCGGCGTACCAGTCCGCGCGCCATGGCGTTCGGATGATACTTGAGGCGGGCGGCGGCTTCCATAATGCGGTCCCGCGTCGCCGGGGAGACGCGCGTATTGGAGCGCGATCCGTTGAGGACAACGGAGACGGTATACGGGCTGACTCCCGCGCAGGCCGCGATGTCGCTCAGGGTAGGCGCTTTCTTGTCCCGGCTCACGGTATGGCTCCTGGGTTCGGAGAGGAGAGCTTCCGGACTGACTAAACCTTTAGTCAGTCCCCGAAAAAGACACTGACTAAAGGTTTAGTCAGGAGATTGCGGACATTATAACATAGCGGAATTTTTCATGTCAAGAACAAATTTTGCTTCCTGCCGCATTTTCCGGAAAAGAGCGCGCCACAATAAACGCCTCCGCCCCCTATCGGCTGCCCAAAAATCAACTTTCGAGAAAAAAGTCAACTTTCGAGAAGCCGGCAGCGCGCAAGGCCGTTACAATAGGTTCGGAAACAACACTGTCTCAGGAGGGAAACCAATGGATTCTTTTCGCATTTCTCACCGGTCCAGGAAAGGCTTTACGCTGATCGAGCTTTTGGTCGTGATCGCTATTATTGCGATTCTAGCCGCTATTCTCTTCCCGGTCTTCGCCCAGGCCCGCGAGAAGGCGCGGCAGACGAGCTGCCTTTCCAACACCAAGCAGATCGGACTGGCCGCCGCCATGTACACCCAGGATTATGACGAGACGTTCGTCATCAACTTCTATGATTCGGCGGACCCTAACGATCCCTTCGGCAGCGGCCCCAACAACACGTTTGCAAACCTGCAGTACACCTACTGGTGGCCCCGGCTGCTGGAGCCCTACTTCAAGTCCTGGGGCATCTTCAACTGTCCCAGCTCCGGCGGGGATGGAGGCGTCTTCTCCGGCGGTCCGTTCTCCTGGATCTTCAACTTCCAGTTGTTTGCCACCTACGGCTACAACTACACCTATCTCTCTCCCTGGGTCAGCAGCCAGTTTGTCTGCTCTGCGCAGGGCAATCCCACGGTGGCGCTGGCCTCGGTCAACCGCCCCGCCAACATCATCCAGTTCGTGGATAATGGCGACCTGGTCCCCGACAACAACACCGCCTGGGACCAGGCCAACGCCCCGGATAACTTCTTCGCCCTGCTGCAGTCGCCTACCGCCTGTGTCTGGGTCACCGGCCCTGCGCAGAGCGGCCCACAGCCCTGCAACAACAGCAGCTACGGCTGCGGCGGCTGGGACTGGCAGAAAGGCGCGACGGGTCCGGACTTCCTGGGCTTCACGTCGGACCGGCACCTGGGCGGCATGAACGTCCAATACGTCGACGGCCACTCCAAGTACCAGAAGTTCCAGGCGCTGGCGGCGGGCACCAACTTCGGACCCGGCGTTCTCCAGCAGAACGTCGTCCTGACCAACCAGCAAGCCTACCAGTGGAACCCGGCCTTCTAAGCAGGCCTGAGAAACCCCACCCTATCTCCTCCCCTTACAAGGGGGAGGGGAACGGAAGCAGGTTATACGGAACATCATGCGTCCTCAAAAACATTGGATCCTGCTGGCAACAGCAGTCATCGCCCTGGCGGCCGCCGGATGCGCGCACAACGACACCCCGGACAACGCGGCCGCGACCAATAACGCCCATGTCAGCCCGGCCGCGCAAAAGCAGGCGACCGGGGGAACGGGCGGAGTCAGGATGGCTCAGCCGATGGCCGCCCCGCCCGGTTTCAAGACCGGCGACCTGAGCGGCGGCAGAAAATAAGCCCGCATCGGCACGAACGTGGGCGATTCGCAGCCCTCCAAAAAGAAGCCCCTGGTCTCGGAAGACCAGGGGCTATCTGCAATATGCGATTGCGTGCCGCCGCTCGCATAGCGAGCGGCTTTTCTTGTGTGGCGAGCAACGCCGAAGGCTATGGGGCCCGGCGCTTCTTGAGCCGACGCAGCGCCGATCCCAGACCGCCCAGAGCCAGCAGCCCGCCCATTTGAATGAAGGCCGGTTCCGGCACGTCGATGGCGGCTCCGGTGGTAGCGGGAGCGGCAGCCCTGATGCTGCAGGCCGATCCCAGCCTCACCCCGGACACCATCAAAGCCCGGCTGATGATCTCCGCGGACAAATGGAGCGATCCTTCGAGCAACTTTGATCCATGCACCTACGGGCCGGCTACCTGAACATCCCAGCCGCTCTGGCCAATACCATAACGGTCAGCGGCTATGCCACCAGTCCGCCGTTGACGCTGGATGCCAACGGGAACGTACTCATCAATAACATTCTCTGGGGTACCAGCGGCCCCAATGGCGCTAACATCATCTGGGGGGTCAACAACCTCACCCTCAACACCGTCTGGGGTAACAACATTCTGTGGGGCAGCAATATTCTCTGGGGCAATAACATCCTCTGGGGATCCAGCGTCTGGAGTAATAACATCGTGTGGGAAGTTAACGTCAGTACAGCAGACCTCTCTTCTACGCCGATTTACGGAGAATAAGACAAAAAGCTTCTCCTCGCAGACAAGCCTCCCGGTAAATGCCGGGAGGCTTGTCTGCGTTTTGAACCTGGAGGTCAAACGATTCTCTACATTCCATTGATCTCCATCCAGAGATTGTTGGTGCCGTAGTAATCGGGTTGTTGGAAGAGGGAAACCTCGTTGAAGGAGGTGCTGCCGGTCATGCCGATAATGGGCGCGATGATCTGGGTACTGCCGCCGATGCTGGCGCCTCCGGTCTTCTCGAAGTCACCGAATTCGGCGCCGGTGCTCAGGTCCTTGTTGTAGCAATAGATCCCTGCATCCAGCGTGGTCTTCCCATTGAATTTGATCGCCGTCTTGGTCGCCACGTAGATGCGGCAGCCATTGGCGAGATCGGTGGACTTCTGGGTGATGTTGGTGGTGTTGTTGAATGTCCAGAGATTGCTGGAACTCGACTCGAAGGGACCCAGCCAGATATTGATCGGTCCGTTGGTGTTGTCCAGGACGATGTTGTTGGGGTTGGCGTTCATGTTCCAGAGGGTCAGGTAGTAGTTGGCCCCGCCCGGCTTGCCATAGAAAGTGATGGTCGTAGACGCGTTGGTGCTGATCTGCGTCCCGTTGGTAAGCACGCCGGCCGGCGTGATCAGGTTATTATCGTTGTTGGAGGCGATATAGCTAAGGCCGCCGGGCGGATAGCTGCTGACAGGAAACTGCTGGAGCGCAATATTCAGTACCGTCGGCCATACGACAGGATTGGCATAGCACTGGTATTTGGTAGAGCCTGGAGACCCCCCGGACCATTGCGGCGTAAGCGACGGGTCATTGTTGAACACGACCGTGCCCTGCACCGTCGTGTTGGAGATGCTGACGACACCGTTGGTGCCGATATCGGGACCGATGGTGGCCGGCCCAGTGATGGTGGCTTTCTGCTGCGCAAACAGCGTATAGTGGAATTTGTACATCCCCTTTACGGCCACTCTCACCGTGCGGCTGACGCCATTGAGGGTCCCGGTAGAGAAAAGGTACATATCGTTGGGCGCCACCCAGGGCGTCGTGCCGTCCGTGTTTTCGCAGAAGACGGTATAGGTGCCGTTGCCGAGCGTGTAGGTAACGCCGCTCTGGGTGGTGGCGTTATACTGATCGGCATTGCTGGGGTTGCTGCTGATCTTGCGCAGCTCGTAATCGACGCCGGCCTCCGCGATGTCCAGCGCGCTGGTGTAGCTGGCTTCGGTGCTTTCGCGGGAGAGATGGGAGACGGTGAACGTACCGATACCGGCCAGCAGAAAGGCGATGATAACGGAAAAGACGAGCGCGGAGATCAGGATGCCACCGCGACGATGTCGCCGGTGATGTGAAGGGGGACCTGGAATTCCGGATAAGGTACTGCTCGACATGACTACACTCCTTTGTAATCGTCGCAGGTTTGTAACCCGGGTTCCTACTCTGGGGGAACAGAAGGAACGTAGGCCCTATTGGTTTTTCTGTTTCTGATCGTCGGTATGTTTCCTCTATTCGAGAGATACCGGCTAATCTAAGTATGCCCTATTCACTCGGATCGCATCGCAGAGGATAGTACCGGTTTCCCGCGCAAAAGTAGAGTTCAACACCATACTCTTGGGAGCCAGCATCTGGGCGGATAACCTTATCTGGGGCTCCTCCTCCAGTGTTGTAGATCTGTCCAACCACATCATCAAGGGAGAGTAGCCCTCCAAAAAGAAGCCCCTGGTCTCGGATCACCAGGGGCTATCTGCAACATGCGATTGCGTGCCGCCGCTCGCTATGCGAGCGGCTTTTCTTATATGGCGAGCAACGCCGAAGCTATGCGCCCCGGCGCTTCTTGAGCCGGCGCAGCGCCGATCCCAGACCGCCCAGAGCCAGCAGCCCGCCCATTTGGATGAAGGCCGGTTCCGGTACAGGACCAGGAGGAGGCGCATTCAGATCGAGACCGCTGACAAGCTGGAAATCCGAGCTGTCGCCACCGATCACCCGGCCATCGATGGTGGTGTTATCGATGTTGAACTTGTCATTGAGGGCCACGACGAGGCCGTTGATGGTTCCCCCGTTCGTGTTGCCGCCGACCTGCGCCCCGCTGCCGAGGATATTGATGAACACATGGTCGTCGGTGATCCCGCCAGACAGCGAGAGCAAGTTCTTCAATTGAACGTTGCTATTGCCCGTAACGTCGATCACGACGTAGTCACTGGCCGAGCCGGTGATCGTCAACGCACCGCCCTGCAGAAAATTGGCAGCCGTCGTCGTGAAGACGTAATTGCCGCTGCCATCCAGCGTTCCGTTGGTGTCCGTGAGGGTACCCGAGCCACCAAACGACGTGCCCGCCTCGCCAGCGAACGTGCTCGAGAGGTTTGCGATCGTGTTGTAGGCGGAGCCGACGGCGGCAACGTTGGTATTGATCGAGCCGTTGAGGGTGCCGCTTCCCAGGCTGGCCTGGTTATCCGCGCCCACGAAGTCGAAGTTGCCGTTGATGGTTCCACTGCTGAACTGAACATAGTTGCTGGCAGGGTTGGAGACATCGGTGCTCACGTTCCCGTTGAACGTCGAGTTGGAGATCTGGATGCTGTGCGTGTTGGGCCCAGCAATGAACCCATACATCGACGCGTTACCGATATTAAAGCTGGCAAGAGCCGGCGCTGCCAATGTCAGCCCGATCGCTGCCAATGTCAGACTCTGCAGCAGTATTTTAGGCGTTTTGCCTGTCATGATGTCCTCCTTCTCGTAGCGCTTGCGCTACGAGATGAGATATCGTCGCGCAGGTCCTTGTGGCGCTTTACGGATCCGGTCGAGCGCGCTCGTCTGCGCCGAGGTCCTGCCGAACGATTGGATGGATATTCGCTCTTTGCTGTCCGCTGAAAAGCCAGCGGGGTCTGTGACACCTCCTTTTCCGGTCTGGGCGCAGAGCGACTCTTCTCTGCGCGCCCGCCGGTAAACCGTGACGATAGCCCTTTACTACCCTCAAGACCCACCAGGGAGCCGTTCGAGCAGGGCTACCTGCCTTGCACCAGTCGGCTGTACTGCGGCCAGAACACCTGAACCTGGGAACCCTTGCAGAAAGCCGCGAAATCCTGCTGGGTCTGCCGGGCGTGCGCTGAGAGGCCCTTAGCGACCAGCGCGCCCCGGCGGCAATACTCTCGGACCTGCTCGTACGGCTGGATGGTTTCCGGAGTCTTATCCAGACAGCGGATGATCCACCAGAATCCGGCAAACCGGCGCAGCCTCAACTGGCCGTGGACCTTCATCCCGAAGATCGCCTCCACCAGGCCGGGAATGCGGCTCAATACCGTACGTCCTTGCGTGATGGGGGGGAGCACACCGCCATTCTTCTTGCTTAGGTCCTTGCTATACGTGGCGGCGACCTTTGCAAAGGGCGCACCGTCCGCCAGAGCGGAGAGCGCCTTGCGGCTGTCCGCCTCGCTCGGCGTGATGATGACGGCGACCGTGGCCATCGCAGGGTGATAGTAGAGGGCGCGCGGATTGCGCTTATCGGACTGCGCCCGGTAGTACGCGCGCATGTCCGCCTCCGTCACCTTCTGCCCCCGGCCAAGTAAGGCTACCCCGGCGAGATCCACGGCAATCCGATGCCGGATATCCTCGGGGGACTGCCGGCTGGACGCCATTTGCTGCGCAAAATTTGGTTGCTGGCGCATGCGCTCGTAGGCGGCATGGATTTCCGCCTCCGTCGGAGCCAGCCCCAGCTTCTGGGCGTACTGCAACTGCATATCTTCGTTGATCATCTGCTGCAGGATCGCCGGTCCTGTCGCTCGCTCCAGGCGATGGAAGAAATCATTCTTGGTAAGGACCGTGCCATTGACGGCGGCTATCGCAGAGTCAGCATGGGAATAATGCCGCACGGTCAGCGCACCGATCCCCATTCCGAGGAACAGCGCCAGCAGTGCAGGCACAAAAACAGGCACGCGGAACTGCCGGGATCGGGCTGTCTCCGGCATACGCGCCGCTGCCTGTCGCCGGACATCGCCGGGCTTGCTGCCATCTTTTGTAGAAACATGTGTGGTAATGCTCATAAACTACGAATTTCTCCTCTGTGGGCAGACTCGTAAGGTCCCCGCGCTCAGTAGGCGCCGTGCGTGCTCAGGACTGCCGGGATGGTCCGAAGGATGATGCCCAGGTCCCGCCAGAAGCTCATCGTCTCGATGTACTGCAGGTCCAGCTCGACCCAGCGGGCGAAGTCCAGGTCGCTTCTGCCGCTGATCTGCCAGATGCAGGTCAGGCCGGGCTTTACCGATAGCCGTCCCCTCTCGCGGTCCTCGTACTGGGCGACTTCCTCGGGAATGGGGGGACGGGGACCGACGATGCTCATATCGCCTCTAAGCACGTTGATGAGCTGGGGCAGTTCGTCGAGGCTGAGCTTACGCAGAAGGCGACCGGCAGGCGTAATGCGCGGATCGCGTTTGATCTTGAACACCGGGCCGGAGGCTTCGTTGTGGTGGGTCAACTGGGCGCGGCGGCGCTCGGCGTCAGTATACATCGAGCGGAACTTATAGCAGGTAAACAGACAGCCCCCTTCTCCCACGCGCGTCTGCTTGAAGATGACCGGGCCGCGGGAGCTGAACTTGACGATCAGGGCGACCAGGGCAAACAGCGGGGCGCACAGAATCAGTCCTATAAGCGAAAGCCCCACATCCAGAGCGCGCTTGACGGGCGCATAGGAGATGCATTTGACCGGGATGGACGAGTGCGAGAGCCAGGGAGACATCCACTGCTCCTCTTCGGGCTCGTGCAGATGCGTGTCCTGCTGTACGGAAGGGAGGGATGGAGATTGGATTCCCATGACCGTCATGGCGATAATGTCTCCCTGGCTGAAAACAGCCATTGATAAGCCGCCTCGGGGATCGGGGGTTACGATCCGGGGCAGACGATAGGATTGAGCTATTTTCACCACATTGAAAATAGGACGCAGTAAGAGAAATAGCAGCTTCTGGGCCAAAACTAGGAGCGGTTACCGTCTGGGGTAGAGGCGCAAAGACGCCTTCGCTCAGGTCTGGAACTTTCTCGCAACTACCTTCCGGAGTAGAAACGTTCGGTTGAAGCGCCAGGATAATCCAACTTGCCGCACTGTGGAGCGATACTGAAGGCTGCCTGTGGCGACTAGGGAACAACTATCGGCACTTACCTAATACTGCAAGATTCGTGCCAACCGGACGGAGTGATGAAAATAACTGTGGTTTTTAATACAATTGACAGCGGCTGGCAAAAATCCACCTCGCAGATTTGCGGTTTTACATCGGCTGATGTGCATTACTCTTATTTCCCCGTACTATTCCCGGTTCTGTTTTTACCAGGTTGACGGGATAATCCCTTTGACCACACCACCCTCTGTGTCCAGGTCAACATCCTTCGCAATCGACAAAGGCAAACCGCCCGAAAGGGCGGGACGCAAAGCTACGGGCCTACACCATTAAGGCTTCCTGTTGGGTATGGCCGCCGGGTTACCGAACTGCGACGATTACGAAGGAGTAGACTATGTTCGGCAGTCTCAACGGGAGTTCGCATCCCGTTTATCGACGCAGGCAGCATCGGGGCGGCATCCTAATCTCTGCGCTCGTCTTTTCCGTTATCATCGCTTTCCTGCTGGCCGGTATGGGTACGTTCACCGTCTCCCATCTCTCCCGCGAAAGCACCGAGTCCGCCTATACCAGCGCGCTGGATCTTGCCGAAGCTGGCGTCAACTACGAACTCCGAAAGGTCAGCGTCAATGCCAGCAACGCCGATCAGTATAACGCCACCACGCAAAACGGTGTTACCTATACATTAGGCAACGGCACTTTCACCGTCTACTGCGAAAACCAGGACGGCACCACGCCCTGGGTGGCGCCCAATACCATGTACGTCATTTCGACCGGTACAATTAACGGCGTCAGCCGCACCGTCCAAGCCATGGGCAAGAGCCGTCATCCGTGGGGGCAGTATGCCATCTACGCCATCAACAATGGCACCTTCAACAACGATCCAACGATCAATGGCAACCTCGGCACCAATGGCACACTCACTTTTACCAACAAGCCGATCGTCTCCGGTACCATCTCTTTCAATGGCTCGAGTGCCCATTGGGGCGGCACAGCCCCCAGTGGCTACACGACCACTAACAATGCCAATCCGGTCAACTGGCCCACGGTCGATCAGATCGCCCTTTCCCTTTTTCCCAACAGTGGTTCTACCGCGCCGGGCGGCCTGGCCTATCTGGCTACCCATAATGATAACGCCACGGCCAATCCACCCATCGTCGCCAATGCCATCAATAACCCGCCTGGGCCTATCACCATCACCTTTCACGGCAAGCCCGGCGGCGCCAACTACTACCTGACCACCCTGAACTTGACCAATACCAATCAGATCCTGGCGTTCGACAATACCAACGGGCCGATCAACATTTGGATCGGGCCGGATGGCGGCAGTTCCACCTGCACTTTCACCGGCGGTGCCCAAACCATCTCGGCGGCGGTCGATCCGACCAAAGCCTGCCACATGTATTGCGCCACGACCAAAGGCATCATCCTGACGGGCAACGGCACCATGAACATCGGCCTCTACTCCTATAACCAGGTAGCCGGCGTTAATAGCGGCAACCCGTTCGGTCTGGTGGATGTCACCAATAATAACACGGTCAACGGCTCGATCGTCGGCTATAACGTGGACATACCGGGCAGCCCTATTATCAACTACACCGGCTCGTACTTCCAGACGAATGACGTTGATTACTACGGCTTCGCCAACTCGTGGCAGGAGCAGAACGGGATGTAGACAGGCAAAGAGGGCCTGGAAACGGCCCTCTTTGTTGGACGAGGAAGTAAACATAATGAATGCGCTTTACCAACAGAAAAGACGCCGTAAGGGTGTTACCTATATCGAAGTCCTGATCGCCTCTCTGGTCCTGGCGATCAGCATGGCCGCCATCGTGCAGATGTGGTATGTGTCCTACAATCTCTCCGCCACAGACGATCTGAAGGGCATTGCCTACAGCATCGGCCGGCGCCGCGTCGAAGCGGCAAGGGAAACAGGCTATTACAACATCCCGCTCTCCCCGGCCAGCACCACCTACTACTACGACTCAACGGGCGGCAGCGAGAGCACTACGAAGTCGAGCTCCAGTCTCTATCAAGCCACGGTAACCGTCTCCTGCGACCAGACCACCACCGACTCCAACGGCAACACCGTCGTGGCCGATACCGGATTGATGACGGTGACCGTCTCCGTCTCGATGATAGGCGGCAGTAGCACGCTCTATTCGACGACCACGTATCTATCGAGGGCAGGGCTATGAGACCAGGAAAAAGCCGTCGCGGCTCGCTGTTGATCGAGTTGCTGGTAGGCAGCTTCATCGCGCTTCTTATCGGCGCCGCCGTTGCCATCGAGCTTCAGACATCCTACAGCTCCCGCAACGTGATCATGGGGCAAAACATGACCTATGCGGGCGCCCGCCAGGTGATCGACACGCTGGCTAACCGCCTGCGCAATGCCCAGCAGTACCAGTCCGGCAGCAGCTACGTCGTCCTTTCGGCTGCCTCCGCCTCGGACATTACGATCTACACCGATTCGGCGGGCGATACCTGCCGCTACTGGCAGGATAGCAGCGTCAGCCCGCCGGTGCTCAAGATGACCACAACCACCGGCGGGACGGCCACAACAACACAGTTGATGTCCGGCCTGAGCTCGTTGACGTTCACCTACTACAAGAGCTCGAGCGGCACGTACAACGGGACTTCGAGCAACTGGGTGACGACCACCAATCCTAACGCGCCCACATCCTCGGAGATGCCTAACGTGGCGGCCATCGATATTGCGGCGACGGAGAACATCAACGGCTTCACGCTCACCCTCGATACGCTGGTGCGCCTGCGCAATAGCCCGCATTTCTAATCGAGGGAGTCTGATCGTAGGCGGGCGGGTGCGCCTATCCGGAAGTCAGTGGGAACGTAACGGTCACACAGGCTCCGGTGTGTTCCTCCCGGTTGGCATAGAGCGTCTGCCCGCCCAGATCGCTGTGCGCCAATGTCTCTACTAACCCCAAGCCGACGTTGGCCTGGTGATCCGCATGAAAGCCTTCCGGGAAACCCGGCCCCTCATCGCAGACCCGCAACAGCCCCATTCCCGCCTGGACGGCAAAGGTCACCTGGATGTCGCCCTCCTGGCTGTGCTTGAGGGCGTTGGAGACCAATTCATTGAGGATCAGGGCCAGCGCCGACGCCTTTCTGGCCGGAAGGCGGACGGGCTGCACCTGGCAGTGGATACGCCGCTCTCCGCTCGTCTGCTCCAGCAGGGTCACCAGCTCCTCGATCCACTCCCGGCTCGAAACGGTCTCCGCCTGGGCATACGCCTGGCTTTCGTAGGTCAACAGATCGTGCAGGGCCGCCAGCGCCCGGATATAGTCGGCGATGCGGCGAAAATCTTCGGAGCGCAATGTCTCCGGCGGCTCCTGCAGCCGCATATCCACCAGCGAGGCCACCTGCTGCAAGCTGTTCTTGGCTCGATGATGCGTCTCGGTCATCGCCCGCTGCAGGCGCTCGTTCAGATGGAGAATGTACTGCTCCTGGTGTTTGCGCTCCGTGAGATCACGCAGGATTTTGGCATAGCCGTAGAACTGCCCGGCCTCATCTCGCAAGGCCGTTATCGTGCCGCTGATCCAGAAGCGGGAGCCGTCTTTTCTAAGATGCCAGTGTTCCTCTTCGACGCGACCTGCCTGGAGCGCCTGGCGCAGCTTGCGCTCGACCACGCCGGCCTGCCGGTCTTCGGGGGTAAAGAGCATGGAAATGGGCTGCCCAATCGCCTCCTCTTCCGCATAGCCGGTAATGCGCGCGGCGCCGGGATTCCAACTGACGATGCAGCCGTTCTCATCCAATCCGATAATAGCGTAGTCGGTGACGTTCTCTTCGATCAGGCGCAGGCGCGTCTCGGTGTCGAGCAGCGGATGGGAAGCGGACGGGGAAGGGCAAGCCGCAGGATGTTTCTCCGGTAAAGCCTCGCTCACAATCCTTCTCCTGAAACGGAATTTCTCTTCAGGTCGCAGGCGGCGCGGCGCGTGACCAAACGCAAGCATCGTATTATACCAGACGAAAACGCGCCCTGCCTGATCCGGGCATCAATCGGGAGAGTGGGGTGGCCGGGTCTGTTCGTGCGTGGCGTTGTAAAGCGCGAACGCCTCCTCCAGTTGCCGCAGGAGAGCCGCCGCCTGAATGGGCTTGACCAGATAGGAACTCACCCCGATAGCCTTTGCCCGCGCGCGATACTCTTTATCGTCGTAAGCCGTGAGGATCACCATACAGACGGGGTATTCGGAGAGGATTTGTTCGGCGGCGTCCAGGCCGTCCATCACCGGCATCTTGATGTCCATCAACACCAATTCAGGACGGGTATGCAATACGACCTGAACCGCCTTTTCTCCGGTGTGGGCGGAGCCAACGACAAAAAGCCCGGCCTGCCGCAACGCATAGCGTAGGTGCATGACTTCGACCGCTTCATCCTCGCAGAGGACGACGCGCTTGCCGGACAGGGACGTGGCGCTCTGGCCTTCGGACATGGCTGCGATACCACCGATCAGGGACACGGCGTGAGGCAGGGGGGATCGGCCTTGCAGGAGAATACGGCATCCGGTTCCGAATGGTTCCAGACACAGCGTAGAGGCCGCCGCGTCCGGCCCACCCTACCTACCCCGGTATTTCTGCGTCTTTCGGAAGCGCAGGTTGCGGACGCGACCGGTGGTAATGGCGAAGCCGTGGATGCGCTTGCTTCGGGTACGCGTGAAGGTGATCTGTCCGAGGGGGCCGGTGAAGGTATCGGGGGATTCGGACGGCTGCAGCGGAAACTCCTCTTTGCGGGTCCGCAGAGTGAGCGCGCCGTCACGAAGCTGGAGCGTGTAGATCGCCGTCAGCTCGTCGCTGAAGAAGTCGCCCGCGTACTCCGCGAGTTGATCGGGAGTGAGCGTCTTTTGTGAAGGCTCGGCCGGTGGGGCCGGCGCTTCGCCCGGCACGGGACCGAGCCGATCCGCCAGATAGAGGTCCGCCACCCGGCGTGTCAGCGCGCCGGGATTCGCGTCCGAGCGATTGGCAAGGACGATGACCGTAAACCGCTCTTCTGGAAATCGCAGGAAATCCGCGCGATACCCGGCATCCGCCCCGCCGTGCCCGACCGTTTGCAGACCCCGATACTCCCCGAACGCCAGGCCCGCCGCATAGTCGATCGGCGTGCCGTCGTTCAGCCGGCCGCGCTCCTGAAGCAGGGCGAGGGCTTCGGGTCCGCCGATCTGTAGCGCGGCGAAGTTCCGGTCCCAGCGCGCCAGGTCCTCGACGGTCGTGAAGAGGCTCGTGGTCCCCACGTTGGAGAACGAGAGGACCCGATGCTCGAAGCCTTCTCCGTCCTCGCGCGGCGCGTAGGAGTAGGCGCGATTCGGAACGATCCTGTGGTGGTCGTCGTGAAAATGCGTGTTCGTCATGCCGAGCGGCCCGAAGATGCGTTCCTGCGCGAACTCCGGCAGCGACTGTCCGGAGACGCGTTTCACGGTCACTGCCAGCAGCGTATCGCCCGTGTTGCAGTAGAGATGCTCGGCGCCCGGCGCGAAGTTCAGGTCCCGCTGCTTCCAGGCGAGGTCGAGAATATCCTGCTCGGTGATGACGTCCTCCATGCGCCATCCCGCTAGCCGCAGCAGGTCCCACTGGTCCCGCAGGCCGCTGGTATGATGGCGCAGGTGCCGCAGCGTGATGGTCTTGCCGAAGTCGCCAAACTCCGGAAAGTGGGTCCGGATATCATCGTCCAGCGACAGCCGGCCTTCCAGCGCCAGCAGGTTGATGGCGAACGCGGTGAACTGCTTGGACAGGGAGGCGACATGAAAGATGGTGGCGGGCGTGATTGGAACGCCATATTCGAGATTCGCCATTCCATAGCCGCGCTTATAAACGATCTCGCCCTCCTGAACCACGGCGAGCGCCGCGCCCGGCGCGTCCGCCCGGTCCCATGCGGCAAAGAGCGCATCCACCTGCGCGGTCAATCCCGCCTTTTTCGTTCTTGTCGGCATCGATCACCCCACGAACAAAAAGGGCATAGCGGTACACTATGCCCCTTGACAGACGGAAAAATCGGGCTGGCCGGATTTGAACCGGCGACCTCATGGTCCCGAACCATGTGCCGTTTTTTCCTCTCGAAAGCCCGATTTTGAGATTGAAGGCAGGCCCGCGCGACCCGCAGTTTTGCCCAAACAATGTACTGTTTTCTGTACTGTCTGGACGGCTGATAAGCAGGATGGCCCATCTCAGGGAAGGTGCATTCCCCAAAACGAGCCATTCGATAGCGAGGAGGAACCTCCTCGCATCCGGTAGGAGCAGGCGAGCACGTTGCACCCCGCGCCCGCTCTTAAATTCTATACTCCCAGATTCGCCGCCGAACCGGAAAATCCTGCCCGCCGTTGCGCTGATCTCTTGCAGTTCCTCCACGTCTGATCGGAAATTTCCTGCAAGCCTGCACGACAGAGGAAACTTATTTTCAGACCATCCTAGGGGCTAAACGGGGGATCAAACACAATCATGCTAGCTTTAGCGAGTTCACTGACCGTCGGCCATTGTCTACCATCCTGGCCGCTGAAGCCGGGGAATTCAGGCACTTCCAGGGGTAGAAGCTCCGCGACACGAGCCGCGTACTCTATAATCCCTCCGACGCTGTTGATACCAAAAACTCGCCCGTTTGAATCGAAAACAGGCCCTCCACTCGCTCCACCCTTTGATTTGATGCTTGTGGCATAATGCGGCCAGGTGACCATTACAGCGTCCCTCGCATGGTCGCAATGCTCAATGAATTGTCCTGCATAGTAATTGGCAACGAATGTACCCAACTCTTCTCCGCCAAACTCCCTGGAGCTTTCTGGATAGGCGTATGTAACAACGTTTGAATTGGCTGTCGGAGCCTCAAGTGTAAAGATAGGGACCTTGTTCAGGAGCGGCTGCCCAGTGTCGTTAAGCTTGTGGAAGTCCATTTTCCCGACCGCGACATCCGAATCATTAGATAAAGACACTTTCGTGATGTGCCTCACAAGGATTTCACTGCCTTGTACGAAGTGCACAGCGTGAAGAAACGCTACCTGTTTATGCGTCTTCTCATCGAACGCATCCATGATAACATGTTTTGCTGTGACGAAGTGTCCTAGTCGCGTAATGAAGAACCCAGTTCCGACCAAGAAAGACCTACCTTGCTCGACTTCCTTCATAATCGGGAATATGCTCGTATGGGGATCAAAAGGATGGCCTGTTTGGTCCATCGCAAGAAAAGTCAATTTCGTTCTCCTCCATCGCCCGGTCCGGCATTGCCATTGCTCGGTTCGCTTCCGATGGTATGAATTAAAGTGTACCCTGGCTACGGTCTAAAAATCGACTCAGCGGTAAAGCCTGCTGCCTGTCCTGGCGCGCTACCTGCAAAACGGGACCGTCTGAACAACTGGTCGCGTAGAAATGGCACGTAGGGGCAGGAATGGGGATTTGGTGAGGTTGAGAAGTAAGCGGGCGTTGGTACTGCTATAGGCTTGAACCTGATAAGGCTACCGGTTTTTAGATTGCCTGCTATAAAATTGCAATAAAGATCGCTTGTCTACTGTTGAGTCTACTTGTTGGTTTCATCGCATTTTGATAAAATCGGTAATCTTTTCTGGAAAGGAGAGTTACCCATGCGCTTGTTTCGATTTACTCCATTGGCGGCAATGACCGCCGGCCTGCTACTGTGTATGCTGCCCTCTGTCTCGCACGCGCAGGCAGTTGTCGACAACAGTACCTTCGATGCCTACGTGTTCAGCAGCGCCTTTACCTCCGGTTCAACTTTCACATTCAACGGAAGCCCCCAGACTTTATCGACACCAGACGGTAACATCACCGTCAACGAGTCACAATCCTCGTTGGGAAGCGGGCAGTATCAGGTCGATTTCACCTTCACCTCCAACTTCGACATGTTCCCTGTGGCAGGAGACAATGGATTCGTGAACCTGGGAGGCTTTAGCGATCCGGTGCAGTTGACAGGAGCCTACGATGTGACCTCAGCCATTCTGACCTATAAGAATGGCTCCGGCGGAACGATAGCCTCCGGAGATGTCTCCGGCGCCATCACAAACAATAACCCCTGGGACGGATACTTCCCGGCCAGTGGGGTCGGCGAAGGTTATGTCGGTATAGGTGGGGATGATACCCAGGAGATCGATGTTAATCTCACGCTGGGTCCTGCCCCCGTTCCCGAAGCCTCCACGTTCGCAAGCTTCGGTGGTTTGCTCGGTATGGGCAGCCTGGCGGCTCTGCGCCGCAGGAAACTGATGAGGGCTTAGCAGGTCGCTAACAACGAATCTATCCATGAGAAGGGACGGCTTGCAAGCCGTCCCTTCTCTTCGCGTGGTCGGTATGCGGGCCCCACCGGTAGAGTACGTCAGCAGGACAGGCTATTCCTGCGGTGTCTCTTCGGTCGTCTTCTCGTCAGCAGCGCGCCGCCGCTGGAGGTAGGCGTTCAGGTCAGCCGCCAGCGTGTCGTCGTCTAGCCCGGCCTGAAGGCGCTGCCGCAGGAAGGCGGCGACGTCGGCTTTCTCGGCACTCTCCGCCTGAAGGCTGTACAATCGCTGTGCCATTTGCTCCTCGGTCGGGCATGTGACGCGGGGCCTGCAGCGGCATAGCGCATACAGGCCGCTCCGAGTTCCTGCTTTGCCGCTTTAAAAAGCATGTTGCCAGCGGCGGCACGGATCGCGAAGGGCGTTCCTGCCAGTGTCTCCTTCGCCCGGCAGCGGGCATCGTTGTATTCCTTTCCGCTCAAACCTTCGGGTGTGAGCCGGTCCAGCGCGTCGATGTACTCACCAGACCAACCCGTAGCATCCATGAGCCTACCGATGGCCTCATGATAGGCTTCATAGCACTCTATTGGGGTAAACATATCGCGCTCTGTCCGGGCCTGAAATTCGAGTTCTTTGCGTTGCGTGTTCACTGTGGTTATTGCCTCCTATGCGTGCTTCCTTGCGTGCATATCAATGGGTGCGGCCTGGATAACCGCAAGGCGAACCTGCGTCCTGTTACCCATGCCCAAAACCATCAGAACCGCAGGAAGATCAGCGGCACAACGAGCCGTTATAAGGGCGTCTCCTGGTACAAGCGCCGCAACCGCTGGCACGCGACTATACAGATCAACAGGAAGACGAAGGACCTGGGGTATTTCGAGAAGGAAGAAGACGCGGCACATGCCTATGACGAGGCCGCGAAGGAAGCGGTTGGGGAGTTCGCCCGGCTAAACGGGGTGTAGTGGCGCTTGTTCTAATCGGCAAAGTGACGAGTATATACCTTATTATACCGTCACTATTATACCGTCACTTTGCCCTTACCAAGTCGGGGTGGCCGGATTTGAACCGGCGACCTCATGGTCCCGAACCGTGCAGCATCTCATTTGACATAGTCGGGTATCCCGCCACGTCAGGGAACAGAGCAGTCATACTACCCGCAGGACCAGCTTTTACGATTAGTACCTGTCATCTCCCCGGCCAGAACAGACTAACTCTGACTGGGGAAGTCAACATGGAACTGCAAGAGGCGGTCCAGGACTACCTGCGTTATATCGAGTATGAGCGCGGCCTGGCCAAGACCACCATATCGGCCTCGGCTACGACATCTCCTTGTGCCCTTATCCCCGGCAGCAGGACTTTTTATCTCTAGGGGGAATACTCGCCAACGCTAACTCCACGTTCTCCTGCCCATGCAGAAAAGCACATATGGCGTGAGAGTTTTCCTGCATGGTTTCTATCTGGTCTTCCACATGCGTGAGGCGATCCTGATTGGTGCTCACTTGCTGTTGGGTCACGATCACCGACTGGGTAAGACCAATGGGGAAAGCATGCTCTAGGAGGCGCTCTATCTCCTCCAGGCGCTGGGAGAGGATTGCGATCTGGTCAGCTTGGCGCATGAGGGCAAAGGCAACTTCTCGTGGATTGAGGAGCACGATGGACTGGTTGCTAGGCATGGTGCCTATCCTCCTGAAATCGCTTAGGTTCCAACAGGCTCTCCTCGGCTGTGGCGGAGTAAGGGCGAAGTCCGATTCTTCCCAATGACTATTATTGGTTGCTCGTATGCAAATCTCTATTATAATTATCAGGATAATTTGCTGAGTGTATGTAGCGGGTCTAAATAGAAGCAGCGAGAGCTGGGAAAGGGCATTCTATGAGGATGAGAAGCAGGTATAGAAAAAGCCGCTCCTTCTCTACTGAGGAGCTGCCTAGTCTGAAAAAGTTTAACAACGATCCGCCATCTTCACAGATCGAACTGTCCGGAGCTTTGCCTTAACGGGGTCCCACCACTTTCCACTGAGGATCAGGCACTTGAGGGATGATCGCCTGGCTGGTGCGCTGATTGTTGTTCATGTACCAGATGGCTAACTGCCCTGTGCTTGGGTTCTGCAGCAGAATGTCTGGGTGCCCATCTCCATCAAAGTCTTCGACTGCCACGGCCTGCCAGCCGGCATCTGGGACCGGCGTGATGTATGCCCCGTCGATGGCGTAGTTGGTCCCTCCCATGTACCAGACCACTAATTGTCCGGTGCTTGCATTCTGGAAGAGAATGTCGGGATGACCGTCACCGTTGAAGTCTCCTAGCCCCACGACCTGCCAGTTGGGATCCTGCACCGGATAGACATAGGTGGCGCTCACCAGGTAGTTTCGGTTCATGTACCAGAGAGCCAACTGGCCGGTATTAGGCTGGGCAAAGAGGATGTCGGGGTGTCCGTCTCCATTAAAGTCGGCCATGCCTACCGGCTTCCAATCCGGGTCCTGAGTGGGAGAGACAAACACACCATCGGTGGCCTGGCTGTTGTTCATGAACCAGAAGGCCATGCGCCCGGTGGACGGGTTGTGGAAGAGAACATCCGGGTGTTCATCCCCTTTCAAGGCGGTCACGGCAATGGCTTGCCAGTGCGGGTCCTGGGTGGGCGTGATGGGCGTTCTGCCGTCCTGGCTGCCCTCCAGAAGATACCAGAGGGCCAACTGCCCGGTGCTTCGGTTCTGGAAGAGAAGGTCTGGCTTACTATCCCGGTTGAAGTCGTCGGGAACATAGGACAGACCGGTGACCAGGTGGTAGATCGTACCTTCGCCGGCACTCTTAGGAGGATTGTAACCGTATGGGCCGCCCCAGAAAGTTACCCCATAAAAGGTGCCATCAGGCGCCTGCACTATTCCGTACGGCCGCTGGCCGTCAAGGCCGCCGAAGCTGTAGAGCGTCGTCAGATCCCCTGTCGGAGTGATCATAAAGATCGTGCCTTTATCATTCATGCCACCATCTGCAGTCGTTCCGTAGAAGTTTCCGTCCTGGCCCTGTATCAGGAAAAAAGGATATCGGCCATCGGGGTAGTGGAAAGCATGCAGCGAGGTGAAGGCGCCATCTGGCGTGATCTTATAGACCGTTCCCGCTCCTAAGCCTATTTCATATGGAAAACTTGTGGTGCCGTAGAAATTGCCATCCGTTGCCTGCATCAGGTAAAGCGGCGTCGATCCATCGGCTTCATTGAAGTCGTAAAGGTAAGTCACCCAGCCGGAGGGCGTGAGCTTATAGAAGGTGCCCAGATTATAGATGCCGCCAGCCCAGGTCGTACCATAGAGGTTGCCATCGTTGCCTTGCGTCAAGCCACCAGGCAATCCGCCAGAGCCATTTGGACTTGGATAGGCAAAGGAGCAAAGGATGCTGAACGTTCCAGCAGGCGTGATCTTAAAGACGATGCCACCGCCATAAGACCCTCCGCTGAGGGTATAGCCGTAGAAGTTGCCGTCCTGGCCCTGGAAGAGGCCGCGCGGAACAGAACCTACGGCAATTAAGCCAAAAGATTGAAGCGTGGTCAGTGTGCCGGTGAGAGTGAGCTTAAAGACGGTGCCAAAACCATTAGCGCCTCCATAATCTGTGGTGCCATAGATATTGCCATCGGTCCCGAAGATTATGGAGTTTGGAAATTCGCCCTCCTCCGGCGGGCCGGATTCCGCTCCCAAAAAAGAATGGAGAATCGTTATTACGCCACTGGGGGTCATCTTAATAATTTCTCCGAAGTTGTTCAGACCACCGCCCTTTGTAGCGACATACAAATTACCCTCTGCATCCATTAAAGGAGGAGCATATGGATTTTCCCCGTCTAAGCCTCCCTGAAAAGCATGCAAGGTCGTCAGAGAGACGGTTTGACCCGGCGCTGGCATCCCGCCGGCCAGGACGAATCCGAGCATCAGGCTCAGCAGGAGCCCCAATCTTTGTAGCACTGTCATGGCTGCTTCTCCTTGGCCTGCTCTGCAGGCAAGCAAACACACAAGCGGCCTGGCGATCAGAGAGGCTGGTCCATGCAGACGAGAGGGAGGATCAGTTTCCAACCGTCAGGAGCGTTTCCGATTTATCCCATTTCATTGTGACGGCTAATGAATGCAGATACATCCGCGAAAAGACGGATTGTGAACCACCTTTGGGAGGATAGCAATGCCTGAGCCGGGGAGACGAGAATTTCGTTGACCGGGCTTCAAGATGCCCAAAAACAAACCGCCCTGCCGCGCTGTTGTGATTCCTGACTCACCAACCGCAAAACAGGACTATCCTGGCCGTCTGAGCGCAAGTCGCGTCAGAAAGGTGCGTAGGGGTAGGAACGGGCTATTCTGTAAGGATGCATTGGCTTTGAGCAGTCCTAAGCGTATCGGCAATCCCAAAAGCCCCTACATATAGTCGTCTGATCCCTTCGAGAACCTATCCCACAATCCGTCAAAAAGGGGATGACATGGCGGACGAACACTCTTATAATTGCCTGTATCCAGCATAACTTTCAAAATCTAACCGGGCCTGTAGCTCTCTACAGCCTTCTCCCTATCGCAACTCCACACGAAGAGGCCAAAGGTCAAGAAATGCGTCACACGCGAGTTGTTGTCACCCACTACGGCGGCCCGGAAGTGATCACTACCATCGAAGAAGATATTCCCACCCCGAGGGCAGGCGAGCTGCGGGTGAAGGTGCTGGCCGCGGGAGTTAGTCTGCCGGACGTTCTGGCACGCGAAGGTATCCATCCTGAAACGCCACGTGTGCCCTACACGCCGGGTTGGGATCTTGTGGGAATCGTCGAGCAACTCGGCAAAGGCGTGACGCGCTTCGAACTGAGCCAGGCAGTTGCCGCCATGCCCATCCACGGCTGCTACGCGCAGTACGTATGTATATCCGAACGAAAGCTTGTCCCCGTGCCTGAGGGCTTGGACGCGGCGGAAGCGGTCGCCGTGGTGTTGAACTACATCACCGCGTATCAGATGCTGCATCGATCGGCGAAGGCCCGGCCTGGACAACACATGTTGATCCACGGAGCCTCGGGTGGCGTCGGCACCGCGATGTTGCAGTTGGCGAAGCTGGCCGGCGTCGAGATGTATGGAACCTGCTCGGCGCAAGGGGCCGCAGTGGTCCGGGAACTGGGCGGCATTCCCATCGACTACCAGAACGCGGACTTCGTCAAGGAGATTCATCGCCTTACCGGTGAGGGTGTCGACGCTGTGTTCGATGGCATCGGTGGAGACAATTTGTGGCGCTCTCGCGACGCCTTGCGCGAGGGCGGCCGCGTGGTGACCTACGGATTCCAGTCGAAGATGCGTGGGGGACGCATGGCTTCCGGCAGCGGGGGGCGTCATCCCATTCGCGAGTCCGCTGTATTGGGTGGGTTCATCGTGCGTAATTGGTTCAAGCGCGGCCGAAAGAGCATGGTGCCCTATAGCATCCAGTGGTTGATGCGGTTGAAACCGGTGTGGTTTCATCAAGATCTGTTGACGCTTCTGGATCTGCTCAAACAAGGCAAGATCAAGCCCCTAATCGCGCAAAGGTTGCCGCTCGAAGAGGCGCGTCGCGCGCACGAGATGCTCGGGGAAGGCGGGGTATTCGGCAAAATTGTACTGGTGCCGAACGGATAGTTCGCCAATCTGGAAGGTCCAGCCCCAAGCTACGTCGCCAGCCATTCGATGTCGCTCAGGAACTTGCCTTTCTGTGCGCCCCACCGTAGAGTACGCCAACCGGCCCGCCTATCCCTACCTCTTATTCCAATCGGCTGCCAGGGCCAGGTACGTGGCTACATACCCGGCCCAGTGTGTTGCCGTTACTTGCTCATGGTCGATTCAGGAATCGGAAATAGAAGGCTGCGAATACCAGGACGATTCCTACGTTCACCATCAGCCGTTCCCAGAACCGGCCCTTGAAGAACAATAGATCGATCACCACGATCACGGCTACCATCAGGACTACGTAGAGTGCGGAGGTTGTCCGGCTTCCCATTTCAAGCTCCCATTAAACGGTTCGGCGCGCCGTTTGGTCACCTCGCCGAGTGGCCCGGTGTCAAGAACGACGGCCTGGATTGTGGGTTTTGACGTCGCGGTGACCGGGGGCATTATGGAAACAAGAGCCTTTCCCCGGTCGCGCGGCGATTGGCGTTCAGGTTAGCCTTGAGTTCTTCCCACTCCGCTTCAGCAACGGCTGCCTCCTCTTCTGTCATTGCGGCGTCTTCCGCATCCCACCCCAAGCAAGTCGATCAGGGCCTGGTTTTCCGCATCCGGAGTGGGCCGATACCGAGCCGCTGGCGGACATACGCCGAGGGAAATGGATAAGCTGTACAACAGTCTGCCGCGAAGTAAGCTCGGTGGCATAGCCAGGAGAGATAGTTCCCCATAGCTGCATAGCAAAAAAATTCTTATCGGCTTCCGATCTCCGTACGGTAGGCAGTAGACTTAACACACGCGAAGTAAAGGGCTAGATGCTATGTTCTAATAGCCGGGCTTACCGACCATCAAAACAGGCTCTAGCCCGTCTGAATGGGAAATATGGAAACTAAAATCGGGGTGGCCGGATTTGAACCGGCGACCTCACGGTCCCGAACCGTGCACTCTACCAAGCTGAGCCACACCCCGGCGAATTGTCTTCTCAGTATAGCACAGCCCCTGCCGTTCGTCAAGGTCGAGATAGCCTGAAACTCCCAGCCATCTGAGAGGGAGAATTGCTTGCGCCCCGATCGGTGCCTGATTGGAACCGCTCCTTGACTGTCTCGCTCTCTTTCTGAATTATGCTGGATTCGGCATAACCTATCAAGTGGCTTCCAGACTTTGACGCCCTGCGCTCCTCATGGTACACTGTTGGGCGATAGCCGATAGAGACAGAGCTCCTTTTGCGAGCAGGAGGAATTTCTAAGCGTGCCGACTGCCGCCTTTACCACGCTGGGCTGCAAGGTCAACCAGTACGAGACGCAGCGCATCCTCGACTCCTTCGAGGCGCGGGGCTTTGCCATCGCCGAGTTCACCGCGCCGGCAGATGTCTACGTCATCAATACGTGCTCGGTCACGCAGGCGGCGGAGCGCAAGTCGCGGCAGATGGTCCGCAAAGTCGCCCGCCAGAACCCCGAGGCCATCGTGGTCATGACCGGCTGCTACGGCGAGATGGCGAAGATCAAGGGCGAGACGGTCGAAGAGGCCGCCCTGATCGTGCCCAATCCCGAAAAGCTGGAGACCTTGACCCACCTCCTGCGCGCCTATCCGCATCTGGAAAAGGCGCTGGAGGCCAACCCGCATCCGGCCATCGCCCGCCCGTTCGTGCGCCGTACCCGCGCCACCGTCAAAGTCCAGGACGGCTGCGACGTCTTCTGCGCCTTCTGCTCGATCCCCTACACGCGCAAAGTGATGGCTTCCCGCCCGCTCGTGGAGGTCGTGGCCGAAGTCGAGCGGCTGGCCGAACAGGGCAATCGGGAGGTGGTCATCACCGGCGTGCTCGTCGGCGCATACGGACGTGACCTGGAGGCGGACACGGACCTGGCCGACCTATTGCTGCGATTGGCGGACGTCGAGGGCATCGCCCGCGTGCGCCTCTCCTCCATCGAGCCGACGCAGGTGACCGACCGGCTGCTGGACGCGTTCGCCTCCCACCCGAAGTTGTGCCGCCACCTGCACATCCCGCTGCAGAGCGGCGATTCGGGCATCCTGAAGGCCATGAACCGCCCCTACGACCAGGCGTTCTACCTGGACCGTTGCCGCGCCGCCTACGAGCGCATTCCCGACCTGGCGATCACCAGCGACATCATGGTCGGCTTCCCCGGCGAGGACCGCGCCGCTTCCGAGAACACGCTCGCGGTGGTACGCGCCGTCGGCTACGCCCGCGCGCATCTGTTCCGCTATTCGCCCCGCCCCAACACGCCCGCCGCCACGTTCTCTGCCCAGGTGCCTGATCCCGAGAAGGAGGCGCGCAGCAAGGAGCTGGCCGCCGCCTGCCGGGAGAGCCAGCAGCAGTTCATCCGGCGCTATCTTGGCCGCACGCTGGAGGTGCTGGTGGAGGGCAAAGAGGGCCCTGCCCGGCCGGAGCCGGAAGACGGGGCCGGCGGCAACGACGGCCATCAACGCATCGACGCCGGGGTGGCAGAGAGCGGCCCATGCGGCCTGCTCGGCGGCTACACCAGCAACTACATCCGCGTCCAGTTCACCGGCGGCTCGCACCTCATCGGCCAGGTCGTCCCCGTGCAGTTGCTGGAGCCGACCTCGGACGGCGCCCTCGGCGAGGTCGGCGGCGCCCATTTCGGCCCGCAGGAAGCCCCACCCGACGCCGATTTCCTCCCCCTGGCGACTTTCTCCGCTGCCCTCTAGCCTGCTGCGGGCGGCTGAAGCCGCAGCAACAAAGGCACGAAGTCCGCCTGCGCGGACTACCACCTTAAACTCTGCCCTCTCCTTACGAAGGAGAGGGGGTTTAGGGGGTGAGGTCTGAATTGACAGCGTTCAGGCGCCATGATATAATGTACATTGCGATTCTGTGGAGTGATGTCCGAGTTGGTCTAAGGAGCACGACTGGAAATCGTGTAGCGGGTTAACGCTCGCTCGAGGGTTCGAATCCCTCTCACTCCGCTTGGGCCTGACCCCCGTCCCCCTTCCTTTCAGGGAAGGGGGTGACCCGGCCACTCCCTCTGAAGCAAACCCTTTGTCTACAAAGTGGTCCTGAGAGAATTAAAGTCGGGTCATCCTCCTCCCGGTGCGCAAAGCAAGCGTTTTAGGGAGGGGGAATGGGGCAAGGGGCGGGCGCGGAGATCGGGAGAGGGGGAAGGTTGGGAGGCCTGTGGTTGCCACCTGTGCTGCGTGACCGACTACGTCCGCGCGTTCTTCTGCGTTTCCTCCTGCTTGCCCTCGCCCTCACCGGCGTCTATCTGGGTGGAGAAAGCCTGGCCTTCCTCTACCGTCAGCGTGCCGCCAATGCGGCAGTCGCCCACATGCACCTGGCCGTCGTGCCGCCACCGAGCCGATCCACTCGCCTGATGGTCTTTGCGCCCCACTGCGACGACGAAACGCTGGGTTGCGGCGGCCTGATCCAGCAGACCCTTGCGGCCGGCGGATCCGTGCGCGCGGTCATGCTGACCAACGGCGATGGCTTCCGCACGGCGGTCGCGCGCCAGGTACGCAATCTGCGCGTCGGACCGAGCGACTACATCCAGTTCGCCGCGTTGCGCCAGCAGGAGACGATTCGCGCGCTCGGCTCCCTGGGCGTGAAACGGGACGACGTGCTGTTCCTCGGCTACCCGGACCGCGGCCTGATGACCCTCTGGTACGAGGACTGGACTCCCGCCCACACGTACACGTCCGCCTACACGCGCTGCGACCGCTCGCCCTACGCCAATACCTTCGATCCCGCCGCCCGCTACTGCGGCCAGGACCTGCTAGGCGACATCAAGGCCGTCCTGCGCGTCTACCGCCCTACCCTGGTCACCGTGACTCACCCGGCGGAAGACCATCCCGACCATGACGCGGCGGCTACCTTTGTGACCCTCGCTCTCTCACAGCTGCAGGCGGATCCGAAAGAGGGCGCCTGGGCGCGCAAGACACGCCTGCGGTACTATCTGGTGCATCGCGGCGACTGGCCGCAGCCGCAGGGTCCGCATCTTAAAGACCCGCTTCTGCCGCCGGCGGAGATGGCCTCCCTGGACACCACCTGGCGCATCCTGCCGCTCACCCCGCAGGAGACGGCACGCAAAGACCACGCCATCGAGCTCTATCCCAGCCAGATGGACCTGATGGGACGCTTCCTGGCCTCCTTCGCCCGCCGCAACGAGCTGTTCGGGGAGATCACGCCGACCCGCCTGCGGACTGTGCCGGAGGGGACCATGCACACCGACGCTTCCCCGGCGGATTGGGAGACTCAGCCGCCGGTCCTGCTCGATCCGGTGCGCGACAACGTGTTGCGCGACCTGCAGGGCGGCGGCGACATCCGCGCCCTGTACGCTTGCCGCGACAGCCACACGCTCTACCTGCGCCTGGATACGCGCCAGCCGATCAGCAGCCGCATGGTCTACACGCTGCGTCTTCGGGCGTTCGATCCGCAGGGCGAGACGGGTCCACGCGCCTATGCCTTACACCTGCACGCCGACGACCGCGCGCTGGCCGAGGGGGTCCGCGTCGCCGCCAGGGGCCGCATCTTAGAAGCCGCCATCCCCTGGACAGAGTTGACTCGCCGGGAGGGCGTCGCCACGATCCGCACGCTCGCGGTGAGCGCCGCGACGAGCCTGGAAGGCGTCGAAGTCGATAAGACCGGCGTCCGCTTCCTGACCCTATAAGAAACGTATGCGTCTGGGCATCCTGGGAGGAACCTTCGACCCGATCCACTACGGACATCTGTTCGTGGCGGAGGAAGCGCGCGTCCGGTTTCGCCTGGAGAAGGTGCTGTTCGTGCCCAACGCCTCTCCGCCTCACAAGAAGGACTATCGCGTGACGGAGGCGCATCATCGCTTCGACATGGCCCAGATCGCCATACGCGACAATCCCGCGTTCGAGTGCTCGCCGCTGGAACTGCAGCGACCGGGACCTTCGTATACCGTAGATACGCTGGCGGCGCTGCACGCGCAGATGCCGGAGGCGGAGCTTTTCTATATCACCGGCAGGGACGCGATCGCGGAAATCCTGACATGGAGACGCCCGGAAGAGGTCATCCGGCTGGCGACGTTCATTGCCGCAGCGCGCCCCGGCTTCGACTCGATGGAGTGGATGGCAGGCCTGCCGGACGCCTATCAGGGACGCATCCTGCTTCTCGGCTCGACCGATCTGGGCATCTCCTCCACCGACATCCGCGAGCGTATCCGCACCGGCCTGCCGGCGCGCTATCTCACCCCGGATGAGATCCTGGAGTATATTCATCGGCACCATCTCTATCAAGACCGTTCCGGCTCGGAAGAGTCCATGGAAAGGATATAAGCCTTTCCACCCGCCTTCCTCATATTCCCCCTCCGCTTACGAAGGAGAGGCAGGGCCGCAAGGCCCGTGGTGATAGGAACCCCGTAGGGGTTTAGGAAGGTGAGGTCTTACAAGGGAACCAAGCGTGAGGAACCAGACACAGGACCCGACCAACATCGCACCGGATACACAGAGGACCGGCGCGCCGCAGACCACCGGGGAAGCGCTCGATTCGGAGGAGCGCGTGCGCCTGATGGCCGCCGCCGCCGACTCGGTGCGCGCCAGCGACATCGTGGCGCTGAATCTGCGCGAGCTGACCATCGTCACCGACTTCTTTCTGATCTGCACCGGTAAATCCAGCATCCAGATACGTGCTATCGCCGCTCGCATCGAGGAGCGGCTGCGCGAGCACGGCATCCGTAAGCTGCGCATCGAGGGCTACCAGGAAGCCACCTGGATCCTCCTGGACTACGGCGACGTAGTCGCCCACATCATGGCCGAGGAACAGCGCGCATTCTACAACCTGGAGGGCTTCTGGGCGAACGCCCCACGGCTGGAGCTGGCGCTGACGGCCTGAGCGAAGAGACTGCCGCATGAATCCTGAAGACGACGTCACTTCTCCGGCTCCGAATGCCAACCAGCCCCTCGACCTGACGCAGGCGTTTACGCCGCCGACCCCTTCCCCCGGCGAACCCGAAGTGACCCAGAGCCTTTCCCCTCCCGCTTCCCCCGGCGTTTCCGTGGATGCGCTCCTGAGAGACCCGGCGCGGCGCAGGCAGTTGGAAGCGGAGCTGTCCAGTCGCGGCGCCACGCCGGAGGAGATCTACCGCCTGCTCAATCCGGAGGCCGCGGCGGTCGCGGATGCCGAGAGAGCCAAAAAGCACCGCAGCACGACCTCCGTCGAGGGTCTGGCGGCTGAGCTGCTGGCCGCAAAGGCGGAGGCGCAGGCCAGAGCGGTCGAGCAGGTCTCTCTGGGTCTGCCGGAGTTCCGCGATGTCTCCCCGCAGGAGATACGCCAGGCAGAGGCGCTGATGCGCGAGGCCAACATGCTCCGGCGGCGGGAGAAGTGGCGGGAGGCCGAGGCGAAGTGCCGCGAGGCCTTAAACTACGCGCCTAAAGACGCGGCGGCGCTGGAGCTGCTGGGCGACCTGATGCAGGGGGTCGGCAAGATCAACGAGGCGCTGGCCGCTTACAAACGGGCCCAGAAAGCCGATCCCAGGCGCAGCTCGGCGGAGCGCAAGTACGCCGATCTGCTGATGCTCCAGCAAAGCTGGGAACGCCTCGATCCGGACGCGGTGCCCAAAAACGGCTATGTGGCCGTAATGCTCTCCCTGCTGCTGCCGGGCGCCGGCCAGCTCTATAACGGCGAGTATGGCAAAGGCGTTTTCTTCCTGCTGGCGACCGCGTTTTGCATCTTTCTTCTTGCATGGTCGCCGTGGGGCTTTCCGGCCGAGCACGGGCGGCACCATCTGACGATAAGCTTCATGCTCTGTGTGGTCATCAGCGCCGCCGTCTATATCGTCGCCCTCATCGACGCCAACGTGGTCGGCAAGGCCGGCGGGCGTCGCGGCCCTTCCGACTGGGAAATTTAGGCTCCTGCTAAACGTGGAAAGCAGCGGTGCGCGTTGCCGGTCGTCAGTCTGGCGATCTCGTCGAAGGTCAGGCCGCGCAGATCCGCCAGCTTCTCCGCAACAAGGCGCGTATAGGCCGGCTCGTTGCGCTTGCCGCGATAGGGCATCGGCGCCAGGTAGGGCGCATCCGTTTCCACCAGCAGCGATTCCAGCGGCGCGGCCAGGGCGCAGGCGCGCACCTCCTCCGCGTTCTTGAACGTCAGCGTGCCGCCAAAACCCAGGTTCAGCCCGATCGCGACCGTCCGCTCCGCTTCCTCTACCGTGCCTGCCCAGCAGTGCATCACGCCGCCCGTCTCGTCCGCGCCTTCCTCCGAGAGCACCTGCAGCGTCTCCGGATACGCCTCCCGGCAGTGAATGATGACCGGCAGGCCGGTCTCGCGCGCCAGCGCCATCTGCGCCCGAAAGGCGGCGAGCTGGTCCGGGCGCGGCGAGAAGTCGTAATGGAAGTCGAGGCCGATCTCGCCGATGGCGACCACGCGCAGATGGTAGGCTAACTCCTGCAGGCGGCGCGCCGTGTCCTCATTCCAGGATTTAGCGTCGTGCGGATGGACCGCGACGGCCGCAAACACCGTTGGCGCGTGCGCTTCTGCCAGCGCGACCGCCTGCTCGCTACTCTCCAGGTCGTAGCCGACTACGATCATCTGCTGTACGCCGGCCGCCAGCGCGCGCTCCAGGCACGCCGGCACGTCGTCTGCAAACTTTGCGTGATTGAGATGACAGTGTGTATCCACCAGCATGGCTTTGATCCAAATCTCCCCTTCTCCTTACGAAGGAGAGGCAGGGCCGCAAGGCCCGTGGTAAGGTCTCTATTCTACCTGTCCAAAACCGAGACTGTCTCTCTTTCGTAGGCATGGTGTAAACTAACGTTGGTAGAAATGGCGCTTGCATCAGGAGGCGATAGCACCATGAAAACGAATAACGAACGTCCGGCCTCACACCGTAATGACCCAAAGGCGCGCGGCTGTTGTTTCCTAGTCCCTGGAATCCTGCTGATCGGCATTATCGCTATAATCGTTATTTACGTGAACGACAATCGCCCTCCAGACATTGTGATTCCTACGCCTGCCATGCCAACGGTAAATGCCTACAACGATTTCGTCCTCGCCGGACAGATGGCGCGAGGAATGCAGCATAAGACTCCGTATGATGCCCTTCCTCAACAGCAGCAACAGGAACAGTCCTCTGCCTATCTGGCCGCCTTCCATAAGGATGCCGGACCTGTTTTGATCGTACTGCGACGCGGTCTCACAAAACCATATCTCCAACCGCTGGGTCGGACCCTATCGGATGATTTAAAGAGCATAGGCACTCACGCCAGTTTCCGCGAGCTAGCGCGTACGGTGGCAGGCGAGGCTGAATACTATCGGCACAACGGGCAACCGGCGCGTGCCGCTAATGTCCTGCTCGATGGCATGGAGTTGGGCGTTATGATCCCGCACGGTGGCGGGTTGATTGCCGGTTTCGTAGGAATCGCCTGTGAGGCCGTCTGTATCCATCAGTTGGAACCGTTGCTACCGCATCTCTCGCCAGCAGAGCTAGCCCAGATTGCTTCTCGCCTCAATCAGATCGAAATCAAACGCTTATCGTATGTTGAAACGATGAAGGAAGAGGCAGATCGCACAACCGCGTATGACATAGACGCATTCCACCGCGCCAAAGGTACTGACTTCGGACGTTCCCTGGCTGGCGTACAAGAGGGTCGCTGGCCGAACTGGAGGCAGTTTCGTGAGATGGTCAAATACAGTATGACGGATAAAACAAAAATGCTTCAGGAAAACCGGGCCTATTTCCTGGCTGTCGCAGAGGAGGCGCGTAAGCCCTATTCGGGGCAAACCCATGTTCCGTTGCCGGATAATCTTATCGCGAAAGACTTTGGCGACTTATACCCCATACGAGGGCGACGTCTTTTCGTCTCTGCAGAGGCCGTCGCTGCTCTACTCCGCAGCGAGATAGCCCTGTATCGGTATCATGCGGCGTACGACCATTATCCGAACGCGCTGGCGCAACTCGTTCCGGCTTACCTAAACTCCGTTCCCAACGATCCCTTCGGAGGCGGCGCGAACATTCCGCTGCACTATCGGGTAACCAACGACGGCCGAAGTTTCCTGCTTTATAGCCTCGGACCAGATCTGCGCGACGATGGCGGCAAACCGAAGCGAAACCCCTATGATGACAAACCGGGCGATATTGTGGCTAGCCATATATGGCCGCAAAAAGCCAACGGCGGGCGTAAACAATAGTACGCGATGAACCACGCACCTTCCTAAAATCCGTCCGCAGGACGGTTCTTCGCAAGGCAGGCGCAAGCGAGATGGCGTGTCCATGCAACCCATCCGCTCGCTACGTATGCCGAAGGCCCAAAAGACGGGTATTTTAATGCCCGGCGAAGGAGCGGGCAGTTGAAACTGCGGCAACAAAGGCACGAAGTCCCCTCCGGGGACTCAACCATCAAAAGTAGGTCCGCACACCAGGACGGTCGGTCGCAGGGCCAAAAGACGGGTACTTCATTGCTCGGCTCTGGCGATGTCCGCGCTGAGTATGCCCGCCGCCTGGAAGAACGGCGCGCCTTAAGAGACCGTCTGGCGCGCCAGGACTGGGCGATCGGGAACTGGCGGCTGGTTGTCTTCGCCGTCGGTCTTCTTCTCGCGGGCCTGGCGGTCGGGCCGCATTGGCTCTCTCCCTGGTGGGTCCTCGTTCCTCTGGTTGTCTTTCTCTTCCTCGTCTTCCGGCACGACCGCGCGATCCGCGAGCGGCGGCGTGTCGAGCGCGCGATGGCCTTCTACGAGCACGGTCTGGCGCGAATCGAAGACCGCTGGGCCGGCAGAGGCGTGGCCGGCACGCGCTTCCTCGATGCTGCCCATCCTTACGCCGTAGACCTCGATCTCTTCGGGCATGGCTCGCTCTTCCAGTTGCTCTGTCTGGCCCGCACGCGCGCCGGCGAAGAGTGCCTGGCGGACTGGCTGCTCGCGCCCGCGCCGCCGGAGACAGTTCGGAAACGGCAGCAGGCCGTCGAGGATTTGCGTCTTCGGCTGGACCTGCGCGAGGATCTGGCGCTCCTGGGACAGGAGGTGCGCCCGGTGATCGATCCGCAGGCCCTGGCCGCCTGGGGAGCGGAGCCGATCCAGCTCACTTCATCGGGTGAGCGCCTGGTGGCGGCGCTGATCGCCGCGGCCACGGTCGCCGCCCTGATCGGCTGGGCCTTCGGGCTGGGATGGCTCCCGTTCGCCGCCCTGGCGTTGCTCGGACGAGCCTACGACCGCACGCTGCGGCCTCGCGTGCGCTGTGTGGTCGGCGCCGTGGAGAAACCGGCCCACGGTCTGGCCCTGCTTGCCTCCCTGATGGAGCGCCTCGAGGCGGAGACGTTCACCGCGCCGCTGCTTCAAGAGCTGCGCGCCGAGCTGGACATGGACGGCATGCCGCCGTCGGCGCGTATTTCCCAGTTACAGACCATGATTGCCTACCTCGACGCGCGCCGCAACGACCTCTTTGTGCCGATCGACGCCATCCTGCTCTGGACAACGCAGTGGGCGTTTGCCGTCGAGCGGTGGCGCGCCAAGAACGGCCCGCATCTGGAGCGCTGGCTGCGCGTTCTCGGCGAGTTCGAGGCGCTCAGCTCCCTTTCCGCCTATGCCTGCGAGCACCCGGACGACCCCTTTCCCGACATCCTGGACGCCGGCGCCTGCCTGGAGGCCGAAGGGATCACGCACCCGCTGCTGCCCGCTGCGCAGGCCGTCCGAAACGACCTTGCTTTAGGGAACGGGGCGCGGCTGTTCATCGTCAGTGGCTCCAATATGTCCGGCAAGAGCACGCTGCTGCGGACCATCGGGACCAACGCGGTGCTGGCCCTGGCCGGCGCGCCCGTGCGCGCCCGGCGGATGCGCCTCTCCCCGCTCCAGATCGGCGCCTCTATCCGGACCCAGGACTCGCTGCTGGCCGGCGTCTCGCGCTTCTATGCTGAGATCAAGCGACTGCGCCAGATCGTGGACCTCTCGCACCAGACCCCAACGCTGCTCTTCCTCCTGGATGAGATTCTACAGGGCACCAACTCGCACGACCGGCGCGTGGGCGCCGAAGCGGTCGTCCGTCTTCTGATGGCGCAAGGCTCTCTCGGCCTCATTACGACGCACGACCTCGCCCTCGCCAAGATCGCCGACGATCCGGCCCTCGCCGCCGTCAACGTCCATTTTGAGGACCAGTTGGAGGACGGCAAGCTCCACTTCGACTACCACCTTCGGCCCGGCGTGGTCACCCGCAGCAATGCGCTTGCCCTCATGCGGGCCGTCGGCCTGGACGTTTAGCCCTTTACCAGGGGTTTTCAACCCTTGTCTTTACAAAGCAAGCGTCTTGCAGACGCAATTAGCCTCCTTATGATTCCCCCTCTCCTTACGAAGGAGAGGGGATGAGGTTAGGCGAGGTCTTCTGCCGGACGTAGGAGAAAGCCGCGCCGAGATCGAACATTCCGGCATCAGCTTTCTCGGAGATCCGATGCGCCTCCTCTACATCGACATCGATTCCCTGCGGCCCGATCATCTGGGCTGCTATGGCTACCACCGGGACACCAGCCCGCATATCGACGCGATCGCCAGGGACGGGGTACGCTTCGAGAACGTCTACACGCCCGACGCGCCCTGCCTGCCCTCAAGAACCGCGCTGTGGTCCGGCCGGCACGGCATCCACACGGGAGTCATCAATCATGGCGGCACGGCGGCCGAGCCGTTTATCGAGGGCGCCGGACGCGATTTTCGCTCCCGGCTCGGCGCGACCAACTGGATGACCGGCCTGCGCCAGGCCGGCTGCCACACGGCGACCGTCAGCCCCTTCGGCGAGCGGCACTCCGCCTGGCACTGGTACGCCGGTTTCAACGAGATCGTCAATACCGGCAAGGGCGGCATGGAGTCGGCGGAGGAGATCACGCCGGTCGTCCTCGATTGGCTCGCCCGCAACGGAAAGCGGGACGGCTGGTTCCTGCATGTCAACCTGTGGGACCCGCATACGCCCTATCGCGCCCCACTGGATTTCGGCGAGCCGTTCGCCGAATCGCCGCTGCCGGCATGGCTGACGGAAGAAGTGCGCCAGCAGCACTGGAATGGCTGCGGGCCGCACTCCGCGCAGGAGATGACCGGCTTTACCGACGCCGATCCCTGGCGTGGGCGCTATCCCCGTCAGCCCATCCGCGCCGACTCGATGGCGGCGGTGCGGCGGATGTTCGACGGCTACGACACAGGAGTACGCTACGCCGACAGCCACATAGGCCGCATCTTGAACGCCCTGGCGGACGCGAACCTGCTGGACGAAACGGCGGTCGTGATCTCTTCCGACCACGGGGAGAACCTGGGAGAGCTGAACATCTACGGCGACCACCAGACAGCAGACCAGATCACCACCCGCATCCCGCTCCTCGTACGCTGGCCGGGCATCACCGACCGTCATGCCGGGCGGGTGGATGGCGCGCTACACTATCATTTCGACTTCGCCGCGACCATGATCGAGCTGGCCGGTGGAAAAGTGCCGGCTCTCTGGGATGGGGAAAGTTTTGCAGACGCGCTCCAGAAGGGCGAAGCGTCGGGCCGGGAAGCGTTGATCGTCTCGCAGGGCGCCTGGAGCTGCCAGCGCGCCGTTCGCTGGGATGACTATCTTTGCATCCGCTCCTACCATGACGGCTACCACGCCTTTCCGGACGTGATGCTTTTCGACGTGAAAAACGATCCGCACGAACAGACGGACATAGCAGATGGCAATCCGGCTTTGGTGCGCGAGGCTATGAGCCGTCTCGAAGCGTGGAATGCACGTATGATGCAAACGGCCACGCACCCGGAGGACCCGATGTGGACCGTGCTGGCAGAAGGCGGCCCGCTGCACACGCGCGGCCACCTGCCCGCTTACCTGGAACGGCTGCGCACGACGGGACGTGCCCCTTGGGCGGAGATTCTGGCGGCAAACCATCCGAAGGAGATTAGAGCCTGATGCCCGGTCCGAATGTGCTCGTCTTCTTCACCGACCAGCAGCGCCACGATACCACCGGC
>Ga0070739_10000454_pt1 | contig 78660 bp, 77 predicted proteins | sample Coa_R1_7_FD_66445 | JGI IMG/M metagenome (GOLD analysis project Ga0070739, IMG submission 66445) | Surface soil microbial communities from Centralia Pennsylvania, which are recovering from an underground coalmine fire - Coalmine... | ecosystem: Environmental > Terrestrial > Soil > Unclassified ...
CGATAGCCGACGCCCTGAATCTCCAGGCTCTTGCGGAAGCCTTTGCTCACGCCTTCGATCATGTTGTTGACGAGCGTGCGCGTAAGGCCGTGCGCTGCGCGGTGCTCTTTGGCATCGCCTTTGCGCTCGACGACCACGCTGCCGTCCTGCAGCTTCACGCTGACGTGCTGCAGAATACGCTGGCGCAATTCGCCCTTCGGGCCTTTGACCGCAACTTCATCGCCTTCGATGTTAATGTTCACGCCGTTCGGGACGGCGACCGGTAATTTACCTATTCGCGACATCTTCGATTACCACACGTACGCGAGGACTTCGCCCCCGCAGCCTTCTTTTTTAGCGCGTTTGCCGGACATAATGCCCCTGGACGTCGACATAATGACCAAGCCAAGTCCGCCGAGCACGCGCGGAATCTCGGTCTTGTTCGTGTATACGCGCAAGCCCGGTCGCGAAATGCGGCGCAGTCCGGTGATGACTTTCTCTTTGTTGGGGCCGTACTTGAGCTTGATCTTGATGGTGCCTTGCGGACCTTCGTTGACGCGCTCGAAGTCGGTGATGAAGCCCTCGTCCTTGAGAATCTGCGCGACGGCCTGCTTCATGCGCGACGCCGGCACGTTCACAACCTCGTGGCTGGCCGTGTTGGCGTTGCGAATGCGCGTGAGCATATCGGCGATAGGATCGGTGATAACAGCCATTTCTCGTTACTCTCCTACCACGAAGCCTTGGTCACGCCGGGAATGTTGCCCTTATGCGCGTTCTCGCGGAAGCAAATGCGGCACAGACCGAATTTGCGGTACACGCTGCGCGGACGGCCGCAGAGCTGACAGCGGTTGTGCGCGCGAACCTTGTACTTCGGCGTGCGTTTCGATTTTTCAATAAGTGCAGTCTTTGCCATTAACGCGCTCCCGCTGCTTTCTGTAGCGGCAATCCCATTGCCGTAAGGAATTCCGTCGCTTCTTCGTCATTCTTCGCCGTCGTGACGATGACGATGTCCATGCCGCGCATCTTCTCGACCTTGTCGAAGTTGATCTCCGGGAAGACAATCTGCTCGCGCAAGCCCATGTTGTAGTTCCCGCGGCCGTCGAACGACTTGCGCGGCAGTCCGCGGAAGTCGCGGATACGCGGAAGCACGACGTTAAACAGCTTGTCGAGGAAGACGTACATGCGCTCGCCGCGCAGCGTAACCTTCGCGCCGATGTTCATGCCTTCGCGCAATTTGAACGCCGCGATCGACTTCTTCGCCTTGGTTACAACCGGCTTCTGTCCACTGATCGCTTGCAGCTCGGCGACGGCGGTATCGAGCACCTTCGAATTGGTGATCGCATCGCCGACGCTCATGTTGATGACAACCTTCTCCAACTTCGGGATCTGGTTGACGTTCTTGTAGCCGAAGCGCTCCTGCAGCGACTTGCGGACTTCTTTGTCGTATTTCTCTCTTAGACGCGCGGCCATGACCTACGCTCCCTTTGCCGATAGACGTGCAGGCTCGCCGCACTTGGCGCAGACGCGCTTGGTACCTTCGGCCGTTTCATGATGACGTATGCGCGTCGGTGCTTTGCACTTTTCGCATACGTACTGAAGCGCCGAGATGGGAAGCGGAGCTTCCTTCTCGAGAATGCCGCCGGTCTGCGCAGCGCCGCCCATGTTTTGTTGCTGCGTACCCTGCTTGGTGTGTCGCTTGACGATGTTGAGGCCTTCGACCGTTGCCATTCCCGACTTCGGGAAAACGGCTTTGACCACGCCGCGTTTACCTTTTTCTTTGCCGCGGCGGATCATCACGGTGTCGCCTTTAACGATATTTGCCATTACCTAAAGAACCTCAGGCGCGAGCGAGGCGATCTTCAAAAAGCCGCGGTCGCGCAGTTCGCGCATGACCGGACCGAAGACGCGCGTGCCGCGCGGATCCAAATTGTCCTTGTCGCCTTTGATGATGACGCAGGCGTTGTCGTCGCATTTGACTACGGAGCCGTCGGCGCGGCGGATCGGTGCGGACGTGCGCACGATCACCGCTTTGACGACTTGGCCTTTCTTCACGGCCGCGCCGGGAATGGCGCTCTTAACCGTGCCGACGATAATATCGCCCACGTGTGCACACGGATGGCGGCTGCCGCCGCTGACGTGGATGCACAGCAGCTCGCGCGCTCCCGAATTGTCGGCGACTTTGAGTCGCGTTTCTTGCTGAATCATTTGAACAGGCGCTCCGTCCGAGACTCCGCGCCCGCCATCGCAAGCGATGGGGCCCCCAGGCCATGGGGCGCATAAAGATTACTGCTGACTTGGGCTCTCCCCGTGGGCGCCCCAAAAAATGCGGCGATCACTTCGCGCGCTCCACGATCTCGACCAGGCGCCACCGCTTGTCTTTCGAGAGCGGACGGCATTCCACGATGCGAACGGTATCGCCGGTCTTGGCGTCGTTGGTCTCGTCGTGAGCTTTGAACTTCACCGACTTGCGAACGATCTTGCCGTAAACCGGGTGCGGCACGCGCGTCTCCGAGACGACGACGATGGTCTTGTCCATCTTGTCGGAAACGACGCGGCCCTGTTTGGTGCGGCGGCGGTTCTGCCGCTGGGTTTCTTTAAGCTGCTCCATTCTTAGCCTCGGCGATTCGTTTCTCGGAAATAACGGTTTGAATTTGTGCGTACGTGCGGCGCATCGCGCGAACTTTGCTGAAATCCGACAGATGGCCGGTGCGCAGAGCAAAGCGAAGGTTGAAGAGCTCTTCCTTCGTCTCTTTCGCTTTCTGCTGCAGCTCTCCGATCGTCAGATTGCGCAGGTCTTTGAACTCGTTGTGTTTCACGCTGCACCTTCTTCACGCGAGACGATCTTCGTCGCGATCGGCAGTTTCGAGGCGGCGAGCTCGAGCGCGCGCTTTCCGACTTCCTTATCAACGCCGGAAAGTTCGAACAGCACGCGGCCCGGACGCACGACGGCGACCCAGAACTCCGGGTTACCTTTACCGGCGCCCATGCGGACTTCGGCCGGCTTCTTCGTCACCGACTTGTCGGGGAACACTTTGATCCAGACCTTACCGCCGCGTTTGATGTGACGCGTCATTGCAATACGCGCCGCTTCGATTTGACGGTTGGTCATCCAGCACGGCTCGAGCGCCTGCAGACCGTACTCGCCGAACGTCAGCGTGTTACCGCGCAGAGCTTTGCCGGTCATGCGGCCGCGATGGACTTTACGCCATTTGACTCGCTTCGGAGTAAGCATTATTGAGTCGCCTCCGGGCTATTTTCGGTTTGCGGAACGTGCTGCGCAGCTTCCGCACTGTCCGCGGTCGGAGATGCAGTCGGCTCGATCGCCGGCGCTTCTGCAACGGGAGCTTCAGGCGCGCTGAGCGCTTCGGTTTGCTCCGCGGGTTGTGCACGGCGCTCTCCGCCGCGGCCGCGGCCCCCGCGCGCACCGCGTTCGCGGCGGTCGCGGAATTGCGCGCGCTCCGGACGTCCTTCACGCTCGGATCCGCGCACGTGATCGGGCAGCACTTCGCCGCGATAGATCCAGACTTTCACGCCGATACGGCCGAACGTGGTGAACGCTTCGACGTGCGCATAATCGATGTCGGCGCGCAGCGTGTGCAGCGGCACCTTACCATCGGCATTGCGCTCGGTGCGCGCGATTTCCGCACCGCCGAGGCGGCCGGAGACCTGCACTTTGATGCCGCGCGCGCCGGCCTTCATGGTGCGCATGATGGCCTGCTTCATCGCGCGGCGGAACGCGATGCGCTTCTCGAGCTGATCGACGATGTTTTGCGCCACGAGACGAGCATCGAGTTCGGGATGCTTGATCTCCATGACGTTGACTTGCACGCTCTTGCCCGTGAGCTGCTCGAGATTCTTGCGAATCTCTTCGATTCCCACGCCGCGCTTGCCGATGATGATGCCCGGCTTGCCCGTGTTCACGATAACGCGCGCTTGATTGGCGCGGCGCTCGATCTCGATCTTCGAGATCGCTGCCGGACGCATCCACCGCGTGAAATACTTGCGGATTTTTACGTCCTCGTGGAGCCAATCTTTGTAGTGCTTTTTCTCGAACCAGCGGCTATCCCACGTGCGGGTGATGCCCAGGCGCAGGCCGACCGGGTGAATTTTTTGTCCCATAGTTACTCCGCGGCCCCCGATTTCGTGGCCGTTTTCTTGCGCGTTGTGGGTTTACGCGTCGACGTCTTGCGTTTCGCCGGCGCTTTTGCACCGGTCGCACCTGCAGCTGTGGACTTGCGCGTGGTAGCACGCTTCAAACCGATCGACGCACCGCCGCGCACTTTGCGTTTCTTCACCGCCGGCTGTTCGCCGACGGCGACCGTAACGTGCGCCATGCGCTTGCGCTTGAAGTTCGCGCGCCCTTGAGCGCGCGGATCCAGGCGTTTGGTGAACCGTCCGCCCGGACCGCCGTCGACCGTAATTCGAGTCACGTACAGCTCGTCGGTGTTCATGTCGTGGTTGTTGCCGGCGTTCGCGACCGCGCTGCGCAGCAGCTTTTCGATCGGCTCGGCGGCAAACACGCCCGCGAATTGAAGCAGCACGAGCGCTTCCTTCACGCTCTTGCCGCGAATTGCGTCCGCAACGCGGCGCAGCTTGCGCGGAGCCATGCGCGCGAATTTCAGATGTGCAACAGCTTCCATTACTTCACCGCCGCTTTGTCGCCGCCGTGACCGCGGAATTGGCGCGTCGGAGCGAACTCACCGAGTTTGTGCCCGACCATGTTTTCGGTAACGAACACCGGAACGTGCGCTTTTCCGTTGTGCACGCCGATGGTGTGTCCGACCATTGCCGGTACGATCGTCGAGGCCCGGCTCCACGTCTTGATGACGCGTTTTTCGCGGCGCTCGTTCATCGCTTCGATTTTTTGAATCAGATGATCCGCAACGAACGGACCCTTTTTTAAACTACGTCCCATTTTAACGGCGCTCCGCTCTAAGCTGCGCGCCCCCCATTGCAAGCAATGGGGCCCCCAGGCCATGGGGCGCATAAACGAAACTGCTAACTTGGGCATCCCCAGAGGGCGCCCCAAAAAAAGCCTTCATCACTTGGCTCCGCGCTTTCTCACGATCATATTTTGCGTGCGCTTGTTGCGGCGCGTCTTCTTGCCCATCGTCATTTGACCCCAGGGCGTGGTCGGCGGACGACCGGACGTCGAACGCGCTTCACCACCGCCGTGCGGGTGATCGACCGGGTTCATCGCGATACCGCGAACGCTCGGGCGTTTGCCGCGATGGCGTTGACGGCCGGCTTTTCCGACGACTTCGTTCTCATGCTCGACGTTGCCGAGTTGGCCGATCGTCGCGCGGCAAACGACAAGTATCTTGCGCACTTCGCCCGAGGGCATGCGCACCTGGGCGTATTCGTCTTCTTTGGCCATCAATTGCGCGGAGCCGCCGGCGCTGCGCACGAGCTTGCCGCCCTGTCCGGGGCGCAGCTCGATGTTGTGAATGACCGTACCGACCGGAATATTCTTGATCGGCAGGCAGTTGCCGGTTTTGATGTCCGCGTTGGGGCCCGATTCGACCACGTCGCCGACTTTGAGACCGAGCGGCGCGAGGATGTAACGCTTCTCGCCGTCGCGATAATTCAGCAGCGCGATGCGGGCCGAGCGGTTCGGATCGTACTCGAGCGTCGCAACCTTCGCCGGAATCGCGTCTTTGGTGCGCTTGAAATCGATGATACGGTACATCTTGCGCGTGCCGCCGCCTTTGTGGCGCACCGTGATGTGACCGTTGAAGTTGCGGCCGGAGTGTTTCTTACGAACTTCGATAAGCGACTTCTCGGGCTCGACGTTGCTGAGCTCGGAGAAGTCGATCGTCGTCATGAAACGCTTACCGGCGCTGGTCGGCTTATACTTTTTGACTGGCATGATTATTGCTCGAAGTAATTGACGCCGCCCAGTTCGATCTTCTGGCCGGGCTTCAGAGTGACGATGGCCTTCTTATAGTCCTTCGTGCGGCCTTCGGTGCGCACGCCGCGTCGCGCAAAGCTCTTGCGCTTACCGCCGATGTTCACCGTATTGACCTTGGTCACGTTGACTTTGAAGATCTCTTCGATCGCGTGGCGGATCTGCGTCTTGGTCGCTTCCGGATGCACGACGAAGCTGTATTGCTGCGCGAGCGCGCTGCTCATCGATTTCTCGGTGATGCGCGGCGAAACGATAACGTCTCTCGCGTCCATGTTACTGAGCCTCCCCGTTCTTTGCGGACAGCGTGCCGACGAGCTGCGCGTAGGCATCTGCCGTAAACACGATGCGGTTGAAACGCAGCACGTCTTTCACGTCAAGCGCGCCGGTATGCGTAATGCCGACTTTCTTCAAATTGCGGCCGACTCTGTGCAGTTTGTCGCCAACCTGTTCGTCGCGGCCGAACACGACCAGCGTGCTCGGACCCTTCTTGGCGTCTTTGGCATTGCCGAACAGCAGCGTGGCAAAGTCCGCAGTTTTCTCAATGTTGAAGTTCGCAGCATCGAGCACCGTCACCGCGTCGTTGCGGAAACGGTCCGACAAGGCCGCGACAAATGCAACGCGGCGTTCTTTCTTGTTGAGATCCGTAACGTAGCTGCGCGGCTGCGGGCCGAAGACGACGCCGCCGTGCGTCCATTGCGGCGAACGGATCGAACCTTGGCGCGCGCGGCCGGTGCCTTTTTGCCGCCACGGCTTGCGGCCGCCGCCGCTCACTTCATCGCGCTTTTTGGTCGACGCCGTGCCTGCGCGCGGATTTGCCAGTTCGCGATGGACGGCGCGGAAAATCGCGTGCGCTTTATCGCTATGTTCTTTGTTGAAGATCTCCGGCGTCTGCTCTTCGCGCACGACTTTGCCGGTGAGGTCGATGACGTTAGGCATTAGCGCTACCCTGTCCTGAGAGAGTCGAAGGGGCCTTCGCGCTCTTCTTAACGAGAACGAGCGAGTTCTTCGGTCCGGGGATCGGGCCGCGCACAAGCAGCAGATTGCGCTCGGCATCTGCGCGTACGACTTCCAAATTTTGATGCGTTGTACGGTCGACGCCGAAATGACCCGGACGGCGGCTGCCTTTGACGGTGCGGCCGGCGTTGGTGTCGCCGTTCGATGCGGGCTGGCGATGGATCATCGAGCCGTGGCTCGCGCCGCCGCCGCTGAAGTTGTGACGCTTGATGCCGCCGGAGAAACCGTGGCCTTTAGAGATGCCGACGATGTCGACGCGATCGCCCGGGGCGAACTCCGCCACCGTGATTGTCTGGCCGGCTTCCACGCCGTCGATGTCGTCGCGGAATTCGCGAACGTACTTCTTGGGCTCGGCGCCGTTCTTCTTATAATGTCCGGCAAGGGCACGCGAGACGCGCGACTTCTTGATGTCGCCGAAAGCCAAAGCAACGGCTTCATAGCCGTGTTTGTCCTTCGTTCTGCGCTCGACCACCGTGCAGGGACCGGCTTCGATCACCGTGACCGGGACGTACCGGCCATCATCGGTGAAGACGCTCGTCATCCCAACCTTGCGGCCAAGGATGTTCTTCATGTAATCCTCGTCCTGTTAGTTTGATGAACACGGGCCCAGGCGTACTGCCTTTGTTCTTTTGCCGCGCGCGCAAAAACGCCGCGGCCGCCGGGACCACAACTGCCGCATCATACAGGAATGGGGGCGTGGCGTCAAGCACAGACGCGGCATGCGAACCGGCCCGCGTTTAGCGTGGGGGCGGCTTGCCGTTTGGGCCGCGGCGCTGCTCTTCTTCGCCGTCTACCTTTATTTGGACTTGAACAAGCTGCACGCGTTGCGCGTCGGTTCGAACACCGGCTCGTATCTACAGGCGGCCCTGAATTTTCTCCGGCACGGGTCAACGCTGGACTTTGGCGACTGGAAGCCGGAAATGGCGCAGCACGACCAGTGGCTTTTTCTCGGGCTGGTTCCGTTCGTGGCGTTATGGCCCCGACCTGAGACCGTGATCGCGGTTCAAGTGGCGGCACTTGCTTTTGCCGCTCCCGTTCTATATGTCACCGCTCGGCGCTTCGACGCTTGCGATGCGGCGGCCGCACTCGTAGGCATCGCCTATTTGCTTTCGCCGTCCACCCAAGGCTTCGCTTACGGCGAGTTCGTTCCGTTGGATTTTGTCCCGGTGCTCGGATTCGGACTGGCGCTTGCCGCGCGGCGCCGCAGCCTTCTTTGGACGCTCGTCTTCGCGCAGCTGCTCGCCGGAACAAAGGAAGACGTTACGCTCTTCGTCTTATGGTTCGGTTTAGCGGGGGCGCTCTTGTACGATCGCCGGCTCGGCATTTGGGTAACGCTGCTGGCGACGGCAAACTTTTGCGGTTACGAAATCGCCGAGCGTCTGACGCACGTTTCGACGATGCATCCGCAGTACGCATTCTACGATCGGGACTGGGCCAAGCAGCTCGCGTTCTTTGCGGAGATTCTCGCGCCGTTTGCCTTTGCGCCACTGCTGCTCGGATGGCGCATTTTGCTTGCGGCGCCGGTTATTGCGGAGTTGATGCTGGCGCAGCATTGGCCCGTTCCGTTGTTTCAAGCCGGTGAATACTACTCGACTCCACTCGTCACACTGGTAGCGATTGCAAGCGCTTACGCCGTTGCACGCCGCCCGGCATTTGCGCGCGCGATTCCACCGACGGCAATAGTCATGGCGCTGTTTTTCAACGTGACGGTCCTGCACGTACGCCGCCATCCGTTTGCGACCGATCCGCAGTACGGCGCTGCCCGCGCATGGGCACAGACGGAACGGACCGTGGTTTTTCCCTGCGAAGATCAAGGCGCATGGGTTGTGGCGTCGCCGAACACCAACGCACAGCTGCGGGGATGCGACATGCGCGTGCGTTTGAACCGGGATCGTCCGGCGTGGGCCGATGTTCCCCTTTCTTCAACTGCGGCATGGACTCACGGGCCGTGAGGCAAATGGTGCAAACATCTCGCTGCTTCTCCCACGAGGTGGTTCTCATGCAGCTTCGCAATTTACGCGCGCTCACGGCAGCTGCCGTGCTATTCGCGCTCTCGACGCTTTCAAGTTTTGGAGCACCCTCTAGCCCCACACCGGCCATGATGAAGCCGATTCAAGCGGCGCTCGCAGCGCTCAACAACGGCAACCCGAAAATACTATCGGGAATCTACGCATCGAATGCGACCGTTATCGACGAGTTCCCACCGTATTCATGGAACGGATCGAGCGCGGGTACCCAATGGTTCGCCGATTTCGAAAAATTCTCAAAACAAATTGGGCTAACGAGCGCCAAAGGTGCGTTGCTTGCCGTAAAAAACTTCAACCAGTCCGGCGATCGAGCGTACATCGTCGTTCCGACGAATTTCGGCGGAATGGTGAAAGGAAAGGCGATGAAGGAAACCGGAACGTGGACGTTTACGCTACAGCGCTCCGGCAGCGCGTGGACGATCGTCACTCAGAGCTGGGGAACTATCACCGAAACGATGTAACGCGCATCGTTGAGCGCAAATATAGGGCGGCTCGGTCGGCCGCCCTTTCGTTTCTTACATCGATGGTTTCATGCCCGGGTTCGGCTCACCGTTCGGACAGATCTTCGCAACTTGCGCGGGTGATATGTAATACGCGTGCACGTCGTAGTGCGGAAACGGCATGCCCGGATGACCGTGCGGTTCGAATTCAAAATCGACGTGATCGATGTTGTAACCGGGCAGCGCTCTAAGGTTCATGAACGTGTAGCCTTTTTGCAATTGCTGCTGGGTAACCATGATCTCGGAGAAAACCGGCTTGCCCTGGTACGTGCCGTAGATCGGTCCGTTTAAACCCGACTTGGACTGCAGGTTTGCCCAGTGTTCGCCCATGCGCTGCACGCACGGCGAAACCATTACGAAGTTGCTTGGAATTCCTGCGGGATGAACCTTGGGCTGCGGAGGTAGCGGCGGCATACCGCCCTTCGTTGGCGCCGCGGCAAGCGCGCTTGCGACACTGAGCCCCACCGCAATAGAAAACGTGGCAAGGATTCGGAACATACCGGTCTCCTTTCAGCGCAGACACGACCAACTTTCGAAATACGAATAAAAAGGCCCGCCGAGGGCAGCGGGCCTTTTTACCTATCCCGTGGACGTTCTTGCGGTTTATTCGATCGCGGTTGCCACAAACGTATTGCCGTTATAGAAGCCGTACGCGTCGATCAGCTGTCCAACGGCGACCGGGCCGTTCACCGAGTATCCGTTTTGGAACGCGGGTGAGGCATTAACGAATACCGGGCTCATGCCGTTTCCACCCAGAACCATTAGCGTCGAGCCGGTTCTTGCAACGACGAGCCCTTGCAGTTGCTGTAACCCGAACGCGCCGTATCCCGAATTGCCAATCGAGCCATAGCCGTACGGCGTGTTGGTATACGGGTTGTAACCGCTGTACTGCGTGGCGCAGTACGCGTCGTCTTGATCGTTATCGCCCCAGGCGCAGTTGTCGTACGGCGTGGCCGAACCGTATTGCGGATAGGTGTTGTATACAGGCGGATACGCCGAATATCCCACCGGATACGGATTACCCGCCGGATATGCGTTGTCCGTTGGATACGACGCATATCCCGGATAGCACGAGTTCGAACCGGAGGTTACTGCCGTTAGCGCAAGCGCTGCTAAATCGTTTGCGTTAAGGCTGCCGCCATTGCCCGAGACCGCGCCGAGAATCGTCGGCAATAGTGCGGCGTACAACGCGGAGGATCCGGAATTACAGTACTCTGCTGCGGGGTACGTTCCGGCATAGCCGGTATAGCCGTACGAATTGTAGCCGTATGGGTTATATGCATACCCAGGCGGCGAGTACACGGAATACATTCCGTTGCTGTACGTGACAGGAACCGTTACGAAGGCATTCATCGGTAGGTATGCAGCGGGGCGCGGCAGCGCAGCGGCGTTCACGTAGATTCGCGATCCGAATGGCGGCTGGAGCACGACGACTTCCCGGCGAATCGCCACGACGCGTCCCGCAAGGTATGCGGGGTGATAGACGACGCGCGCATGCCGGCGAGGAACGAACACCGCACGCATCAGCGGCGACGTTACGACTTGCCGTGCCGCTCTGAATCGCGTTACGCGCCGCGGTGTGAAGTGGACTACCTCGCGGAACGGCGCCCGATTCTCCCGGAATACTTCGCGTCGAGGCGCGACACGCACGAAACGCTCATGCGGCGCCACGCGCATACGTGGCGCAATTCGCTCACGTGGCGCGATGCGCTCACGTGGCGCGATTCGCGCGTGGGTACGTATTTCGCGCACTGGTTGCGTGTCGCGAACCAAACGTAGCGGTGCACGTTCTATTTTGCGCGGCGGGGAGTATGTGCGTTCAATCGGGCGCGGCGCGGCATAGACGCGCTCTACTACACGCGGCCGTGCCATGCTTGTCGTGCGATTGCGGTCGTGGTCGCGAGCGCCGGCGGGTAGGGCTGCGCACAAGAAAATTGTGGCCGAGACCGCGCTGGCCAGCGTGGCTTTGAGGAGATGAGTAGTGTGCATCGTGTCCTCGCTTGCTTTTTGTCCGTGTCGGAGATTCAAGTGAGGAACGTATTTTTGCCGGTTTGAGGTTCCGGCAGCGGGCGGCCGCGCGCTAGGTGAAAGCGCTTTCGCCCGTGATCTCCTGGCCGAGAATGAGCGTGTGAACCTCGCTCGTACCTTCATACGTGAGGACTGATTCCAGGTTGTTCATGTGCCGAATAACCGGATATTCGAGCGTTACACCGCTTGCTCCCAAGATCGTGCGTGCCTGGCGAGCAATTGCCAGCGCTTCTCGCACGTTGTTCAGTTTTCCGAAGCTGACATGCGAGGGATGAGCGCGACCGGCGTCTTTCATGCGGCCGATATGTAGAGCGAGCAGCGTGCCTTTATTCAACTCGAGCAGCATGTCGACCAGCTTCTCTTGCGTGATCTGGTAGCCGGCAATAGGCCGGTCGAATTGGACACGCGTTTTCGCGTAATTCAGCGCCGTTTCATAACAGGCACGCGCGGCGCCCATCGAACCCCAAATAATCCCGAAGCGGGCTTCGTTCAGACACGCGAGCGGCCCGCGCAGACCGCGGACCTCCGGGAACGCGTCATCGTCCGGCACGCGGCAGTTTTCCAACACCAGTTCCGACGTCACCGATGCGCGCAATGAAAGCTTTCGATCAATGGGATGCGCGGAGAAGCCTTTGGCGCCGGTCGGAACGGCGAAGCCGCGAATGCCCTCATCGGTTTGCGCCCACACGATCGCGACATCCGCGATGCCGCCGTTGGTGATCCACATCTTGGTACCATTGATGATCCAATCGCGCCCGTCGCGCCGCGCGTAGGTACGCATGCCCGCCGGATTACTGCCGAAGTCCGGCTCGGTCAAGCCGAAGCAACCTAAAGCGTCGCCCTTGGCCATGCCGGGCAGCCAGCGCTGCTTCTGCTCTTCGCTGCCCCAGCGGTAAATCGCAAACATTGCGAGCGAACCTTGGACTGATGCAAAGCTGCGCACACCGGAGTCACCGGCCTCCAGCTCCATGCACGCCAAACCGTAGGCGACCGCGCTCGCGCCGGAGCAACCATAACCCTGCAGGTGCATGCCGAGCAGGCCTAGGTTGCCGAGTTCTTTTCCGAGCTCGCGCGGAAGCGTGCCGGCTTCAAACCATTCCGTGATGTTCGGCGCGATCCGGTCGCGAACGAAGGCGCGGACGGTGTCGCGGATCATTCGCTCTTCTTCCGTCAGAAGCGCGTCGACGTTCAAAAAATCGATGGGGCTCGGCGCGGCGATGCGCTGCTTGGTCGTGGCCATTTCCTTACCGCTTCAGAATGCGCGTGATTTTATCGAAGAGCGCTTCGATGGACCGCTCGTTGGCGTCTTCAAGGCGCCGCCACAGCAAACGGCCTTCGGTGTCGCTCAACGTGGCTTCGATGCGATGCTGCACGGTGGTTTTCTTGGCGTCGCCGCTGAGGTAAAATCCGTGCGTCCCTTCAAACCCCTCATTCTGAATGCGCCAAACGATCCGCTCTTCGGCCACAGCCTCTTGAAGAATAGCGTGGAAGCCGTGATGCCATTCTTCCGTTTTACCGGGAACGAGGGGCCCAGGCGAACGCATAAACGGCTGAGCCGGAAAAGGCCACACGATATCGTTCGACGTGCCCATGTCGACGAGCAGTTGAAAAATGCGGCGCCGTGTGCCGGAGAAAGTGCGTTCGCGAACCTCGGTCAGCGGTATCGGCATGGACATACCTTCGCCAGGCGACCAGGCGTATCCATGCACTCGGGTCGTCCGCGACTACGTTTTGGGTCCGATGTCGCGTTCCGTGAGCTTGGCCAGATTTTGGATAACGACGACGGCGATAATCGTTATGACGACGGCGTACAGCAGCTCAGCCCATACGCCGCTGCCGGGCTTGAGAAACAGGCTGATCAGGTCGGTGATGAATTTATTCCAAGCAAGTGCCGCAATTAGCCCGAACGCCGCAGTGGCGAGCGCGATCATCGTCCCCAAGTATGACGGTTTGACTTCCATTGCGAGAACCTCCCTTGGAGGCCATACTTCCCTCGAAAGCGAGAAAATATCGGTATGAAGCCACACGACAGTACCATGCTGCTTCGTATTACGAACGGTGGCTCGTCGCAATCGAAACGCTGCTATCCGAGAAGCGAATCGTACGCGCACGCAACGGCCGAGCGGCCACACCCGCCTTCCGCGTACCTCGCGAAACGGAATTGATTGGTACGGCCTTGGTTTCGGTTACATCCAGCCGCGCTCGAAGCGCGGAATTGCATCGCTGTCCAGACGTTCGATCCGCCCTGTTTCCAGATTCAAGGGAAAGCCGTCGCCGTTGCTCAGGTAGACGCCGTGTTCATTTCGTAGGATCTTGAGCGTTTTGGCCTTCACAAAAGCCAGCAAAACCATGTCCAAAATACGCATCCTCATACCTCCACAGCAAAGAATAGCGAACAATGGGAGTGGGCTAACGGAACGCGGTTTATGCCGTCCGAAGCCTCGGGCCTTGGGAATAACCTGTGGAAAAGCGAGGATAACAGCGGTTTTTTGCGGAGTTGTTGTGAATAATTTGCTTATGGTTGAACGACCATCTCGAACGGACAACACGTGCGCGCGCGAAGCGTGCGAACCGGCACCGAACCGCCTGGGGCATAAATTGCAACGGAACCGTTGAAAGTCGTACCGAGTTCACGATTTAAGACGTACAGGTTACCTGAACGATCGAACGCCAACCCGACGGGATTGACAATGCCGGTTCGTATTTTTCGCACCAGCGATGTCGTGCCCGCGCGATAGATTGTTACCGAACCGGTGCTGCCGTTAGGAGGTCCGTTGGCAACATAGAGATTGTTGAATCGATCGAGTGCAATGGCTTGCGATTCAAAGACGCCGCTTCTAATGAGGCGTAATAAGGACGTGCCGCCGCCGGCGTACTCGCTCACTGCGTTTCCGTGGTCGACGTAAAGTACTCCGAGGCTGTCGAATGCCAGCGCAGGTGCAGATCCATACCGAAGTGTTATCTCGCGCAGCTTTGTCGCAAGTCCGGCGGAATAGACGTCAATCCAACCGGCGTTTCCAACGTAGACATCCTGCGCGCGATCGAAGGCTATGCTTTCGGGTGGTTGCGAGTTCCGGGACGTCGGGCCGAAGGACAGCGTGCGCAGCGGCGTTGTTGCACCGGCTGAGTAGACAGCGTACTGACTGTAAGGCAAACACTGAAACCGGCACTGGCTCCAATAACTTAAAGCATAAAGCCTGGCCGACACGTCGACGCCCATCACAAACCAACCGCCACCATTCAGACGTGGCGTAATCGTCCGCATCACGGACGAAGACCCCGGTGCGTACACCGTAATGTCCCGCGGATCGCCATTGCCTGAGTACAGATTGCCTAACGGGTCAAGCGCCAGGTGTCCCGGTACGGTGAACCCATGCGTGATAGTTCGTACTGGATTTGCACTTGCTGGTACGTACAGATTGATGACGTTGGATGGTGCTTGAAACGTTGAAATAAACACCGATCCGCTTTGCAACGATGCACTCATGAGCATTGGGTGTGCCGAGCTCGACATCGCTGGCCTTGCATTTGCCGGTGGAACGGGGACAAAAGGTTGATTATGCGAAGGTCCACAGCCGCTTATTGCAGCGCATAGGAGGCATAGCACGGAAAAACGCGCGTTCATAATCGTCGCTCCTTACAAATGATCTGCCTGGTCCCGTCACGGTCCGATTTTTACGTCAGTGGGTGCTTTAACGCTTAACGTTGCGATTGGCGATTGCAAGCCGCTTTTCGCGGGATTAACTTCGTAGACGACATTCGCGAGCGGATCTGGAATAAACATCAGGCTGGCCGATGTGGCCATGCCGCTGCCGAAAGACTTCGCTCCCCGCACGAATATCTCGCGGCCCGGCGTAAGCCGCCCGCTTGCGGTTGCGGGATACGCTGCGATGAACGGCGCGGAACCTGAGGGATTGTTGTCGACGTACAATTCGTCGAGCGCGTCAACAGCAAGGCCGCCGGGGTTCACGACGCCGGAGCCCGTTAACGAACGAACGTTTATCGCCCGCGTTTCGGGTGAGGAAAAGGCATAGATGACCGGCAAACGTTCCACGCTCGCGACAAGAAGTTCACCGGCCTTGTCCAGTACCAAGCCTCCTTGGTCGTGCGACGTTACGATAAAACATCCGATGTCCGTTGGACAGCCGTCTATCAGGTAATGCCGGAGCGGAATCGCGTTGCCGGTCGCGTTCGCAGCGTAGACGTACACGGCCTTAGCAAATCCGATGGGACAACCAGCAGATGCCGGACGGCAGTAGCGGACGCCAATAGTTAGGTAGAGATGCCCGAACTGGTCGACCGCAACGGCTCCGATGTGGCTTAGAATGGTGACTGTCGTATCAACGACGTGCACGGATCTGATCGGCCGTGTAGATGTAGCGCCGTAGACGAAGACTGTCAGTCCGCTGGTTGCGTACAAGTGGTTCTTGCTATCTAAGGCAATCGGCGCAGTTACGCCCGTGTAAGTGATCGGAAGACCCGACGGTTTACCGTTGATGATCGCAAAGCGCTGTACTCCAGCGGCGTCCGCGACATAGAGATGCCCGCTAAGCAGCGATCCAAGCGTCGAAGGGTTGAAATTAGCGTTGTGTGTGTCGTTTATCGACATTCCCGGGTTAGTCGCTGAAGCGTGCACGTCTGTTGTCGGCAACTGCGGCACTGCCGTGTGTGCGCTGTTGCATCCGATGAGCGCGCTAATTATTGTTGCGCTAACGGCCCAAAGTATTCTTCGTTGAATCATGGACGCAGCCCCCGAGTCGGCACACGCCCATGTCGAATGCGCGACAACATTGCTGCCAACGCATTCGACGATGGGTGCTGCTGCGGTTGTTTTATCGGCGTAGGCGTAAGCGCTGCCTTTTCCGTTCCGCTTAACGGAATGAGTAGGAACGCGTGTCCTTTGCTCGTCCATTGCGAGTGGGGTACGCCAGCCGGAACACCGCTGCCGGCGATTTCCCCCCGATCGTTTATGGATATCGCGGTCACAAGTTCGAGCGGCGAACCAGCCGGAATAACCGTGTTCAGATCGACAATTGTTCCATTCTTCCAGACGAACGCGTCCCCGTCGCCGCCGTCCGGACAGGTGAACGTTGCGCCGACCACAACATCGCTCGCGTTAATCCCATTCGCCTGACTGAAGCAATAGCCGAGCAATCCGAGCGGCGTTACGATGCCTTTTCTCCAAATGTACGCTTCATATGTGTCTGCAATACGCGCGCCGCCGGCGATATGGCTTGCATCATTGATGCCGTACGCCAATACCGGCTTACCGCCAAAGGACGTGTTGTAGAGGTCGAGCAGTCTACCGTTGCTCCACAAAAACGGATTGGCGTAGCAGCCGCTGGGCGTACCGCATCCCTCGTCACCCGGATACGTCGACAGCCCAATGACTTCGCCGCGATTATTCAGCCCATTGATCATGTCCATCTGTCCGAGTCCGGACAACGTGCCGCCAAAACTCCCAAGGTCGGTCATGCGGCCACGATCCCAGAGAAATGGATGGACGGTAGGTAAGCCGGTGGTCGCGTTGATTCTTGTGTCCCTAACGTATGAGAAACCCGCAATCTGTCCGCGCTCGTTGATGTACTCGGCAAAGGCATCAGGTCCCCCGAGCGTCCCTAAGTCGTGAATCGCGCCGCCGTGCCAAACCGCTGCACGTTGTTCAGTACCGCTCGTCAATCCAGCGAGGCCGAAGTACAACAAAGAGATCGGATCGGGAATGGCGTTTAGCGCACCACCGACAATGTCGCCGCGATTGTTTATGCCGGTAGCCCCGCTCCAATAACCGCCCAACGTTCCAAGGTCTTTAATGCGGCCATTTATCCACACGACGCCGTGCTGGTCTTTCACGTTTGCAAACGGATCGACTCCGCCGTCCTCGGAAGTACCGACAATCCATCCGCGCGCGTTGCTTTGTGCGGCATTGCTGCAATTGTCGCGAGCAGGCGGTAATGCGCCCAAGTCCACTGGCGCGCCGCCTCGCGACACGAAGCCATGTGAGACGTACGGTACGCTGCTGTCTTCGCCTTGAGAGTAACCGCCGCCGTTGCAGACGCTAAGCGCTGAAATAAGCGTAGGTGTGTCGGAAGCGCCGATGACGAGTCCGTCACTGCTAACCGCAGGCGATGAATTGTATGGCTGATTAATGAAGCTCGTCGGGCCGCCGAATGTGCCAAGGTCTATTAGCCTATACAGCACGCGGCTCTGTTGGTGCAACATTTGCGGCTCGGATTGCGCCATCGCCACCGCAGGTGTTTGCGGCGGGGTGGAATGCGCACCGCCGCATCCCCCGAAGATCGAGCCGAAGATTATCGCCTTAACTGTGTAGGCGGACAACTGACGTTTCAGCATTTTTACAGACTCCCTGAGTTTTCTAGGCGTCTTTCAAAGCTACGGCTTGTGAGTCGCGCACGGCTTTGGCGCGCCTAGTCTTTCAGCGTTGGCGTCATACGGTTACGATGCCAACCGAAAACGCGGCTTCGCTGGACGTTTTGCATCGTTTCAGTAAGTGTACCGCCCGAATCGAATGATGATGCGCTTCCGAGTTTCACCTCGGCGCAGTTGCGCGTGCATGGGACGAGCACGAAGCCGTGCACGTCGCCGTTCGGAAGCATTCCGTTACCGGATATGATACCGCGATCGTTTATCGCGAGTGCGATGAAAAGCGATAGATCCGCGCCGAGAGCTATGACCGTGTTCAGATCGATGGGTGGCCCGCCATTGTCCCAAAGCAGCGCATGAACGTCTGCGCCTCCGCACACAGGCACCGAAGCTCCGACGGCCTGTCCCTTATTGTTGACGGCCAGTGCGCGGCTACACGGATCGCCCGCAAGTGGCCGCAGATCGTGTATCACGCCGTTCCGTAAAAGAAAGCCGTGATGGATGCACGAAAGGCCGCTACAGCCGCCGCCCGGCAAATCAGCGAAGCCGACTATGTCTCCCGCGTCGTCGATCGCTTCCGCTGACGCATTGCTGCCGCCCAACGTCCCCAAGTCTCGCAGAACTCCTGACTGCCACAGGAACGCCCGACCCGTAGCGTCGCCGGCCTGATACGATTGCCCGACAACTTCTCCCCGGTCGTTCATTGCGTTTACCATGCCGCAGTCACCGCCGAAGTTGCCAATGCTGATAAGCTTACCGTTATCCCACAGGAAAGGCTTCCAAGGCGGCGATGGTCCGCCGTTAGCGCATGGATTATTCATGATGGTCCGTGCGCTAGGCACTGCTATCCCTGCGATCTGACCACGTTCGTTGATAAGCAGAGCTATTGCATCCGGTGCATCTCCAAGCGTCGGCAAATCTTGAACGATGCCATGATCGAAACGTGCCGGTCTTTGCTGAAAGCCGAGAAATGCATCAGGCGTGGTATTGGTGGTGTAACCGGCCGCCACGCCCTTGTCGTTTACGGCAAATGCGGCGCTGTTGTAGCCATCTTTCGTGCCGAGATTCACTACGGAACCGCCACGCCAAATAACTGCACGAAGTTCGGGCAAGCCTGTGAGCGGGTCCGTCTGTCCGTTTTGTGAAGAGCCCGCAACCGTTCCGTTTTTACTCAAGGAGTTCGCGGAGGATGTTAGGCTGCCGGGAAGCGCGGGTAAGCGCGTCAGGTTTCCATCGCGGTAGACGATCGCGTTCGGGAAAAAACCATCGTCAAAGAACTGGAGCGGATCGGCAACCGACGTGTCGTCGTTTGCAATGGCCGCGCCTTGGGCGCTCACCGACGGGACGGCCGTGACGCCGTCAACCGCAAGAAATGCCTCCGGTACTCCGCCATTTGGCCCACCGAGCGTGCCGACGTCTACGAGCCGGTAGCGAACGTTCCTTGTTCCCTTGGCGTTTGACGCGATCGTACTCTGCTGCACAGTTTCAGGCGTTGCAGGGACGACATAGTTATGCGTTCCGCCAGAGCACGCGCTTATAAATGCCGCCGTCACGGCTACGCATGCTACTCGCGCTTGCAATGAAGTTGGTCTCATTTCAAACCCCGCTTTGTGCTACGACTTTGGGCCCCCAAGCCGGCAATCCGCACGTACGAACGAGAAGCTTCGCACCGGTGCCGTCCGCGTTCATCACCCAACAATCGAAGCCGTTTGGATTACCCGCACGCGTGCTGGAAAAAACGATTTTCGTACCATCTGGAGAATACGCACCGGCAAGGTCGGTGATGCTTGGTCCCGGATTAGTAAGTTGACGTACACCCGTTCCATCGACGTTCATCACCCAGATATTCTGATTCTTGACGTCGACGTTGCAGAAAGAGTTCAGAAGCACCTTAAGGCCGTCAGGCGAAACATTAGCCGGACATAATTGGTCCTCAGCTTCACTTAGTCGCCGCTTATCGGAGCCATCCGCATTCATACTAGCGGTGATCGAGACAACACCACCATCTTGGGTGCCGTACACGATCTTCCGTCCGTTCGGAGTGGTCGATGGATCCACGTAACTAAAGAGATCGTTCGTCAGGACACGTTGGCTGCCGTCCCCGTCCGCTACAATCGAAATTATCGCGGGCAGAAGTGTTTTCGTGTGCGCGCTTGCTACAAGCAGCCGATTTCCATCAGCGGAAAACGATGCCGAAACAGCGCTATTGTCCGTAGTAACCTTGCGTAGATGCGAGCCGTCTGAATTCATGATGTAGACGTTTGGTCCCGGCTCGGATGGGCTTTGATACAAAAACACAATCCGTTTTCCGTCGCGCGAGAAGTGTGGGGAGTAAAAGAAGAAATTCGGATTGAAGGCGAGATGTGTGAGCTGAACCGGCGGGTTAGGATGCTCAGGATTAATGGCATATAGTTGAAACCCGTCGCCGTTGCCCGTGTCGACAACGCCGACGATGACGCCCTCATTGCCACCCGTAGCTCGCGGTACAGCAGTAGCGGATAGAACCGCAATTGCAAGGAACGCGCTTAAGAGTCCAAACCGTGTACGAAGGCGCATGATAGTTCATCCTTTCATGAACGTCGATGGTGCCTAACGAATCGGCGGAGCGGAACCCCAAGACGGGCTCATTCCGCCGTTTTCGACCAGCCGTGAACCACGCAGTGAGGTCCCGAATCGCATGCGCCGCGTTAACGTGCGTGTCACACGCAAGGACGTGGAACGGCGGGGGAGTGTCACCAGCGTACGTTCCAATCCGGTGCCGTCGCACTTGAGCAATTCAAGGCTTGTCGTCCCGTCAGGATGATCTCGCTCGAATACGATTGCATCGCCGCGGGGAGACCACGCAGGTAAGATATCGTTGTTTGCTTGTGCAAGCGGCAATAAATGATCGTCGTTGTTGTGCGTGAGTTGAGCAAACTCGGTAAGCGCGCCGCCTTCAAGGGAACCGGCCCAAATTTCTTCATTCGATCCGAATCCGACAAAATTCGGGTACGTGGTAAACGCGACGCGTCTTCCACTTGGCGCCCAGTCAGCTTTGTTCGCACCTAGAGCAGGTGGTGAAATCGGCCGCATATCCGATCCACGCGCGCCCATCACGTACAGTCGCTCGAGGTAACCGTCCCTAGAGTATCCGTCGAAGACTATGGTGCGCCCGTCAGATGAATATTCGGGATTGAGATCGAGCGTAGCGCCGATCGGGTTCGCGTGCGTGAAAGTAACCAGGCCGGTACCATCGGTATTGATCCGCGCAATGAAACACTCGCCGTTCGCAAGAACGCAGCGTGAAAAGACGATGTGCCTTCCGTCCGGCGAGAAGGCCTGGTTCTGAACGTTTACGCCGGCCTCGCGATAGAGGACCCGCAGTCCCGTGCCGTCAGCGTTTACAACTCCGATCGTTTGAGTGGTTGTTTGCGGGGTATTGCAGCCGCCGGTGCACCAAACAAAGATTATCTGTTTACCGTCCGGCGACCAGTGCGGCGTAGAGGCTCCGTCGCCTCGAGCAGCAAGATGCGTGATCCGCCGCATGTGCGTGCCGTCCGGATTTATCGTGTAGACGTCGGCGTCCATTCCGTTTGCGTCAGGAGGAACTTGTACGAATGCGATGCGCCCATCGATTCCGGGAAACGATTGTGGCACGCGCAGATCGGGCGCCACATACGGAACATCGTTGCCGGCGATATCGCTACGGTTTGCACCGTTACATGACGCGAGTAACGACCCGATTGCAAAAACACTTGCGGCTCGTGCTACTAAGCAACGTTTTAGCATAATCGTAACCCCAATAAGGAACTGGCCCGGTTCCCAGGACGGTCCGAAGCTTGGCCGAAACATACACTGCCATCGTGTTTCCATCATGAAAACTGGCTCAGTTGGGCTTGAAAAGCCCAGGCTTCGGGTGGGAGACACAACCGGGACGATGGTCCGAGCGCGACTATGCGTCTTGGGACGTTTCTCACTCGAGCTCGCGCAGGTAACGGCTCCGAGCCTTGCCACGCAAAAGGCGCGCGCAATTCTCGCCTATTTAGTCGCGCACCGCCAATCTGACGTAGCGCGAGAGCGCCTTCTCGAAATCTTCTGGCCCGACGCAGTGCCCGCGTCTGCAAAGGATGGTTTGCGCTCGGCCCTTTGGTCCATTCGACGCAGCGTTAAGGACGCGGGTCTCGACCCCAACGATTACCTCGTCGCAAATCGCGCGAAGGTCCGATGGACCGCCGACGCATGGTATGACGCCGAAGCGTTTCTGGACCTGGCAAAAAGTGACGACGTCATCGATTTGGAAGCTGCGTTTGCGCTTTACCAGGGCGACTTCATCGAAGGCGATTACGAACAGTGGACGGTAGCGGAGCGTGAACGCATCGGTGAAGTCTATGAGTCCGTACTTGCGCGGCTCGTGCGGGAAACGCAAAACCGGGAAGCAGCTCAGCTGCTCGTGGCGCGCAATCCGTATGACGAACCTTCTTATCTTCTTCTCATCGAGGACGAGATATCGGCCGGTCGCGTCGGCGCAGCCGCCGCGCTTGCAGACCGCTGCCAACAAGCGTTGGCGGAACTTCGCAGTCAACCGTCGCCGGATCTTCAGCGGCTACTTAGCAAGATCGCGAAGCGTCAGCAACTACGCGCCGTTTCCAAGCCGGTGCTTCCCTTTGTCGGGCGCGCGGCCGAGCTTGCCGCGGCTCGCGAGTATCTGCAAGAACCGTTACCCGGAAGAGTCTTCGTGCTGTCCGGCGACGCCGGTATCGGAAAATCAACTTTTCTGTCGCACGTAGCCGACATCGCGCGCGACGTGGGACAACGCACAGTTACGGTGCAGTGTTCCGACACGGACACCCGTCTGTTCGGCCCTTTTGAAGAATTGCACGCCGACCTGTACGGCGAGCCGTTCGATCCGCATGCCTCCGGCCAATGCTCCCCCGCACAAAGGCTCGCCGAAGCCGTATTCGATGCGTTGGATCCATCCGTGTTGCTGTGCGTCGACGATGCGCACGCATTAACATCGGATGCGATGCAGGTCCTGTATGCGCTCGCGCGATGCGCGTGCGCGGCGCAGCGCCGTCTTATTGTGGCCACCCGAACCGAAGGGTTGAAGGACGTCATCAGCGCCGTGAACGGCTGCGCCTTCGAAACAATTGTCCTTGGCGCGCTCGACTTTAATGAGCTTCGCGCGGGAATCGATTCCCTCGTCCCGGACGATAACGCGCACCTTGCAGCAACGGTATTCGAACGCAGCGGCGGACACCCGCTCTTTGCCGGTACGCTTCTTGACTCATTGGCACAGTCCGGCGTCTTGCGCTCAGAACTGGGAGTGTGGCGTCTGGACGGAGCCCTAAACGGGCAAATCGCCTTGCCTGAATCGCTCAAAACCTACATTGAGGCGCGGCTGCGCGCACGCGGCGCGAATCCGTCGACGGTAGCAGCCGCGCTTGCGATCGAGCCTGCCGCAACTATCGACGATTTAACGGCCGTACTGCGCCTGTCCGAGGAACAACTCTGCAGTGCCATCGACGATCTCTTAAGTCTGGGCGTCTTGCTTCAAACCGACTCGGCTCCGCAGCTGGTCTTCACGCACGATCTTTATCGAGAGGTTGCCGCAAAAACGTTGAACCCCGCACGACGCTTACGGCTAAACCGCGCATTCGGCGAACTCTTCTTGCAGTCGTCAGGCGCCGATGCTGCCCTGAAATGCGCGCGGCATCTAGCGCTCGCCGGCGATCCGATGCGCGCCGCCGAGGCATACTTCCGTGCCGCAAGTGAGGCCTTGGAGGGCCGTGCTGTCCTCGAGGCTCGCGACCGGTGTGCTGCGGGTATCGCGGGTTTAGAGTCGCTCGAGCGTCGTCCGCCTGCTGAGGCATGGCTTGCGCGTCTTCAGATGTTGCTGGCGAAGGCCGATGCGGCGTTGGGCGATTCGTCCGCTGCAAGGGCGAATGCGAACGAATCGTTTCTTCTCGCAAAGCACCTCGGCGATTCCGATACCGCGATCCAAGCGGCGCTCGCGCGACAAAGCGTCATCCGGGATGAATATGATGCGTCTTCAGCTCTAGGCGGCGCAAGAGAGATCGCATCGCTTGCGGCCGATGCACACGACGATGCAGTCCTCGCAGTCGCGCTGGCCGATCAGTCTTGGGCGCACCGGCTTCTCGGCTCCGAAGCGGAGGCCGTAAAAACCGCGCGCGAGTCCGCACGAATTGCGGAGATGCTCGACAACCCGAATCTGTTGTGTTATGCGCTCGAGCAGAGAATCTTGGCCGCGATTACCTGGTGGCGATTCGAGGACGCAATAGACATTGCGGCGCGATGCCCCGAGATGACCATGCGCGCAGGGCGTCTTGCATGCAGCATGTTGGAATGCGCCGTTGCGTGGCTGCATTTTGCGCTCGAGGATCGCAGGGGGGCGTCATCGGCTCTTCAAACGGCCCTTGCATCATTCGAGCAAGACGCGCGAGCGCCGAGCCGTATGCCGATGCCCGAACTTTTTAGCCTGACCCGCGTGAGGTTTGCACTTACCGCGATGAGCGCGCAGCTCGCACTCGCCGAAGGCCGGAACCAAAGCGCATTAAACGCCGCGGAGCAACTATCCGGACTGCCCTCTCCACGCGCTCGTCAAGTTGCCGAACTCCTGCGCATCGATGCACAATTCGAATCGGGCAACATCGCGCCGCCTTTCACCGCAGCGCTATTCACGGGCAGTACGCTGGTCTTTCTGCAGGACGTGCTCAGCGGAAGCCGGGCTCCCGGGATCGCGCAAGCGTTGGAAGCGGCTGCAACGCGCGCGGCTGACGCTCGCGAGCGCGTCGTGGAAGCATTAGATCGCATTGAGGCGGCCGGACGGCGCACGCCGCTACTAGCAGACCACGCGTTCGCGCAGATCGCGCGAGCCGCCGAAAAATGCGGCGCGAGCAGTGTCGCCGTACGAGCCGCACTACGCAACAACGATTACGGAACCGCGCGGGCGGTTGCTATTTCACGGATCAAGATCTCCGATCGTTTGGCTTCGAAGAACGCATAAGATGTCGCTGCGCGCTGCGACAGACTCACAAGGCCCCGAACATCGTCCGGTGATGGTAGGACTCCGTCTATGCGGTCTCCGTAGAATGTTACTGCTATAACGCGATCAGAAGATTTCATAGTCACCGCGAGCGCGGGCGCCTGGGGCGGTGTTTCGTTTGTGCGGTACCATTCGATCGAACGCAACTCAATGACATTCGGGCGTTTCTCGAGAGCTTTGGCCAATTTGTCGTCCGGTAGTAGATTCCAGAGTGAGTTCGCAGCCCAGCCGAAACCTGCCTCGCGCAAAAATCCGCCATCGGCGCATCTCCGGAAGAACACCGCGGAAGCAATCCCCAGCGCCGTCGCTGCCTGCGACGTCAGAATCTTTTGAATGTCGTCTGCTGATTCCGCGCCGGTTACGGCGTCGAAAGCTCGGTTTAGCCGCATGCGCGAATCATAGCGTCGGAGAAAGAGTAGCCGATCCACAAAATCGAACGCTCGGCCATAAAACGCTCGCAACCCAAAACCAGCGGCAAGAGCAAGCGCAATGTCAAGAGCGAGCTCAATTTTTGAACCGTTGAAATACGATGCGAACGCGATATCGACACCGATGAAAAGACCAGCCAGCACAACAAGGAGCACGGAATACACGATCGTGCGGCTAAGGACGTATTGCACGTCGAACATCTCGTATCTGACGATCGTGTAAGCTATTACGGCCGGCAAGACTATGCCAAGAATAAATATGTATCCAAGGAACCGTGGAGTGGGCAGATGCAGTAGCGGCAGTAATATGAAAGCGATCTCAAGGGCAAAGATGCCACCATCCAAAAAGAGCAGCCATCCGAAGAGCCGCCGGTAAAAACCGCGAGACGTCACATACGTCGCTGCCAAACACGCTACGCCCAGACTACCCCAAACAAGATTATAGATGTACCACGTTTGCTCAAGGCGCGAAGTATCCAATGCGGCTATCGATCCGAATAGCTCAGCGAGCTGGAGTCCAACTCCTAAGATGAACCCGAGCACAACAAAATAGAGGATCGGTCGCCGCCAACCGTTTACGACGCCCGCTGGAAATAGCAGCCAGAACAAAGCGTACGAAGCCGGCACTGCTCCGCCGATGACGTACTCCGGGAGTACTAGCGCAGTCCATAGTGGTACCGGCAGCGAATTGTAATAATCGGACGTGCCGAACGTGCCCACTCCAAGCATGTACGCGTAGAACGCCCAGGTAACGCGTCGCGGTCGCGCTAGCACGAGTGCAACTCCAAGCACTACGCGGAATGCACGTTCCGCCAAGCCCCAAATGTTCCAAAAGATATCGGAACTCGTGGGATAACGCGCTCGGGCGACGAGGCCCATCGTTCCTTCCCGCCCATGATGCAGGACGCGCAACGTCACGCGTTCGCCGGGATATGGCACCGACCCAACGCCACGGTGCGTCATTTCCGTGATGATGGTGGTTCCGGTTCCTACGAACAGGCGCTCGTGCACGCTCTGCGCACGTGTATCGATACGGTCGCCGGGTCGAATGCCGGCGGCCGCGGCCGCAGAGTTTGGCTCGACATGCGTAACGACCGCTCCGGAATACCGGCTGCCGATATATCCGAAGCTTCCCTTTGGATAAAAGCAATGAGCGATATCCGGCGCCATCAACATGATGACGTACAGAGCGGGAAGTATAACGAGGACCGTGCGGAAGGATTTCATAGGCCGCGAGACCTCTGTTACTGACCTAGAGCTTACTCCACTTCAGTAAATAAAGAAAGAGCGCGGATTGTTTCGCACCCTTATTAATTACCGCCCGGACCGGGCACTGGTTCCATACCTCACCGTGACAATAGGTTCAATGCGAGGGCCTAATTCATGCTCCGAACTCCTACGGAAAATTGTAGTGCGCAATCCTATTAGCGGCGGTTTCCGTAAACCACACGCCGCCATGTGGTGCGCACACCGTGTTTGGGCAAGGCATTATTCCGGTTGGGCCTGAGCCGGTCGTTGGAATCGCAAATTCGGTTATGGCGCCCGACGTCGTGATTCGCGCGATCTTGTTTGCCGCGGTTTCAGTAAACCACACTGCGCCGTCGTCTCCACTCGTAATACCCGACACGGCCGCGCCGACCGTAGGTAAGGCGTACTGCGTCAACACGCCGGCCGCCGTAACGCGCTTGATACGGTTCTGTTCCGAATCGGCAATCCACAGATTTCCATCCGGTCCATGTGTAACGGAAAGCGGTGCCGTGCAATCCAGCGGCAACAGCGACGGTGCAATGGGAAGGCACGGGGAAAGCACATCGTACTTTTGCAACATGGCACCTGCCGTTGAGATTTTGAAGAGTACGCCGACACTTGCGCCGTAGAACCGATCACCAGGAGCCCGTGCCGTGACGTAAACACTGTGATCGGCAGAAGCCGTGCATGGGTACGTGCAGCCCGATGTCACCGAAATGCCCTGGAAGTATCCGATGGCGCAGCATCGTCCTTCTTGGAAGGGCTGCGCCCACGCATGGCCTAGTGAAGTTGAGGGACCTAAGACGCCGGTGGTTGATATACTGCTGAGGGTGCGCCACGTAAGAAGATCATACAAGCCGGTCAGCGTATTGCTGGGGTAACTCAGCGCGAACCATAGCCGCCCATCAGGACCGGCAGCGATATTAGAAACTTTGGGCGTTAAGCCAACCGCGTTGATCGGAAGTCGGAAAACGTAAAGATTCCGGCAGCGCTTACACGTCCCATGTCTGGGAAATACTCGGACGAATCCTGAAGCGCATACCATACGTAGCCGCCGCCACTTGCGATTTGGCATCGAGAAGCGCCGTATAGTGACGGTGGAACAAATGAGGTTATTGACCCCGTGCTCGCCGACATCCGGTAAACGACAGCCGACGTGCCGTTACATGCAGGGAACCAAATCGACCCTTGCGGTCCGTTTGCAAGCGACGTCGGCTTGACTTCCGCGGGCAAGGAGTACTCCCAGAAACGGGAACCGGGCCTGTGAATTATGGAGGCGCCACTTCCGACCAGGTCGTCTCCATATAGCCCTTGACTTCCGGCATGCGGATTCACGGGTGGACTGCCTTCGCCGGCGCCGCTACATGCCGAGAGAAATGCACCGATTGCGATTGCGCTTACCGTTCTCCGTAATAATATCCGAATTTGCATTCTGAAGTTAACCCCGACATGTTAGAACGTCGCATGGAACGATTGGTGTATCAAATCGACTGAGACGGTAGCGTACCCCGATGTGGACGCTATCGTTTGCCCATTTTTCATCAGCCTTGCATAGTATGGGAGCTGTCCGGGCAGCCCGCTGCACGCGATTGAGGGGCTAGTGCCGCCGGTGGTTATCGACAAAGTGCCCGACGAGATTGAAAGGCCCAACACCATCCATCCGCCGCCCATTCCCGCGCGAAAATACCCGCTGCCACGAAATGAACCAGGATAAGGTCCGGCAGCGCGTCCACCAAACCAGAACCGAGGGAAAGGTGGCAATTCTCCAGGCTTACAGTAAGCAGAGCTCGTGACGCCCGTCAAAACTTCGCGTTTTAAAGAGAACGTTAACGAAGATGTCGGCGCTTGCATGAACGCCCCATCCGTCACGGGCATCCGATACAGCTGTGGACTTGGACTGATTTGACTGCCGCACGAAATACTTAGTGCACTTACAGCGAGTATCCATAGAAGTTTCGGAAGTTTTCGACGTAGGCACATGGTTAAATCTCCAGCGGTCGCAACTCGGCAGCGTCCGCCATCTCTTGTTCGTTGGTGTTAAGCATATAAATGGTTGAACCGTCATTCGATGCAGCCGCGCGACTGTTGCAGCGGTACGGTGTTGCAATCCCGATCGCAAGTACGCCGGCCGGCACAGTCGCCGTCAGCGCGTCGTCCGACGCGTCGATGAACGACACCGCGCCACCGGTATCTGAAACATAAGTATCAAGTCCGCTCGCCGCTACAGTAACATCAGCGGGGTGGGTCGAGAAACCAAGCGTGACTGTCTTGGCGATTCTGTTCGAGTGTGTATCGATTACGGAGATCGAACGTCTTATGGGGTCGAGGACGTAGAGCTTTTTCCCGTCCGGCGTAATAGCCACGGACGACGCGTCCGAGCCAACGGGAATTGCCTTTACTGCCTTGTGGTTTGCCATGTCGATCACCACAAGCGTATCTTTGCGTGTTCCGGATGCTCGCACGTACGCACTAAGCAGCCGGCTGGGCTCGCAATATGCGCGCTGTTGAGCCGGTATGCATTTCAGACCAGGACAGCACGGTACACCTCTCCCACATTGCATGCCACGTCGGATGCAATACACCGCTGTTGTATCCACGCTGCGCAGCCCCGGGTTAACGGCGGCGCCCGGGCCACCGCAGGCAGCGAGCAATATCGCTAGTGCAACCGCCCCAAAGAGGCGCGCGCTCATTGTTTTCTCCATAAGCAAATTTCGTAGCATAACGCATAACCTGCCTTGCGCGTCTCACTTAGCCGGGAAATGGATGCGAAAGCGCCCGATCCACCGAGCACGCCGCAGATCGATCAGGCGAGCAGGATCTCTCATAGAAAACGATGCGCCGTAGTTGGCTGCGTTACTTCGTGTAGCTGACGCTGACATCGCCTTGTCACCCTCGCACTGCTTTTGATCCCGTTCGCATGGTATGAGTAGAAAAGCGTGACCGAAAGACTGCGCGTCGACTGGTGACACGCCGGCCGGACTGCCGATGCCGGCCACATCACCGCGATCGTTTATGTCAAGCGGTCCGGTTACGGACAGCGGCCCTCCGGCAAATGACAGATGCAGCGGCGAATCCGCGGCAATTAACGAGTTCAAGTCGACAAGTCTATCACGACGATCCCATATCACAACGTCCGGTCCGCCAAAGGAACAGCCGGCGGATTGTCCGAGCACTCGACCGCCCGAATCGATTGCCTCGGCCTGACTTCCGCACGCACCCGGCAACGGCGGTAGATCGGTGCGCGCGCCGTCTTTCCAGATAAAACCTTGAACCTGTGCGTCGCCGGCCGTGAAGCTCCAGCCGACCACTTCGCCGGCGTCGTTAATCGCCCAAGCGAAGCCCATGTCACCGCCCGCAGTACCGATATCGATAAGTTTCGACCCATCCCAAACAAATGGGTGCGTTACCAAATCGCCCGCCAGATTGGATTGGCCGACTACCTCGCCGCGATTGTTCATCGCATTCGTGACGCTGAAGGTGCCGCCCAACGTTCCCAAGTCGCGCATCTTTCCGTTCTGCCAGAGAAACGGATCGAGGGTTGGAAGACCCGTAACGGGGTTCGGCGTGTTATTCGTGTACGAGGACCCGCTGACTTGGCCACGCTCGTTTACGAATTCTGCATACGTGTCACTCCCGCCGAGCGTGCCAAGATCGATCTTGTGACCGTTCTGCCAAAGGAACCCGCGCGTTTGCGTTCCTTGCGTCGTGCAGAGAATCGCGATGTCCCAAAAGGAGTATGGATCGGGAATCGCGTTTAACGCCGCTCCGGCAATCTGACCGCGATTGTTACTGCTGAGCGCTATGCCCTGATTTCCGCCGAACGTTCCCAGGTCGACGATCTGTCCATTATTCCAAAGGACCGGCCGCGACTGGTTCAGGGCCGGTCCTAGTGGTGCACTGTTGTCGCAATTCGGATGGGATCGACCCGCCGCCGAATCGATCAGGCCGTTCTCCGAAATACCGACGCTTTCTCCACGGTTATTGATCCAAAATGGCTCACTGCAAAACATTGGTCCACCGAGCGTACCAAGATCCGTCACGTTTCCGTCACGCCACTGGAACGTGTGCGTGATGTTTGGAATAAAGCCGTCTTGACCGCCGCAGATCACGCGATTGCTCTGCGGCGGTTTTGGCATGCTCGTCGCTGACCAACCGACTACTACGAGCGGACCACCTAGCGTCAAGTTCGTGCCCTGGCTGGTCGGACCACCGAACGTCCCCATGTCGATCTCTCGGTATCGAATGCGCTCGCGTGCGTTGTTCAGAAGCTGCTGCGGCGCTTGTGACTGTTCGCCGGAATCTGTGGGAACTTGCGGACCCACACCAGTACCGCCGCTGCACGCAGCGAGTAATGCGCTTATAGCGATTGTGTACAGTCCTTGCGCGAATTGACGTTGTGACATGATTCATATCCCCCAGCATAGCGCCTTATGGTGCTTGCCCCCAGGTCGGAAAAAAGCAATTGCAATTGCGTTTGAGCGGCTTTGCAGCTGAGCCATCGGCGTTCATAACCCAGAGATCGAAAATGCCTGAAGTCAGTTGAACCCTAAAGAATGTGATCTTCATTCCGTTCGGCGAGTACGTCGCCGGACCGTCGGCAACGCCCGGTCCGGGGTGTGTGAGCTGTCGCGCATGCGTTCCATCGACATTTATCGCCCAAATGCCGGAACTAAAAGCCTCGGCGTTTCTGCAATATGATTGCATCAGCGCAGTTGTTCCATCCGGCGAAACGGCAGATGTGCAAAAATTACCAGTCGACGTTGTCAATCGTCGTTTGTCCGACCCATCTACGTCCATGCTCCAGGCAGCGGAGAGAACACCGCCGGCTTCCGAAGTGAAGATAATTGTTCGGCCATCAGGAGTAGAGAAACCCGATGTGTTTGAGAACAGATCGTCGGTCAGACTCTTCTTCCTCGACCCGTTTATTGCAATCGTATTGAGCGCCGGCACACCTGTCTTCGTATTCGCGTCGGACAACAAAAGTCGCGACCCGTCGGCGGACCACGCCACCGTAACGGCCTGATTGTCGCTGGTGACCTTCACAATATCTGAGCCGTCGGCTTTAGCGATGTAGACGTTGCCGTTCGGAGAGGGTTCGTTCGGACTTTGATACATGAAAGCGAGCCATTTTCCGTCAGGCGAAAACTGCGGAATCCAATTGCTGAAGCTCGGATTCGGTGCCAAGTGTGTGAGTTGCATGAGCGGTTTGTCGGGATCGCGCGGATCGACCGTGTACAATTGCCAACTCGCGCCGTTGCCCGTATCTGCAACCACGACGATGAGCCCGTTCTCAACGCGACTCGACGCCTGGGAAACTGTTGAAGGCATCATTATAGCGAGCGACAGACACGCCGCGGTAAGTAGTGATGATGTGCGGATACGCATGATGTTATCCTCTGTGGTTCTCTGCTTTCAGTGCACGGGCGGAGCGGAACCCCAGGACGGGGTCATGCCGCCGGTTTCGAATAGGCGCGCCGTCGTCCGAATGCGCTGCGTCGCAGGCAAGCCGCGTGTGATGATGCCGCTTTGTCGAGATACTCGTAGCGGAGTTAGGGTCAGCAGCGTCTGCTCTAAACCGGTGCCGTTAAATCTAATCAGTTCGAGGCTAAACTTCGTAAAATCACCATTATCTCGTTCGAAGACGACGGCATCGCCTCGCGGTGACCAGGAAGGCGCGTAGTCGTGGTTTGCAGCGAAATACGACACGGCCAGGTTGTCGTTGTTGTGCGTGAGCTGCTCAAAGGAGTCCACGTCACCGCCGCGCGCCCAAATCTCTTCGTTGGCCCCGAAACCGTTGAAGTGCGGGTAAGTTGAAAACACGAGACGACGGCCATCGCGCGACCAGTCGGCGTTGGTACCCCCAAGTGCTGGTGGCGAAACCGGATGCATATTCGAACCGTCCGAATTCATTACGTATAAGCGGTCGAGATATCCGCCGCGGTCCAAGCCGTCAAATACAATGCGGCCATCCGGGGAATACGCAGGATTTAGATCGATGGTATCACCAATCGGATTTGGACGCGTCAACATAACCAGACCGGTACCGTCATCATTGATCCGAGCAATCTCACAGCCTATCGGACCTGCGACGAAGCAGCGCGAAAAGACAATATGCTTCCCGTCGGGCGAAAAGCTGGTATTCTGGATATTCGCATTCGGATCGGCATAAAGGACGTGCTGGCCCATGCCGTCCGCGCGAACGATGCCGATAACAATCCTTGTCCCCTCGGGGTTGTTGCAGCCGCCGGTGCACAAGTCGAAAATGATTTGTTTACCGTCCGGCGACCAGTGTGGATAGTATGCGCCGTTTCCGTGTGCTGCGAGGTGTGTGAGGCGCCGCACCTGACTTCCGTCGGGGTTTATCGTGTAAATGTCCGCGTCCGGTCCGGTTGCGTCCGGAGGAAACTGCACGAAAGCGATCCGGCCATCGTTGCCGGGAAGTGATTGTGCGCTGCGCAGATCCTGTGGGAGATAAGGGACCGTATCGGTAGCGTTGCCACGCTGGCCCCCACTATTGCACGAGGCAAGCAAAGAGGCAATTCCGATCGCGCTGACCGCTCGCGCTAGTAAACAATTTTTCAGCATGGTTAATCCCATACGCAACTGAAACGGGCCCCAGGACGGGCCGCCGCAGAGCAGAAGCATATAGAGCCATCGTGTTTCCATCATGCAAAATGGCCCGTTTACGATTGAAAAACTCGGGCTTCGGGCGGGACAGCCGACTCAGACGATGGTCCAAACGCGAGTCCGCGTCTTGGGAAGGTTCTCACTCGAACTCGGGCAGATAACAGCTTCCAGCCTCCCCACACAGAAGGCCCGAGCTCTGCTTGCGTATTTGGTCGCGCACCGGCAGTCTGACGTGGCTCGAGAACGCCTCCTCGACCTTCTGTGGTCCGATGCTACGCCCGACGTTGCAAAAAATGGGTTGCGTTCCGCGCTCTGGTCGATACGAAGAAGCATTAAAGATGCCGGCTTCGATCCCGACGATTACCTCATAGCAAATCGCGCGATTGTACGGTGGAAAGCGCACAGCTGGCTTGATGCGGAAGCTTTTCTAGAGCTTGCAGAAAGCGACGATCCGCTCGACTTAGAGGCGGCGGTTGAACTGTACAAAGGTGACTTCGTCGAGGGTGACTATGAAGAGTGGACGGTGTCCGAGCGCGCGCGGCTTTCGGACGCGTACGACGCTCTACTCGCACGTTTAGTCACAGGACCGCGAAGTCGCGAAGCAGCACACCTGCTTCTGAACCGCAATCCGTATCACGAGCCTTCCTATCTTCTTCTCGTCGAAGAGGAGTTGTCTGCGGGCCGCATCGTTGCGGCAGCGGCGCTCGCCGAGCGATGCGAGCGCGCATTAACAGAAGTGGGTGCCCAGCCGTCGGAGCAGCTACGGCGGCTCGTGCGCGGTATCCCATCACAACCGATTCAATCCGCTCCGAAACTGTTGCTTCCATTTGTCGGGCGCGAAGCCGAACTTGCGAAGGTTCGCGATCATCTCATGAACGGTGCTGCAGGTGGTCGCGCTCTGCTGATTTCGGGCGAGGCGGGCATAGGCAAGTCGGCATTCTTATCCCGCGTAGCCGATTTGGCTGAAAGCCTTGGGTACAGCATCGTACATGTCCGCTGCTTCGACACGGATTCGCGTCCATTTGGGCCGTTTGAGGAACTGTATGCGGACCTAAACAATGAGCCCTTCGATCCCCTCGCGTCGAGCGACCCTGCCGATGCCGGAGAACGGCTAGGTAAATCTCTTTTCGACTCATTGGACGCGACAGCACTCATATCGATCGATGATGCCCACAGCCTTGCGGCGGATGCGTGCCGCGTCCTTTCACACCTTGCCGCCCGCGTGTCTGCCAGCGGGCGCGTGTTAATGCTCGCGACTCGCAGCGAAGGCGTAGCGCGCCTAAATGCGGCGATGAACGGCTGCCCATCGGAAACTATTCCGCTCGGGCGCCTCAATTCTGATGAGCTGAACGCGGCTATTGATTCCGTGGTCATCAACGATGCGACGGCCGTTGCGAGCGCGATTTTTGAGCGCAGCGCAGGCCATCCGTTCTTCGCCGCAACTCTGCTCGACTCGCTGGCGCAATCAGGGGTCTTACGGTCCGAACGAGGCCTGTGGAAACTTGCCGGTGAGCTCGACGATCGCGTGCCGCTGCCGAAAACGCTCACGACGTATATTCGCGCGCGGCTGCGTGCACGCGGCGACACGGCATTGCAGGTTGCGGGCGCGCTTTCGCTCGAGCCAACCGCGACAGCCGAGAACATCAGCGCGGCAATGCAATTGGACGAAAATCAGGTCCTCAACGCTCTCGACGACTTGCTCTTACTTGGAGTTCTCATTCAGCGTGAATCTGCTGCGCAATTCGCTTTCGCGCACGATCTCTATCGCGAAGTTGCGGCTGCCACGTTAAACCCCGGGCGACGTACGCGTCTCCATCGTGCTTTTGCTCAAAGCTTCGCATTGGCTTCGGCCGCAGAATCATCACTACGATGCGCGCGGCATCTTTCGCTCGCCGGGGACGGTCTGGGCGCAGCGCAAGGGTACTATCGGGCTGCGATCGAGGCGCTGGAGTGGCGTGCGCCGGCGGAAGCGCGGGATCGGTGCAATGCCGGCATCGCGGCTTTGGAAAATCTCGAGCGCAAGCCGGAGGTCGACGCCATTCTTGCGCGTCTTAAGGTGCTCTCCGTAAAAGTGCAGGCCGCACTAGGAGACTCCCGTTCCGCCATTGCCGAGGCAGCGGAGGCAATAGGCATTGCCAACCAAATCGCCGACCCCGCCACCGCATTGGATGCGGCGCAAGCACGTCAATCTATCCTCAACGATAATTTCGCACTCGACGCAGCTCTCGCAAGCGCTCGAGAAATCGCCGCAATGGCGCGAGATTCCCAAGAATCGGTTCCGCTGGCAATTGCTCTCGCGAACGAGTCGTGGGCCGAGCGCCTTTTGGGCCATCAGATCGAGGCCCTTCAAGCGGCTCGAGAAGCTGAAACCACGGCATCCAAAGCGCGTGACTGCGAGGGCGTGTGCTACGCGCTGGAGCAACTGATTTTGGCCTACATCACGTGGTGGAAGTTCGAAGACGCCGAAAAGGCGGCCGCGCGCGCACTCGACATCATGCCGCAAGCCGGCCGTTTAGCGCAGTGCGCACTACGTTGTTGCATCGCCTCTTTGAATCTTGCACTCGAAAGATGCCCAAAAACAGAATCTGAAATTTCAGCGGCCATTCTTCTTCTGCAAGAGCATGACGCCGATTCTCGACGGACATTATTGCACTCCCCCTTCGAACGCTCGAGGGTCGCCTTGGCACTGAACGCGACCAGCGCCGCGGCCGCGCTGGCGCAAAACCAGACCGATCGAGCGGTGGCAATGTCTGATGCGTTAGAGCGCACACCTTCCGCGCGCGCACGCCTCTTGGCGGATCTTTTTCGAGCCGATGCGCAATTTGCGCGCGGTCTATCGAACCGGCCTGCGGCCCCGGAATTTTTACGCAGCACTCCGGGTGCATTTGTGCAAGACGTCCACAGTGGAAGCAGATCCCCTGAACTGGCGGAGACGTTGAATGCGGTCGTAATAGGCGCATCCGATGCGCCGGAACGGCTACTGCAAGCATTGAACAGAATCGAAGCCGACGCGCGCCGCGCGCCGCTTGACGCGGACCGCGCTTTTACCCAACTGGCAGATGCCGCCGAACGATGCAACGTACCCCATGTCGCCGAACGCGCGCGCCTGCGTAGCCGCGACTACCGGAATGCACGCGCGATGGCCGGCTCGCGCCTCTGAATTTCCAAAGCGGCCGCATCAAAGAATGCATACATGTTTCCGGCGCGTTGCGAAAGATCGACCAGGCCCTTCACCTCGTCAGGCGATGTCAAGACGCCATTGAGCCGGTCGCCGTAAAGCGTCAATCCTACCGTTTGCGAGCCTGACCGCATTGGTACCGCGACCGCCGGCGCTTGCGGTGATGATTCTCCTGTTGAGGCCCAGCCGATTTTGCGCAAGTCTATTGATTGTACACCGCTTTCGAGCATTTGCACGATGGGATCGTTAGGCAGCAGATGCCAAATCGCGCCTTGCTTCCACCCGAAAGTCGCTTCGCGAAGATAACCGCCGTCCTCGAAGTGCCGGAAGAAAACAGCTGAGGCAAGCCCAAGCGCCGCGGCGGCCTTTGACGTTACAATCTCCTCAACCATCCGCTGCGAACCCGCACCGCTCAGCGCGCTAAACGTATCTCGAAGCCGCGCCCGTGCCTCATAACGCCGCCTAAACAGCAGACGGTCGACGAGATCGATTGCACGGTCGTGAATGGAACGCACACAAAATCCAATAGCAAGCGCGGTCGCGATATCGATCGCAACCTCAATACGAGATCCGCGGAAGTACACCGTGAACGCGAGATCGATGGCGATAAAGATGAGAAAAGCGGCCACTGCAAGTATCGAATAAACCAGCGTGCGGCTGAGGATAAATTCGATGTCGAAAAGGTGGTAGCGAAGAATGGCATATGCAATAAAAACCGGCAAGAGCGCCCCTGTTGGCAGAGGTATGTAGAATAATGCCGGCACCGGTACATTGAAAAGATCCGAGAACGCAAACACCATTTCAAAGACATAGCCGATCGCAACGACGACCATCAGCCACTTGAACAGTTTTCTATCCAGCCCATGCGACTCAAGGTAGCGGGCGACGAGCGCACCGAAACCTATCGAAGTTCCAACCATGTCAGCAGCATCATAGGTCCAATCGATCGCAGAGGTATCGAAGCTGTAGATGGCGCCGAGAAGTTGAACCAGAGCAAAGACAACCGAAAGGCCGAGGCCGAGTATAACAATCGGTAAGGCACGCGCTCTCCACCCCGATACTTCGCTCCGCGGAAATAACAGCCAAAACAAGGCTAAGGTAAACGGGACCGCCGCGTCCAGTACATGAATGGGAATCATTACGGCGATCCACAGCGGAACAGGTAAGGAGTTCCAATAGTCCGCCACGCCCGACGCGGTTGTGCCAAGCATCCATAGATAAAACGCCCACGTTACAAGACCGGGCCGCGCGAGAACAAGCGCGACGCCTAATCCGAGCCGGATCAGCCGCATCGCGAGTCCATATATTTCCGAGCGGATCTCTAAATTGCTCAAATGGTGCGGTCGGGCGGTAAGTGTCACGGTTCGCTCGTGGCCGCGATGCAGTACTCGGAGCGTGACGCGTTCGCCGGGGTACGGAACCGAACCAGTCTCTTCAGTCGTTGACTCCGGAATAATCGTTTGCCCGGTGCCGGCGAAAAGCCGATCGTGTACGTTTTGGTATTTGGTTTCGATGCGATCTCCGGCTTGGATCCCGGCATCCGCTGCGGCGGAGTGCGGCTCGACGAAGGTAACGGTGCGGCCGGCGAAATGGGTACCGATGTACCCGAAGTCGCCCTTAGGAAAAAAGCAATGCGCGATATCCGGTCCTATTGCCAACACGACATACAGCGCCAGAGAAACGACCAACACTGTACGACCACTTTTCATTGCGCGACCTAAACCTTCACGCTGACGAAAAGGGTGAAGGTGCGTGGAAGCCCGCTGGGCTCGTCCTCATATGGGAACGGGCTGAAGTTGTACTGGAACGGTTCGCATGCATATGTCTGGTGCGGAGCACAGGCATTACCGTTCACGCCCGATGGCCAACCATTGTTGCCGTATCCTGAGAATCCGTAGGATGGATTGGAGCCGATTACGAGCGGCGAATAATTGCTCAGAAGGTTCGTAATGCGTATACCGAGTTCAACCCTGTTGGGCGCTCTACCAAACTCTTGAGCCAACGTGAGGTTCACCATTGCCACAGCCGGAGCGAACAACGTACCGGGATCGTCGCCCTCCGGCGTTCCGCGAGACGCAACGATATTCGGCGCGAATACTGTACCTGGATTGGCCGGATTTGTCAGGTAATATGCTCCCGCGGCGCCGGACGCTGAAGCGAGGTCGGTGTTGAGAACCTGGACCGGACTGCCACTCGGTCCGAAGACGAACGTCTTCTTGCCGACGCCGTACCGGTACCCTGATTCAAACGTCAACGTGGAAGAGGCGTGAAAACCGCTGCGCGTGTTGTACGCGAGGTTCAGCGTCGCAAGGACCGGCGGCGTGTACGTGACGTGTAACAGATGCCCTGCCGCCAGGCGCGCCGGATTGTTCGTTGCGAGTGGGCCGGCGTCGTAGTTCGCGAGCGTATTATCATACGTCGCGTCAAGCAATCCTGAAAGGCCAAACTCAGCATTACGCTGTAACGCGAATTCAACCCCGGTGTTCTCATTGATTCCGCCACTTTCGTTTTTGGCAGGCCCAAGCACGGGCGTACCGCCCGGCAGCGTAAACAACAAGCTTTGGTTCGCAACAACGTAGTCACGCCCGCGGCGATAATATGGGCTGACGCGCAGCGAGGCGCCTCGGCCCAGATCGCGCTCGTACGAAAAATCAAGATTGAGCGCTCTCTGCGGCAGCAGAGGGGTGTACTCCGTGAAGTTGTTCGTGTTCAGATCGAGGAGAATCTGCTGGTAAAGGTTCGTTACGTGATTCGTCGTGCCGAATCCGGGCAGTCGGTTAAAGCAACCGTTTGCGATGCTACACGCCTTCAAAGAGCTCGGAATCTGATAGACTTGCTCGACTTGTGTGAGGGGCACAAACTCGATGTTCTCCCCGTACGAGAACCGAATTGCATCGCGCCCGCTCAATTGGTAGCTCGCCGCTATGCGAGGGCTTAATTGCGAAGGGGCCGTTACGTCCGTCCCAATCGGAGCACCCGGCACCGTGACAACGTTGCCGCTGTTATCGATATAGTAGCTCGCGTTCAATTGCGATACGTCATGGGGTAAAGGGACGGACTCTTTGTCCCATCGCAAGCCGAAGGTGATCGTCATGCGATCCGAAGGCTGAAAACGATCCTTGATGTACGTATTCCATCGGTGCATCGGGTCATTCGTATACGAAAAATCGCTAATGTACGTCTGCATCGGCGCATGGGCGGCATCGGTGGCGAGCCCCAGATTCAGCCGACCATCGATCGCCGCATTGAACGGTGCAATATAACAACCGCCTATCGGCGGTTTACCGAGTGCGCGCGCCGCTTTGAGACATCCCAGATCTTCCAACGGTTCGAAGAATGGTTCAAGGCTTGGCGCGCCGTTAACGTACTCATTCGTATAGTACGCGCCTTGGCCGCCGAGGCTCAGTTCGTTTCTAACGTCGACCTGTTTAGTATAGTCGAAGGAGGCGCCGGTCGCGGTGCTCCGGGAATCTTGATAGAAATCCGTAAACGATCCGAAATTATAAGGAAAGCGCAGCGTGTCATCGGCGCGTGTCCGGAACAGCCGCACTTCGAAAAAGGACGACGATCCAAGGCGGCGTCTGAAATCGAGTTTTCCTATGCTGGACGAATTTACGCCGGTATCGGCGTATCCGATGTTTTGGGCGTAGGTCCTCTGCCCCGGGTAGAGCGTCAAGTAACTGCTTTGAAACGTTGAGAAGTTACGCAAGCCGAACGGGTCGCTTCGCGCTTGAACGTTTCCATTGTTCGAAGCATATGGAGCGAACGCCGGATCTGCGAGCTCGTTGGCAGGATACATGACGGTGGAAATGCTGCTCAAAACCTGTAGCTCGTTGGCATCTCCTCGACCGAAGCGGTAGAACAAGTTGAGTACGTCATCGTTTACTGCATTGAAAGTAAAGGCACCAAGCGTTACAGGCAGAAGCGTGTATAAATCGCCGTATCCGATCGCATCACGCATACCGCTGAGCGCCGCGTAATAACTGAAGCGGTTGTTTGGCGTGGCACCTCCGTATTCGATCGACACTTCATGGGCGTATGCAGGCCAGCCCACTCGAAAAGTTGCCTGCGCCTTGGGAGGGTACGTGCCTCTCTTAATCACTTCGTTGATAATTCCGGCGTTCGTGTTGCCTTCGCTAACGTCGTAACCGCCTGTTGAGAGCTGAACGCTATGAACGCCATTAAGCGATGTGGGAATGTTGACCGGAATCCCAAGTAACACGTTCGTGCTATCGACGCCGTCGTATTGCCAACCCGTCTCGCCTTGCAGGCCGCCGCGGATCGCTGCGGTGCCCGTCGGATTTCCCGTAACGCCCGGCAACGACGTAAATGCGCCAACGGGATTCATTAAAGCGTTCGCACCTAAGTCTTGAGGCGTACCGCTAATTGTTGCCAGCCGGCTTTCATCGACCACGTAGCTGTCAGCCGTAACACTTGGCTGAAACAGCGACGTTGGGTTGCGCGCGCTAACATGTGCGACGGTGGTTAAGCCGTTTCGAAGTTTCGCATTAATTCGTACCGCCTGATCTTGAATCGCGGTCACGCCCGATACGACTTGCGTCGCGTATCCGTCCTTGTAAAAAGTAACCGTGTACGTGTCGAGGGGCAGGCCGTTGAGCGCGAAAAAGCCGTCCGCCGCGGTGACTGTCGTGGCGCTGCCGGACGGCGCGGCCGCAGCAACGACGACACCTGCAAGCGGATGGAGAGACGGGTCGGTCGCAAACCCTTGGATTGCACCGGTTGTGCCCGCCGATGCATACGCTTCCCATACGAGAGAAGCTGCAACGAACCACAACGCAGCGCCGATTCTGCGCAAAGGCAAAGCATAGCGCATAGGCCTGACCCTCCAGGCTTTTCGTCAGTTTACTCCCGAAATGAGAAGAAATGGCGCGGGTTGCTTGGCGCTACTTCGTATTACGCCTCGACAAGCTCGGCCAGGGCTGTCGGCTAAAACTCATCGTGGGTCCGCCGACACTAGCGCCATCCATGGCGCGTCGCGATACCACCATGACAAACGAAAAGGGCGCGACGACTAGTCGCGCCCTTCTTGCACTCGGCGTGCTGTTATTAAGCCTTCAATTCGATATCTACGCCGGCTGGAAGATCCAGGTGCATCAGCGCGTCCATCGTCTTCGGCGAGGCTTGCAGAATGTCGATGAGCCGCTTGTGCGTGCGCATCTCGAAGTGTTCGCGCGACTTCTTGTCGACGTGCGGCGAACGGTTCACGCAGAACCGGTTGATCTCCGTCGGCAGCGGAACGGGGCCGCTGACGAACGCGCCGGTGCGCTTCGCGGTCTCGACGATACGCTCCGCCGATTGGTCCAGTACTTTATGATCGTACGCTTTGAGGCGGATGCGTATTTTCTGCTTCGCCATGATACTCCTTAGTCTTGAACCGCGGTCACAACGCCGGCGCCGACGGTGCGGCCGCCTTCGCGGATTGCAAAACGCAGCCCGGCTTCACACGCGACCGGCGTGATCAGCTCGACCTTCATCTTGATGTTGTCGCCCGGCATGACCATCTCAACGCCTTCCGGCAACTGGATGGTGCCCGTCACGTCGGTCGTGCGGAAGTAAAACTGCGGACGATAGTTCGCGAAGAACGGCGTGTGGCGTCCGCCCTCTTCCTTCGAGAGAACGTACACTTCGGCTTCGAACTTCTTGTGCGGTTTGATCGAGCCGGGCTTGGCAAGCACCTGACCGCGCTCGATGTCGTTGCGATCGATACCGCGCAGCAGCACACCGATGTTGTCGCCGGCGATGCCGACGTCGAGCAGCTTGCGGAACATTTCGATGCCCGTCACGACCGATTTACGCGTCTCGTCTTGCAGACCGACGATTTCGATTTCTTCGCCGACCTTCACTTGACCGCGCTCGACGCGACCGGTGCCGACCGTGCCGCGACCGGTGATCGTGAACACGTCTTCGACCGGCATGAGGAACGGCTTGTCCGTCTCGCGGACCGGGTCCGGAATGTACTCGTCGACCGTGTCCATGAGCTTGAAAATCGGATCCGCATCCGCATCGCCGCGCTTGCCGGAGCTGTTGAGCGCCTTGAGCGCCGAACCGCGAATGATCGGGGTCTCGTCGCCCGGGAACTCGTACTGGTTGAGCAGTTCGCGGACTTCCATCTCGACGAGCTCGAGCAGCTCTTCGTCGTCGACCATGTCGACTTTGTTGAGGAACACGACGATGTACGGAACGCCGACCTGCTTCATGAGCAGAATGTGCTCGCGCGTCTGCGGCATCGGACCGTCGGTCGCCGAGACGACGAGGATCGCGCCGTCCATCTGCGCCGCGCCGGTGATCATGTTTTTGATGTAGTCGGCGTGACCCGGGCAGTCGACGTGCGCGTAGTGGCGCTTCTGCGTCTCGTACTCTTGGTGCGAGATCGCGATCGTAATGCCGCGCTCTTTCTCTTCAGGCGCATTGTCGATGTCGTCGACGTTACGCTTCTGAATGTTCGCGTTCTCGGTGGCGAGGCAGTTAATGATTGCCGCGGTAAGAGTCGTCTTACCGTGGTCGACGTGCCCCGTCGTTCCGATGTTTACGTGCGGTTTGCTACGTTCGAATTTAGCCTTCGCCATGATTCGCTTTCGCTATTTCCTTTTCTGTTGGTTTCAGTGTTATCGGTAACCCCTCGACTAGCTCGGGGTCCTTCGATACCTCAGGATGACTAAGCGGCTGAAGTTTTCTTGCCCGCGGCTTTAGCCACGATCTCTTCTTCCACCGACTTCGGAGCTTTCTCGTAGTGCGAGAACTCCATCGTGTACGTTGCGCGGCCTTGCGTTGCCGAACGCATGTCGGTCGCGTAGCCGAACATTTCCGAGAGCGGAACGTGCGCCGTAATGACTTGCGCGCCGCCCGGAGCTTCTTCCGTCGCTTGGATCATGCCGCGACGGCGGTTCAGGTCGCCCGTGATCGCGCCCATGTAGTCTTTAGGCGTGGTCACTTCAACTTTCATAATGGGCTCGAGCAGAATCGGGCCCGCGGCACGGTTGGCTTCTTTGAAGCCCATCGACGCGGCGATCTTGAACGCCATTTCCGAGGAGTCGACGTCGTGGTACGAACCGTCGAACGCCTCGACGTGGAAGTCCATCAGCGGGAACCCGGCAAGCACGCCGCTTTGCGACGCTTCTCTGATGCCTTCCTGAACGGCCTTTTGGTATTCCTTAGGCACGGCGCCGCCGACGATCTTCCAGTCGAACGTGAAGCCGGAGTTGGGTTCGCCCGGAGCGACGCGCAGCCAGATATCGCCGTACTGGCCTTTGCCGCCCGACTGACGAACGAACTTGCCTTGTTTTTCGACGTTCTTGGTGATCGCTTCTTTGTAGGCGACCTGCGGTTTGCCGACGTTCGCTTCGACTTTGAACTCGCGGCGCAAACGATCCAGAATGATCTCGAGATGCAATTCGCCCATGCCGGCGATGATCGTCTGCTGCGTCTCTTCGTCGGTGTACATGCGGAACGTCGGGTCCTCTTGGGCCAGACGCTGAAGGCCCTTGCCGAGCTGATCCTGATCGCCCTTGGTCTTCGGTTCGATCGCCTGCGAGATGACCGGTTCGGGGAACGTGATCGACTCGAGCATGATCTGATTCTTTTCGTCGCACAGCGTATCGCCGGTGCGCGTGTCGGTCATACCGACCGCCGCCGCGATATCGCCCGCGCCGATCGAATCGATGTCTTCGCGATGGTTCGCGTGCATCCGCAGAATACGGCCGATGCGCTCTTTCTTACCCGAACGTGAATTGTATACGTACGAGCCTTTTTCGAGCGTGCCGGAATAGACGCGGAAGTACGTCAGGTTGCCGTACGGGTCGGTCGCAATTTTGAATGCGAGCGCCGAGAACGGTTCCTTATCGTCGGGCTGGCGCGTAATCTCTTTTTCGCTTTTCGGATCCACGCCGACGATCGGCTTGGCATCGAGCGGCGAAGGCATGTACTCGACGATGGCGTCGAGCAGCGGCTGTACGCCTTTGTTCTTGAACGCCGAACCGCAAAGCATCGGCAGCACCGTGCCGGCGATGGTCGCCTTGCGCAGCGCTTCCTTCATGCGATCGATCGGAAGTTCTTTGCCTTCAAAGAACATCTCGAGGAGCTCTTCATCTTGCTCGGCGATGTTTTCAACCAGATTCTGACGCCACTTTTCAGCGAGCGCCTTCAGATCGCCATCCGCATCGGTGACCGGCTCTTGCGCCGTCGTCGAACCGAGATCGTCGGTGTAGACGATCTTCTTCATCGTGAAGAGATCGACCACGCCTTTAAAGTGGTCTTCCGCGCCGATCGGCACTTGGATCGGCGTCGCGTTCGCGCCCAGACGCTCTTTGATCTTGTCGACGGCATTGAAGAAGTCGGCGCCCATGCGATCCATCTTGTTGACGAAGATGATTCGCGGCACTTTATACTTATTGGCTTGGCGCCAAACGGTTTCGGACTGCGGCTGCACCGCGGCAACGGAGTCGAAAAGCGCAACGAGGCCATCGAGGACGCGCAGCGAGCGCTCCACCTCGACCGTGAAGTCCACGTGCCCAGGCGTATCAATGATGTTGATGCGCGTGTCGTTCCACGTGCATGCCGTCGCGGCGGACGTGATCGTGATGCCGCGCTCTTGCTCTTGGACCATCCAGTCCATCGTCGCAGCGCCGTCGTGCACTTCACCGATCTTGTGCGTGCGGCCGGTGTAGAACAGAATGCGTTCCGTGCAGGTGGTTTTGCCCGCGTCAATGTGCGCGGCGATGCCGATGTTACGCGTCCGTTCGAGCGGATATTCTCTTGCAGCCATGATTGATTACTTAAATTGAATTGAATTACCAGCGGTAATGGGCGAATGCTTTGTTGGCCTCGGCCATCTTATGGGTGTCCTCGCGCTTTTTGATCGAGGCGCCTTGGTTATTTGCCGCGTCCATCAGCTCGGCGGCAAGCTTCTCTTCCATCGAGCGGCCCGCGCGGGCGCGCGCAAAACCGATCAGCCAGCGCATCGCCATCGCTTGGCGACGATCGGGACGCACTTCCATCGGCACTTGGTACGTCGCACCGCCGACGCGGCGCGGCCGCACTTCGACGAGCGGCATCGCGTTGCTCAGCGCCTGCGAAAAGACGTCCATCGCGTCGCGGCCGGTCTTCTCGGACACGATGTCGAGCGCGCCGTAGCAGATATGCTCTGCGAGCGATTTTTTGCCGCGGAGCATGACCTTATTAATGAAGCGCGCGAGCACTTTCGAGTTGAAGCGCGGATCGGCCAGAATCTGGCGTTTCGGAGCCGGACCTTTACGTGGCATCTATTCCTCTAATTACTTTTTGGCGGTGCGCTTGGCGCCGTATTTCGAACGGCCTTGCTTACGGTTTGCGGTGCCCGAGGTGTCAAGCGTTCCGCGAATGATGTGGTAGCGAACGCCCGGGAGATCCTTTACGCGGCCGCCGCGCACGAGCACGACCGAGTGCTCCTGCAGGTTGTGCCCTATACCGGGAATGTAGGCGGTGACCTCTTCGCCGTTGGTCAGACGGACGCGCGCCACTTTACGAAGCGCCGAGTTCGGCTTCTTCGGGGTGACGGTCTTGACTTGCGTGCAGACGCCGCGGCGTTGCGGGTTACCGGCGACCTCGAAGGTGCGCAGGGGCAGGTCGGGGTGACCCGGCTTCGGACCGGTCTGAATGACACGGAACGCCGGCGTCTTGACCTTTTTCTCGGCTTTCTCCCGGCCCTTACGAACCAGCTGACTGATGGTCGGCAAACCAATAACTCCCTAAAAAAATATGCTAAACGCAGACACACAAAGTCGGCCACACCAGCCGGGTGGGACCGAACTAGGGGAGTATAGCAGGGAGCACTGATGCCGTCAAATACGTTTGAGCGACACCGTAGCCCCGTCTACGACGGGGTCAAAGAGGTCGCAAGTTGCCTGCTTCCCTGGCCGATAAGGGTCAGCGAAGCGCCGATCGTCCAAATAGCGAAGAGCGCGAATCCGAGCACGAGGCCGGCGATGGGATTATTCGTGGTCACGCCGCTAGGATAGAACATGCCGAAACTCATAACGGCTTCGCCGGCCGCCGCGAGGTATCCAAGCCATACCACCCAGGCCGCGCCTGAGTTGTGCCGCCGCATGCTGTGCGAGCAGGCGAAGATAAAAACGGCCAGGCCCATCGCCAGGAACGCTCCGTTCGCGAGCGTGTTGAGCGCCCATAGGAATTGCAGCGCTGCCGGTCCGAGACCGGCGGCGGGCAGATAAGCCAGCGCAGTCGAGAGCAGTGCAGCGACAAACGCAACGACCGTGGTATAGACGCCGCTCACGAGCGCGTACGTGGGCAGCCCTTCATCATGAGTGGCCATCCTCCGCAAATATGCGCCCATGCCCACGACGAACCATAAAAAGAAGGCCATCGTGGGAAATGAGAGCCACCCGGCAATGAGCAGCCCGTGTTGATGCGCGGTTAGATAAGCTTGAACCGCACTTGCCCCGGCGCCGGCATCCGGCGGCGCGCCGCTCAAGAACACGCTTACGACGATGAGGACGACGAAGGCGAGTCCGGCCCAGCCTTTAGACCGCAGCGCATGGGGATTTTCCATGAAACCTGCCTCCTCGTAGAGCCGTCCGTCGAAGTGCTACAAAGGTTCGCGCGAGAATAGTTCGTCACAACTCAAGCAGGCCCTCGCACCGTTAGAAAGGTCGAAAGATGCGTAATGCCTCGTATCCGCCGTCGTCACTAACGTTCGACTGGATCATGGCGGTCCTCGCCGCGGTGTTGATGGGCGGAGTGATTCAAGACGGATGGGCGCACGCACACGGTCTTGTCGATCAGAGTTTCTTTACACCGTGGCACGCGATCATGTACTCGTGCATGGTGCTCAACGGCATCGTGCTGGGCGCGATCGGTCTACGCAATCTTTCACGCGGGTATACATTCCGGCGCGGATTGCCGTTCGGATATTGGACGTCACTTATCGGCGTACTCGTGTTTGCGAGCGGCGGCGTCTTCGATCTCTTTTGGCATACGCTGTACGGTATCGAAACCGATATTACCGGGCTCATCAGCATATCGCACCTGTGGCTTGCTTTAGGCGGCGCGCTCGTTTTCGTTGGACCGATTCGCTCCATCGCGCACCGGTACGATCGAAATACAGGCGGCTGGAAGATCGCGGGGCCCGCGGTGCTGTGCGCGGCGGCGCTGTTGACCCTGCTCGGATTTTTTACGCAATACGCATCGCCGCTGGGCGACAACACCGACGAACAAATCATCGGGCCGAACCGCACCGGGATAACGGGCGGGGCGCTGTACGCTGTCGGTGCCGACGGCTCGCGTGAAACGCTACTGCGCACCCTGGCACGGCGCGATATTTGGGGCGCGGCGACGTCGCCTGACGGACGCCGCATCGCATTCCGCGTACAAGCCGCTACGACCGGCGGCGGACTGGTGCCGTCCGACATCTACGTCGCGCGCGCCGATGGTTCCAATGCAATGCGCATTACGCACGACGGCCGTCACGACACCCAGCCGTCGTGGTCGCCCGACGGCAAGCGCATCGCATATGCAAGCATGCCGGCGGGAACGTCCGGAAACTTTTCGATCGTTACGGTGAACCGCGACGGTAGCGATGCGCGCAATATCGTCGCGGGTTCGACGACAGTGCAGAACCCATCGTGGTCGCCGAATGGCAAGTTCATCGTGTTTCAATCACGCAACGGCGTGCATCAGCAGCTTGCGACGGTGCCGTCACGCGGCGGTGCGACGCGATGGCTGGCGTCGACCGTAGGCGGCGCGGAGCCGGATTGGTCGCGCAGCGGCGCCATCGTCTTCGACAACGAGGATGGCGCGCTGATGTTCACCGATGCTGCCGGAAGCCACGCCAAAGCGCTGAGCGCGCACGGATCGGAGCCCGCGCTATCTCCCGACGGAACGCGCATCGCGTATGTTTCCAATGAGGGCGGCGCAGCGCAGATATTCGTTGCACGCGCGGATGGATCGCACGCAGCCAACGTCACGCAGCTCGCATCCGAAGACGCAAGCCATCCGGCTTGGCTCTCCGCGACCGAACTGCTGTTTACCGCGGCGGGCCGTCCGCAACCGGTTTATACGTACTTCGGCAAAGCATACAGTATCGACGCGATGATTATTTCGTCACTCATCATGATCGGTCTTGTGTTAATGCTGGTGAGGCGCTGGCGCATGCCGGTCGGAGCGATGACGGTCTTGCTCGCCTTATACGCGATGGGGCTCGCGACGCAGAGCGACACCTATTGGGATATTCCGGCGGCTATCGCCACCGGCATCCTTGCCGACATCTTATTGGCCACGCTCGGCGAGCGCGCGCGCTCGGGCAATGGTTTTTATACGTTTGCGTTCGTCGTGCCGTTTGTCATGTGCGCTGCTTATGTTGCCTGCGTTCGCTTGCATGATGGCGCGTTGGGTTGGCCGCCGAACATGGTGGCGGGAGCGCCGTTTATCTCCGGCTTCGTCGGTTTGCTGGTGGCGTTTTGCTTTGCGCCTCCACTGGCTGCCGGTGAACCGGTGCGAGAGCCGGAGCGGTTAGGATTCGGTCAGCCGACGCAGCTCGGCAAGGATCTCGGCCCGGGAGTAGCCGCGGCCAACAAGTGATGCAAGGGCGTGCTCGAGCGTCTCGCGCAGTACGCCGGTTCTCACGCGTTTATCGGTTGTCGGAATGCGCTCCGCTACGCGCGTTCCGCGCCGGCCCTCACTGACGACCCAGCCTTCTTGCTGCAAATCGGCATACGCCCGTGCAACCGTGTTTGGCGCAACGTTCAGGTCGTCCGCGAGTTGACGGACCGTAGGAAGCAGCGCTCCGGGCACGAGATCGCCGCGTTGAATCGCGGCGCGGATTTGTTCTTCGATTTGCTGATACGGCGCGAGTTCGATCTCCGGATCGACCGCGATGGCAACACTCACTGAGCGGTTAATGCGGGCAGCGGCGCATTTGCCTTGTAAACCGACCAGATGGCGTACACGAGAAAGACCGCCAACGTGAAGTATAGAGCGCTCAGCTGTACATCGGTCGTGGCGCCATCGACGACTTGGGAGCACAGCACGAACGGCTGGACCAGCGCCAAGACAAGGGCGTTGCTGCTGCGCGCTCTGCGAGCACGATCGTCCACGAGCTGTTCCGTCGCGATATCGTCGCCCGAAAGCAGCGCCGGCAACTGCGTCAGCCGCCACGCGATCGCAATGGTGAACAGCGACGAAACGCACACGACGACGGCCGAGATTGCGTACGCGGTATTTGAAACCATCGTCAAGGCCGCTAGGGCACTTGCCATAGCTAATGCGAACCAGTACCACGGAATAACCGAGCCTACCGATCGCGGCGCAAGCACGGCGATTCGCTTCGGCGGCGCCGTTCGCAAGTAGAAGTACGTAACTGCATTCACTATCGCGATTTCAAGGCAGAGAATACCGTACAGCAGGGCGGGCTGAACCGGCGTAAACGCGGCGACGGCGGCTAGCGCAAAACTGACGGCGCTCAGATAGAGCCCGATGTATCGGGGGATACGTTCGATTTCTTTGCGCCGCGTCAGGACCGCATCGATGCGCGATCGATCGGCTGCGTCAGGTATGCGGAATTTTGGCATGCCGCACAAGCATCCCGGTTTAAAAATGTAGAAAACGCCCAGACCCGCGAATACTGCCGCCCAAATCCAGTGAAGCAAAACGTATTTTTCCATTGTATTAGCACCCTAATACAAAATCGAGATTGTGTCAAGGCCCTGATACAAAAACGGGGCGGCAGCCCAGCGCTCGACGTGCTCGGGCGCCGTTCGATAAGCTCACGATGGCAAGGTTACTGACGATCACCATTCTGAATGGCGCAAACTAGGCTCGCGGTACTCGACGGACTTCGCGGCATCGCCGTGCTGCTCGTGCTTTGGTACCACATCTGGGAAATTTCGTGGCTGCCCGCACCGCTGGCCCGCTTGCAGTTCGTTCCGGAAACGGGCTTTGTCGGCGTCGACCTCTTCTTCTATATCAGCGGGTTCGTCATCGTCTATCCATTCGTCAAGGCGCTGCTGCACCGCGAAGCGCCGCCGACGTGGGCGCACTTTGCGTACCGGCGCGCGATCAAGATCGTGCCTTCGTACGTGCTTTGCATTTGCGTGCTGATCGCGATCGGCTACGCACATTTTGCATCGGCCGGCGAAGCGGCGCGCGACATCGTCACGCACTTGCTGTTCATACACACGTGGTGGGGCGATACGGCCGGCACGATTAACGGCGTCTTGTGGACGCTGGCCGTGGAAGTACAGTTCTACGCGCTCTTTCCCGTGATATGGTGGCTCTTCTCGCGCAATCCGTGGACGACGTCGGCGGTCATGATCGTCGCCGCGATCGCATTTCGTTCGTATGGACAGGCGTGCTGCTTGCACACGACGGCGGGACTGATGCTGGAAAACTTACCGTCGTATCTCGACACGTTCGCATTCGGCATGCTGTCGGCGTATATGTACGTGTCCTGGCGCGAACGCATTCACTCAGGCGGTCAGCGCATTGGGGCAACGCTTGCGGCGCTTGCGGGGTTCGTCGCGTTGACGCTGCTATTACAGAATCTCTGGGCCATGCGCACGGCTCCCGATTGGTCGACGGTGTGGCAGATTCACAATCGAACGCTGTTGGGGGCGTCGTTCCTCCTCATCGGCCTGGGATCGCTGCTCTCCGTGCGCGCGTGGCAGCGGATCGTCGGCAATCCGGTGCTGCTGTTCATGGGCGTGATTTCATACAATCTGTATCTATATCACCAAGCCTTTGCGCGCGAGCTTCTTGCGTGGCGTATACCACCGTATAATGGAGCCGATCAACACGGCGACCCGCACTGGGAATTCACTTACACAATCGTCGCCTTCGTTTTGACGATCGCGCAGGCCGCGCTCGTGACGTACGCGTTCGAACGGCCGCTGCTGCGCATTCCGATGGAACGGTGGCAACGCTGGTGGTCGCGCACGCGCCGCGCCGGGGCACTTAGCGGGATGTGACGCTTCGCCAAGGTCAGCGGCCCTTCGACACGCTCATGACGACAGGTCAAAGTGGGTTCAGTCTGATTGAGACGCTCGTTGCTCTTGCGGTTGTTGCTGTGGCTGTTGGCGCGCTTGTGGCAGCAATGGGCGCTTTCGGGCGGTTCGCCACGCATCAAGCCGGTCCGGTCCGCTCGGCGGCGATGCTGCTGGCGGAGCAAACGCTGCGCGTGGCGCAGGACGCGTGGAAGTATGGAAGTCCCGGAACGGCGCCGTCGGGAACGTGGCAAACGGCGGTGCCGCTGAATCTCCCGGGCGGCATTTCGACGACGGCGCCCGTAAGCGTCACGGCGAGCATCTCGAATGCAAACGCACAGTACGCACAAATAACCGTCACAGTACAATATACGCCGGACGCACATCACGCCGGCGATCCCGGACAAGTCGTCATGACGGGTGAAGCGCAGGTGAAGGCTCCGGTGCCGGGCGCAACGGTACTGAACCCAACCCTGATACCGCAGCCCAGCGGCGCGCCGTAAATGCTCGCAAACGCGATCGTGTACGTTGCGTTGATCGCGCTGGTCGCGACGACGTTCTTGTCGGCGGGATTGGCGATGGTGCGCACCGCGATTCACCGTTCGGCGCAGACGTACGTTACCCCAGGTTTTCAGCGCGCCGCGTCTGCCTTGCAGCAAACCCTTGCGCAGGATCTCCGCACCGGAACGTTGCCTGCGCCGCTTCCAACCTTTACGCCGATGCCGCCGGCATGCGTTGATGCGAACACGCCCTGCCGCTACAAAAGCAGCGCTAGCATTACGCTCACTCAGACCGGAACGGCGGTTGCCGGTTCGCAATGTGATGCAATGCGAACCAATTGCGCTGCGCACGAGCAATCAAACGCGTACGTGCGCGAGAGCCGAATTACCGCGCGGATCTCCGTCTCGATTACGGCCGCTTCAGACGGCGCGCTCCTTGCCACTCGCACGGCTGACCTCATCGTGCGCACCATGAATACGCCGCCGTATGCGGTTCTAGCCGGCAATCGCGACGGCTCGTTCGACGACGCGATCGCCGCACATGCCGCCGGCGATGACGGCGGCACGCTGCCTGCAACGCCCAATCCGTGCGCAACTGCGGTTGCCGGCGCATCCGACGATACGGCCATACGCGTTGCCTATCGGAATCAGACGACAAACGCTTGCAGCGACGGCAATAGTTGGCGTACGGAATCGTACGACTCAAGCACCGAAGCCGCTACGTGGTCACCGTAAAGCGCGTGATTGCCGACGAGATCTCATTTGGCGCTTCGATTGGCAAGTTATGTCCGGCGTTGCGCAGCGTCACGAACAGTGCACCCGAGATGCGTTGAGCGACGTCGCTTCGTACTCGCATGGGCGGCGCGAGCGGATCATTTGCGCCGGCAATACATAACGCCGGAATCACCATCGCCGCGAGGCGATCGCTAAAATCGACTGAGGGCGCCGGGTCGGGGTCGCCGAACCACACCTCGCGCTGCGCTACGAGCGCATCGTCGACGATACGGCGCATCGCTTGCGGATCCACATCGGCACTCATCGCAGCTCGCTGAAACGCTTCGATCTTGTCACGGCTGCCGAAGGCTTGCGTCGCCAGCAAAATGCGGCGTTTGCTCACGCGCGTTCCGCTTGGCGCGCCGGGCGCCACGAGGATTAAACGTTTCAAATTCGGCGGAGCCATGCATGCGACGTACTGCGCTATGCGGCCGCCCATTGAGTGTCCGGCAAGGGTTACTTCTCCTTGCAACGACGACATCAGCGCCAGGGCGTCCGATGCATAGCCTTCCAAATAATGCCCCGTCGACGGGCGATCGCTCAAACCGCACCCGCGAAAGTCGAGCAGGTGCAGCGTGAAGCGTTCGCCGTCCAAGCGTTGCGCAACATCGTGCCACATGCGCCGCGAACTAATCCATCCGTGAAGCAGAACGACGTTATGCGGCCCATGTCCCAGACGCTCGACGCACAGGTGAACGCCGCCGTTCGAGAGAAACGTTATCAAATATTCCAGCCGTATTGCAAAAGCGGCTTTGCACGTTTTGCCAGCGAGACGATGCGCTGCACGAGCTGCGGGCTCATCACGTCGTCATCGGATAGCGGCTCGCTCGTAATGAACGATCCGAACCGAAAATATTTTGCGATCCGGCTATCCGTATACGCTTCAAAACCGCGCGGCATACGTTTGAGCGCTTCTCCATGTCCGGACAGTTGCAGATCGGCGCGTTCGAGCGCGCGCATCATCGTTTCGAACGCTTTGGGGTCGGCCGCCATTGCCTGCCGCCATCGCGTCAGCAGCGCCTTGTCGATTTCATAAAAACCCGCGGCCATGAACGACTGCTTCGGCTGAATGTGAATGTAGAGGCCGCCTCGCGCATCGGATCCGTCCTCGCGCGCCAAATATGCGCCGGCATTGGTTTTATACGGACTCTTGTCGGCACTGAAACGGACATCGCGATAGATCCGAAACGTCGACCGCTTGGGGTCGCCTAGCGGAATCTTCGCTTTGTGCAACGCTGCGGTCGAATCGGCGACGAGGGCTTGCAGCGGTTCGAGCAGTTCCTTTTGATAGATTTCTTTGCGCGGATTAAACCACGCACGGTCGTTATTCTTGGCAAGATCCCGCAGAAAGCGCAGCGCCTGCGGAGAGAAACCCTCAAACGTCGCCATAAACCAGGAGGTTAGGCGCCGGATACCAATGACCTCGCACGTGGCGTCGCGGCGGCTGGTGATTTACCTCGGACTGATTTACGTCGTTTCGGTATGGGCGCTCAACACCGTTGCGGTCAAATTCGTACTCGCTGCCTGGCTGCCGCTTGCGTTTACCGGCCTGCGTTTTTTGGCAATGACGGCGCTCGCGTTCGCCCTTGCACGGGCGATCGGCGAGCCGTTGCGGATAGTCCGCAGCGACATTCCGCTGCTGATCGGATGCGGCGCATGCGGCTACGGCGTGTACCAGTACCTGTGGGTCTTCGGACTTGCGCATACCACGGCGTTTGCCTCGGCGTTGCTGGCAACGCTGTCACCCGTTATGACCCTCGCTATCGTCGCGCTGCGCGGGCATGAGCGAGTGCGCAGCGGGCGCTGGGCGGGGGCCGCAATCGCGTTGTTCGGCGTCGCTATATTCGAAGGCGCGTTCGCCGGTCACGCCACGTTTCGTATCGGCGACGCGCTGACGCTCGCATCGGCAGCCGTCTTCGCGCTCTTCAACGTTTTTAGCGCGCGCCTTTTGGATCGCTACACGCCGATTTCGCTGGTCGTGATCTCGCTAACCTTCGGTACGCTTATGATACTGCCGGGCGCGATTCCGCAAATGATCGCGCAGGACTGGTCAAAGGTTACACCGCTCGACTGGGGCATTTTTGCCTACGCCGTCGTCTTCCCGATCGTACTGACGTATCCGGTATGGAGTTACGGAATCTCGCAACTGGGTGCGGGACGCACGTCACTCTTTCAATTCGGCGTGCCGATTCTGGCGGGACTGCTCAGCGTGCTTTTACTGCGAACGCCGATCGAAGCGCATCAGATCGCCGGCGCCGCGATTTGCATTTTCGGCATGGCCGTCTCGCAGGCGCTCGGCAAGACATCCTTGACCGCGATTTGGGCGCAGCGCACGCAAGGCATGGAGCGGTGACCCTTCGAAAATCGTGCGCGTGAGCAGGCGACTCTCTTACTGGCTGTTGCTGATTCCGTTCGTGGCGACGCTTGTGCCGCCGTTCTACGCGCGACGCATGCCCGAGCTCTTCGGCTTCCCGTTCTTTTACTGGTATCAAATCGTTTGGATCGTTCTCTCCGCGGTCATCGTGTTCTTCGTCTATCTCGTGACGAAGGAGCCCGAGCGTGAGTAGCGGCACGGCGATCTTTATCGCGCTGGTGATCGCGGTCACCGTTCTCGGTTTTCTCGCGGCACGATGGGGACACGCCTCACTCAATACGCTCGACGAATGGGCGCTTGGCGGACGACGCTTCGGAACGATCGTTTCGTGGTTTCTGCTCGGCGGCGATCTCTACACCGCGTACACATTTATCGCCGTTCCTGCACTGGCTTACGGCGCCGGCGCGCTCGCTTTTTTCGCCGTGCCGTACACCACGATCGCGTATCCGCTTGTGTTTCTCATCATGGCGCGCTTTTGGACCATCGCTAGGCGCCGCGGGTACGTTACGACGGCCGACTTCGTGCACGACCGGTTTGGAAGCCGCCCGCTGGAATTAGCGGTAGCGATTACGGGCGTTCTTGCCACGATGCCGTACATCGCGCTACAACTTATCGGCATGCAAGCGGTTCTGCAGCGAACCGGCATCGTATCGGCGCATGTCTCGCCGCTCGTGTTTCTGATCGTGGCTTTCGTGCTGCTCGCCGGGTATACGTTCACGAGCGGCCTGCGCGCCCCCGCAATGATCGCGTTCGTGAAGGACACGCTCATTTACCTCACTGTGATCGTCGCTCTGGCGATCATTCCGGCGAAGCTCGGCGGATGGGCGCATATCTTCGATGCCGCGCAAAGCGCCCTTGCGGCAAAACCAAAGCCCGGGTCGATTCTCCTGACGCCCAACCTGTATTTTGCGTATGCTACGCTGGCGTTCGGTTCGGCGCTCGCGCTTTTCATCTATCCGCATTCCGTCACCAGCGTGCTTAGCGCCAAGAGCGCCAACGTAATACGCCGAAACTGCGCGCTTCTTCCGCTGTACAGTTTGCTGTTGATGTTCATCGCGCTTTTAGGCTATTGCGCGCTGGCAGCGCACGTCAACGTGAAGAACAACAACTTCGCAATTCCCGACTTGTTCGCGCGCTTTTTTCCCGGATGGTTCGCGGGCGTTGCGTTTGCGGCGATCGTCATCGGCGCGCTCGTTCCTGCCGCGATTATGTCCATCGGCGCTGCGAATCTGTTTGCAAGCAATATTTTGCAATCGTTTCGCGCCCGGCAGGCGCGGCCTGCCACGGAACTGGGCATCGCACGCTATGTTGCGCTGCTGATTTTAGCCGGCGCCTTCTGCATCGCCGTATTCGTGAAACCGGCGTTTGCGATCAATTTCCAATTGCTCGGCGGCGCCTGGATTCTTCAAATTTTTCCCGCGGTGATTCTCGGTCTGTATACGCGGCGGCTCCATCCGGCAGCTCTGCTGGCGGGATGGGCGGCCGGCATGCTCGCCGCAACCTGGATGGCGGTGTCCACCAATTTTGCGCCGCTCTTTCCGCTGCACGCAGGCCTCGCAACGCTCAGCGGTGCGATCGTATTTTATTCACTGCTGGCGAATCTGATCGTAACGGTCGCGCTCAGTTGGGCGCTGACCGCGGCGAAAGCCGATGCGGGTCAGGATCTTACGACCGCGGCGGATTACGCGTGATGCGCCGCATACTTCCCGACGGATGGCCTCGCCCGCGGGGGTATAGCAACGGCGTGGCCGCGTCGGGCGAGCAGATCTTCATCGCCGGTCAAATCGGATGGAACGAACGCGAGGAGATCGTCTCCGAAGATTTTGCCAAGCAAGCCGTCCAGGCGCTTCGCAATGTGGTCGCGGTGCTTCGCGCTGCAGGCGGCCAGCCGCAGCACCTCACGCGCATGACGTGGTATGTGGTCGATAAACGCGAGTATTTGAATGCGACCCAAGCGATCGGGAAGGCTTATCGCGAAATTATCGGCGCACATTATCCCGCGATGACGCTGGTGCAGGTCGCCGCTCTGCTGGAAGACCGGGCGAAGGTGGAGATCGAAGCCACGGCCGTGGTGCCGGTTACGCAATAAGGCGTTCATGAGCGCCACGCTGCGCATTATCGGATCGAGTCCGGCCGTACCGCGGCCGAACGGCGCGAGCAGCTGCTACGTCCTGCGGAGCGAAGGCGTGACGCTCGTACTGGAGCTGGGATCCGGAGCGCTCGGCAAGCTCATAGCCAAGCACGATCTCGCGCAGGTCGACGCGGTTCTTATCTCTCATATGCACGCCGACCACTTTTTCGATCTCGTGCCGCTGCGATACGCGCTCAAGTATGCGGTGCGGCGGCGCTCGCCGCTTTCGGTGTATCTTCCGCCGGAAGGATCGAAAAAGTTACATGCCGTCGTATCGCCCTTCGCGCCTCGCGGATCGTTCTTCGACGGCATCGTCGACGTTGCGGAATACTCGCCGGATCGCACCCTTCGCGTGCGCGACGTTCGAATCACCTTCGCCAAGACGCGACACTACATCGACGGCTACGCGATGCGCGTACGTATGGGCGCACAAACGTTCGTCTTCTCTTCGGATACTGCCCCGCAACCGGCACTGGTCGAATTTGCGCGCGGCGCCGATTTGTTCTTGTGCGAATGCGCTTTGGGGGAAGCGGGCGAAGAGCACGGACGCCGCGGCCACTGCAATGCGAATGAGGCTGCAGCGATGGCCGCACAGGCCGCCGTAAAGCACTTGGTCCTGACCCATTATCCTGCTTCGCAGACTGCCTCGCGATTGAAGCACGCGGCCGCCGGCGCGTTTTCAGGCAGGATCACCGTAGCGGATGACGGCATGGAAATTGCACTAGAATAAACTCCAGAAAGGAGTAGTGCAATGCGAGGATCCTTTATTCTTTGCGCGGCGGCTGCGATGGCTCTCGGATCGGCCGGTTCCGCGATAGCACAGAACCCGTCCCTGACCGGAAAAATGGCGCCGTTCAGCTATCTTCTGGGTTCGGCTTGGACCTGCAACGTAAGCGTTCCGGCGATGATGGGAGAGGCAGCACATACCGAAAAGACCACCGTAATGTTTGATACGGCGCCGGGCAACGCTGTCCACGTTCACATTGCGTCGCCGAACATGACCGGCGATCAGTACTTCGGGTACTCGACCCGGCAAAACACGTACTGGTCCTCGAATGCGAACAGCATGGGACAAGCGCTCATGCAAACATCCAACGATGGCAAAAACTACACGGGTACGGCGGCAATGGGCCCGACGAGCATTACGGTGCGCGACACGTACTCGAGAGTCGCCGACAACCATGTAACCTTTACGGATACTGCGGTCGTGAATGGACAGAACTACGTCACGACGGGAGATTGCACGCGGTAACCCCTCCACGTGGTCGGGGCCGTTCGATACCTCACGATGACTCCGTAGCGGCCTTTTCGCGGAGTCTGAAACGTTGGACCTTTCCCGTTTCGGTTCGCGGTAACTCGGCCACGAATTCGATCTCTCGCGGCATCTTGAACGGGGCGATGCGCGAGCGCACGAACTCTTGCAATTCGGCAATACGCTCCGCATCGCCCGTGACGCCGTTCGACAACACAACGTAGGCTTTGACGATATTCGTTTGGTGCACCAGATCCGGTTTGGCGACAACCGCACATTCTTTCACATGTTCGTGCGCGAGCAGCACTTGCTCGACTTCCGGACCCGAGATATTATAGCCGGCCGAAATAATCATGTCGTCAGTGCGGGCGACGTACCAGAAATATCCGTTCTCGTCCATGCGATAGGCATCGCCCGGATAGTTCCATCCATTCTGCACGTACGTGTTTTGGCGCTCGTCGTCCAAATAACGGCATCCCGTTGGGCCTTTCACTGCAAGGCGCCCGACCGTATTGGGCGGCACGGCGTTTCCGTGCTCGTCGTGTATTTCCGCAACGTATCCGGGCACCGCGCGTCCCGTGGATCCGCCGATAACTTGCTCTTCGGGCGAACCGACAAAGATGTGCAGCATTTCCGTGCTGCCGATGCCGTCCAAAATTTTTAGACCGGTGCGTTCGTACCACGTCTGCCAAACCGGAAGCGGCAGCGTTTCGCCCGCGGATACGCATTTGAGCAGCGAAGAAACATTGTAGCGATCGCTCATCTCCGCCATGGCGCGATACGCAATCGGCGCCGTGAAAACGACGTTGACGCGATACTCCTGAATAGCGCGCATGAGCGGCTCGGGCGGCGCTTTCTCGAGCAGCAGCGTGGCGGCGCCGATGTGCAGAGGGAACAGCAGAATGCCGCCCAGGCCAAAAGTGAACCCGAGGGGCGGACTGCCGGTGAAAAGATCGTCGCGGTTTGCGCGCAGCACATTCGCGCCGTAGCTGTCGCATATTGCCAGGATGTCGCGGTGAAAATGCATCGCCGCTTTCGGCTTGCCGGTTGTGCCGGAGGTAAAGGCGATCATCGCGACATCGTCTGCCGCGGTGCGCGCGTTCTCGAATGCGTCGGTCTTGCGGCGCATGCGCTCTTCAAGGTCGCCGCCGCCAAAGTACAGCGCTTGCAAGTCGCGTATCCCGGCTGACTGCAATTCATCGGCGAGCCGCACGTCGCAGAGCGCGTGCCGGATCCGCGCTTTTTCGGCGATCACTCCTAGCTCGGCGGATCGATAGAGCGGCATGGTGGTCACGGCGATTGCACCGGCTTTCATCACGGCAAACCAGCACGCCGCGAGCATCGGCATATTGTATCCGCGCAACAGCACGCGATTGCCGGGAACAACGCCGAGATCTTCTACCAGCACGCGTGCGATGCGGTTGGCGTTACGCAACAGGTCCTCGTACGACCACGTTTCGGATTCCGAGACGAGGCAGCGACGCTTTCCGTCACCTTCCAACACGTGACGATCGAGCAGCCGGCTCGCGCAATTGATGCGCTCGGGATACTGCAGCTCGGGAAGCGTGAAGACGAGATCCGGCCACCTCTCGCGCGGCGGGAGCCGGTCGCGCGCGAAGGTGTCGATGTGTGCGCTGTCTGCCATTAGGGCGCTCCCAGCACGCTGCGCGCGATCACGATTTGCTGGATTTCGCTGGCGCCTTCGTAAATTCGCAGCGCTCGAGCGTCGCGATAGAGCCGTTCCACTTCGCTTCCCTGCACGACGCCACGCCCGCCGAAGAGTTGGACCGCCGCGTCCGCCACGCGCGATGCAGTTTCGGTTGCATGCCACTTCGCCATTGCGGCTTCCCGCGTAACACGCTCTGCACCGGCGTCTTTCGTCCACGCGGCACGGTACACCAAAAGGCGGCTTGCCTCGATGCTCGTTGCCATCTCCGCAATTTTCGACTGCGTTAGCTGCATATCGGCGAGCCGCTGACCGAACAGCCGGCGATCGCGAACGTGCGCTGCGGCTGCATCGAGGGCCCGCTGCGCATAACCGATCGCTGCTGCGCCGACCGTCGAGCGAAAGAGATCGAGCGTAGCCATCGCGATTTTGAAGCCTTGGCCTTCTTCGCCGAGGAGATTGCCGACCGGTATGCGGCACTGCGAGAGTCGCAGGGTCCCGAGCGGATGCGGCGAGATCGTTTGAATTCGATCGGTCACTTCGAAACCCCGCGTACCGGCGTCCACCAGAAACGCCGACAGGCCTTTTGAGCCGGCGTCGCCCGTTCGAGCGAACGTCACGTACAGATCGGCAATGCCGGCATTGCTGATCCACGTTTTCTCACCATCGAGAACGTACGAATCGCCCTCGCGGCGCGCGCGCGTTTCGATAGCCGCAACGTCGGAGCCGGCCTCGCGCTCCGAGAGTGCAAACGCTGCAATCTTCGTTCCATCGACGATTGCGGGGAGATACTGCGTCTTCTGCTGCTGCGTGCCGGCCAGCGAGATGGGGCCGCTGCCCAAGCCTTGCATTGCGAATGCGAAATCCGCTAAAGAGTCGGTGCCCGCAAGCGTTTCCCGGGCTATGCAAAGCGTACGAACGTCGAGGTCGAGGCAGGGCTGGAGCCAGCCTTTTTGAGCGAGCGCGAGAACCCACGCTTTTGCTTGTTGCTCCGGCCTCGACGTGCTCGGCCCGCCTTCGACACGCTCGGGATCACAGCCCGAAGCATCGCTGCGTGCCGAGAGCCAGTCGCGCAGGCGATTTGCGAAATCGCGGTGACGCTCTTCGAAAAACGGCCAATTCAGAAACGAACGATCGCTCACCCTAATCTCCTGCGAACACCGGGCGTTCGCCGGCGATAAACGCCTCGTACGCGCGGCGGAAATCCTTACTTTGCATGCACACGCCTTGCGCCCGCGCTTCTGCATCGATTGCCGCGTCGAGCGGCATATCCCATTCTTCGTGCAGCATATGTTTGGTCATGGCGTGCGCGACCGTCGGGCCCTTTGCGAGTGCGTGCGCAACTTCAAGCGCAGCAGGCAAGACGCGCTCGGGATCGTGTATTGCGTTGTAAAATCCCCATGCAAGCGCTTCTTCTCCAGCGACAGCGCGCCCGGTGTAGAGCAGTTCGGCGGCGCGTCCAAATCCGATAATGCGCGGCAGCATGGCGCACGCGCCCATATCGCAGCCGGCCAACCCGACGCGAACGAAGAGAAACGCGACTTTGCTGCGCGCCGTGCCGTACCGAAGGTCGGACGCCATCGCGAGTATCGCGCCTGCGCCCGCGCAAACCCCGTCGATTGCTGCAACGATTGGCTGGGGGCAAGCGCGCATTGACTTGACGAGATCGCCCGTCATCTGCGTGAACTCGAGCAGCTGCTCGGCGCTGCGCTGCGTCAGCGGCCCGATGATCTCGCGCACGTCGCCGCCGGAGCAGAAATTTCCGCCTTCACCGGTGATCACGACGGCTTTGATGCGCCGGTCGTCCTTGAGCCCGCGAAAGTAATCTCGCAACTCCGCGTACGACTCAAACGTGAGCGGATTCTTGCGTTCGGGGCGATTCAGCGTGAGCGTGACAACGTTGTCTTCGTCGTGATAGCGAATGTACGGCATGCAAAAATCCTATCGAATACGCAGAGGCAGGTCTTCTTCCGCCTCCGAGCCGGCGCTATTGCGCGCGATAACGCGCACGCGATAGGCGCGGATGAATATTGGCGGCACGTCGAACACGCGCAGGTCGAACGCGAACCGGCCGAAGCCGCGGCGTGGAACGTTAATGGAAAAAAGGTTCGTCCGCACTTCCAGACTGGCAACGTTTGTCGTGGTGACGATCTCCCCCGACCACGTCTGGCCTCGCCGTACGTCGTCCGAAGAAAAGTGCATCGCTAAAATGCGCGGCGGCGCATCGTTCGTTGCGCTGGTTGGCAGGGGCAGTGCCGCACGGCCCCCGATCGAAACGTTCGCGGGTACGGCCGTTGCATCTGTGGCGCAGCCGGCAAGAATGAGCGCGGCAAACGCAAGGACAACGCGTGCGGACATTGCGAGCTAACTGAGCGCACAACGCGTGGTTTTCCTGCCGTGCGAGAGGCCGCGCGTTCATCGGGCGCTAATCCGTCGGCATGCGCACTGGCGTGGCGCGGAGCAAAACGCTCGACCTTCTGGTCGGCATATGTACGCTCTGGATTTCTTGCGGCTTCTTTTTGGATGCGTGGGCGCACGGCCACGTACCGATCGAGACATTTTTCACGCCGTATCATGCGTTGTTTTACAGCGGAATGCTCGCGCTCGTGCTCGTGCTGGCGGTTTTCGGCATTAGGCACGGCGGTTTTCCCGACAGCTACCGCTATCCGCTGCTAGGCATTCCAATCTTTATCGCTGCAGGCATCGGCGATATGGCCTGGCACCGGTTCCTGGGCGTTGAGGAAGGCGTGGACGCGCTCCTGAGTCCGACGCATCAAGCGCTGGGGCTCGGCGTATTTTTTATCTCGAGCGCGCCGATACTTTCGGCACTGCGGGATCGCGCATCGCTGCGAACGCTTGCGGACCAGTTGCCGCTGATTTTTTCGCTCGCTGCGTGGATCGAACTGGTGCATTTCGGAACCGCTTACGCTTTCGATCCCGGCGCCGGAAGGACGAACGCACCGCCGGCAATCGGCACGTTTTCGCCCGACTACCTGACGGCGCTTTCCATCGGCTACTACAAGCTCGGGACCGGAGTGCTGGTCGTTCTTTTTCAGAGTGTGTTGATGGCGGGCTTCGCGCTCTTTGCGGGAACGCGCTTTCCGCTACGTCCGGGCGCGCTCGTGCTTCTTTTTCTGCTCGGGAATTTTGCGGCGGCCGCAGCGTTTACCAATGATACGCCGCTTCTTGCCATCACGCTCGCGATGAGTTTCGTCGCGGGCGTGGTTGGCGACGCTATCGTGGCCGGCCTACGTCCCTCGCGCGATCGCATCGTTGCGTACCGGGTCCTCGGCGCTGCGGTTCCGGCATCGTATTTTGCAACCTATTTCATCGCGACGGCGATATCGGATCGCACCTGGTGGGACTGGAACGTTGTGCTCGGCGCATTGATATGGTCGGGCGTAATCGGTTTCGGGCTGACCCTGCTTTCGGCTCCGCAATCGCAGCCTGCCTAAATGCCGTACGCGATCGTCCTCGCATTCGCGGCCTTTGCGGCTCATCTTGCGACAAACTGGCGTTACGGTTATTTCCGCGACGAATTGTACTTCATCGCATGCGCCAAGCACTTGGCGTGGGGCTACGTCGATCAGCCGCCGCTCGTGGCGTTTGCGGCGTGGCTCTCGTCGCCGTTCGGCTACGCATTGCCCGCGCTGCGGTTTCTCCCCGCTCTAGCGGCGGCGTTGACCGTCTGGTTTGCTTCGCGAATCGCGCGAGAACTCGGTGGCGGTTCGTTCGCACAAGCGCTCGCAGCGCTTTCAGTACTATTTCTGCCGGCGTATGTACTTTTGGGCAATACGCTCACGACGACATCGTTCGAACCGCTCTCGTGGACGCTGGTAGCGTACGCGCTCATCCGCCTCATTCGTACCGCCGATCCCCGCTATTGGCTGGGTGCGAGCGCGGCGTTCGCGTTCGGCATGTACGGCAAGTATTCGATGCTGCTCCTCGGGGTGTCGCTGATTACCGGGTTGCTTTTCACGGCGCAGCGCCGCCGGATCGCATCGTGGTGGTTCGCCGGCGGCATTGCCATTACCGCGGCGGCACTCGCACCGAATCTGGCATGGCAAGGCGCGCACGGCTGGCCGTTTGTCGAAGTGGTTCGCGGCGATTTCGCGCACCGCCACGCGTTTCAAACCGGACTCACGCTCGAATACACGAACATGGCGCAAAACGCTGCGGCGTTTTTGAGCGAGCAGCTGCTCTACACAAATCCGATCGCGGTTCCGATCTGGCTTGTGGGGCTAGCGTTTCTTGCGTTCGGGAAAGAGTACCGGCCTTATCGCTTTCTGGCGATTGCGTTCCTAGTGTTGCTCGTGCTTGCGATTTGGCTGGAAGCGAAAGGCTATTACATCATCGGCGTGTACGCGACGCTGCTGGCTGCGGGGTGCGTCGCGCTCGAGCGCATCCTCACGACAAGGCCGATCCGTATCGCGGCGATTGCGGTGTTTCTCGCAATTACACTGCCGTTTGTACCGCTTTCTCTGCCGGTGCTACCGGTCGAGGCATTTATCTCATACACGCAGCTGCTGCATCTCACCGGACAGAACGGCTCGCCGCCGCGCCTCATTCAGCCGCTGTATGCCGAAGAATTCGGCTGGGACGAACTGGCAAAACGTGTCGCTGAGGTCTACAACGCGCTGCCCGCACCGACGCGCGCGCATACCGGCGTTTTTGCAGATACCTACGGTGACGCGGGCGGCTTGGATTTCTACGGACCGCGTTACGGACTGCCGCCGGCCATCAGCGCGCAGAATACATACTATTTATGGGGAACGCGGGGATACGACGGAAGCACGCTCATCGTGGTCGGCGCGACGCAGGCCGCAATCGTGCGAACGCTGTACCGTAAGATGCGGCTTGTTGCGACATACGGCAATCCGCACAAATGGGTCGTCGAAGGTCCGACGCCGATCTACTTATGCACCGATCCAATCGCGCCGCTTTCACAGCTGTGGCCGCGGCTGCGGTGGTATGGCGCCTAAACGCTAAGGTGTGGTTGCGGGCATAGGAGGCGCCGAACCTTCGGGTGCGTTGGCATGCATGACATTTCCCGTAGCGAATAAGGCCGACAAGCACGCGGTGGAAAATCGTGCGGTTGGAGGTGTGGCAATGCGCGTGAGTTCGCTACTCGCCACCTTATTCGTTGTGGCCACGTCGCAGACGGAAGCGGCGCAGAACATCCCTAATCCGGTGAAGGTTGTTTATGACTTTAAGGCTCCCGGCCAAACGTACAATGTCGACTGTTGGAGCACTCCCGGCATCCGAGGCACCTGGCTTGCCGTAACGGGCACCACGTTTACGACGCAGCAAGCTCTCATCTACGTTCCGCAGCCGCCGTCCTATCCGGCACCCGTTAAGTCATCCATTCTGTATTGTTTCGCGTCGGACGGCAAGCCCGGTATCATTGCGGGCGCGCCACAAGGTCTCATTTTGCCGCCGCAAAGCCGCGTCCAGGCATATCCGACCGTTGTAATCATGCTTCACGGTGCGGATGGAAGGACGTCCACAGTCGCAACAGCCGCGTCGTTGGAAGATGACGCAAGAATCGATTCCGGTCCGAGCGGAATTGTGTGGCGCCGCGACGACCATGACGTCACGATCTATCCGCCCGGTTCCACGTTGACGTTGGGCGGAGGGGAAGGATATGCGTACTTTCGCCCCGGGCAAACACTCGGTCCCGTTATGGCCGAGGCAAACGAAGCCGGCTGCACTGTTTCTTACATAAACTCGCGAAACGAGGTGTCTCGCACTCGGCACTATGCACACGCCTGTCCCGAAATAAGCGCAGACGTTTTACTAAAAACGTCGTCGCCTTGACGGTTTTGACGCGTATCGGTGATGAGGTGTGGTATGCGTTTGATGATTTGCGGCTACTTGTTTAGGCCTCGACAAGCTCGGCCGCCCTTCGACGGGGCTCAGGATGACAATACGTTGCAAATGCTGTCGAGCGTAATGAGAGTACTCGTCCTCTTTATTTTATGCGCGGGCGTTTCGAGCGCGGCGCAGACACGAGCGATGAGCGCCGCGCAAATTGCTTCCATCGATCGGTTTATGGCGCGGGAGATGGCGCGGACGCACGTGCCCGGCGCAGCGGTGGGTGTTTACAGCCGCGGCAGAATTCTGCTGGCAAAGGGCTACGGTCTCGCGAACGTCGAGCTCGGGGTGCCCGTGAAACCCCAGACGATATTTCAATCGGGCTCCGTCGGCAAGCAGTTCACGGCGACGGCGGTAATGATGCTCGTCGAGCAAGGGCGCATCTCGCTCGATGACAGCATCACCAAGTACTTTCCCGGTGCGCCTGCAAGTTGGAAGCCGATACGCGTAAAGAACCTGCTGTCGCATACGTCGGGCTTGTCGGAGTACGCTACGGCGGATCGAACGGGACCAAACGGGCCGTTCTACTTGCGGCTCGATTTTACCGAAAGCCGGCTGCTGCGCAAAATCGAAGCGCTTCCGATTGAAAATGCACCGGGCGCGAAGTGGAACTACCGGAACACCAACTACGTGCTGCTCGGTATTTTGATTCATCGCGTAACCGGCATGTTTTACGCCGACTATCTGCAGCAGCGCGTCTTCAAACCGCTCGGTATGACGTCAACGCGTCTGATCAGCGAACACGATATCATTCTTAACCGCGCAGCGGGTTATCAATGGGAGAACGGCGCGCTCAAGAATCAAGATTGGGTTTCGCCGACTTTCAACTCTACTGCGGACGGCGCACTGTACTTCAACGTACTCGATCTTGCGAAATGGGACGCAGCATTGTACACGTCGCGCCTGCTCACACGGGCAAGCCTGGATAAAATGTGGACCATCTACCGGCTGAACAACGGAAAGCCGAACTCGGCAAACTACGGCTTCGCGTGGCGAATCGATTCACAAAACGGGCACCGCGTACTCGAACATAGCGGAGCGTGGCAGGGATTCACCTGCAATATCTCTCGCTACCCCGGCGACTCCCTTACCGTGGTGGTTCTTACGAACTTGGATTCCGATCACGCTCGCCCTGAATACATGGCGCAAGTGATCGCCGGCCTTGCGGAGCCCGCCCTGCGTCCTAGAAAGCTTACCGCCATCGCGGATCGGGAACCGCGCATCGCCGCATCGCTTGGAATGCTCCTCGACTCGATTCGAAAAGGCGCTAATTTTCACACGCTCGTAACGGCGCACTTGGCGCAAGCACTCACGCCGCAGGCGACGGCGGAGATGCGGCAAGAGATTGCGCCGCTATGGCCGGGAGGAACATTGACGCTCGTTCAACGCAGCCCTTCCCCTGAGAGCGATGCAGTGAACCTTTCGCAATTTCGCCTAACAAAAGGATCGATCTCATTGCTTCTAACGTACGGGGTCGATTCAAAAGGCAAAGCGGACGTGCTGTTCTTTGAGCCGGATGAGGAATATCGAGCGCGGGAGATTTAGGGAAGGACGATTTCGGCGCCATTGCGTTCGCTCTCGCAAAGCGCAATCGCGGCCTGCGCGACCTCTTCCGCAGTGACGATGCGGCCGCCGGGATTCGTTTTTGCAAGCTCGCCGCGAGCGGCTTCTTGCGACAGCCCCGTTCGTTTGACGATGTTTGCTACGGCCTGCTCCATCATCGCCGTTTCGGTATAGCCCGGACAGATCGCATTGACCGTAACACCGCTGTTCGCGAGTTCTGGCGCAAGCGAGCGCGTAAGACCCATAACGCCGTGTTTGCTCGCCGAGTACGCGCTAATGTAAGGCGCGCCGTACAGCCCCGCAATGCTTGCGATATTGACGATACGTCCCCATTTCGCGGCAAGCATCTCTTCGATGACAAAATGCGTGCACAGATACGTGCCGGTGAGATTGGTCGCGATGATGCGGTCCCACATTGCGCGACTCGTACGCTTGAACGGCGCAGATTCGGCGATGCCCGAGTTGTTTATCAAGATCGATACGGGGCCGTTTTCCGCGCGGCACGCTGCGATCGCGCGCCTCAGTTGCCCTTCGTCCATGATGTCCGCGGACGCGCGAAAAAAGCCGTTATTCGATTCACCCGCGCTTCGGCTTACTACGCTAACCTTCGCGCCTTTGTCTTGCAGCGCGCGCGCAACGGCAAGTCCGATGCCGCGGCCACCGCCTGTTACGAGCGCGTGTTTGCCGGCGATCATATGTGTGCGCTGATTTCAGCTGCGCGGGCTAGGTTCCGTTCAAGCTGCGCTTTGCCGGGCAAGTATTGCACCGGCCACTTCATACCGGTATAGCCGAGCTGCGCGGCCGCATGCAGCGTCCACTGAGGATCGGCTAGATGCGGCCGGCCCAGCGCGCACAGATCCGCGCGCCCGGCGGCGATGATGCTGTTGACGTGATCCGGCTCGTAAATGTTTCCGACGGCCATCGTCGCGATGCCAATCTCGTTGCGAATTCGGTCAGCGTACGGCGTTTGGAACATCCGGCCGTATACGGGCCTCGACTCGCGCGAGGTTTGCCCCGTCGATACGTCGACGAGATCGACGCCCTCCTCCTTGAAGGCGCGCGCGATTTCGACCGCATCATCGGCGGTAATGCCTTCCGGATGCCAATCCGTCGCGGAAATACGCACCGACATCGGCTTTTCTTCCGGCCAAATTGCGCGCATCTCGCGGAAGACTTCGAGCGGATAACGCATGCGGTTGCGCAGCGGGCCGCCGTATTCGTCGGTTCGCAAATTTTGCAACGGTGTAATAAAGCTCGAGAGCAGATATCCGTGCGCGCAGTGCAATTCCAGCATATCGAACCCGGCTTGCACGCCCATCCGCGTCGCACGAAGAAAATCATCCTTGACGCGCTGCATGTCGTCGCGCGTCATTTCTGCAGGCGTTTGATTTTGCGGCCCGTACGCGACGGCGGACGGTCCGATGACCGGCCAGTTGCCGTCCGGGAGCGGTTCATCCATTCCGTCCCACATGAGTTTCGTCGAACCTTTCGGTCCGCTGTGTCCGAGTTGTAGACAGATCTTAGCGTCGGTCCACTCGTGCACGAAGTCAACGATGCGCTTCCAGCCGTCAACGTGTTCCGGCTTATACATGCCGGTGCAGCCCGGGGTAATACGTCCCTCCGGGCTGACACAGGTCATCTCGGTGTAAATTAGCGCAGCGCCGCCCAGCGCGCGGCTGCCGAGATGAACGAGATGAAATTCGTTGGGCATACCGTCGACCGCGCTGTACATGTCCATGGGCGAGACAACAACGCGGTTGCGCAATTCGACAGTGCGCAAGCGAAACGGCGTAAACATAGGCGGGACCGGTTCGGCTCCCCGCGCGAGCCAACGTTCGATTCGCTCGACATAGGTTTTATCGCGCAGCCGGAGATTTTCGTGACTGATGCGCTGGCTGCGCGTGAGCAAGCTGTAGGCAAATTGTTCGGGCGGCAGTTGCGCATACCGCGCGACGTTTTCGAACCATTCGGTGCTGTTGCGCGCTGCGTTCTGCAGGCGCAGCACTTCCACGCGACGCTCGCTCTCATAGCGGGCAAGCGCTTCCGTCATGTGCCGCTCTTCGCACAGCGCGCGCTGCAGCGCGATGGCGTCCTCCATGGCGAGCTTCGTGCCCGAACCAACCGAGAAGTGCGCGGAGTGCGCGGCATCCCCGAGCAGCACGATGTTGCCGTAGGTCCAGTGCGCATTGCTCACGCGCGTAAAATTCACCCAATCGCGCCCGCGCAGATGCGCCATGTTCGACATGAGTTTGTGGCCGTGCAAGTATGGCGCGAAAAGCCGTTCGCAAAACGATAGCGTGCTCTGCGTGTCGGCCCCGTCCAACCCGTGCGCGCGCCACGTCTCCTCGCGGCACTCCACGATCCACGTGCTCGTGTTTTCGTCGAAACGGTATGCGTGCACGGTAAACCAGCCGTGCTCGGTTTTCTCGAAGACGAACGTAAACGCATCGAGCGGCAGCGTCGTGCCCAGCCACACGAACCGGCATTTACGCATGTCGAGATCGGGTTCGAAGTGGGCCGCGTACGCAGTGCGTATGCGGCTGTTGATACCGTCCGAGGCGACGACGATATCCGCATCTGCGTACGCCTTCAGATCGCCAACCTCGCGCTCGAACTCGAGTTCAACGCCGAGCTCTTCAGCGCGACGCTGCAGAATGTTCAACAAGCGCTTGCGCGCGATGCCCGAAAAGCCGTGACCGCCCGAGCGCAGGACATGTCCTTTGAAATGGATCTCGATGTCGTCCCAGTGGGCGAAGCTGTCGACGATTGCATCGTGCGTTGCTGCGTCCGCTTCGCGCAAATTCTCGAGCGTCGCATCGGAAAAGACGACGCCCCATCCGAACGTGTCGTACGGACGATTCCGTTCGACAACGCGAATCCGGTGAGCGGGATTGGCCTTCTTCATCAAAAGGCTGAAGTATAGGCCGGCCGGACCACCTCCGACGCAAACGATATTCACACGGGCTTATTGGCGGTCGCGCGCGTTTTTGCCTAGACGGCGATGCAGCGGTTACGTCCTGCGCGCTTGGCGCTATAAAGCGCGCCATCTGCGCGCGCAACGACGGACTGCGCATCTTCGGCCTCCGTATATTCCGTCAGCCCGATGCTTACCGTCACGTGGAGCCTATCCGAAATCGCGCAGCGGATCCGCTCGGCAATGAGCAGCGCTTCCTTTACGTCGACCGAATGCAGTAAGATGAGAAACTCTTCGCCGCCGTAGCGCCCGATGACGTCGTGGGTACGGCAATTCTCTGCAATGACCGCGGCAATTTCACGCAGCACTGCGTCGCCGCCGGCATGCCCTAAAGAATCATTGACGTCTTTGAAGTGATCGACGTCGAGCATAAGCGCGGTGGCTTGTAACTCGTAGGGAGCTGCGAACAAACGCCGCAGCCGTGCTTCGAGACCGGCCCTGTTTAGCAGACCCGTCAGCGCATCGACATTTGCAGCGTCCTGCGTCGCAACGATTTCACTGAGATTCGCAATGGCCGGCGCCACGTCGTGAAGCAGCGTGCGCAGTTCCGCGCGCTGGATCGGATCGTTCAGGTATTTATGGCGGTAGATGAGCAGCGCGCCGTAATAGGCTTGTTTGACGTTAATCGGGTACAGCGCCCAGCTGTTATCCGGGCCAACCTCGACGTCCGGCGCCGGCGCCGATAACCAACGCCGCAAGTGCAGGTGAATCTCCGTTTCCGCAAGCGGCGAAAGGTCGAGCGGGCCGGCATGCACAACCGGCTCCGACGTCACGCCGGCCGCGCGCGTATAGATTGCGAGCGTTTCGCTGAAAAGCGGCGATTGCGCGCTCTCGAGCAGGTCGCGCAGAAACGGACGCGGATCGTCCTTTGCGAGGACCGCCTCCATCGCCGAGCGCGCTAGAGCCATCCGATGCATCTCGATGCCGGTGCGGTGTTCGCGGCGCAGCAGATACGCGAAAAGCGGCAGCGGCAAGAACGCAACGACCGCAAGTGCCGCCTTGCCGTCGAGATAGATCTGAATGGCGCCGTATCCCCACGATACCTGCGCGATGACCAGAAGCCACGTGATCCAATCCTTGAGCTGCGTCTTCCAAAGCAGCGTGATTGGCTGCCCGCTGCGCAGCGTAAAGAAACCGTCGAACCAAACGAAAACGTACGCAGCGTGCGCGGCGATTAAAAGGGAGATGAACGTGAGGTAACCGTTCGGCGAATATTCAAGGTAGGCAAAGTGCATCGACGCACGCACGTAGTCAAACAAAAACCAAAATGGCACGCCCGGCGCAGCCCGCAGGATGCGTTCCGCAAACGGTACCTTCGCACGCAAGTTGCGAAGCGTCAGCGAAGTGACGACGTGCAGCAGCGCGGCCGCGTATCCGCCGAACAATGCGAAGACGAATGCGAACAGCGCGGCGTCGAGCACGAAACTTCCCGGATCGCCCGTACGGCGGCGAAAGTTCGTGAGCGCAAGCAGCGGAACGAGCAATTGCGAGAGCGCGAACCCGATGAGGCATACCGCGATGAAGACGGCGGTGCCGATTTGGCCCATCGCGGAGAACGCCACGGGACCCAAATACACAAGCGCGGCCACGCCGAAAACCGCGCTAGCAATACGCAGCGCGCGGTCGGCAACCATTCGCAACGGCGCCGTCATGGAGCAGGCTACGACGCGCCCACTCGCCTGCCTTCCCGAACCGCCGCCAGTCTATGGCGCGGCAGGCCGATAGAACTACGCCGCGGTTATGCTCCTAACACCGGAAGGGCATATTCCACCACCACAGGTGCGTGATCCGAAAAGCGCCTGTCGCGATAGATCGACGCCGACCTCACGCTTTCTCTCACGTCCGGCGTGATGAGATTGTAGTCGATTCGCCAGCCGTTATTGCGTTCGAACGCATTTTGAAAGTTCGACCACCACGAGAACTGTTTCGGCTCTTGATTGACTACGCGGAACGCATCGACCCACCCAATCTCGCCGAGGACGTTTTCCATCCACGCGCGCTCGTGCGGAAAGAAGCCCGAGATATGGCTGCAGCGCACAGGATTGTACACGTCGATCTCTTTATGCGCGATGTTGAAGTCGCCGGCGATAATGTACGACCTCCCGTCGCTGCGCAACTTTGCGAGAAACGGCCGGAACAGCTCGAGGAATTCTTCTTTTACCGCTTGCCGTACCGGTCCCATCGCGCCCGACGGAACGTAGAGCGAGGCGATGCTGAGATTGCCGTAATCGAATTGCAGCCAGCGCGCTTCGCGGTCGAACTGCGGCCATCCGAAGCCGCGAACGACGCGATCCGGTTCCCGTTTGGCGTAAATTGCGACGCCACTGTATCCTTTCTTTTCCGCGTCGAGAAATATCCCGGTGTAATGCGATACCGCCCCCGCTTCGAGCGGCAGCTGGTGTTCTTGCGCCTTTGTCTCCTGAAGGCAAATGAAGTCTGCGTCCTGCGCTTCCATCCAAGCGTAAAAGCCTTTGCGCGCCGCCGACCGGATGCCGTTGCAGTTCAGAGTGATAAGCTTCACTTTTTACGAACGATCATGAGGCCGTCGCCGATCGTCAGTAATGCGGCATCGACCCGATTGTCCGAACCGATCTTTTGGTTGAGCGCGCGCAGTGCAACTGTATCCGGATCCGACGACGCCGGTTCTGCGACATCGCCGCTCCACAGCACGTTGTCGATAGCGATAACGCCGTTTGGACGCAGCAGCGTCAAACAGCGTTCGTAGTAAGCATCGTAACCCGTTTTATCCGCGTCGATATACGCAAAATCGAATCGACCGGCTTGTCTGTGCGCGATAAGGCCATCCAGCGTCTGCGTTGCCGGCGCCAGCTGCAATTCGATTTTGGCGTCGACGGCAGCGCGGCGCCAATACGGCTGCGCTATCGCCGTGTACTCCTCGCTAATATCGCATGCCACAATTCGTCCCTCGGGCGGCAGCGCAAGCGCCACGCCAAGCGCGCTGTATCCGGTGAACACGCCGACCTCAATACATTGCCGCGCGTCAATCAGTTTTACGAGCAGTTGCAAAAACTGCACTTGATCGGGCCCGGACTGCATGCGTGCCGAAGGCATTTTTGCCGTTTCTTCGCGCAGTTCACGCATCACAGGGTGCTCCCGCAGCGTAGTTTGGAGGATGTACTCCTCGATTTTTTCGGGCAGATAGAACGATCGCGTCGTCATCCGGTCTCTCGCTGTTTATTACTTCGAACGCAGAATTTCGCGGGCGGCGTTCCAGCCCGGAGCGCCCATTACGCCGCCGCCGGGATGGGCTGCAGAACCGCACAAATACAAACCTTTAATGGGCATTTTGTATCCGGCATACCCGGGAACCGGACGAAACATGAAGAGTTTGTCCAGATTCATGGCACCTTGGAAAATGTTGCCGCCGGTAAGGCCGAACGTCGCTTCGAGGTCTTGCGGAGTGAGGATTTGCCGGTCGATTACGGAGTCTTTGAAGCCGGGCGCATACTGCTCGACGATTTCAAAGCAGCGATCGGCGAACGCGTTCTTCGTGGCGGCATCCCACTGCCCATCTTTGAGCGAGTACGGCGCGTACTGAACGAACATCGACATGATGTGCTTGCCGGATGGCGCAACCGTCGAATCGAGTGACGAGGGCATCGTGCACTCCACGACGGGATCGCGCGACCAGCGCCCGTATTTCGCGTCGTCGTACGCCCGCTCGATGAAGTCTTGATCCGGACATAAATGCACGGTGCCGCGATGCTGAGGGCCTGCGTCGTGACCCGGCAGCGCGGTGAAGCTGGGCAAACGCTCGAGCGCGACGTTGATCTTCGCCGATGCACTCTCGTAACTGATGCTGTCGATCGCATCCATGAAGCCTGCGGGAAGCTGTGCGCGCTCGCCGTCCAGCAGTTTATTGAAGGTGACGTTGCAGTCCGCATTGCTTGCAACGGTCCGTGCGTAGTATTCGTCGCCGTTAGTCAGGGCCACGCCCGAAACGGCGCCGTCTTTCGTGAGAATCTTTGCAACTTCGGCTTCCGTACGAATATCGACGCCCAAATCTGCTGCAGCACGCGCCAGCGCCTGCGTAAGACCGCCCATGCCGCCTTTAACGTACGCCCACACGCCGCGCTTGCCGTTGGTTTCGCCCATGACGTGATGGAACAGCACGTAGGCAGTACCCGGCATCGACGGCGCAGCGAATGCGCCGATAATGGCATCCGTTCCGAGTGTGGCTTTGAGTTCTTCCGACTCGAACCAGCGATCCAGGATAGGACGCGCCGCGCCCGTGAGCATCTCGATCGCTTCGCTCATCGCCGGGCCAAGTTTTTTCATATCCAGACCCAGCAGGCCCATTTGCAAAAGATCCGTGAGCGCGGGATTGAGCACATTCGGAGGACGTTTCGCTAGCGTGGGTTCGATAACCGATGCGACGCGCAGCAGCATCTGCTCGTATTTCGCATAATTCTGCGCATCTTTGGCGCTGAACTTTGCGATCTCCGAAGCGTCCTGTTCGAGCGATCGCCCCAGCATCAAGTAGCGGCCGTCCAGAAACGGTGAGAACGAGGCCGGATTGCGTTCGATCAGTTCAAAGCCGTAGTCGCGCAAACGCAGATCGCGCGCAATCTCCGGACGGAACAGGCTGTTGACGTATGCGGCGGTGGAAACTTTAAAACCGGGGAAGGTTCCCTCTTCCGTCACGCACGCGCCGCCGACGATGTAGCGCCGTTCGAGCACGAGCACTTTCCATTTTGCGCGCGCGAGATAGCACGCCGTCACCAAACCGTTGTGGCCGCCGCCGACAATAATCGCATCGTATGTCGAACTCGTTTGCATCCTCTAGTCAATCGACGCGGCTTGCGGGAGCGCCTGCTGCCTGCGGCTTCCGAAATAGTACAAGACGACGCCGCTGCCTAGCATGATCGCGGTCAAGCCGACGATCTTCGCGACTGCGAGCGCTTTATTCGGTTCATCGGGCGCGGGAAACGCGGAGAGCACGAGCGAGCTGACCGTCGTAAAAAGACCCACGACGGCGGCGAGCGTGACAAGCGGCGTGGCGCGAAGTCTGATCGCCGATGCAAACAGCAACAGAAACGGCACCATCGTAATAAGGACGGTGGAACTGACGAGCACGTCGTACGCGCCTTTCACGCTGGTTCCCCCTTGGCCCAGAATGATAAACACCGTCGAGAGGCCGACCTGCGTGAGAATTGCTGCAACCGGTGAATGCCAGCGCGGATGCATTCGGCCGAATGCGTCGGGAAGATACCGGTCGATACCGGCGACGAACGGCAGGCGCGCCACCGCTCCCAGCCATGCGCCGACGCTCGCAAGGCAACTTATCGTCACAAGCAGCGCCGCGAACGAAGTCAACGCAGGCAGATGAATTGCGTTCGAAACACTTTGGATTGCTTGCATGACGCCGTACAAACCGCTGACGCGCGCAGCCGGGAGTGCAGCCAGTACGCTGGCCGTTCCCAAAATATAAATCGCCGCAATCGGCACCGCGGCAATCGCAAGACCCAACGGCAGTGTACGGCGCGCGTTCTTGACTTCGCCCGCCATCAGCGGCGCCGATTCCGGACCCGTCCACGCGAAGGCAATCACCGACCAAAATATTAGATCCTTGATCTGCAGGCTCGGGCGCATCGTATGTGCCGTCATCTGCGTCGCCGGACCAAACTTGATCCAGGCGTACGCACCCAATCCGATGAGAGTAAACGTAACGGCAAACCGGCTGAACGCTCCGACGTTGGTCAGCCACTTTCCGATGTCCAATCCAAGCACGTTCACGATCGTAGCGATGAGAAAACACCCGAGCGAGACGGCGATGAAATACGCCGGCGAACCGGAGAGCCGGTCCGCGTGTGCACCCGTTATGAACAGCGCATTCCCTGCCGTGAAATACAGCAACGCGGGAAAGTACGGCAGATTGGTGCACCAGTACGTCCACCCCGTCATAAAGCCCGCAAACGGACCAAAGGCGCGTTTGGCCCACATGTACATGCCGCCTTCCTCGGGATACTTCGAAGAGAGCCACATGACGGCGACGGAAACCGGAACGAACATCGCCGCGCATCCGATAAGCCACACCGGCAGCGACGTCGGCCCGGCCGCCGCCGCAGTCGCCACCCATTGCAGATTCGTGCAGACGATTGCGAAAAAGAGCGCGACGTCGAAGAGCGTTAGACTGCGGCGCAATTTCATGCCGGCGGCCTATACCATATACGTTTTCGGCGGCGACGCCATACGCAGAACCGGCCGCATAATCGAAAACGGCGCGATGTCGCTTTTCGTTTGTCCGTCGCAGACCAGATCGCTCAACATTCTTCCGATCGCGGATGCAAATTTGAACGCATGACCAGCGCCGATTGCGACGTACACATTCGGATGTTCGGGCAGCGCGTCGATGACGAAGTCCCGGTCCGGCGTAAGCGTATAAAGGCATGTTTTTACAAAAAGCTCCGGCCCGAGCGCGGCCGGCAGATGTTCGCCAAGAAACGCCCGCACGCGCGCGCCGATATCCGCATCCGGTTCGAATCCGCGCGTATCCGGGTCCACGGGTTTTCCGCCTGCATCCTGCGTCACTTTCACTGCCCGCTCACCGAATACGGGAAAGCCGTAAAATGATGGGTCGTCCATCCATATCCACACTGGAAAACGGCCGAGCGCAAACGCTTCAAGGTCAGCCGGAGCGAAGTACATCACTTGTTCTTTGGTTACCTCGAGCGGGATCCGCGTATCGAACAACCGCAGCACGTGCGAGCTCCACGGACCGGCCGCGATAATAAGCGACGGAGCGCGGTAGCGCGCATCGTACGTTTCCACAATTGCTTCGCCTGCGCGATTCTCGATCGTAAGCACGGCTGTATGCTCGCGCAAAATTGCGCCGTGCTCGCGTGCGAGGCGCTGATGGGTGCGCGTCGCCGTTTCCGCCGCAACCAGACCTCCGTCGGACTGAAACACACCGTGCACGTCGTCGCCGACCGCAAACGGCGGAAAACGCCGCCTGATCGCTGCGGCGTCCAGTTCCTCAAAAGCAACGCCGCACGAGCGCATCGACTCCGTGTAGTTTTGCAGCGGAATAGCGCCGCCGCGCGGACCGAGATCGAGGCCGCCGGTTTTATGCACGAGCGTGGTGCCCGATTCACCTTCCACTTCAACCCATGCGGCATACGCTTCTTTGGCGAGACGGACATATGCCGGCGTATGGTATGACAACCGGATGATGCGCGAATGATCGTGAGATTCTCCGCGCGCGTGGCCAAGTTCGAATTGTTCGAGTCCGATCGTTCGCAAGCCGCGGCGCGATAGCCAATACGCCGCGCCGCTGCCGATGCCGCCCAGGCCGACGACGATCGCGTCGAATTCAGTCGATTGCAACGGCGTCCGGGCCTAAACGCTGCGCGATATACCACCGGATATCCAGGCTGGCATCTTCCATCGGCGCGTAGTATCCGTACCGGAACGCGCGGCTGTGCATGCCGTCCTGCACGCTCTCGCAGATGGCCCAATCTTGCCCGTTGACTAAATCCCAGAAATCGACCGCGTCGGATGGGTCGAATCCGGCTTTTTTGATCTCGGACGGATGAAACAGAAAATCGCAAACGATGCGCGTGCGGTCGGGGCCCTGCGGCCATAAGCAAAATGCAGCGACGTGATCGGCGCAGAGGCTGAGCATGAAGTTTGGATAGATCAGCTCGCCGTTGTGGCGTACGCGTTGTTCCTCGCTCAGCGTTGCAAAGGGCGCGCGTGCAGACGTGCCGCTGAACGTGAACGTGAACGCGCCCTCGCGATGCGGAATGCCGCGCTCCCAATCCAGGCCTGCACCGCCGTTGCGCTTGAATGCCGGCACGATGCGGCACAGCTCGGGATGCACACCGGCGCAGTGATAGCACTCGTTGTAGTTTTCGAGCAGAACTTTCCAGTTCGCGCCGATATCGTACGAAATAGAGCGCGCAATCCGCAGCTCTTCGAGCGGATACCGGGACAATCGCTCAGGTACGCGACCGAGATGCGCGGCCAGCGATTCTCCCGCAGGGTTCGCATTCGCGGGCGTCAGATGCACGAAAACGAAACCGCGCCATTGCTCGACGCTCACACGATGCAGATGTCTTGCATCTTCGGGTACGTCATCGACGGCAATGAACGGCGTTGCGATCAGGTCCCCGTCAAGCGCGTAGGACCAGCCGTGATACGGACAGCGAATTGCCCCGCGCAGCGTGCCCTCACCGCAGA
>Ga0070739_10000455_pt1 | contig 78485 bp, 66 predicted proteins | sample Coa_R1_7_FD_66445 | JGI IMG/M metagenome (GOLD analysis project Ga0070739, IMG submission 66445) | Surface soil microbial communities from Centralia Pennsylvania, which are recovering from an underground coalmine fire - Coalmine... | ecosystem: Environmental > Terrestrial > Soil > Unclassified ...
TCAGCTCCGGCGAGCTCACCGAGGACGAGGCCGTCGGCCACCCCCAGCGCAACATCGTCACCCGGGTCCTGGGCATGGCCCCCGACATCGAGGTCGACACGTGGCAGCTGGCCCCCCACGCCGGCGACCGCCTGCTGCTCTGCAGCGACGGCCTGGTCAACGAGGTGGCCGACGCCGACATCGCCGGCGTGCTCCTCGAGGTCCCCGATCCCGAGGAGGCCTCCACCCGGCTGGTGGCGATGGCCCGCGACCACGGGGGCTCGGACAACATCTCGGTGGTGCTGGTCGACGTGGTCGAGGGCCCCGCCGCCCTCGACGGGTCGGCCGCCGCCGTGGCGGGCGCCCCGACCACCGGGCCACCGGCGAAGGCGCCGGCCAGGAAGGCCCCCGGCAAGCGGGCGCCGGCCAGGAAGACGGCCGGGCGCAAGGCGCCCTCCCGCAGCGGCCGGGGCCGGCGGGGCCTGGCCAACACCCTCCGGGTGGGCGCCTTCGTGGTAGCGCTGTGCGTGGTGCTCGGGACCGCCGCCGGGGCCATGGCCTGGTACGCCCGGGGCTCCTACTTCGTCGGACTGTCGGGCAACCGCCTCACCGTCTTCCAGGGCCGCCCCGGCGGCCTGCTGTGGTGGCGGCCGACCGTGGCCCGCAGGACCCCCGTCACCACCACCGACGTGCTCCCCTCCCGGCTGGCCGACCTGCGGGCGGGCAAGGTCGAGCCGTCGCGCCAGGCCGCCCTGCGCTACGTCAACAATCTGCTGGCCGAGGCCCAGGCCGCCCGGGCCGCCGGCGGGGCCATCGCGCCGGCGCCGCCCACCATCCCCAAGCCCACCACAACCATCGCCACCCGCACGGGTACGAGCTCGATCCCGTGAACCGTCAGATCCGGCGGCTGGGGATCGCCCTTCTGGTGTGCTTCGCCGCGCTGTTCCTGCAGCTCAACTACGTGCAGGTGGTGGAGGCGCACAAGCTGGCCACCGCCCCGGGCAACACCAGGGCGATCACCGAGTCCTACAGCCGGCCCCGGGGGGTCATCCAGACCGCCGACGGGGTGGTCGTGGCCCGGTCCGTCCCGACGAAGGACAGCCTCAAGTTCCTCCGCCAGTACCCCACCGGCCAGCTCTTCGCCCAGGTGACGGGGTACTACTCGTTCATCTACGGCGCCGACGGGGTGGAGCGTGTCTACGACCCGCAGCTGACAGGCAAGAGCCTCCCCATCAGGAAACTGTCGGATCTGCTGACCACCCGGATCAGCACCGGCGACGTGACCCTCACCTTGTCGAACAAGCTGCAGCAGGCCGCCCAGTCAGCCCTGGGCAGCCGGGTCGGCTCGGTGGTGGCCATCGACCCGGACAGCGGCGGCATCCTCGCCATGTGGAGCTACCCGTCCTACGACCCCAACCCGCTGTCGGCCCATGACTCCACCGCCCAGAAGAACGCCTGGAACCTCTACCAGCTCGACCCGGCCCAGCCGATGCTCGACCGGGCCTTCCGCCGCAGCTACCCGCCGGGGTCCACCTTCAAGATCGTGACCTCATCGGCGGTGCTCGACCGCGACCCATCGCTGGCCGGCAAGTCCTATCCGGAGACCGGGCAGATCTCGCTGCCGCTGACCACCAACACCCTGCACAACTTCAACCACGAGAGCTGCGGCGGCACTCTGCCCGAGCTGCTCAAGGTCTCCTGCGACACCGGCTTCGGCCAGATCGGCCTCGACCTGGGGGCGGACAACCTGTCGGGCGAGGCGGCCGCTTTCGGCTTCGGCCAGGCGCCCAGGCTCGACCTGCCGGCGCCGGCGGCGTCGACCTTCCCGCCGGCGTCGTACTTCAAGGCCAACCTGCCGCTGCTGGCCTTCTCGGCCATCGGCCAGGCCGACGTGTCCGCCACCGCCCTGCAGATGGCGCTGGTGGGAGCGGCCATCGCCCACGGCGGCACGGCCATGACGCCGCACGTCATGAGCGAGATCACCGACAGCGAGGGCAACGTGGTGACCCGCTACTCCCCCCATCCGTGGCTGCAGGCGACCTCGGCCCAGACGGCGTCGGCGGTGACGGCCATGATGACCCAGGTGGTGCAGCCGGGGGGCACCGCCCCCGACCTCAACCTGCCCGGTGTGCAGGTCGCCGCCAAGACCGGCACGGCCCAGACCGGGGTCAACACCACCGACGACTGGATGGTCGCCTTCGCCCCCGCCAACGCCCCCCGGGTGGTGGTGGCGGTCAACGTCCCCGGTCAGGCCCCCTCGGCCACCGGCGACGCCGTGGCCGGCCCCATCGCCAAGGCCGTTCTCACCGCCGCCCTGTCGCTGTCGGCCTCGTCCACCCCGCCCCCGGCCGGATGACCGCAGGCCCGCCCCGACCGCCAGCACGACCCGGCGACCATCGCCTCCACCCGCCCACCTAGTCTCTGGACGCCTCATGCCCGACGAGAGCCCCCCCGTCTACAACAGCCGCTACGAGTTGGTACGCCGGCTGGCGCGCGGCGGCATGGCCGAGGTGTACCTGGGCCGGGATCTCTCCCTCGACCGCCCGGTCGCCCTCAAGGTGCTCTCGCCCGAACTGTCGCGCGACGATGCCTTCGTCGAGCGCTTCCGGCGGGAGGCCCAGGCGGCGGCCAACCTCAGCCATCCAAACGTCGTGAGCGTCTACGACTGGGGCGAGGCCGAGGGCTCCTACTTCATCGTGATGGAGCACGTCTCCGGGCCCACCCTGTCCTCGGTGATCCGCTCGGACGGGCCGCTGTCCGCCGAGCGGGCGGCGAAGCTGGGCGCCGACATCGCCGCCGCCCTGGCCTTCGCCCACCGCCAGGGGGTGATCCACCGCGACGTGAAGCCGGGCAACGTCCTCATCGCCGGCGACGACCACGTCAAGGTGACCGACTTCGGGATCGCCCGTGCCACCAGGGCCGCCGGCGACGCCAACCTCACCCAGACCGGGGCGGTGCTCGGCACCGCCACCTACTTCTCGCCGGAGCAGGCCGAAGGCGCGGCGGTGGACGCCCGCAGCGACGTGTACTCCCTCGGCGTCGTCCTTTACGAGATGGTCACCGGGGAGCCGCCGTTTCGCGGCGACAACCCCGTCTCCATCGCCTACAAGCACGTGCGCGAGACCCCGGAGCTGCCGACCCAGCGCAACCCCCGGGTGCCGCCCGAGTTCGAGGCCATCGTCCTCAAGGCGATGGCCAAGGATCCCGACCACCGCTACCAGAGCGCCGACGAGCTGCGGGCCGACCTGCTGCGCTTCATCCAGGGCCGGCCGCTGGCGGTGGATCCCGCCACCGCCCTGCAGTCCGCCACCGCCGTCGTCCCCCCGGTCACCCGCCAGGCGACGGTGGTCGAGAGCACCCCGCCCCGGCGGGGTGGCCGCTCCGGTGCCTACCTGGGGCTGCTGGTCGTGCTGCTGCTCCTCCTGGCGGCCCTGCTCTACCTGTTGGCGAGGAGCCTTGGTCTGCTCGGCACCTCGGGCAAGGTGACGGTGCCGAGCGTGCTCGGCATGTCAGCCGCCCAGGCCACCAGCACCCTCACCGGTGACGGCCTCAACGTGCACGAGCAGGACCAGACCAACCCGGGGTCCTCCCCCAACACCGTCTACAACCAGGATCCGACCGCTGGTACCAGCCTCTCCAAGGGCGGGACGGTGACCATCTTCGTGAACAAGGGCGTGTCCAACGTCGGGGTCCCCAACGTGGTGGGCCAGAACGTCAACCAGGCCAGCAACACCCTGCAGAACGCCGGCTTCCACGTGTCGGTCGTCAACCAGCCCGACAGCAGCCCCTCGGGAACGGTGCTGAGCCAGACCCCGTCGGCCGGCCAAAGCGCCCCCCAGGGATCGACTGTCACCCTCACCGTCTCCAGCGGGCCGAACCAGGTGTCCGTTCCCGACGTCACCGGGCTGTCGGAGGCCCAGGCCTCCAACGAGCTCGGTCAGGCCGGCTTCCGCGTGTCGGTCATCAACCAGCCCGACAACAGCCAGCCCCAGGGCACCGTCATCGCCCAGAACCCCCCGGGCGGCAGTCAGGCGCCTCAGGGCTCGACGGTGACCATCGCCGTGTCGAGCGGGCCCTCGTCGACCACCACCAGCTCGACGACGACCAGCACCACCTTCACCAGCACGACCTTCTTCGGCTCGACCACCACGACCAACGGCCGGGGGACGACCACCACGACCTCCGGCTGACCCCGGCGCCGGGCCGGGGCCCCCGCCGGGGCGGCGCAGCCGCCGGATTACAGCGAGGCCAGGAAGTTCCCCAGCAGTCGGGGCCCCTCGGTGGTGAGGATCGACTCGGGATGGAACTGCACGCCCTGCACCGGCAGCTCGCGGTGGCGCACGGCCATGATGACCCCGTCGCTGGTGGAGGCCGTCACCTCGAGGACGCCGGGCAGCCGGTCGATGACCAGGGAGTGGTAGCGGGTGGCAGCGAAGGGTGAGGGCAGGCCGGTAAGCACCCCGTCGCCCCGGTGGTGGATGTCGGAGGCCTTGCCGTGCATGATCGACGGGGCGTGGACCACATCGGCCCCGTAGACGGCGCCGATGCACTGGTGGCCCAGGCACACCCCGAGGATCGGCACCGTGCCGGCCAGGGCGGCGATCAGCTCCATGCTGACCCCGGCGTCCTCGGGACGGCCCGGGCCGGGGGACACGACTATCCCGTCCGGAGCGATGTCGGAGACCTCGTCGACGGTGACGGCGTCGTTGCGGCGGACGACCGGCTCGGCCCCCAGCTCGCCCATCTCCTGGACCAGGTTGTAGACGAAGGAGTCGTAGTTGTCGACGACCAGCACCCTGGGGGGCACGAGTAACCTCCTGGCGTGGCCCGACAGACCCGCCAGCGACAGTCTCGCCGCGGAAACGGGCCCGGGCGAGTGACGGCCAGGGGTGCGGGCCGCTACACGCCCCCGATCCCCCGCTCGGTCCGGGTCAGCCCCCGCTGGGTGCCCGCCCTGATCCTGTTCCTGCTCATCGCCGGGGTGGTCCTGATCATCATCAACTACCTCGGCGTGCTGCCCGGGGGGGCGTCCAACTGGTACCTGCTGATCGGCCTGGGGCTCATCGTGGGCGGGTTCGTGACCGCCACCAACTACCACTGACCCCCCGGGCCCGGCCGCCTTCCAGCTCCCGGATGTAGTTACAGGCGGGTAATTCTCCCCAGAGTTGTCCACAGGCGGTGGATAACCCCAGGCACGTTGTCAACAGGCGACGACGGGGTTCACCGCCCCGGGGCGCGAAACGGCCGCCTCCGGAGGTACCGGGGCGGCCGTCCGCTGATCGCTGCTGTTGTCGCTGCGCTGCGCCGGGAGGCGCCGGGCCTAACCCAGCCGCTCGATGATGGTGGCGTTGGCCATGCCGCCGCCCTCGCACATGGTCTGCAGGCCGTAGCGGCCGCCGGTCCGCTCCAGCTCGTTGAGCAGGGTGGCCATGAGCTTGGCCCCCGAGCACCCGAGGGGGTGGCCCAGGGCGATGGCGCCGCCGTTCACGTTGACCCTGGACATGTCGGGGTGCAGCTCCTTCTCCCAGGCCAGCACGACCGAGGCGAAGGCCTCGTTGACCTCGAACAGGTCGATGTCGTCGACGCTGAGCTTGGCCCGCTCGAGGGCCTTGGCCGTGGCCGGTATGGGCCCGGTCAGCATGGTCACCGGGTCCACGCCCGCGAGGGCGAAGGTGTGGAAGCGGGCCCGGGGCCGGAGGCCGAGCTCGCTGGCCTTCTCCTCGCTCATGATCAGCACAGCGGCGGCGCCGTCGGTGATCTGGGACGAGTTGCCTGCGGTCACCTTCCCGTCGGGCTTGAAGGCGGGCTTGAGGTTGGCCAGCGTCTCGGGGGTGGTGCCGGGCCGGATGCCCTCGTCGCGGGCGAAGACCTCGTCGGTCTCGTGGCCCTCGTCGTCTTTGACCTTGACCGGGACGATCTCCTTCTCGAACCGGCCCTCCTCGGTCGCCTGCAGGGCGAACTGCTGGCTGCGGGCACCGAAGGCGTCGAGGTCCTCGCGGGACAGGCCCCACTTGTCGGCGATCATCTCCGCCGATATGCCCTGCGGCACCAGGCCGCCGACCTTGGCGTAGCGCTCCATGACCCGGGGGCCGAAGGGAGCGCCCAGGCCCGGCACCATCGAGGCGCCCATGGGCGTGCGGGTCATGCACTCCACCCCGGCGGCGACCACCACGTCGTAGGCCCCGGCGATGACGCCCTGGGCGGCGAAGTGGGCCGACTGCTGGGACGAGCCGCACTGGCGGTCGACGCTGGTGCCGGGCACCGACTCGGGCCAGCCGGCGGCCAGCACGGCGTTGCGGGCGATGTTGACGCCCTGCTCGCCCACCTGCATGACACAGCCCATGATCACGTCGTCGACCAGGGCGGGGTCGAGGTTGTTGCGCTCGGCCAGGGCCTTCAGGACCTCGGAGGCCAGGTCGGCCGGATGCCAGCCCCGAAGCTTGCCGTTGCGCTTGCCTCCGGCGGTGCGGACGGCGTCGACGATCACTGCTGTAGCCATGGGCGCTCCTCTTCTCATCCCGACGGCGGGGGAGAATTGACTGTGCGGTCAAGTCTTGTCCACCCGCCGCGAACGGTCCAATTCCCGTATCTTCCGCCCCCGGCGCCGGCCGGCGCGTCGATCCGAAGGAGGCCCGGGTGAAGGACATGGACCGCTGGTTGGGGGACGGGGGCATGCCCGTCATCGAGGCCATCGGCGCCTCCTTCGACGGCTACGGCTCCGACGACCCCTCCGGCGACGGGGCCTGGGCCGAGGCCGACTGGGTCCCGACGGCCCTGGCCTGCAACCCCCACGGCATCGTCCAGGCCGGCGTGCACTCGGTGATGCTCGACGCCGCCATGAACTTCGCCATCAACACCGGACTCGAAGGCCGCGACCGCACCCGCGCCACCCTGGAGATGAAGACCGAGACCATGCGGGTGGCCAACGCCGGTGACCACCTCCGGGTGAGGGGCTGGGTGATGCGCATGGCCAAGCAGGTCGCCTATGCCGAGGCCACCGTGACCGACGCCGGGGACCGCCTGGTGAGCCGGGCGACCGGAACGTTCCTGCTGCACCGGGCCGACTAGTAGACGGGCCCGGCCAGCCGGGCCGGCCGGGCTGTCACCACCGGTGTCTACGTTGCCCGCCAGGGAGCGCAGCTGGCGGTGGGCGGTGGAGACGGCAGGAAGGGTGGGGGGCCTAGTGGTGGAGCCCCCGGCGGCGGGGCCCGACGTGTGCCGGCTGTGCCGGGGGCGGTGCCGGCCGCACTACTCCGTCTGCTTCCCATGCGTCACCGCCATGTCGCAGGTGCGCTGGCCGCTGCGCCGGGTGGTCCCGGTCTCGCTGTACCGGCCGGGCGACGAGCTGCACCACGTGCTGCGCCACTACAAGGACTCGCCCGACCCCGTCGTCCGGGCCGAGCTGGCCGACCTGGTCGGCGCTCTCCTCGCCTCCTTCCTCTTCGCCCGGGCGGCCGTGGTCGCCCCGGGCGGCTGGGACGGGCTGGTGGTGGTGCCGTCCACCCGGGGCCGCCCCGGGCCCCACCCCCTGGCCGCCGCCCTAGGGGGCATCTCCGGCCTGTCCGCCCAGCTGGTCGAGGCGCTGGCCCCGGCCGGGCCCTCCGGCCACGGGCAGGCGAGCGACGAGCTGTTCCGGGCGACCGCCGATGTGGCCGGGCGGGCCCTGGTGGTGGTGGACGACACCATGACCGCCGGGGCCCGGCTGCACAGCGCCGCCTCCGCCCTCACCGGGGCGGGGGCAACCGTCGAGGTGGCCGTCGCCGTCGGGCGGGCGGTCAACCCGGCCGCCTCGCCGGCGGTGGCCGGCTGGTGGGAGCGCCATGCCCGCCGCCCGTCACCGCCGCTGCGACCGGCGGCCTGAACCGGGCTCGCCCGGTCGCCTGGCCGGCGGTCAGGACCAGGGGCTGATCTCGCCCACCCGCACCGATGCGTTCCCGTCCCCCAGGTAGGTGATCCAGACCAGCACGTAGTCGGCCGGGGCGCCGGGCAGGCTCAGGGTCACCGACGGCAGGGTCTGGGTGGCGGAGGCGACCGGGCGGCCCCAGCCGGCCAGGGTGGGATGCGGCGAGGAGGACTCGTAGACGCTGAACCGCCAGCCGGTGTCGGGGGAGTCGACCACCAGACGGGCCGGCCGGCTGCCTGCCGGCAGCTGGAGGTAGACCCCGACCCCGGGCTTGAGGTTCCCGAAGTTGGCGCTGGCGTAGTGCTCGGTGTTCCAGTAGGTGGCGGGGTTGCCGTCGTACAGCGCCGGCACCAGCTCCTGGTGCTCGGTGCCATCCCCCGGCGGGGGGTTGAACGACTGGCCGCCGATCACCCGGATGGGGGCGCTCGCCGATCCCCCGGCCGTGCCACCGGGGGCGGAGCCGTGCTGGCGGGTGGCGAGGGTGGCGGCCACTATCGCCGCCACCAGCACCGCCCCCGTCGCCACGATCAGGACGATCGGGCCCATGCGCCGCTGGTGCGCGTCGCTGTCGGGGACCGAGCCGCCCCCCGGCCGCCGATCGTCCTCCAGCACCGCCTGGCCCCTCTGGGCGGCGTCGGCGGCGGCTGCCTGCGAGTAGGGCACCCAGGCGCCCGCCGGGGTGGGATCGCCCGCCGGCGAGGGGGGCGGGGCTGCCCCGAGCACGGCCCGGGTGGGCTCGGCCGCGCCGGATCCGGGCCCACCCGACGGGGCTCCCGCCTGCGGCCACGGCGCCGCCGCCACGGTGGCGTCCTCGACGTCGTCGAAGGGGCGGCTCATCAGGCCGGTGGGCTCGTCGGCCAGGGTGGCGGCGCCGGCCTGGCCCAGCGGGGCGGGAGGGGGAGCGGGCGAGTCAGTCACCCCCCGCTCGGCCAGGGCCCGGCGCATGGCCGCCGCCGTGCGGAAGCGCTGGTCGGGCTGCTTGCGCATGGCGGTCTGGATGACCTCTTCCAGCCAGCCCGGAACGGGGCAGTGACGCGACGGCGGGACCGGCTCGGTGGTCACGTGCTTGAGGGCGAGGGCCACCTCCGACTCGGCGTCGAAGGGCGGGCAGCCGCACACCATCTCGTAGAGGAGGACGCCGAGGGAGTAGATGTCGGAGCGGGCGTCGAGGCTGGCCCCCTCCACCTGTTCCGGGGAGCAGTAGCGGGCGGTGCCGAGCATCAGGCTGGTCTTGGTGAGGTCGTCGCCCATGGCCGCCTTGGCGATGCCGAAGTCGGCCACCTTCACCACGCCGTCGGCGATGAGCACGTTGGCCGGCTTGATGTCGCGGTGGATGATGCCCTTGCGGTGGGCGAAGTCGAGGGCCGTGGCCACCTCGGCGGCGACGGCGACGGCCTGGGCGACGGGCAGCTTCCCCCGGCTCGACAGCAGCTGGCGCAGGCTGTGTCCGGGCACCAGCTCCATGACTATGTAGGCGTCGACCTCGTCGTCGGTGCCGGTGTCGTACACCGCCACCACGTTGGGGTGGTTGAGGCGGGCGGCCGCCACCGCCTCCCGCTGGAAGCGGGCGCTGAACTCCGGCAGCCGCCGGAGGTGCTCGAGGGGGAACTTGATGGCGACCGGGCGCGCCAGCAGCTCGTCGTAGGCCTTCCACACCTCGGCCATCCCGCCGCTGGCGATGCGGGAGATCAGCCGGTAACGGCCGCCGACAACCCGGTCGGAGGCCTCCTCGGGGGGAAAGGGCGAGTCGCGCTGGCCCGGCTCGCTCACCCTTAGCAGGGTACCCGGCGGGAAGGGGCGCCATCCCCGGTGCACCGTAGGCTCGCAGCCGTCCATGGCCTTCCTCGCCCATCTCCTCTCCAGCCTGGGCGGATGGCGGGCCCTGGCCCTGGTGTTCGGCCTGCCGATGCTGGAGGCGTCGGCGTTCGTGGGCTTCGTGTTCCCCGGCGAGACCGCCGTCGTGCTCGGTGGGGTGCTGGCCTCCCAGCACCGGGTGTCGCTGTGGCAGGTGCTGGTGGCAGCGGTGGCCGGCGCCATCATCGGCGACAGCGTCGGCTACGCCGTGGGCCACCGCTGGGGTGAGGCCATCCTCAGGCGCACGGCCGGCCGGCTGGTCAAGCAGGACCACATCGACCGGGCCCGTGGCTACGTGGCCCGCCGGGGCGGATGGGCGGTGTTCCTGGGCCGCTTCGCCACCGTGCTGCGGGTGCTGGTGCCGGGGACCGCCGGCATGGCCGGCATGCACTACCCGCGCTTCTTGGTGTTCAACGCCGCCGGCGGGACGGTGTGGGCGGTGAGCTTCGTCGTCGCCGGATACCTGGCCGGGGCCAGCTGGCGCGTCGTCGTGCACGACGCCGGCACCGCCGGCGCCGTCGTGGTCGGGGTGGTGGTGGTCGCCGGGCTGACGGTGATGCTGGCGCGCCGGCGCCGGCGCCGGCGCCGGCGAGGGTGCTGAGCGCGCCGGCCCGCCGCAGCGCTGAGGGCGCCGGCTGCGCCGACCTACAGCAGGATCACCCCGGCGACCGCCAGCACGGTGATCAGGAGGGCCGCCACCTCTCGCACGGCGAATCCGGGACGGCTGGGGTCCACCGTGCCGACCCCGCCGCGGGCCTCGATGGCGTCGGCCATCTCCTGGGCCCGCCGGGCCGAGGTCACCAGAGCCGTCACCAGCAGGTCGTTCACCTCGGCCAGGGCCGCCCTGAAGGTCTCCGGCGGCACCGGGTCGCGCAGCTTGCGGGCGGCGTAGAGGGTGCGGATCTCGTCAAGCAGCAGGGGCATGCACCGAACGCCGAGGGCGGTGACCACCGCCGCCTCGTCCACCGGCACCCGCAACCAGCGCAGGGGGGACAGCAGCCCGGCCAGCGCCGGGGCCACGTCGCCGTTGCGGGTGGTCCAGCCGATGACCATGGTCAGGCTGAGCAGGAGCAGCACCAGGACGGTGAACCGGGCCCACTTGTCCAGCCCCCCAAGGCCGATCCTGACCCCGGCCAGGTGGAGCTCGGGATGGCCGCCGGCGAAGAAGGCGGAGATCGAGGTGAGCCCGATGCCGATCCAGAACCAGCGGGGGAAGCGCGGCACCGCCCCGAACGGAACCTTGGAGACCAGGGCGGCCAGGGCCACGAAGGCGGTCACCACCGCCTCGCCCGACCACCCCGGCCGCAGGCTCAGGGCGGCCCCGACCGCCACCAGGGCGATGATCTTGGTGCCGGCCCACAGGCGGTGCACGGGGCTGTCGACCGGCACGTAGCGCAGCAGGTTGATGTCGGCCAGGCTGGCCCGCCGCGATCGTGGGTTGCGGGGGCCGTGCGCGCCCCGGCCCCGGTGGGGGTGATGGGCCCTGGTGCCGGTCAAACCAGACCCTCCACCCCGGCCAGCTCGCCGGCGGCCAGGGCGTCCTCGGCCGGCCGGTCCAGGACCACCCGGCCCCCCTCGAGGGCGAGGATGCGCTGGGCGTAGCGGGTGGCGTCCTCGTAATCGTGGGACACCACCACCAGGGCCAGGTTCTGCGAGACCCGCAGGCCGGCTACCACCTCGACCAGCGTCTCGCGGCCGGCAGCGTCGAGGCCGGCGAAGGGCTCGTCCAGCACCAGCAGCTCGGGCCGGCGGGCCAGCAGCCCGGCGATGGCCACCCGGCGCTGCTGTCCGCCGGAGAGCTCGTCAATGCGGCGGTGGCGCAGGTCGTCCGGCTCGAGCCCCACCGCCTCGAGGGCGGTGTCGACGTCGTCGGCCTCGACCCGTCCGCCGAAGGCGACGTCCTCGGCGACGGTGGGGCGGAACAGCTGCAGGCGGGCGTGCTGGAAGGCGATGGCGGCCAGCGGACCGGCCTTGTCGATGGGGCGGTCGTCGAGCAGGGCCTCGCCCTCGCTGGGAATGAGCAGCCCGGCCAGGATCCAGGCCAGGGTGGACTTGCCCGATCCGTTTGACCCGACCACCAGCACGCCCTGGCCCCGGTCGATCTCGAGGCTGACCCCGCCCAGGGCCCGGCGCGCCCACGGGGTGCCGGCCGAGTAGACGTGGCCCACCCGGTCCAGGCGGATCACGCCGGCACCACCACCTGGCCGGCGTTCACCGACACCACCAGGTCGGCGGCGGCCGCCTCGGCCCGCCGGTGGGTGACGTGGACCACGCTCACCCCCTGGTCGCGGGCCAGGCGCTCCAACACCTCGACCACCTGCCGGCGGCCGAGGGGGTCGAGCATGCTGGTCGACTCGTCGGAGATCAGCAGGCGGGGGTGGCGGGCCAGGGCGGCGGCGATGGCCAGCCGCTGCAGCTGCCCCCCAGAGAAGGTGGAGGTCTCCTCCTCGGCCAGCCCCTCCAGACCCACCAGGGCCAGCAGGCCCTCCACGTCGAGATGCGAGTGCGACGGCAGCCCCCAGACCAGGTCGTCGCGGGCCCGCACCCCCAGCACCTGGCTCTCCGGGCGCTGGAACACCACCGCCGTGCCCCCGGGCCGGCCCAGGCCGGGGGCCCCGGGCCGGGTGACGGAACCCTCCGCCTCGAGCATGCCGGCCAGGACCCGGGCCAGGGTGGACTTGCCCGAGCCGTTGGGCCCCACCACCGCCACCAGCGCCCCCGCCGGCACGACCAGGTCCACCCCGGTCAGGGCGTAGGTGGGGGCGCCGGGGTAGCGGAACGAGACCCCGCTCAGCTCGACCGGCACCGGGTCGGGAGTGCCGCCGGCCTGGGGTGGGAGGGGCACCGGCGGCTCGCCCAGGGCCTGGTCCAGCCGCCGGATGGCCGGCCGGGCCAGGGCGGCGGCCCCCAAGGTGAGGCCGACCACGCCGGCCATGAGGATCGCCGGTATGACGACCCACCAGTGGTTCACCACCCACGCCGTGGCCCGGTCGCCGAAGCGCAGCAGCGGATGCAGGAAGCCCAGGTGCAGCCACACCGCCAGGCGGCCCCAGACGTTGCGCAGGCCCCGCCAGGCCACCCGGATCTGGTCGAGGCTCAGCCGGCGCAGGTTGGCGAACACGAAGAACAGCCCCACCGTGAGCCCGGCCACCAGCGAGCCGGCCAGGGCGCCGGCGGCCAGCAGACGGAGCCGGCCCCAGCCCCGCCGCACCGCCGCTCCCACCACCAGGCCGACCAGGGCCACCACCAGGTCGAGGCTCCAGAGGCTGCCCCCGCCCAGCAGGAAGGCGACCGAGCTGCCGGCGACGGCGGCTCCCGCCACCGCCCGGGGCCGGCGACGGGCGGCCAGGGTGGCGATGGGGGCCACGGCCAGGAACTGGAGGACCGCCCCGAACGGCAGCAGCCAACCCAGGAACAGCAGCACGATCGAAAGGTCGGCGAAGATGGCCGCCTCGGCCAGCTCGGCGGGCCGCAGGGGACCGGCCGAGCGGTGGCGACGCACAGCGTTCACGGTAGGCGACGCCGGGGGCGTTCGGGTCGGCCCCGGCGTTCAAGATCGCCCGGCGATACCGGCGCTTCCAGGCCAGGTCGAGGCACCAGGTGGCCTGCCGCGCTCGGAGGTGCGTGGCGCCGGAGTCGTGGTCGCAGCGGCCGGTTCGGCCGCCGGCTCAGCCCTTGCGGGCGGCCACGATCTCGCCGGCGACCGAGTCACCGGCGGAGACCTCGTTGGCCTCCAGGTCGATGGGCACGATGGTCGGGACCTGGGAACGCCGGCGCCGCAGCCGGGGCCGGTGGCCGGCCAGGGCGGCCCGACCCCACCCGGCGGCCACCACAGTGGCGGCCCCCCCGAGGCACAGGGCGGCCCGAGGGCCGAAGGCCTGGGCCACCCAACCGACGATCGGTCCGCCCACCGGGGTGCTGCCCAGGAAGGCGACGGCGTAGAGGGCCATCACCCGTCCCCGCATTGCCGGATCGGCGGTGAGCTGCAGGGTGGCGTTGGCGGTGGCGATGAAGGAGATGGAGAAGGCGCCCATGACCGCCAGGGCCGCCAGCTCGCTCCACAGGTCGGGCATGGCCGCGCAGACCAGGATGAGGCCGCCGAAGACCGCCGCCACCTTCGTCAGGCGCTCGTTCGTCGGGCGGCCCCGCGAAGCGGTGATGAGGCCGCCGATGACGGCGCCGGCTCCCATGGCCGAGCTCATCACCCCGTAGGCGGTGGCGCCCCGGTGGAACGTGAACCTGGCCAGCGCCGGCAGGGTGACGTTGAAGTTGTAGGCGAGCGTCCCGACCACCGCCATCATCACCAGAGGGATCAACAGGCCCCGCTCGGAGCGCACGTAGCGCAGGCCGGCCCGCAGCTGTCCCTTGGCCCGCGGGGCTCGCTTGGTGGGATGCAGGTCGGAGGCCCGCATCAGGAGCAGCCCGACGATGACGGCGATGAAGGAGCCGGCGTTGACCAGGAAGCACGTGGCCAGGCCGACGGTGGCGATCAGAATGCCGGCCACGGCCGGGCCGACGACCCGGGCGCTGTTCATGACCACGCTGTTGAGGCTGACGGCGTTGGCCACCCGGTCGGCCCCGACCATCTCCATGACGAAGGCCTGCCTGGTCGGGTTGTCCACGCTGTTCACGCAGCCGAGGCCGGCGGCGAGGACGAACACCATCCACAACCGCACCGCCCCGGTGGCGGTGAGTAGCCCGAGGGCCAGGGCGAGCAGGGCGGAGACCGTCTGGGTCATCACCAGCAGGCGGCGCTTGCGCACCCGGTCGGCCACGACCCCGCCCCAGGGACCACCGATCAGCACGGGCAGGAACTGGACCGCGGTCACCGCCCCCAGGTCCACGGTGCTCCCGGTCAGGCGCAGGACCAGCCAGCCCTGGGCCACCGTCTGCATCCAGGTCCCCGACATGGAGACGATCTGGCCGAAGAAGTAGAGGCGGAAGTTGTGGCTCGACTGCAGGGCCTCGAAGGTGCGGGCTCCGGTGGAGCGGGCCGAGGCCATCCACCTGGTCAGCGCGCCCCCGGGCGGCGACAGCCCGATCGCCGCGGCGGCGTGGGGGCGGGGGCGGCCCTTCATGGCCGCTCCCCCAGGAGCTCCTCGAGGACCGGCAGGGCCGCCTCCAGCGCCGCCACCTGCTCAGGGCTCAGACCCGACAGCCGTCGGGCCAGCCAGGCGTCACGCTGGCGGCGGAGGTCGTCCAGGGCGCGGCGCCCCTCGGCGGTGAGCGACACGACCACCGACCTGCGGTCGGACTCGGACCCGCTGCGCCGGACCAGCCCGGCCTCCTCCAGCGCTCCCGCCATGCGGGTGACGCTGGGGGGCTGAACCCCCTCGTGGGCGGCCAGGTCACCCAGGCTGAGCGGGCCGTGGAGGTCGAGGCTCGAGAGCACCGACAGCTGGGAGGGGGTGAGGCCGGCGGAGGCGTTCTGGCGCAGGCGGCGACCGAGGCGGAGCACCACGAGGCGGAGCCGGGCCACCCATTCCAGGTTCACCTGCTCCTTCACCCTGGCCATCGCCGGACCACCCTCTCTCGCCCACCGGCCGGCGCCGCAATCCGCCGATCTGTTACTTAGGCTAAGTATATTCGGCCCGGGAGGTCCGGCGGAGCGTGAGTTGTGCCCGGATCAGCCGGGCAGCACGGCCCCCTCCGGCCAGTCCGGCACCCCGGGGTCGAGCTCCACCCCGGCGCTGTTGAGGAAGCCGGAAACCAGCCGGTAGTAGCCGGCCAGGACGACGAGCTCGACCAGCTGGCCGGGGTGGAAGCGGCGGGCCAGGGCCTCCCATGTGCCGTCGGACACGCAGTCGCCGGCGCAGAGCTCGTCGGCCATCAGCACCAGGGTGGCGTCGCCCTCGTCCCATCCCCCCGTCCCCGGCCGGGCCAGCCTGGCGATCTCCTCGGGGCTCAAGCCGGCCCGGCGGCCGATCACGGTGTGCTGGCCGAACTCGTAGACCGACTGGCAGTTCCACCCCACCCGCAGGATCACTATCTCCCTCTCGCGGGCGGCCAGGGTGCCGTTGGAGAGCAGGGTGCCGCCCAGCTGGGTGAAGCGCCGGAAGACCCGGCCGTTGTGGGCCAGGGTGGCGTAGAGGTTGAGAGGGCGGTCGTCGCCGGCCACGAACGCCATCCACTCTGCCGTCTTGTCCTCGAGTTCGGTGGCCAGGGGGAGGCGGGGCTGGCTCGGTCGGGGCCTGGGGCTCATCGATCGGTCTCCTTGGCGCCGGCGCACCGGGCCGTCCGGGGGCGGGGCGGCCCCGAGTCTGCCCGCCTCCGGGGGCGACGTTCAGGCCAGGGCGACCAGGTCCAGAAGCTCGTCGGTCCAGAAGTCGAGGGTCGCCTCGGGCAGGATCAGGGCCCGGTCGGGAGCCAGCTCCTCCACGAAGGCGGGGTCGTGGCTGACCACGACCATGGCCCCGGGCCAGGAGGCGAGGGCGGCGCCCACCGCCTCCCTCGACGGGGGATCGAGGTTGTTGGTCGGCTCGTCCAGCAGCAGCAGGTTGTGCCGGCCGACCACCAGCTGGGCCAGCGCCAGCTTGGTCTTCTCGCCTCCGGACAGGGTGCCGGCGTCCTGGAACGCCTTGTCACCGGTCAGGGCGAACATCCCCAGCAGGCCGCGCAGCTCGACGTCGGCCAGCGCCGCCTCCTGGCGCATGTGCTCGAGCACCGACACGCCGGCCCGGATGCCCTCGTGCTCCTGGGCGTAGTAGCCGAGGGAGACGCCCGGGCCGAACACGACCTCGCCGGTGTCCGGCTCCGACAGGCCGGCGAGGATCCGCAGCAGTGACGTCTTGCCTGCGCCGTTGAGCCCCATGACCAGCATGCGCTCCCCCCGCTCGAGGGCGAAGCCGAGATCGGCGAAGACGGCCGGGCCCCCGTAGGACTTGGCCAGCCCCTCCGCCTCGAGCACGGTCCGGGGAGCCCGTGGCGGGGCCGGGAAGCGCACCCGGTAGCGGCGCTCGCGCGCCGGGCCGGAAACGGCGGTGGACTGGAGCCGCTCCACCCTGGTGTCGAGGGTCTTGGCCTTGCGGGCCCGCTTGCCGCCCTGGTGGCGCATGGAATCGGCCAGGTCGGAGAGCCGCCGGATCTCGCCCTGCTGTCGCTCCGCCAGGCGGGCCTGGCGCTCCTCGTCCTGGCGGCGGGCCTGGCGGTACTGGGAGTAGGTGCCCCGGTAGTCCACGACGACCGCCTCGTCCAGGTGGAGAACCCGGGTGATCGCCTCGTCGAGAAGGTCGAGGTCGTGGCTCACCACCAGCAGGGCGCCCCGGTACGAGCGCAGGAAGGACATCAGCCACGACTTGGCGTCGACGTCGAGGTGGTTGGTGGGCTCGTCCAGCAGGAGCAGGTCGCTGCCGGCGAAGAGGATGCGGGCCAGCTCCACCCGCCGGCGCTCCCCTCCCGAGAGGGTGCCTAGGGGCAGGTCGAGGCGGGCCTGGGTCAGACCGAGGCCGGCGGCGATGCGGCGGACCTCGGCCTCGGCCACATACCCGCCGTCGAGCAGGAAGCGCTCCTCGGCCCGCGAGAAACGGGCCACCCGGTCGGGATCAGGCGACTCCTCCACCGCCAGGCGCAGCTTCTCAAGCTGGCGGGCGGCCACGTCGAGGCCGCGGCCCGACAGGACGTGGGACATGGCGGTGGCGTCGACGCCTGCTCCCCGGGGTCGGGGGTCCTGGGGCAGGTAGCCGACGGCGCCCCTCCGTACGATCTGGCCGCCGGCGGCCGGCGCCTCTCCGGCCAGAACCCGAAGCAGGCTTGTCTTGCCCGCCCCGTTCCGGCCTACCAGGCCGACCTTGTCGCCGGCGCGCACGGTGAAGGAGCCGTCGTGGAGGGTCGCGTGTCCACCGACCTCCACCGCCAGGGCGCGCACCTCCAGCACCCGCCCATGATGGCGGCCCGACCGGCGGTGGCGGCCCGAATTGCCGTTCCCCTGGCGGCCGGGCGTGGAGACACCGGGTTGACAATGAGGGCCAACGAACCGTACAGATCGTCCGAAAACTGGACCAGAGCCATTAGAGGACGCTAATCTTCGTCCTGCTTCGACCACTACACGCCCATTGAGGCCCGTTTCGGAGGAAGGTCAGATGCTGACCAGTGACAGTCCAGCCGCCGGTGAGGACCGCCTCCTCACCCCCAGCGAGGTGGCCACCATGTTCCGGGTCAACACCAAGACCGTCGCCCGATGGTCGCGCGACGGGCGCCTGCCGGCGGTGCGCACCCTCGGCGGACACCGGCGCTACTGGCGCTCGGAGGTGCTGGCCGCCCTGCAGGCCGACACCCTGTCCGAGCCCGTCGGCTAACCGGGCCGGCTCTCAGGCCGAGCGCCCGGCCGTCATCCCCCCGTCGACCACGAACTCCGAGCCAGTCGAGTAGCGGCTGTCGTCCGAGGCCAGGTAGAGGACGAGCTCAGCGACGTCCTCTGGGCGGGCCAGCCGCTTGAGCGGGACCGACTGGGCCAGCCGCTGGTCCGGCGCTCCCAGGGCCCGGTAGTTGTCCAGCATGGCGGTGTCGACCATGCCGGGGTGGACCGAGTTGACCCTGATGCCGAGGGGAGCGAGCTCGAGGGCGGCGGTCTTGGTCATCCCCCGAACCGCCCACTTGCTGGCCCCGTAGGCGATGTGGCCGACGGCCCCGATCAGCCCAGCCACCGATGAGATGTTGATGATCGAGCCGCCGCCGGCCTCGGTCATGGGCGCCACCACCGCCCTCATGCCCAGGAACACCCCCAGCTGGTTGATGCGCACGACATCCATGAACATCTGGGCGTCGGTCAGGACCATGGGGGCCACGGACAGGATGCCGGCGTTGTTGACCAGCACGTCGAGGCGACCGTAGGCGGCCTGGGCCCCGGCGACGGCGGCCGACCACGCCGCCTCGTCGGTGACATCGAGGGGCACGAAGGTGGCGGCTTCGCCGAGCGAGGCGGCCAGCTCAGCGCCCGCCTCGTCATCGACGTCGCCCACCACCACCCTGGCGCCCTCGGCCACGAACCGGCGGGCCTCCGCCGCGCCCATTCCTCTGGCGCCACCGGAGATGAGGGCGACCTTCCCCTCGATGCGGCCCTCCTTGTTCAGCGCGCCACCACCGACCCGCCGTCGCAGGTGATGACCTCGCCCACGGTGTAGGCGCCGGCTCGGGAGCTGAGGAAGATGGCCAGGCCGGCGATGTCCTCCGGGCTGCCCACCCGGCCCCGGGGGTTGCCCCGGCCCACGGCGGCCCAGTCGGTGCCCTCCACGTCCCCCTTCGTGCCGACCCCGGTGCTGAGCATGTAGGTGGGGAACGGGCCCGGGGCGATGGCGTTCACGATGATGTTGCGCCGGACCAGGTGGGCCGCCAGCTGGCGGGTGAGGGCATGGACCGCCGCCTTGGACGGCCCGTAGGAGAAGTTGTCGAACGCCGGGGTCTTGAGGCCGTCGATCGAGCCGATGTTGATGACCCGGGCCGGGTCCTCGGCCGTTGCGGCTGCCTCCAGCAGGGGCAGCAGCTTCTGGGTGAGGAAGAAGACGCCCTTGACGTTGGTGTCCATGACCTTGTCCCAGCCGACCTCGGGGAACTCGTCGAGCTTGGCCCCCCAGGAGACACCGGCGTTGTTGACGAGGATGTCGAGCCGGCTCTCCCGCCCGCCCAGCTCGGACGCCAGCGCCTCGGCCCCCTCCAGCTCCGCCAGGTTGGCGGGCAGGGAAACGCACTCCCCGCCGTACTCGTTGGCCAGCCGTTTGGCGGTGGCGTCGCAGACGTCGGCCTTTCGGGAGCTGATGTACACCTTGGCCCCGTTGGCCAGGAAGCCGGCGGCGATCATCTCGCCGATGCCACGGGACCCCCCGGTTACCAGGGCGGTCTTGCCCTCGATCGAGAACAGCTTGTCGAAGCCCATCGTGTTCCCCCTCGCTATTTGTGGCGAATCTAGGAGAGGCGGCGGCGGGGCTGTCCAGCGCGAGGGCGCCGGCCGGGGGCCGACGCGACCCTGTCCAGGCGCCGGTGGCGGGCGCAACGAGACTCGAACCAGCGCCCGCTCGGAGGCGGTGGCCGGCGCCACCGCCTCGGCCCTCATGGGGGATTCATTGCGGGATGTCCGGTGACTCTTCGGACGATGAACTTGCGGGTCCTGGGGCCCCTCGAGCTCCAAAGCGGCGGCCGTGTGATCCGGATAGGCGCCCGAAGGAACTCGTGCTGGAGGGCTGAGGTGAGCATCAGGGGTTCGGCGATCTCGACCATCGGCCCCGGTCAGTTCATCGGCGAGATGGCCATGCTCAGGAACCAGCCCCGATCCGCCACCGTGACGGCCACGAGCCCGATGACCGTCCTCGTCGTGGGAATCGAGAAGTTCCGAGCCTTCATGCGCCACCCCGGCGTGGCCAGAGCGATGGCCAGCGATCTGGCCGACCGCCTCGCCCGGGCGGACGGCGTCGGCTGACCGCCGGCTGGGTGCGGCACTGGCTTAGGCTCGCCCCGATGCTGCGGAGCCGCGCCGGACTGGTCCTGCTGGCGGCGTCGGCCGCCCTAGCCCTCGGACTGACCGGCTGCGGCTCCGGTGGGACGGGCGCCGCCGCTGCTGCCACCGCCCCCCCGGCGGGCTCACGGACCCTGACCCTCCAGGCCGACCACTCCTACCAGCCGACGGCGCCACCGGGGGGTGGAACCGACGACTACCACTGCACCCTGCTGGACCCGGAGGTGAGGACGGACTCGATGATCGTGTCGAGCCACTTCTTCCCCGACAGCCCTGAGGTCCACCACGCCATCCTGTTCCTCGTCCCACCGGATGTCGCCGGGGAGGCCCGGGCGGCCGACGGCAACGGCCAGGGGTGGACCTGCTTCGGCGAGTCGGTCCTGCCCGGTCGGGGCCTCGCCGGCCTCGACAAGACGCCGTGGCTGTCGGCATGGGCGCCCGGCCACGGTGAGGACGTGGTGCCCAAGGGGACGGGCATTTCCTTCCCGGCCGGAAGCCTGGTGGTGATGCAGATCCACTACAACATGCTCGCCGGACACGCACCGGTGCGGGCCCGGCTGGTGCTGCAGACGGTGCCGACCACCCCGAACCGGCAACCCCTCAAGCTCAGCCTCCTGCCTGCGCCTCCCGACGTGCCCTGCCCGGCGGGAGTCTCAGGGCCGCTGTGCGACCGCAACAGCTCCCTGGCCGACCTCGGGCGGCGCTTCGGGCCTGAGCTTCCCCGATTCGTGACACTGCTGGAGTCGGCATGTGGGCGGGATCCGCAGAGCCCGCCGTCCGGCGACACCACCAGCTGTACCTGGCCGCTGGGCTTCTCCGGCAGCATCATGAGGCTGACCGCCCACATGCACCTGCTCGGCAAGGGGATGAAGATCGTGCTCGATCCGGGGACACCGAGCCAGCAGACGCTGCTGGACGTCACCAACTTCAACTTCGACTACCAGCGGTCCTACGACATCAAGCCGGTGACGGTCAGCCCCACCGACCGCCTCCAGGTGACCTGCACCTACAACCCCGAGCTCCACCAGCTGCTGCCCGAGCTCCGGCGGCTCCCACCCCGCTTCGTCACCTGGGGCGACGGCTCGACCGACGAGATGTGCCTGGCCATCGTCAGCTGGACCGCCTGAACCCTGCGGGATCTGCCTGACGCTCTGGGATCTGCTGCCTGACCCTCTGGGATCTGGTGGAGACGATGGGACTCGAACCCACGACCCCCTGCTTGCAAAGCAGGTGCTCTTCCAGCTGAGCTACGTCCCCTCGGGACCCTGGGGCCCCGACAGAGGCTACCGTCCGCCTCCGCGGGGGCCCTAGGCACGACCGCCCGGAATCGGGAACACTGGTGGGCTCGACGAGCCGGGGAGGCGATGGTGAAGAAGCCGGTTGGGCAGATCGCGGCCATCGGGGCGGCCCTGGAGACGCTGGCCGCCCGCCACAAGGTGCCGGGCGCGGCCCTGGCCATCCTGGACGGAGATCAGCTCGTCGAGGCGGTCACAGGAGTGGCCAACCTGAACACCGGTGTGGAGGTGACCCCCCAGACCCTGTTCCAGATCGGCTCGAACACCAAGCTGTACACGACCACCCTGGTGATGCAGCTGGTCGACCAGGGCGAAGTCGACCTCGACAGCCCGGTGCGCTCCTACGTGGAGGACCTCCGGCTGGCCGACGAGAAGGCGGCCGGCCAGATCACCGTCCGCCATCTGCTGACCCATTCGAGCGGCATCCAGGGCGACCACTTCGAGGACTTCGGGCGGGGGGACGACTGCATCGCCAGGTACGTGGAGTCGCTGAAGGACATCACCCAGGTGCACCCGCCCGGTGACCGCTTCTCCTACTGCAACAGCGGCTTCACCCTGGCCGGCCACCTGGTCGAGCGGGTGACCGGCCTGCCCTACCACCAGGCCCTGCGAGACCGTCTGCTCAAGCCCCTCGGCCTCTCCTCGACCACGGTCCTGGTGGAGGAGATGGTCGGATTCCGCTACGCCGCCGGCCACGCCGGCGGCGAGGCCGGCCGGCCCCAGGTGGTGCCGGAGATCATGATGTCGAGGGCCAGCGCGCCGGCGGGCAGCATCACCTCGGCCACCGCCGCCGACGTCCTCGGCTTCGTACGGATGCACCTCGACGGGGGCGAGGGGCCCGACGGGAGCCAGGTCCTGTCGGCCGCCAGCGTCAAGGCCATGCAGAAGCCCCAGTACCCCATGCCCGGCTCGGTGGCGGAGAAGGCCCACATCGGCCTGGGCTGGATGCTGAGCGAGTGGGACGGCGAGCGGGTGATCGGCCACGGCGGCGGCACTGTCGGGCAGCTGTCCTTCCTGCAGATCCTGGCGGACAAGCGCTTCGGGGCGTGCCTGCTGACCAACTCCACCACCGGCGGCCTGCTGTGGCGGGACCTCGCCAAGTACCTCTTCTCGGAGTTCGCCGGCGTGACCCCGCCCCGCGCGCCTCGGCCGCCCAAGGAGCCGCCGGCCCTCGACCTGAGCCTGTATACCGGCCGGTTCGAGCGGCTCTCGCAGACTTACGAGGTCGAGGTGGTCGACGGGCAGCTGACAGTGACCGCCACCCTGAACGGCCCCCTGGCCGAGCGGATGCCGTCGCCGGCCCAGAAGCTGCGCCTCCGGCCCATCGACCGCGAGCGCTTCTACGTCAAGATGCCCGGCGGCGAGGCCCTGGCGACCTTCTCCGACTTCGACAAGAAGGGGCGACCCGGCTACCTGTTCCTGGGGCGGGCGGCTCCGCGGGTGGTGGAGGAGCCGGCCAAGGCCAAGAAGCCCGCCCCCAGCGGGAAGAGCCCGGGGCGGTAGCTGCCGGCCGGCCGGCACCCCCGGTCAGCCGACCAGATCGTCACTCCCGCCCGGCGAGGCCCGGTGGCAGCCGCCGGCCGCCGGTGGGAGGCTTCCGGCCATGGCTGAGGACAGGTTGGCGCAGGCATCGGAGCTTCTGAGGGCCCATCCGCTGGTCGACGGGCACAACGACCTGCCCTGGGCCTTGCGGGCCCAGGCCTTCTACGACCTCGACCGCCTCGATCCGAGCCGCCGCCTCGAGTCGACCCAGACCGACTTCCCCCGGCTGCGGGAGGGAGGCGTCGGCGCCCAGTTCTGGTCGGTCTACGTACCGTCCAACCTGCCCGGCCACCGGGCCGTCACCGCCACCCTCGAGCAGATCGACTGCGTCCACCAGCTGCTGGCCCGTTACCGGGAGACCCTGGGTCTCGCCACCACGGCCGAGGAGGTCCGGTCGGTGTTCGCCTCCGGCCGGATCGCCTCCCTGCTCGGGGCGGAGGGCGGCCAGTCGATCGGCGCCTCGATGGGCGCCCTCCGATGCCTCTACGCCCTCGGGGTGCGCTATATGACCCTCACCCACAACGACAACAACCCCTGGGCCGACTCGGCGACCGACGAGCCCCGGCTGGGCGGACTCGCCCCCTTCGGACGCCAGGTGGTGCTGGAGATGAACCGCCTGGGGATGCTGGTCGACCTGTCCCACGTGAGCCCGGGCACCATGGCCGACGCCCTGGAGACGACCGAGGCCCCGGTCATCTTCAGCCACTCCTCCGCCCGGGCCCTGGTCGCCCACCCCCGCAACGTCCCCGACGACATCCTCGAGCGGCTGGCCACCAACGGCGGGGTGTGCATGGTCACCTTCGTGCCCGACTTCGTCTCCGCCGAGTGCCACGCCTGGTCCGAGCAGCTGGCCGGGGCGATGCGCGAGGAGGGCCTCGAGCCCCGCGACTGGAGCGCCCGCATGCGCTTCGCCGCCGCCTACGCCGCCAAGGCGGCCCGGCCCTCGGCCACGGTCTCCCAGGTGGCCGACCACGTCGAGCGCGTCCGCTCGGTCGCCGGCGTGGAGGCGGTCGGCATCGGCGGTGACTACGACGGCTGCGATGCCTTCCCGGTGGGCCTCGAGGACGTCTCCGGCTACCCCCGCCTGTTCGCCGAGCTGGCGGAGAGGGGCTGGTCGCCGGGCGAGCTGGCCGGCCTGGCCGGCGGCAACGTCCTGCGGGTGCTGCGGGAGGCGGAGTCGGTGGCCCGCCGGGCCCGGAAGGACCGGGCCCCGTCCCTGGCCCGCATGGAGGAGTAGGGGCCCGGTCCTGCGCTGGTAGGGGCCCCTAAGACCACCGGGCGGCCTTCGTCCGATCCGACGACAAATCGCCCCCTGATCCGTTCTAGGTTCCACGGGATGGGGCGCTCCGTCAGTAAGCCCGTTCGAAGGCTCGCCGGACGTGAGGGGAGGCGGTCGTGAAGAGAAGTGGCTGGATGGTCGGCCTGGGGGTCCTCGCCATGGTGGCCGGCGCCTGCGGCTCGACGGTCAAGGCGTCCTCGGGTGGCCACGGCTCGAACTCATCAGGGCTGGGCCTGCCCAGCGCAGGTAACTCGAGCGGGGGCGGCGCCGCCGGGGGCACCCTGAACGGGGCCACCCCGGCCAACGGCTACAACGGCGGCGCCCTGTCCGGCACCCAGTCGGGCGGTTCGGGCGGCAGCTACTCGGCCGGCGGCACGGGCGGCGGCGGAGGATCGGTCAACGGGGTGACCTCCACCCTGGTACCGGCGTCCGGACCGGGCATCACCAACAGCACGGTCTACATCGGGCTGCCCTACAGCTCGCAGTCGGCCCAGGCCGATCGGGCCATCGGGGCCGCCGGGGCCGCGCCCAGCTACGACGCTCGGAACGTGTACAACGCGGTCATCAACTACGCCAACGCCCACGGGGGCTTCGCCGGTCGCAAGCTGCAGGCCCTGTACTACGACTACAACCTGACCACCGACTTCAACACCCAGGACCAGGCGTCCTGCGCCTACTGGACCCAGGACAACAAGAGCTTCTTCATCGTTGGCGGTACGGACATCCGCGACGCCTGCGGCCAGAACGTCGGCGCCGTCGTCATCGGATCGGGCAGCGCCACCGAGGCGATATTCCAGAAGTACCCCAACATGATCGATCCCGACGCCACCGCCCTTGACCGGCTCGGTGCGGTCACCGCCAGCGGCCTGTACAAGGCCGGCTACTTCGCCGGCAAGCTGGGCCTGGTCACCTGGGACGACCCCAACTACCGGGCGACGATCCAGAACGGCTACATGCCCACCCTGTCGTCCCACCACATAACCCCGCTCCAGACCGTCTACATCGCCGTGCCTCAGCAGATCGGGGCCCTGGGCGACATGAGCGCGGCCGTGTCCAGCGCGGTGACCAAGTTCAAGAGCCTCGGCATCGACCACGTGATCATCCAGGACGGCCCCGCCGGCGTGTGGTCGGGCGACGGCCTCACCTTCGAATGGATGAACCAGGCCAAATCCCAGAACTACTACCCCCGCTACGGCGGCAACGCCGGCAACGCCCCGGGGTTCGGGATCAACCCGTCGGACGAGGAGAACAAGATGCTGGCCATCGACAACTCCGACTACGACGCCCAGTACGACAAGGGATGGCACACCAACCAGGCCCGCACCCAGTGCTTCCAGATCGAGGCTCAGGCCGGCTATCCGGTGAGCTCCAGCAACCAGAACGATGAGGGCATCGCCGGGGCCGCCTGCGACTACGTGTTCTTCATGCAGAAGGTCATCAACTCGCTGCCCAGGGTCACCGCCGCAGGATTCGTGGCCCAGGCCCAGACCCTGGGAACCAGCTTTCCGTCGGCCATCATCTACGGCACCAAGCTCCTGTCCGGGCGCCGCGACGGCGGCGACGAGTTCAGGACCGAGGAGTACTTCTCCTCCTGCAGCTGCCTGCAGTACCAGGGGCCTCCCTACTACCCGGATTGACGGCCGCCCGGGGCGACAGGAGGTGATGTGAGCACCAGGACTGACCGGGCGCCGAGACCGGGCGTTGCCTGGACCGCCCTGATGGCGCTATCCCTGCTGGGCGCCGCCTGTGGCTCGACGGTCAGGGCGTCGTCGGGGGGCCACGGCTCGACCTCGTCGGGGTTGGGCCTGCCCTCCCAGAGCGCCAACGCGCCGGGCTCCGGAGGGGCCGGCGCGACGGGCGGGTCGGGCGGCAGCGGTACCGGATCGGCGGGAGGGGACCTGTCGGCCTCCGGTGGAGCGGGCTACGACAGCGGCGGCTCCGCCGCGTCGGGCACCGGGCCGGCGGCGAGTGGCGTCACCTCGAAGCTGGTGCCCGCCTCGGCGCCGGGGGTGACCGGCACCACCATCTACCTCGGCGCCTCCTACAGCTCGCAGTCGGCCCAGGGGGACCGGGCCATCGGCGCCGCCGGCGCCGCCCCCAGCTACGACGCCCGCAACGTCCTCAACACCGTGATCAACTACGCCAACGCCCACGGTGGCTTCGCCGGCCGCAAGCTGCAGGCCCTCTACTACGACTACAACCTCACCACCGACACCAACACCCAGGACCAGTCGGCCTGCGCCTACTGGACCCAGGACAACAAGGTCTTCGCCCTGCCGGGCAGCGAGATCCTCAACGCCTGCGCCCAGAAGGCCGGGGCTCTGATCCTGGGCGACGGGGGGGCCACCCAGGCCACCTACCAGCAGTACCCCAACCTGATCGACGCCGACGGAACTGCGCTGGACCGGATGGGCAACGTCGAGGTCAACGGCCTGTACAAGGCCGGCTACTTCACCGGCAAGCTCGGTCTGGTCACCTGGGACGACCCCGAGTACCGGGCGACGATCCAGAACGGCTACCTGCCCGCCCTGTCGGCTCACCACATCACGCCGACCCAGATCGTCTACATCATGGTCCCCCAGCAGCTGGGCGCGGTCGGCGACATGAGCGCTGCCGTGTCCAACGCCGTCACCAAGTTCAAGAGCCTGGGGATCGACCACGTCATGATCCAGGACGGCCCCGCCGGGGTGTGGGGCGGCGACGGCCTCACCCTCGAGTGGATGGACCAGGCCAAGTCCCAGGACTACTACCCCCGCTACGGAGCCAACCCCCTCAACAACCCGGGCACGTCCATCAACCCGTCCGACGAGCAGAACAAGGAGCTGGCGGTGGACGACGCCGACTACGACGGCTCCTACGACCAGGGCTGGCACGCCAACCAGGCCCGGACCCTCTGCTACCAGATCGAGGCCAAGGCCGGCTACCCGGTCAGCTCGAGCAACCCCAACGACGAGGCCGCCGCCTCGTCCAGTTGCGACGCCGTCTTCTTCCTGCAGAAGGTGCTCAACGCCGTGCCCGAGGTCAGCGTGTCGGCCTTCATGCAGGCGGCGGCCAACCTGGGAACCAGCTTCGCAACCGCCCAGATCTACGGGACCAAGTTCATCCCCGGCCGCCGCGACGGCGGCGACGAGTTCAGGACCGAGGAGTACTTCTCGTCCTGCAGCTGCCTGCAGTACCAGGGGGCGCCCTACTACCCGGACTGAGGCAAAGGTTTCCCGGGCGGGCCACGGACCCGGCCGGTCAATGCTGGCGAGGTCGTGGGACCGTCTGCCGCTAACGCCGCCCCGCTGGTGGATGCGGGCTCTTCGGGCCTAGCGGGGGCCGAACAGCCGGGCCCGCTGGGTGACGCCGACCGAGGCCAGGTAGTACCAGGCCATCACCAGGCCGAGCAGCTCCTCGGCGTTGTCGACGTCGCGCTGCAGGGTGCGGCCCCCGATGCGGCGGGTGCCGGGCACGGTGGCGGCGATCTCGGCGTCCACCGGCATGGCGAAGTCGATCTCGAGGCTGAGGCGGTCGGGGACCTTGGCCGCCTCGAGCTCGTCGGAGCGGGCCACCGCCTCGGCCACGGCGTCCTCGATGCGCCGGCGGGCCACCACCGGATGCAGCCCGTCGGTGGCGGAGAAGCCCTCGGAGCGCTTGACCTCGACCGTGGTCACCCCGGGGAAGGCCTTGCGGGCGATGCCGCATATGCGGTCGTCGCCGACCAGCACCCCGACCGGAACCCCGAGCGAGGCGCAGTAGAGCCCGTTGACCTCGGCCTCGCTCATGGGAGCCCCGTTGACCCGCAGCTCGGTGAAGTGGGCGGAGAAGGTGTGGGCCAGGACCCCCTCCTCGCCGGCCGGGGCGTGATAGCCGACGAAGACGGCCAGGGCGTCGCCCGCCCTCACCCCCTGCACCATGCACGAGGCGCGGGGGGCGCCGAAAATCAGCCTGGCCCGCTGGTCGAGGCGCTCGTGGAGGAGGTTGTCCATGGTCCCGTGGCTGTCGTTGACCAGCACCTCGTCGGCGCCGCCGGCGAAGGCGCCCCTGATGGCCGCGTTGGCCTCCTCGGTCATCAGCTCCTGGGCCCGGGGGTAGCCGTGGCCGCCCCTGATGGTCTGGTCCCAGGAGGCGACGCCGGCCACGCCCTCCATGTCCACCGATACGAAGACCCGCTTGCTCACGGGCCCACCGTACCGGCGGGGTCGGATGCCGCCTCCTGGCGCCGGAAGCGGGTCGGGGGGCAGGCCGGGTCGAGGGGCAGCACCGCCTCGGCGATCCTGCCTTCGGGGTCGGTGACGAAGGTGGCGGTGAGGTCCACCTCCAGCGGGCCGTAGTGGAGATCCCAGGTGTCGTAGTGACGGTGACGGGCCTCGACGTCGAACTCGCCGACCCGGAGCGCCAGGGCGCCCTCGGCCACACTGACGACGACCTCTCCGTAGCCGGGGTCGACGTAACGCCCGGCGTAGTCGGCCAGGTCGTGGGTGGGCGGACGGGGCCGGGCCGGGGGGGCGCCGGGCCGGGTGTCGGGGGCGGCCTGCGCCCCATCGCCGCCGTCGCCGGTCTTGGGGCGCAGCAGGTCGTACCAGGACTGCTCGCCGGCCTCGCCCAGCAGGCGCTCGGCGAGGTCGAACACGGCGGCCAGGGTCAGTGAGGTGGCGTGCAGGTTGGCGCTGGCCAGGATGCCGATGCCCTGCTCGGGCAGCAGCAGGGTGTCGGTCCGGAACCCGTCGATGCCGCCGTTGTGCCAGACCAGGGGCCGGCCCCGGAAGCTGCCGATCACCCAGCCCATGCCGTAGCCGTACATGCGCACGCCGGGCAGCGAGATGGCGCCCGAGGGCACCGGCACCTGCATCTCATGGGTCAGAGACACCGCCGCCGGCGAGACGCCCAGGTCCTTGCCGCCGGTCTGCAGGAGAAGCCAGCGCACCGAGTCCTCGGCGCAGCCGAGCAGCCCCCCGGCCGGGGCCGGCCCGTCCAGCCACCGGAAGGCGGTGGGCAAGGCCTTGCCGTCCACCAGCAGCTGGGGCCGGGCGTGGTCCTCGTCGGCCAGCACCGGCTGGGACTCGCCGATGGTCCGGTCCATGCCCAGCGGCTCGAGCACCCTGGCCCGCACCTGCTCCTCCCAGCTGCTGCCCGTGGCCCGCTCCATCACCAGGGCGGCGGCGGTGAAGCCGAAGTTGCTGTAGATCCACTGGTTGCGCAGGTCCCCCGCCAGCGGGAGGTGGGCCAGGCGCCCGACCATCTCCCGCCGGGTCCACGACGGGTTGAAGATCCAGGCCAGGTCGTGACGGGCCAGGCCGGAGCGGTGGCTGAGCAGATCACGGGTCGTCACCCGCTCGGCGATCACCGGGTCGGGGAGGCTGAGCTCGGGCAGGTAGCGCCGGGCGGGGGCGTCGAGATCCACCAGCCCCTCCTCGGCCAGCACCGCCGCCAGCAGGCCGGTGAAGGCCTTGCCGCATGAGCCGTGGTGGAAGCGGGTGCGGGGTCCCACCGGGGTGGGGTCCTCCACCCCCCGCACCCCCAGGCCGCCGCAGAAGCGGGCTTCGCCCCCGGCCACCACCGCCAGCTCGAGGCCGGGCACCTTCCAGGGGGCCAGCTCCTCCCCCAGCAACTCGACGCCGTAGGCCACGGCGCCGGCCGGATTCGGCGCCGGTGGCATCAGGAGGGCACCCGGGTGGCCAGGCGCCCGCCCAGGTGGACCCCGGTGACGGTGCCGTCGGCGTCGCGGTTGAAGTAGCCCTTCATCCCCCTGGCCGGGCCCTCGGCAACCACGTACTCGTTGCCGTCGGAGGACAGCAGGCCCAGCACGATGGGCGGCTGCTCCTCGGGCACTTCCTCGCCCGACTCCCTGAGGATCCTGGCCATCTCCGGCTTGATCTCGACCCGGGCCACCAGCCGGCCGGCTTCGGCGGTGATCTCAACCGCGGCGGCGATCGTCTCGTAGCGACCGGCGAAGGGGGCCAGGACCTCGTCGCCGAGCAGGATCGGCTCGGGGTCCTTGTCGATGATCCCGAGGTAGTGCTCCAGCGCCCACTTGCCCAGCCGGTCGTTGAGCTGTGACCCGTTGGGGCCGCAGTTGGTCATGGAGGTGAAGGCGAAGCCCCGCTCGGGGACCATGAAGAACTCGGAGTACTGGCCGTTGGTGGTGCCGCCGTGGCCGACGATGCGCACCCCGTCCACGTCCCGCATGAGCCAGCTGATCCCGACGTAGTCGCCCAGGGCGCTGCCCCGCATGTCGGCGGTGGGCTGCTTCATGAGGTCAAGCGACTGGCGGCTGAGCAGGCGGGTGCCGTCACGGGCGGTGCCGTCGCCCAGGTGGAAGCGGGCCCAGGCGATCAGGTCCCGCGAGTCCGACGAGATGCCGCCGGCGGGCGAGTTCCCCCGGGGCAGCGCCCAGGGACGGTTGACGGTGATGCGGCCGTCGTCGTGGCGGGTGTGGCCGACCACGAACCTCCTGGTCATGATCTCGTTCGGGAAGAACCAGGTGTTCTCCAGCCCCAAGGGGCTGAAAAGCAGGTCGCGCAGCGCCTGCTCGTAGGTGGTGCCGGTGATGCGCTCGATGATCAGGCCGGCCACCGACAGGGACGCGTTGTTGTAGGAGACCTCCGCCCCCAGCGGACTCGTCTGCTCGAGGCGCTCCATCAGCTCGACGTACCTGGCCAGGGCGTCGTCGCCGTCGCCGGTGTTGTCCATCATGTCGCCCTGCCACCCGGCGGTGTGGTTGAACAGCTGCAGCACCGTCACCCGCTCGGCGACGTCGGGGTCCTTGAGCCTGAACTCGGGCAGGTACCTGCGCACCGGGGCGTCAAGCTCGACCTTGCCCGCCTCGACCAGGCGCATCATGGCGGTGGCCGTGTAGGTCTTGCCGGTCGAGCCGAACTGGGCGATGGTGGTCTCGTCCACCGGAAGCGGGTTCTCCGTGCTGGTCACGCCGTGGTAGGCGTAGCGCTCCTCGCCGTCGGCGAACACTCCGACCGACACGCCGGGCACCTCCAGCTCGGTGGCGATGGCGTTCAGCTGCTCGGACAGGGCCTGGTCTTGCATGGGGTTCCTTTCCAACAGAGGCGGAGGGCTCAGCGGGAGAGACGTAGGCGGCGGCCGGGGGTGGCCCCGGTCAGGGCGGAGTCGCGCACCACGGGGACCCCGTTCACCAGGACGTGGCGCACCCCGCTGGCGTAGCGGTGGGGGTCCTCGAAGGTGGCGTGGTCGGCGATGGTCGCCGGGTCGAACACCACGATGTCGGCGAAGGCCCCGCTCACCAGGCGGCCGCGGTCGGCCAGGCCCAGGTTGTCCGCCGGCAGGGCGCTCATGCGCCTGACGCCCTCCTGCAGGGGGAACAGGCCCTCGTCGCGGCAGTAGCGGCCGAGCACCCGGGCGAAGGTCCCGTAGGTGCGGGGGTGGGTGGCGGAGTCGGTGAAGGGGGCCACGGCCTGGTGGGCGGCGGCGTCCGAGCCCACCGACACCCACGGCTGGCGCAGCCCGAGGCGGACGTTGTCCTCGTCGATGATGAAGTAGGCGACCCCCACGCTGGGCTGGCGGGCGACCACCTCGAGGAGGGCGTCGACCTCGTCGAGGCCGAGGTCGGCGGCGATCTCCGAAAGCCGGCGGCCCTTGGCCGGGGTGCCGTCAGCCAGGTCGGCGAAGAAGAGGATGCCGGCGCCGCCGCCGGCGGCGAGGAACAGGTTCTCGAACTCGTCCGACGGCCGGGCGATGGCCTCCGCCATCAGCCGGCGCTGGGCCGGGTCGCCCAGGCGCTCGATCAGGGCGGCGGGCCCGCCCACGTGGAACCGGGGCGGGATGGAGGCGGCCAGCGACGTGCCACCGGCGGTGTAGGGGTACATGTCGGCGCTGACCGGCTGGCCCTGCCCCCTGGCCTCCTCGATGCGGTCGATGGCCGCCTTCATCTTGGGCCAGTTGTGCTGGCCGGCGGCCTTCAGGTGGTACACCTCGGCCCGCACCGAGGCGGCCCGGCCGATGTGCAGCAGCTCGTCGAGGCACTCGAGGAACTGGTCGCCCTCGCTGCGCATGTGGGAGATGTAGGTGCCGCCGTGGCGGCCGACGACCTCGGACAGGGCGACCAGCTCGTCGGTGCGGGCGAAGCGGCCGGGCGGATAGATGAGGGCGGTGCCGATGCCGAGGGCGCCGTCCTGCATCTCCTCGGCCACGATGCCGAGGAGCCGGTCCAGCTCGGCCGGCTCGAGCGGGCGGTCGTCGAATCCGGCCCCCAGCACCCGCAGGTTGTGGCCGCCGATGAAGCTGGCCACGTTGAGCCCGACGCCCCGGCTCTCGAGGTGGGACAGGCCCTCGCTCAGGCGGGGGAAGTCGACGACCACGCCGTCGGCGACCCCCCAGCCCGACATCATCTCGGCGAACTGGGGACCGCCCGGTCCGAGGGAGAAGGCCTCCCCGAACACCTCGGTGGTCACCCCCTGCAGCACGTCGGACGCTCCGGTCGGGTCCCGCTGCAGGCTGCCCCAGGCGTGGCTCAGGACGTTGACGAAGCCGGGGGCCACGGCCAGCCCGGCGGCGTCGAGGACCTCGGCGTCGCTGACCTCGACCCCGGGGGCGATCGTCGCGATCCGGTCCCCGTCGACGACCACGTCGGCCGCCAGCCCGGGGCCGCCGTCACCGTCGTAGACGGTCCCCCCGCTAATGACCACCGGCACGGCGCCAGTGTCGCCGCCGGGGCGGCCACCGTCATGGTGCAGTCAACCGACCGGGGGCGGGCGCCTTAGTCGTTCCCGACATACCTCCGCCGCAGGGCGGCGGCGGCCTCGGTCGCCTGCTCGACCAGGCCGTCCAGGCCCGCCTCGGCCTCGGCGTCGAGGCGCCGCCCGGTCTGGATGGCGAGGGCCCCGACGGCCAGACCGACCATGGCCAGCCCCACGGTGGCGGCCAGCAGGGGCGCAATCTGCAGCGGCACGTAGGCGAACCCGGCTCCCTTGGCCCAGGCCAGGCCCATGACGGCGAAGCCGGCCAGGCCGATCACCACCAGCACCACCTCGGCGGCGGCGACGGCCCCGGTCCGGCGCGCCCTCCCGCCGCCACCGGTGCCGGTCACCAACGGTTCACCGCCGGGTGTCCTCGATGCTGCGGCGCAGGTCGGCGACTATCTCGCCCAGGGCGGCCATCTGACGCGCCCGCCGGGCGGCGTCGCGGCGGCGGGCGGTCACGTTGATGACCACCAGGCCCACCATCACCAGGCCGATGCCAGGCAGGCCCGACGACAGCAGGTAGGGAATCTGGCGGAACACGTCGGCCAGCGGCGCCACCCTTGACCATCCGTAGAACAGCAGGGCGAACCCGACCACGATCAGGATGACCCCGGTGTAGGTCGGCACCGCCGAGTCCGGATCGGTCAGGGCCGCCCAGCGGGGCGGGGCCGCCCCCACCGCCTCGGCCGAAAGCGCCGCCGCCGGCCCGCCCGGCCCTGGCTCCGGGGCGCTCCGCCCGGGAGAGGCCGGGGGACCGCCCGCGTCCTGATCGGCGCCGGGGGCGGTGCCGACAGGTGGGCGGGTCGCGCCAGCGGGTGGCGGTGGGACCGCTGCGGCCTCGGTGGCGGCCGGCTCGGCCGCCAGGAGGGGGTCGGGCTCGGGGGATGGCTCGGGGGACTCCCCGGCACGGGGGCGGCGGCGGGAGGCCGCCTTGGCCGCCGGGGGCTTGGCCGAGCCGCTGGCGCCCCGTCCGGTCGTCCTCTGGGCCCGGGCCGTCCCGCCCGGCGTCGCCTTGGTGCCGGCGCGCTTGGAAGGGCCCGGTCCCTTGGTGGTGGCGCCCCGCCGGGCGGCCGCAGGCGTCGAGGTCGGCTCCTCCGGGGTCGGCTCGCTCACACCGGGGCTCCGACCAGTTCGTCCACCAGGGCGGCGACCAGGCCCGCCCGCTGGCGCATGGCCGGCACCAGCAGCCACTCGCCCTCGGCATGGGCCTTGTCGCCCACCGCCCCGAGGCCGTCGAGGGTCGGGATGCCGATGGCGGCGGTCAGGTTGCCGTCGGATCCCCCCCCGACGGCCACCCCGGCCAGGTCGCCCAGACCAAGGCGGGCGGCGTGGCGGCGGGCCGCCTCGAAGAGGTCACGCGAAACGGAGGACTCCAGCGGCGGGCGCACCGAGACCGGGGTCATGGCCAGCCCGGCACCGGGCAGGCGGGGCCGGAGCGAGCCGAGGGCGGACTGCACCCGGTCCATCTCCGCCACGGTCGAGGCCCGCACGTCGATCCGCAGGGTGGCCGACTCAGGCACGGTGTTGACAGTGGTGCCGGCGCTCAGGGTGGTGGGGGTGACCGTGGTGCCTTGGTCGGGCCGGCCCAGCTCGGCGATGGCGAGGATCTGGGCGGCCGCCTCGACGGTGGCGTTCACGCCCTTGTGGGGCTCGAGGCCGGCATGGGCCGCCCGCCCGGTCACGTCCAGCCGGAAGGTGCCCACGCCCTTGCGGGCGGTCTTGAGCGCCCCGTCGGCCGAGGGCTCGAGCACCAGCACCGCCTCCATGCCTGCGGCGGTCTCCTCGATGAGCGCTCGCGACGAGTTCGAGCCCACCTCCTCGTCGCTGGTCACCAGGATGGCCACCCCGTCGGGGCCGCCCCGGCCCGACAGCGCCTCCAGCATCTGCACCAGGCCGCCCTTCATGTCGAACACGCCCGGCCCGGTGGCCCGCTCGCCCCGGACCTCGAACGGCCAGCGCGCGAGCGTGCCCAGCGGCCAGACCGTGTCGAGATGACCGAGCAGGAGGACCCGGGGCCGCCCGAAGCTCCACCGCAGGTGCACCCGGCCCTCCACCTCGACCCGCTCGGCCTCCCCGCCGAGGCGGCGGCGGACGAGGTCGGCGAGCACGTCGGCGCAGCGGGCGGTGGCGTCCCGGTCCTCCGAGGGCGACTCGCACTCCACCAGGGCCCGCAGGTCCTCGCACCGCTCGGCGTCGTTCACCGTTGCGGCCCGCCGACCAGGGGATCGGAGCGGAACAGGCGGGCCAGGAACAGTCCCAGGATCAGCAGGGCCAGGGGCACCAGCAGGTCAGCCGAGGACCGGAACACGTCCGTTGGCCTTGTTCCTCCAGCTGCACATTGGCACGCGCCCTCCCATGCCGACCGGTGCCGGTGGTGCCCATGCTTGCCACCCGGAAAGAGGGCGGCATTGTAGGCGAGGACCACTCCCCCGCCCCCCGGTGGTGCAGTCGGCTAAGGCCACCACCGGCCCGCCGGTGGCAGGGTGGGACGGTGAAGCTCACCGCCCTGGAGCTGCGCCGCATCCAGCTGCCGCTGGTCTCCCCCTTCCGGACCTCGTTCGGCACCGAGCGCGTCAAGGACGCCCTGCTGGTGCGGGCGATCACGCCCGAGGGCGAGGGGTGGGGGGAGTGCGTCGCCATGGCCGCCCCCCTGTACTCCTACGAGCACGTCGAGGGGGCCCGCGAGGTCATCAGGCGCTTCCTGGCCCCGGTCCTCTTCGCCGCCGGCGACCTCGGCGCCGAGGACGTGGGGCGGCTGCTTGAACCGATCAAGGGCCATCCCATGGCCAAGGCGGCGCTGGAGATGGCCGTGCTCGACGCCGAGCTGCGCATGACCGGCCGCTCCTTCGCCTCCTACCTCGGGGCGGCGCGGGACCGGGTGCCGAGCGGGGTGTCGGTCGGGATCATGGACTCGGTCCCCCAGCTGCTCGACGCCGTGGCCGGCTACCTCGACGCCGGCTACGTGCGCATCAAGTTGAAGATCGAGCCCGGCTGGGACGTCGAGCCGGTGCGGGCGGTGAGGGAGCGCTTCGGCGACGACCTGCTGCTCCAGGTCGACGCCAACACCGCCTACACCCTGGCCGACGCCCGCCAGCTGGCCCGCCTCGACCCCTTCGACCTGCTCCTGATCGAACAGCCCCTGTCCGAGGACGACGTGTACGGCCACGCCCAGCTGGCCCGCCTCATCCGCACCCCGGTGTGCCTCGACGAGTCGATCACCTCGGCCTCCACGGCGGCGGCCGCCATCGCCTGGGGCGCCTGCCGGATCATCAACATCAAGCCGGGCCGGGTGGGCGGCTACATCGAGGCCCGCCGCATCGCCGTCGTGGCCGCCGCCCACGGGGTCCCGGTGTGGTGCGGCGGGATGCTGGAGACGGGCATCGGCCGGGCCGCCAACGCCGCCCTGGCCGCCGGGCCCGAGTTCAGCCTGCCCGGCGACGTGTCCGGCTCCGACCGGTTCTACGCCCAGGACATCACCCCGCCCCTGCTGGTCCAGTCCGGCCACATACCTGTCCCGACCGGTCCGGGGGTCGGCGTCGACGTGCTGCCCGAGGTGCTGGCTCAGGTCACGACCGAGGTGGAGACGCTCACCCCCTGAGCCCGGCCGTTGCCGGCCGGCACCGGTTCGCCCCGGCGGCCCGAGCGCTCGATGGCCGCCACGCTGCCTCCCATGTAGGCCTCCACCACCAGCGGGTCGGCGGCCACCTCGTCCGGGCTGCCCTCGGCGATGACCCGGCCGCTGTCCATGGCCACGATGCGGTCGGCGATGCCCATGATGAGGGGCATGTCGTGCTCGATCACCACCAGGGTCAGGGACAGGTCCCGCTTGAGGGTCTCAAGCAGGCCGCCCAGGGCCTCGGTCTCGCGCTGGGCGATGCCCGAGGACGGCTCGTCGAGCAGCAGGCACAGAGGCTCGAGAGCGACCAGGCAGGTGATCTCGGCGATGCGGCGGGTGCCGGTGGACAGCTCCTGGATCTGCTTGTCGCGGTAGCGGTCCAGGCCCATGAACGAGATGAGCGCCCGGGCCCTCGGCTCCTTGCGCCGCTCGCTGCGTGACAGCCCCACCACCGAGGACAGGAAGCGGGTGGGCTGCACCCGCTCCAGGGCCAGCATGACCGTCTCGGTCACGGTCATGGTCGGGAACAGGGCCGCGTCCTGGAAGGAGCGGATCAGGCCGCGGGCGGCCCGCTGCTCGGGGCCCAGGTGGGACACGTCGACGTGGTCGAACACGATGCGGCCGGCGTCGGGACGGGTGAAGCCTCCGAGCAGCTCGAAGGTCGTCGTCTTGCCTGCCCCGTTCGGCCCGATCAGCCCGAGCGTCTCGCCGGCGCGCACCCGGAGGGAGACGTCGTCGACGGCGGTGATCCCGCCGAAACGCTTGACCAGGTGGGCGGCCTCAAGCAGGGTCGTCCCGGCCAGGCGGGCGCTGCGCTCACCGGCGGGCCCGTCGCCGGCGAGGGCCGGGCTGCGGCCGGCGCCGCCGACCCGGCTCGCCACCATGGCCGGGGCCAGCTCCGCCCCGGTGTCGGCCTCGGCCACCTCCGGGTCGATCCCGTGGCGGCGGGCGACGGCGCCGACGAGCCGGTCGCGCACCGGCTCGACCAGCTGCACGAGACCGCCCGGCTTCCACAGGATCAGCAGCAGCGCCCCCAGGTTGGTGGCCAGGATGGCGATGCTGGCCAGGTTGAACAGCGGCAGGCCGAGCACCCACACCGCCCCCAGGATGGGCCCCACCAGCACGCCCACCCCGCCGAGCACGGTCATGAAGGCCACGTTGATGCTGGCCGAGGCGGGGAAGGTGTTGGCGCTGATGCTCGACAGCGAGTGCCCGTAGGCCGCGCCCCCGATGCCGGCGATGAACCCGGCCACCATGTAGCCCTGCAGCTTGACCACGCTGGAGCGCACCGAGAAGGCCCGGGCGGCGTCCTCGTTGTCCCTCACCGCCACCAGCAGCCGGCCGAAGCCGGAGCGGCGGATGTTGCGCGACAGCCACACGGTCACCAGGAACAGGAACAGGGCGAAGTAGTAGTAGCTGTGGCCGGAGTCGAGGGGGTGGCCGAAGACCACCGGCCGGCCCGGGTTCTGGCCGGCGCCGAGCATCCAGGGCTGGTTGAGCAGCCAGGCGGGAGTGGCCAGAGCGAAGCCGAGGGTGGTGACGGTGAGCATCAGGCCCCGGATGCGCAGGGCGGGGATGCCGATGAGCACCGACACCGCCGCCGCCGTCAGCCCGGCGTAGGCCAGGGCGAGGGGGAAGTTGCCCAGGTGGCTGGACACGGCGAAGGACACCACCGCCCCTATCGCCGCCACCCCGAACTGGCCCAGGGTGAGCTGGCCCCCGAGACCGGTGAGGACCCCGATTGACAGCCCCACCATGGCGAAGCCGATGATGCCGGTGAAGGACACCGACAGGCTGTTGGTGATGAACAGCGGCAGCACCGCCAGCACCACCAGGCCGCCGGCGGCCAGCGACGGTCCCATCAGCCGCACCGCCCGCAGCTGGCGGACCTGGCGGGGCAGGGGGCGCAGCGCCTGCACCGCCGCCCAGCTGCCCTTCTCCTCGTCCCGCCCGGCCCGCTGGCGCTGGAAGACCAGCACCACCAGGATGACGGCGAACAGGGTCACCTCGACCAGGCCGGACTGGGGGTAGTTCCACAGCAGCAGCTGCTCGAGGATGCCGAGGCCGACCCCGCCGGCGATGGCCAGAGGCAGGCTGCTCATGCGGGCGACCACCGCTGCGGTCATGGCCCGCAGCAGCAGGGCGGGCCCGAAGGTCTCGCCGGTGGCGAAGCCCTGGGTGGGGGCGGTGAGGATGGCCGAGAAGGCGGACAGGGCGCCGGCCAGGGCCCAGGCCAGCGACGACATCCGCCCGGCGAAGATGCCCGACATGCGGGCCGCCTCCGGGTTGGCCGCCGCCGCCCGGATGGCCAGCCCGAACCGGCTGTACTTGAGGAACAGGGCGATGCCGGCCACGGCGAGCGGGGAAAGGAACAGCATCCCCGAGTAGGCCTGGGTGACCCGCAGGGCGCCGACGTTGAACGCCGGCAGCCCGGCCGGCTGGGGGAATAGCGCCCCCGCCGCCGCCGTGCTGTTGATCAGGGCGGAGAAGGCCACCAGCACGTTGCCGACCCCGAGGGTCGCGACCACGCTCATGATGCGGGGCGCCTTGCGCAGGCGGCGGACCACCCCGGTCTCCGCCGCCGCCCCCGCCCCCGCCCCCGCCGCCAGGGCGATGGGGAAGGCGACCCAGTAGGGGATGTGCCAGCTCACCGCGGCCAGCCCGAAGAAGGCGGCCCCGAAGGCGCCGATCTGGCCGTGGGCGAAGTTGATGATGCGGTTGGTCCGGTAGATGAGGACCAGGCCCACCGCCAGCAGGCCGTAGGTGAGGCCGATGATGGTGCCGAGCAGGATCACCGGCCACGGGGTCGAGGCCTGCATTACGTGGTGGGAGTCGAGCTCGGCGAAGAGCAACTTGGCCAGCGCCACCGCCACCACCAGGGCGACCAGCCCGAGCAGGCGGCGGGGGGCCACAGGCAGGCGTCGGGCGGCCTCGGTGCTGACCACCGCGCTCACGTTCCCGCCGCCGCCGATCCCTTGAGGAACACCGCCCGCAACAGGTCGTCCCGCCCCAGCAGCTCGGCGGCCGGGCCGTCGAAGCGCATCTCGCCCTTCTCCATGAAGTAGGCGTGCTGCACCAGGTTGAGGGCGATGCTGACGGACTGCTCGACAAGCACCACCGCCGTGCCGGCCTCGTTGATGCGGCGCACCATCTCCAGCAGTTGGGCCACGATGATGGGAGCCAGGCCGAGGGACAGCTCGTCGATGAGCAGGATGCGCGGCCGCAGCATGAGGGCCTTGGCCAGGCCGAGCATCTGCTGCTCGCCCCCGGAGAGGGTGGCGGCCAGCGAGTTCCGCCTCTCCTCCAGCCGGGGGAAGGCCTCGAGGGCGGTGGCGATGGCCCGGTCGACCGATGCCCGCTGGCCGCCCAGGGTGTAGCCGTAGCTGCGCAGGTTCTCGACCACCGTCATGGGCCCGAAGACCGCCCGCCCGCCCGGAACCTGGGTGATGCCCAGGCGGATGCGGCGCTCGGCGTCGAGGTAGGTGATGTCCTGGCCCCGGAAGCGGACGCTCCCCTTGGACGGCAGGCCGATGCCGGACACCACCTTGAGCAGGGTGGACTTGCCTGCCCCGTTCACCCCGAGGAGGGCGACCATCTCCCCGTCCTCCACGGCGAAGTCGACGTCGAAGAGCACCTGCAGGTGGTCGTAGGAGAAGTCGACCCCCCGGACCGCCAGCATGGGCAGGCGCCCGCCGCCGGAGTGGATCCGGCGGATCTCCTCGTCCTCGATGACCTCCTCGATCATCCGGTCCAGATCGGCCTCGATGAGGCCGCCGGCGCTGGCGATGATCAGGGCTCCCAGCACGCCCGGTATGGCCACCGCCACCATGGCCCCGCCGATGCCGTACTCGCTCTGCACGCTGCCGAGCAGCAGCGAGCCCACCAGGCTGCCCATGGCGCCGAAGATGGCCGCCAGCGACTGGGCGTGGGGCCGCATGTGGGCGGGCACGATCGACAGCAGCGAGACCCCGAGCAGGGGCGAGACGATCACCGCCAGGGCGCCGGACGCCCCGAAGCAGGCCAGCATCGGCACCAGCGCCGGCATGACCCCGCCCAGGGCCACGAAGACCACCGCCCCGGCCAGCAGGACACCCGACGCCCGCAGGATGCGGGCCGGCGAGGCCCGGAACTGCCTCTCCCCCCGGCCGCCGTAGATGAGCAGGGCGATCACCCCGCAGCCGGCGTAGAAGGCGAAGAAGGCGCCTCGCTGGCCGGGCCCGAAGTTCCAGCGCTGGTCGAGGAAGAAGGAGATGAACGTGCCCAGCGGCACGGTCAGCATCCCGAACACGGTGAAGCCGGCGAACACCCGCCGGTTGGTGGGGATCAGCAGCATGCGCCGGCAGATCTCCCAGAAGCCGAGGGTGACGTCCTCGTCGCGCAGGTCGTCGGACTCACCGTGGGCGCTGTGCACGCTGGCCCGCACCTGCTGGGTGTCCCACCGGCCGAAGCCCGGGTCGCGCAGGCCCAGGGAGGCCAGGGCCATGGCGATGGACAGGAGCCCCAGGGCGATGAACACGCCCCTCCAGGTGAAGCCGAGCACCCCGGAGAGCAGCCCGACCAGCAGCGGCGACGCCACGCTGCCGAAGGTCCCGAAGGCGTTGTAGACCGACAGGGCCCGCACCCGGGCGCCGGGGTGGTAGCTGTCGAAGATCAGTGGCGTGTGCAGCGCCGTCACGCTGCCAGTCGTCAGCCCGTCGAGGGCCAGTATCAGCACCAGGGCTGCCAACGAGGTGACGAACCCGGCGAACAGGGTGATGACGCTCCAGAGCAGACCGGTGCCGATGCACAGCGCCGCCCGCCTGGCCTTGTTCTGGGTGAGCGACGCCACCGGCAGGGGGGCGACCGCCACCGCCAGGCCCTGCAGCGAGCGGGCCGTCGCCACCGCCAGCACCGATATGCCGAGGGTCCGGCTGATCTCGGGGGTGAGGACGGTGAAGGCGTAGCTCTGGAACGTGTCCGAGGTCGAGAGGAGCCCGAGGGCGATGAGCGGGTAGTACGACAGCCCGTAGTGCCTGACGATCCGGCGGAAGCTCGATGTGTTCTCGTCCCCCGCCACCCCCAGCTTCACCCGGGCCGACTCCCGCAGCGACTCGCGGGTGGACTCGATCTCCTCGACCGCCTCCAGCCCGTCCAGGGAGGCCGTCACACCCCCACCCTCCTCATGCGCACGTCGAGCTCCCAGGCGCTCTCCCCGATGCGGTGCCCGCTGGTGTCCATGAGCACCACCGTGATCGTGTGCAGCTGCACCTTCTCGTTGTCGCCGACCAGGTTGGGTATCTCGCCCAGGGTCAGCTGCTGGCGGGTGGTGGTGTAGATCTGGCGCTGCTCCAGGTAGCTCTCGTCGGGGCAGCCGGGCTGGTGCAGGCACTGGAGGTCGCGGCTGGCGACGGTGCGCATGGTCTGGCCCGGCTGGATGGGCGCCCGGTCCACGAACACGGCGAAGTAGCCCGCCCCCCGGCTGGGCGGGGTGCTGCCCGGCGGCGCGACCGCGAAGCCGCTGATCCGCCAGCTCACCGTCACCGGGTTCTGCACCATGGTCCGTGCCGGCGGGCTCACGAAGTGCAGCCGGTCGTCGACCCGGAACGAAAGGTTCTGCATCTGGGTGAACCCGCAGCCGGAGCCGGCGAGGGCGGCCGCCAGCGCCCCCACGGCCAGCACCGCTGACCGGAAACGTCTGCCTGCTGCCAAGCGTCCTCCGGGGCCCACTCGCGAATCCGTCATGGTGACCGCCGCCGGCGGTGCCGACCTTGGCCCCTGCCACCAAAATCGGCCTCCGCCGCTGTCCGGCCTGACAGCGGCCCGCCGGCAGGCCTCAGCCGGCCCCGGTCTCCCCGGTGGTGTCGAGGAAGCGCAGCTGCAGCTCGGCCACCAGCCGCTCCTCGGGATCGGCCAGGTCGAGGCCGAAGGCCTCGGTTATCCGCCGCAGGCGGTAGCGGAAGGTGTTGGGGTGGACGCTCACCCGGGCCGCGGCGGTGGCGATGTCGCCGAAGGAGTCGAAGTAGGCCCGCAGGGTGGCCAGATGGGCGGTGCCCCGGGCGGCGTCCTGGTCGGCCAGGGCCAGCAGCTTCCCGCCGCGCAGCTCGGGGTGCTGCTGGGCCAGCTGGGCCAGACGATGCAGCACCACCCGGGCCCGCACCTCGGAGATGGTACCCACCCCGGCGCCGGGGGCCAGCACGTCGAGGACGTCGTCGGCCTCGTGGCGGGATTCGACCAGGCCGGCCACCGTCGGCACCGGCGAGCCCACCCCCGCCCGCAGGGGCACCGACAGCGCCTCCCCCGCCCGCTGGACGATGGCCCCGGCCAGGTTCACCACCGAGTCGGCCCCCTCGCCCGCCCCCACAGGCACCAGGGCGTAGACGCGCCCCCCGCTGACGGCGCAGGCCGCCCGCCGGCGGAACGACTCGCAGTACAGGGCGACCAGGTCGGCGACCCGGTGGGCCCGCACGGCGGCGGCGGCGTCGTCGGGCTCGTCGCAGTCGAAGGCGACCACGGCCATGGTGCCGCGGGGGTCGATGCCCAGGAGGGCGGCGGCCCGGTCGCCCCGGTCGCGACCCTCAAGCACCGCCAACAGGGCGTCGGCCCGGCGCTGGCGGTCGACGTCGTGGGCGCTGCGGTGGGCCAGCAGGTGCAGGGCGGCGATGTCGGCCGCCTGGCGCAGGGTCCCCTCGGCCTCGGGCCCCAGGGCCCGCTCGCCCTCGATCACCCAGATGCTGCCCACCAGCTCGCCCCCGGCCCGCACCGACACGGCGATGCGGGGCAGGTAGCCGGCGAAGTCGGTGAAGTCGCGGATGTGCACCACCTCGTCGGTCTGCCACAGCCGGCGGAACACCCCGGCGTCGCGGAGGCGCTGCATCCACTCCGAGGGGACCTGGCGGCCCAGGATGGTCTCCTGCCTGGGGACGTCGATGGGGTGGTCGAGGCTGGAGTAGGCCAGCACCCGGCTCTGGAGATCCTCGATGGTCGTGGCCCCGCCGACCATGGCCGCCACTGCGTTGGCCAGGGCGAACAGGTCGCCGAGGGGCACCCCGTAGACCCCGCCCTCGGCCGGGGGGCTGACGGTCGAGGCGGTGGCGATGAGGGAGAAGAGCTGGCCCCAGGAGATGCCGGGCCGCACCGCCAGCAGGGCCAGGCCGGTCTCGTCGGCCAGGGCCAGCAGCTCCTTCTCGACCGCCCCGGCCTGCTTGAACACCACCCCGGTGGCCCCGGTGGAGGCCAGCCGGCGCATGATGCTGGCCTTGGCGATCGCCTCCCCCACCCCGACGGCCAGCACCAGGCTGGCCGGGTCGGGGGCCACCGGGTCGGCCGGATCGAGGATGACCGGGTGGCTGACCTCCACCTCCAGCCCCCGGGGGGCGGCCAGCACGTCGAGCACCGCCGGGTGCAGCCTGTCCACCAGCAGCCCCAGCGAGCCGGCGGGCGCCTCGGCGGCGGGCTCTGCCCGGCGGGCGGGCTCGGTCGCCATGGCCTAAATGGTGGCACCGCCGGGCACCGGGGGGTCAGCGGGCGGGCCGCCTCCTGGCACCGATGACGTAGCAGCCGTCGCGGCTGACCGCCTCCACCTCCAGCCCTTCGGCGAAGGTGGTGGTCAGGACCTCGCGCAGGGCCTGGCGCCAGCGCCGGGCCATGGCCGGGTCGCGGTGACGCAGCTCGACGACGTCCGCCGGCACCCGGGCCAGCCTGGTCGCCTGGGCGGGGGCGGCCTGCAGCACCGGCTCGTGGCCGGGGCCCGGGCCGAGCACCTCGACGGCCCCCATCCGGCACAGGGCGGCGAGGTCGACCTCGCCGGTGGCGCCGGAGGCGGCGGCGGCAGCCCGCTGACCGGTGAGCCACCAGGTCACCAGGCAGCGGTCGCTCTCGTCCCCGACGTTGATGCCGTCGCTCAGGGCTCCGTAGAAGTCGACGTAGTACCTGGTCAGGCCGGCGCCCAGCTTCATGACGTTGAAGTAGGCGTTGCGGGCCACGAGGGGGTCGAAGGTCCAGGTGATGCGGGTCAGGCCGGCGCCCAGGGCCCAGGCCCGCTGATGCTGCTTGAGGGCGAAGCCCACGCTGCCCCCCTGGCGGGCGGGCACGACCCCGGCGATGTGGGAGTGGAGGTGGTGGCCCTCGCCGTCGGCGGCCCGGAACCCGACGGCCGCCCCGACGGGCCCGTCCGGCCCGACGGCCAGGGCGACGTAGTTGCCGGAGTGGGCCAGGGCCCAGGCCAGCTCGGGGGTGACGGGCGCCGTCCCGTTGGGCTGGGGCCACACGGCGGACAGCACGGTGGCCACCTGGCGGGCGGCCGGCTCGGCCGCCACCAGCTCGACCGACACGCCGGCCTTGTCCGCCCATCGCTCGGCGGCGGTGGCGGCCTCGGCGGCTGTTCCCGCCACCACGGTGTCCAGTCCTTCAGCCACGCTGGCGGCGGTACCCTAGCCGGACACCCGCGGGGTGGCCCGGGCCCCGGAGTGGATGTAGCCGAAGCCGGCCGGGCCGGGCTCGAGGAACTTGAAGCTTCCGTGCCGGCCGACCCTCTTGTCCGGCTCAGCCGTTATGAGGAGGCTGTCGGTCAGCGGGACCAGCTCCTTCGGCGGCTCCGGAGGCACGGTGCCGGCCAGTGGGCCGGTGCTCCTGGCCTGTATCCAGATCCGGTTGTCCTCGTCGAGGCTGACCTCGATGCTCACCCCACTGCGCTCGTAGGTGCCGACGAAGGCAGTGCGGTCCACCTCCACCGGCGCCGGCGGCAGCTGCGGCGGCGGGTTGAGCTCGGCGCCGGCCAGCTCCACCAAGAGCGGGCGCACCAGGGCGTCGAACAGCGCCCCGGCGCCGCCCCCGTTGGTGAGCAGGCACACGGCCAGGTCGGCGTCGGGGACGATGCGCAGGTAGGCGTTCTGGCCCACGGTGGTGCCGTCGTGGCCGAACACCAGCGGCGAGCCGGACCGGTAGAGGATCCAGCCCAGGCCCCAGCCGTCCCCGAGGACGTAGGGGTCGGGGATCTCCACCTCCAGCTGGCGCATGGCCTTGACCGCACCCGGGCTGAGCAGCTGGGTGCCGTCGGAGGCCCGTCCGTCGTCCAGGTGCATGCGGGCCAGGACCAGCACCTCGCGGGCCGGGGCGGTGATGACCCCGGCCGGGCCCATGGCCCGGCCGAAGAACCACATGGGCGCCACCTGCAGGGCCCCGTCCTCACCGGAGGGGATGTGGCCGACGGCCGCCCGCCGCAGGATGGCCTCGTCGGCCAGCGTGACGGTGTCCTCGGCGCCGAGCGGACCGAGCAGGTGCTGGCGCAGGGCGGCGTCCCAGGTGGCCTGGCGGAAGTGCTCGATCAGGCGACCCAGCAGCACGTAGCCGGAGTTGCAGTAGGAGAAGAACGCCCCCACCGGGTGGGTGTGGGCGATGCCGGCCATGGCGGCGACGTAGCGCTCGACACACTCGTCGCCCCGGCCGAAGTCGTCGAAGACGTCACCGTCCATCCCGCTGGTGTGGCTGAGCAGGCGCCGCACCGTCACCGAGGCGGCCGCCTCCGGGTCGGTGGTGCGGAAGTCCGGGAGGTAGCGGGAGACCGGGGCGTCGAGGTCGATCAGGCCCTCGTCGACCAGCTGCATCACCAGCGTGGCCGTGTAGGACTTGGAGATCGAGCCGATCTGGAAGACGGTGTCGGTGGTCACCTCCACCCCGGTGCGCAGGTTGGTGAGGCCGGTGGCCGCCTCCACCACCGTGTCGCCCTTTTGCACCGCCATCGACGCCCCGACCACGCCGTGTTCGGCGGCCAGCCGGTCGAGACGGGCCCGGAGCGTTCCCTGCAGATCGTCGATCGTCACATCCCCTCCTCGCTGACCCTCGATCACGGTAGGGATCCGGCGGTCCCCGTTCTGCGTCGGATCGAACGAGAGGCCCGCGGCGCCGTCGTCGTTTCCTACGAACCGCCCCCGGTCCGTCCTACGCTGGCGGCGGTGACGGTGGAGACACCAGGGGTCGTCCCTCCCGCCGGCGGGGCGGCACCCACGGGCCCGGCGGGGGTGACCGCCGGCGCCCTGGCCGACGAGCTGGCCGACGTGGTGAAGCGGGGGGCGGAGGAGGCCGGGGTGCCTGGGGTGGCCGTGGGCCTCCACGCCGGGGGCGAGGAGGTCGTCGTCTCCCACGGCGTCACCAACGTCGAGCACCCGCTGGCGGTCGACGACCGGACCCTGTTCCAGATCGGCTCGACGACCAAGACCTTCACCGCCGCCGCCGTCATGGCCCTGGTGCAGGACGACCGGCTTGGCCTCGACGACCCCGTCGCCGCCCACCTGGGCGCCTTCCGCCTGGCCGCCCCGGGCGAGGGCGAGGCCGTCACCGTGCGACACCTGCTCACCCACACCGGGGGGTGGGCCGGCGACTGGTTCCTGCTCACCGAGCCGGACTACGGCCGCGACGGCGCCCTGGCCCGGGTGGTGCAGGACATGTGGCGGGCCCCCCGCCTGGCCGCCCCGGGTCAGCTGTACTCCTACAACAACGCCGGCTACTACGTGCTCGGCCGGCTCCTCGAGGTGCTCACCGGCTGGCCCTACCCGGAGGCGGTGCGCCGGCTGGTGCTGGAGCCTGCCGGCATCGGCCACAGCTTCTTCCACGCCGACGAGATGATCACCCACCGGGTGGCGGCGGGCCACGTGGCCTCGGAGGACGGACCGCGGGTGCAGCGGCCCTGGCCCCGCCCGTTCTACGCCTGGCCGGCGGGGGCCCTGTGCTCCTGCGCCGGCGACCAGCTGAGCTGGGCCCGGCTGTGGCTGGCCGGAGGGGTGGCGGCCGACGGCTCGCGCCTGCTCCGGCAGGAGACGGTTGCGGCCATGACCACGCCCCAGGTCGGCATCGACAGCACGACCGACGTCGGGCTGGCGTGGATGATCCGCCGGGTGGGCGGCGCCACGGTGGTGGAGCACGGCGGGGCCACCAACGGCTACCTGAGCCGGTTCGTCATGTGCCCCGCCGCAGGCATGGCCGTCACCGTCCTGTCCAACTCCGGCGCCGCCGGGGCCTTCAACCGCTCCATCGAGCGGTGGGCCCTCGGGAAGGCGGCCGGGGCGGTCGAGGCCGATTCCGGGCCGGCGACCGGCTCGCTCGACACCGCCGCCTGCGTCGGCCGCTACGGCCTCGGGCCGGAGCCGGAGTGGACCCACTCGGTCGAGCTCGACCCCGACGACTCCTCCGCCCTGGTCATGACACCGGGCACTCCCGGCACCCCCTCACCCCCGCCGCGCTACCGGCTGGTGCCCTGCGGGGAAGACGAGGTGATCTGCGTCGACCCGCCCGCCGCCGCCGGCCAGCGCGGGGTGTTCGGGCGGGGCGCCGACGGCGCCGTGGCCTGGCTGCGCTTCGGCCTGCGGGTCTACAACCGGGCCCCGGGCCCCTCCGTACCCTGACCCTGCCGCCCGGCCCGGCCCCTCTCCGACCGGAACCGGCCCGGGTCTCCGGTCTGGGACCACGGCTGGAGACCACAGACCTGGGACCCAAAGACCCGGGTACGGACCGGGGTCAGCGGGCTCGGACTACAGAGGGGGCACCGGCTGGGGCGGGGGCGGGCCGACGTAGCGGGCGCTGGGGCGAATGATCCGGTTGTCGGCCGCCTGCTCGAGGATGTGGGCGCACCACCCGATGCAGCGGCTGGCAGCGAAGGTGGGGGTGAACAGCTGGCGGGGCAGCCCGCAGCGGTCCATCACCACCCCGGCGTAGAACTCGACGTTGGTGCGCAGCTGGTGGCCGGGCTTCATCTCCTCCAGCACTCGCAGCACGGTGGCCTCGATGTGCTCGGCCAGGGGCTGGAGCGGGCTGCCCAGGCCGCGGGCGATCTCGCGCATCATGGTCGAGCGGGGGTCGTCGGTCCGGTAGACGCGGTGGCCGAAGCCCATGATCTTCTCGCCCCTCGACACGGCGTCGCGCACCCATGCCTCGGCCCGCTCGGCTGTGCCAATGGCATCGATGGTGTCGAGGGCCCGGCTGGGGGCACCGCCGTGCAGGGGGCCGGACAGGGCCCCGACAGCGCCCACGACCGCCGAGCCCACGTCGGCACCGGTTGAGGTGATGACCCGGGCGGTGAAGGTGGAGGCGTTGAGCCCGTGGTCGATGGTGAGGATCATGTACTGCTCCAGCGGCCGCACCAGAGCCGGGTCGGGCTCCTCGCCGCTCAGCATGTACAGGTAGTTGGCGGCATGGCCCAGGTCCTCCCTCGGCGCCAGCGGTTCGAGACCCTGGCCAAGGCGGTGCAGCGAGGCCACGATCGTCGGGACCACCGCCGACAGGCGCAGGGCGTCGACCCGCAGGGCCCTGCGGTCGAGGTCGAGGCTGGCCCGCATGTGCTCGGCCCCGGCCACCAGAGACAGGGCCGAGCGCAGCCCGTCGAGGGGAGCGGCGCCCGAGGCGGCGATGGCGGGCAAAACCGCCGCCACCGCCTCCGGCAGCTTCCGCAGCGGGGCCAGCTCGGCGGCGAAGGCCGCCGCCTCGGCGGCGTCGGGCAGCTCGCCGTCGAACAGCAGCCGCCAGGCGTCCTCGAGGCTCCGGGTGGCGGCGACGTCGAGGGCCGAGTACTGCCGGTAGTGGTAGAAGCCCTCGAGGCCGCGCACGTCGCCCACGCTGGTTTCGGCCGCCACCACGCCCTCGAGCCCCTTGGGGGCGTCGGTGTAGGCGCCGCTTACCGGTCGGATCTGTGCCACCCCCAGAAGATCGCGCATGGAGACCACGCCCTTGAGCTCGTCGGCCGACACCACCGGTATGTGGCGGTAACCGTGGCTGGCCAGGCTGGCCCAGGCCTCCTCCACGGCAACGTCGGGCTCCACGCAGTCGGCCTCGGCGGTCATCCAGTCCCGCACGGGGGCGGTGTCGGGGTCGGCCCCGGCGGCGGTGGCCATCACCAGGTCCCGCTCGGTGAGTATCCCAACCGGCTGGCCGAAGCGGCCCACCACCACCGATCCCACCCCCGCCTCCCTCATACGGGTGGCGGCGGCGGCCAGCGTCTCGTCGGGCCCGGCCGTCACCGCCGGGCTGGTCATCAGGTCGCCCACCGTGCGCATCGACACCAGCGGCTCCTCTCTCAGTGTGCTCGTCTCTCCATGACCCGCCCGCCCTGGCGGGCGGGGGCCGGACGGCGTCGTTGCCGTATCCCGGTGTGCCCTCTCATACTTGACTAGTCTTCTCAATGTTGTCAACATTGATTACCAAGACAGGTGAATCAAGCAATGTCGATTGCGGAGGAGCACCGTCTGTCCACCGCCGAGGCCGCCGGGCTGCTGGGGGTCAAGCCGGAGACGCTGTACGCCTACGTCAGCCGGGGGCTCCTCTCCAGCTACCGGACCCCCGGCAAGCGGGGAAGCCGCTTCGACGCCGCCGAGGTCCGGGCCCTAGCCGCCCGACGGGCGGGCCGATCGGGCCGCTGGGCCGCCGACCAGGTCGGACCGACGGAGGTCGATGCTGGTCCGCAGGAAGCGACGGGCGGTCCGTCTCCGGGGCGTAGGGGGGGCCGCCGCGGCGGTGCCGACCTGGTGATCGAGTCGGCCCTCACCCTGCTGGAGCCGGCCGGTCATCTGTGGTTCCGGGGCTGGGACGCGGTGGAGGCGAGCTCCGCCGCCAGCTACGAGCGGGTGGCGGAGTGGCTCTGGCACCCCGACGGCGACGCCGGCGAGCCCCCGGTGTGGCAGGCCAGGCCGGAGGGGCTGGAGGTGGCCCGCTCGGTGATCGACCGGCTGCCGACAGGGGCTTCGCTGATGGACCGGATGCGGGTGGCGGTGGCCGCCGCCGCTGCCACCGACCCCATGCGCCACGACCGCCGGCCCGAGGCGGTCGTCATCACCGCCCGCTCGATCGTGGCCACCGTGGTCGACTGCCTCTCCCCCCACCCGGAGCGGGTGGCCGAGCTCCGCCTCGATCCGGCCGCGCCCGGGGCGTCGGCCCCGGGGATCGTGCGCCAGGGGTCCATAGCCGGCCGGCTGTGGCCGGCCCTGTCGACCCGGCGACCCCGTCGGGCCCAGCTCGCCATGCTCAACGCCGCCCTGGTGCTGCTGTCCGACCACGAGCTGGCCGCGTCCACCCTGGCCGCCCGGGTGGCCGCCTCCACCTGGGCCGATCCCTACCTGGTGGTGGAGGCGGGCATGGGCGTGCTGGAGGGGCCTCTGCACGGGGGGGCGGCCGAGGATGTGCGGGCCATGATCGCCGAGGTGTGCGCCGGGCTGCCGGCGGCCGAGGCGGTCGGGCGCCGGCTGCGCCAGGGCGAGGCCGTCCCCGGCCTCGGTCACCGCGTCTACACCGGCCCCGACCCCCGGGCGGCCGCCCTGCTGCAGATGATGCGCAGCTCGGGCCTGTCGTCCCAGCCCTGGGCGGCCGCCGGGCGCCTGCTGTCCGTGACGGCCGGGCAGAACCTGCCCGCCCCCAACATCGACTTCGCCCTTGCTGTGCTGGCCGACACGGCCGGCATGGTGGCGGGGGCCACCGAGGCCATCTTCGCCGTGGCCCGCTGCGCCGGCTGGATCGCCCACGCCCTCGAGGAGTACCCCCACCGCCTTCGCTTCCGGCCCCGAGCCTCCTACGTCGGCCCGCCCCCGGGCGGGGAGGGCCCGGCGGTGCCTGCGGGCGGGGACCGGAACGGCGGCGGAGCCGCCAGAATCGGCCCATGACCGAGCTGCTCTACCTCGAGGACGCCTACCTGCGGTCGGCCCCGGCGGTGGTGACCGCCACCCGACCCGGCCTGGTCGCCCTCGACAGGACGGTCCTCTACCCGACCGGCGGGGGCCAGCCCCACGACACCGGCCGGCTGGGGACGGTGGAGGTGACCGACGTGGTCCACGGCACCGACGACGACGGTCGCCCGGTGGTCTGGCATTCGGTGGCCGAGGACGCCCTGGCCGTCGGCGACGAGGTGGAGGCGGTGGTCGACTGGGAGCGCCGCCACGCCCTCATGCGCACCCACACCGCCCTGCACGTGCTGTGCGGGGTCATCTGGAACCGCTGGGGCGTGCCGGTGACGGGCGGGAACATGGAGCCCCTCGCCGCCCGCATGGACTTCGAGTTCGATCCGCTGCCCGAGGGCTTCGGCGCCCTGGTCGAGGAGGCGATCAACGCCGAGCTGGCCGCCGCCCGCCCGGTCCAGGTCTCCTTCCTGCCCCGCGACGTGGCCGTGGCCGACGAGGACCTGATCCGCACCAAGGTCAACCTAATCCCCGCCTCGGTCGAGCGCATCCGGGTGATCGACATCGTCGGCCTCGACAAGCAGGCCGACGGAGGCACCCACGTGGCCAGCACCGACGAGGTGGGCCGGGTGCGGGTGGTGAAGACCGAGTCGAAGGGCAGGGGCAACAAGCGGGTGCGCATCGAGGTCACCGACTGACGGCCCTGGCCACCTCCCCCCATCGCCCGATGGAGGCCGGGTCCTGGTTCCACGCCGCTCCGGCGAAGTACAGCACCACCCGGTCGGCCACCCCCTCGTAGCGGCGGCGCAGGGCGTCGGCCAGGTCGTCCCAGCCGGCGCTGACCACGAAGTGCTCGAGGATGTCGTCGCTGACCACGGCGGCCATGCCGGCGACGTCGCCGGCCTTCTGCTTCTCGCGGATGCGGGCGGTGGTGCCCTCGTGGCCGATCTGGTCGAAGATGAAGCCGTAGTTCGGCGTCGACCCGTAGAAGGCGACCTGCAGGCGGGCCATCTCCCGCCACCGGCGGCGCTCCTCCTCGCTGTCGCCGGCGGCGGTGAAGCAGGGGACGATGAGGGTCAGGTCGTCCCGTCCCCGACCGGATGAGGCCGCCCCGGCCGACACCTCGGGCACCACCGTCGAGGCCAGGTACTCCGGGGTGTTGAGCGGATGGACGTGGACGCCGTCGGCCACCTCACCGGCCATGCGCAGCATCCAGGGGTTCACCGCCGCCACGTCGATCGGCGGGGGGCCGGCGTCGATCGGGCCGGGGGACCACTGGTCCGGCAGCAGGGTGAGGCTGTAGTAGGCGCCCTCGAAGCTGAGCCCGCCGTCGCCGGCGAAGGCCCGGAAGATCGCCCGCAGCGCCTGCACGTACTCCTTGAGCCGGGGGCCGGGCGGATCGAAGGGGGTCGAGTAGCGCCGCTCGACGTGGGCCCGCACCTGGGTGCCGAGGCCGAGGCGGAACCGCCCCCGACTGGCGTCGGCCAGCTCCCAGGCCACCTTGGCCGTCACCATCGGGCTGCGGGGGAAGGCCACCGCTATTCCCGTGGCCAGGTCGAGCTCGGCCGCCAGGGCCGCCGCCGCGCACGAGAGGTAGGCGGTGCGGCCGGCCTCGGTGAACACCAGGCCGGAGAAGCCGGCGGCCGCCGCGTCGCGGGCCAGCTGCTGCACCCGTCGCAGGTTGGCGCCGGTGGTCATGAGGTCCACCTTGAGAGGGCTCACTCCTCCCTTCTAATCCACGCCGGGGTCGGCCGGCGGCCAGACGCGGGCAACCACGCCGGACCGGCCCCGGATCCTGGATGGCGAGGCCCCAGGCCCGGCCGGGACCCTGAGCCCGGCGGATAGCCGCATATCAGGCGCAATCGGCCGGCGGAACTTAGGTATCGGCCAGAAAAGTCGAATACAAGGCCAGAACCGAGGGGTGGGCGAAATTACGTTTCACCTTGTCGGAAACTTGCTCGCAACCAACAGGCCGGCGGAACCTGCTGCCCCGAGTGTGCCGGGTCGCCGCCAGGACGGGACTTACCACGGTGGAATACGGCAGAGACCTCGACTACTCGACCCCTGACGGCGTGCGCCTGGGGCCAGGCATCCCCACCGGGCTGTCGGTCATGGCGGCCATGGCCGTGTCGGTGCTGGTGGCCGCCCTCGGCCTGGTGGCGGTGGTGCGCCACGCCGCCAGCGCCATCACCCACCGGGGGGGCCCGGCTCCGGGAGCGCCGGCTGCGGGCGGCGGCGCCGGCCCGACCGAGCCCATGTTCGGCCCCGGCTACCGCCTGGTGGGGGCCGACGGCGGCGTGTTCAGCTTCGGCAACGCCCGCTACCTGGGAGGGATGGGGGGGCAGCGCCTGTCCGCCCCGGTGATCGGCATCGCCGACACGCCCGACGGGGGCGGCTACTGGGAGGTGTCGGCCGACGGCGGGGTGTTCACCTACGGCACCGCCCACTACTACGGCGGGATGGCCGGTCGCCGCCTGTCCGCCCCGGTCATCGGCATCGCCTCCACCCCCGACGGCCAGGGCTACTGGCTGGCGGCCTCGGACGGCGGGGTCTTCAGCTTCGGCGACGCCCGCTACTACGGAACCATCGCCGGCAACGCCCTGCGGGCGCCGATCGTCGCCATAGCGGCGGAGCCGGACGGCTCCGGCTACTGGCTGGCCTCGGCCGACGGCGGCGTGTTCACCTACGGCACCGCCCACTACTACGGCGGCATGGCCGGCGACGCCATCGCCGATCCCATCGTGGGCATGGCGGCGGTGCCGGACGGCTCCGGCTACTGGCTGGCCTCGGCCGACGGCGGCGTGTTCACCTACGGCAGCGCCCACTACTACGGCGGCATGGGCGGCCAGCACCTGGCCTCCCCCGTGGTCGGCGTCGCCGGATCGCCCACCGGCCACGGCTACTGGCTGGCCTCGGCCGACGGCGGCGTGTTCACCTACGGCGACGCCGGTTACTGGGGGGCCCCCGGCGGGTTCCAGCTCAACCAGCCGGTGACCGCCGTGGCCGCCGGGCTGGTTCCGGCCTATCGCCAGTCCCAGGTCGAGGTGGGCGGCCGGTACGGCTTCGACATCTCCTGGCCCCAGTGCAGCAACCGGGTGCTGCCCCCCGCCCACGCCTTCGTGGTCCTGGGGGTCACGGGCGGCCAGGCCTTCACCGCCAACCCCTGCCTGGTGTCGGAGTGGGCCTGGGCCACCTCGGCCGCCGGGGCCGCCGGCCTGTACATGAACCTCAACGCCCCCGCCGACCTGGGCGACGGGCGGGCGGCCAGCGGGCCTGCGGGGCGCTGCGGCCCGGACAACGCCGCCTGCGAGGCCTACAACTACGGATCCAACGCGGTGGACAACGCCGTGGCCTTCGCCCGCCGGGCCGGCGTGTCGTCGCCGACCTGGTGGCTCGACGTGGAGACCGAGAACCACTGGACGGCCGGCACCGACGTCAACGCCCTGGTGATCAAGGGGGCGATCGACGAGCTGCACAAGAGGCACCTGGCCGCCGGCATCTACTCCACTCCCTACCAGTGGGGCACCATCGCCGGTGACGCCGGCTTCGGCGTGCCGGTCTGGGTGGCGGGCTCGCCCGACCTGCAGACGGCGGCGACCTACTGCAGCCACAGCTTCAACGGGGGCCCGGTGTGGGTGGTCCAGACCATGCTGGACTACGACGTCAACTACCTGTGCCGGCCCCAGGCCGCCTCGGTGGCCTTCGGGGTGCACTCACTGCCGACCGCCCCGGCCTGGCCCCTCGACCGCCTGCCGGTTCCGGTGAACCCGGCCCTTCCGGTGCCCGAGGTGGCCACGGTCTCCGAGGCGGGGCCGTCTTCGTCGAAGGGCGCCGCCGCCGGCCACGGCCAGCACAAGGCCGTACCGAGGGGAAGGGCCAGGGGGAGGTCCCACTCGGACGGGACCACCACGCCGGAGGACCGCGGCCTCAGCAGGTCACGGGGTCGTACGGAGGGGCCGCGGCCTCCGACGCCGGCGCCGGCGTGGTCGTCGTCGTCGCTGAGCTAGCCCCGGGGCCCGGGGCCCCCTTGAGGCCCTGCCACTGGGCGCCGACCACCAGGGCGACGTCGGCGCCGGTGAGGCTGGGGTCGGCCCGCAGCAGCGCCCCCCCTACCACCTGGGCCTCTAGGGCCTGGGCCTTGGCCAGCTGACCGGGGGCGTAGTGGATGACGGCCTGGGTGTAGGTGAACGAGCCGGCGTTGCCTGTCGCGGTGACGACGAAGCCGGCCTGGCGGGCCTCGGCCGCCACCCGGGCGGCGAGGCCGGCGGTGCCGGCGCCGTTGAGCACCTCCACCCTGACCGACGAGGGGGCCAGCGCCGCAGGCGAGGAGGCGGCCGGGCCCGGGGTCTTGGAGCTCAGGAAGGCGGCGATGGTCTCCTGGTCCTGGGGCTCGACCGGGAACAGCACGTCGCCGAAGCCCAGATAGCCGTTCACCGGCCTGGTCGGCAGGGTGTAGGTGGCCATCGAGTTGGGGTCGAAGGAGCGGAAGTCGCGGGCCAGGCTCACCAGATCCCCGAGCGACATGCGGTCGTCGATGGTGAAGTCGTGCACCACCGAGCCGAGGAAGGCGTTGGCGGTGAAGGGGTTGGTGAGGCCCTTGGACAGGGCCGCCTTGACCACCGCCCGCAGGAAGACGTGCTGGCGCCGGATCCGGCCCAGGTCCCCGGTCGGGTCGTAGTGCCAGTAGCCGTTGGCGTAGTACTGGTAGTCGCGGCTGCGGGCGACGGACAGGGCGGCGGCGCCGTTGAGCAGCTGGCAGCCGGTGGTGGTGATGTTGAGCCCCGACATCACGTCGCGGGCCCGGTCGGGGAAGTTCAGCTTCACCCCGCCCAGGGCGTCGACCGCCCCCTGGAACCCGCCGAAGTTCACCTCGACGTAGTCGCGGATCGTGATGCCCAGGTCGTTCTGGATCGTCTGCACCAGCGGGGCCGGCCCGTTGTCGAAGGCGGTGTTGATGCGGTTCGACCCGTTGGTGCCGGCGATGGGGACGAACAGGTCCCTCGGTATGGAAAGCACCGAGGCGGCATGGGCCTGGGGGACCACGTGGAGGATCGACACCACGTCGCTGCGCTGGCCCTGCACCTGGCTGCTGGTGCCGAAGTGGGTGGCGGCCGAGGCCGACTCCCCGGCCCGGCTGTCGGAGCCGACCATGAGGATGTTGAACGGCTGGGAGATGTCGGAGTTGGTGAGGTTGCCCACCGACTCGCGGTGCAGCTGGGCGTAGCGGTAGCGGACGTAGGCGTAGCCGCCCCCGGCCAGCAGCAGGGCCAGTATCACCAGGCCGACGCCGGCCACGGTGAACCGGCGGGCCCAGTAGCGGGGTCTGACCGGCGGAGCGCCGGAGGGCACCGAGGCGCTCACCGCCAGAAGGCTACCCAGGGGCCGGGGCCCTCAACTGTCGGCCCCGGCCGCCGACGTCCCTCTCGATGACCAGGATGCGCTGGCACGGCGGCGATGCAGGGCCGGGGCGGCCGCTCTCTTGGTCGCGCCGCTGGTCCCGCCGGCGCCCGGCCGGGGCGGCGCTCGCCGCCGCCGTGGCCTGCGTGGCCGGCGGCATCGCTCTGGCCTGGCCCGGATCCCCGCCCCGTCCGCCCGCCGGCTACTACCTGTCGCTGGGGGACTCGCTGTCCCAGGGCTTCCAGCCCCGGCCGGGCCGGCCGGGGCCGGGGCGCGACACCGACCAGGGCTACGCCGACGTGGTGGCGAGGTTCCTCGGCGCCAGGATCGGTCGGGTGGCCCTGGTCAAGCTGGGCTGTCCGGGGGAGACCACGACGACCTTCGTGGCCGGGGGCATCTGCCGGCGCGCGGGTGGATCCCAGGAGGAGGCCGGGCTGCGGTTCCTCCGGGCCCACCGGGGCCAGGTTGCCCTGGTGACCATCGACCTCGGCATCAACGACGTCGTCCGCTGCGAGCCCGCCCCGGCCAGCTACTCCTGCGTGGGCCGGGGGTTGGCCCGGGTGGAGGCCAACCTGGGGCAGGTCCTGGCCGCCGTGCGGGCCGCCGCCCCCGGCGTCGCCGTCGTGGGCCTCGACTACTACGCCCCGTTCGTCCAGCCCGAGGCCGGGGCCGACGCCGGGTGGTCCACCGCTGTCACCCAGCGCCTCAACGCCGTCCTTGCCGACCTCTACGCCCACTACCACATGCCGGTCGCCGACGTGGCCGGCGCCTTCCGCACCGGCCAGCTGACGGTGGCGGCCACGGCCGGCCGGCCGGCCGAGACGGCGGCCACGGCGGCGGTCTGCCGGCTCACCTGGATGTGCGCCCCGCCCCCGACCGGGCCAAACCTCCACGCCAACGGGGCCGGCTACCGGGCCATGGCCGGGGCGGTGGAGTCAGTGCTTGACCAGCTCCCAGCGCTGCGGCGCCGTGCCGCTCTTGCGCACCCGGCCGCGGGACTCCAGCACCACCAGGTGGGCCAGGGCCTCCCCTAGGGCGGAGCGCTGCATGTAGCCCTGAATCTCCTCCCACGGCCGCGACCAGGTGAGGCGCAGGGTCACGTCCCAGGCGGTGGCGCCCGGGTGCTCGGTCAGGATGCCGACGATCTCCTCCAGCCTCTCCTCGTGGTGGGAGACCAGCTGGTGCACCCGCTGGGCCAGACCGCGGAAGCGGTACTCGTGGGCGGGCAGCACCTCGTCCACGTCGAGGGCGGCCACCTTGGCCAGGGCCTCGAGGAAATCAGCCAGCGGGTTGGCCGTCTGCTGGGTGTGGATCGAGATGTTGGGGCTGATGCGGGGAAGCACGTGGTCGCCCGACAGCAGGACCCGGCGGCCGGCGTCGTAGAAGCAGAGATGGCCCGGCGAGTGGCCCGGGGTCCAGATGGCCTGCAGGTCCCAGCCGGCCAGGTCGGCCCGGTCGCCGTCGTTGAGCAGCACGTCGGGCATGGCCTGCTCGACGAACTGGCGCACCCCCATGGAGGCCCCGTTCATGGTGTCGAGGGGGTCGGGGGGCACCCCGGCGTCGGCCATGAAGGCCCGCATGCGGGCCAGGAGGTCCTCGACGTGGCCGTAGCGGGCCGGCAGCACCTCGGCGTCGGCCGGGTGCAGGGCGATCCACGCCCCCGACTCCTCCCGCACCCGGCCGGCCAGGCCGTAGTGGTCGGGGTGGATGTGGGTGACCAGCACCGCCTTCACGTCGCCGATGGCGTAGCCGGCCTTGTCCAGACCGCCGGTGAGGGCGTCCCACGCCTCGACGGTGTTCCAACCGGCGTCGACCATGGCCACCCCGTCCGGCAGCTCCAGCAGGTACACCAGCACGTAGCGCAGTGAGTTGTTCGGCAGCGGCACGGGCACCGACCACATGCCCCGGCCCAGGCTCTCCACCGGCGGCAGGCCGCCGTCGGCCCAGGCCGCCTTCTGGGCCGTGCCGGTGATCTCTATCTCGCCCGTCGCAGTCATGATTAGACAGCCTAACGGAACCGCCGGCGGGCCCCGGCCGGCGCACCGGCCCGGCAGGGCCCTCAGGCGGCCTTAACCGCCGCCACCAGCTTGGTCAGGCTGTCCTTGGCGTCGCCGAACAGGAGCACCGTCTTGGGGTTGTACAGCAGCTCGTTGTCGATCCCGGCGAAGCCGGGCCGCATGCTGCGCTTGAGGAACACCACGTTGGCCGCCTGGTCAACGTTGAGGATCGGCATGCCGTAGATGGGGCTGCCAGGCGAGTCGCGGGCGGCCGGGTTGACCACGTCGTTGGCCCCCACCACCAGAGCCACGTCGGTGGACGGGAAGGTGGGGTTGGCCTCGTCCATCTCCTTGAGCTGCTCGTAGGGGACGTCGGCCTCGGCCAGCAGCACGTTCATGTGACCGGGCATGCGGCCCGCCACGGGGTGGATGGCGTAGGCCACCTCGACCCCCTTGGACTCCAGCAGGTCGGCCAGCTCGCGCACGGTGTGCTGGGCCTGGGCCACCGCCAGCCCGTAGCCGGGGACGACGACCACCCGGTGGGAGTAGGCCAGCAGGGTGCCGATGTCCTCGGCCGTGCTCGAGCGCACCGAGCGGCCCTCGGCCCCGGCCGCCGCCCCCTCGGCGGTCACCACCGCCCCGAAGGCGCCGAAGATGATGTTTGGCAGCGAGCGGCCCATGGCCTGGCTCATCAGCCTGGTGAGCAGGGTTCCCGACGCCCCGACCAGGGTGCCGGCGACGATCAGCACCGTGTTGCGGAGCACGAAGCCCGAGGCGGCCACGGCCAGGCCGGTGAAGGAGTTGAGCAGCGAGATCACCACCGGCACGTCGGCGCCCCCGATCGGCATGACCATGGCGACGCCGAGGAACAGGCACACCACCGACACCGCCCCCAGCAGGGCGATGTTGCCGGCCACGATGGCCGCCACCGTCATGGCCAGCACGGCGGCGCCCATGACCCCGTTCACCAGCTGCTGGGCCGGGTAGGTCACCGGCCGGCCGCTCATCAGCTCCTGCAGCTTGGCGAAGGCGATCACCGAGCCGGACAGCGAGATGCAGCCGATGATCGCCCCGATCATCACCGCCAGGCGCGACCCCGACGACAAGGCCGCACCGCCGGAGTTGCGGATGTAGTCCGACACCGCCACCAGGGCGGCCGCCCCGCCCCCGACGCCGTTGAAGGCGGCCACCATCTGGGGCATGGCCGTCATCCGCACCATCCGGGCGGCCGGCACCCCGATGACGACACCGGCGAGGATGCCTGCGGCCAGCAGGCCGCCGTTGCGGATGTGGCCGGCGGCCAGGGTCATGCCCACCGCCACCAGCATCCCGAGGGCGCCGACCTGGTTGCCTGGCCGGGCCCGGCGCGGTGAGGACAGGCCCATGAGGGCGAAGATGAAGCACACCGCCGCCACCAGGTAGGACCAGTGCAGCCAGGTGTTCACGGCGCGCCCCCGGCGGGGCCGGACGGGGGGGCCGCCTCGGACCCCGGTCGGGTCTGGCGGCCCTTGAACATCTCGAGCATCCGGTCGGTGACAACGAAGCCGCCCACCACGTTGAGGGTGGCCAGCAGCACGGCCAGGAATCCGAGGGCGTCCTGCAGGGCGCCGTGGGCCTGGGTGAGGATGGTGATGGCCCCCACCAGGATGATGCCGTGGATGGCGTTGGTGCCCGACATCAGCGGGGTGTGCAGGATGCTCGGGACCTTGGAGATCACCTCGAAGCCGACGAAGACCGCCAGCACGAAGATGGTGAACAGGGTCAGGAAGTCAGTGGTCAGCGGTGGCCTCCACGAGCGAGGGGTGCACCACCCGGCCGTCGCGGGTGACGCAGGTGCCGGCCACGATGTCGTCGTCGTAGTCCGGGGCGAAGGCGCCGTCGCCGGCCAGCAGGGCGACGAGGTTGGCCATGTTGCGGGCGTACATCTGGCTGGCGTGGGTGGGCAGGGCGCTGGCCGGGTTGGACACCCCGATGATGATCACCCCTCCGTGGACGATCTCCTCGCCCGGGCGGGACACCTCGACGTTGCCCCCCGTGTCGCTGGCCAGATCCACCACCACCGAGCCCGGTCGCATGGCGTCGACCATCGTCGAGGTCACCAGCAGCGGTGCCGGCCGACCCGGTATCTGGGCCGTGGTGAGCACCACGTCGGACTCGGCCAGGTGCCCGGCCAGGGCCTCCCGCTGGCGCCGCTGGGCCTCCTCGGCCTGCTCGGCGGCGTAGCCGCCGGCCCCCTCGGCGGTGCCGAGGCCGAGGTCGACGAACCGGGCCCCCAGGCTGCGCACCTCGTCGGCCGCCGCCGCCCGCACGTCGTAGGCGGAGACCACCGCCCCCAGCCTGCGGGCGGTGGCGATGGCCTGCAGGCCGGCCACCCCGGCGCCGAGCACCATCACCTTGGCCGGGGGCACCGTTCCCGCCGCCGTCATCAGCATCGGGAAGAACCGGGGCAGGCGGCCGGCGGCGATCAGCACCCCCCGGTAGCCGGCCACGGTGGCCTGGGAGGACAGGGCGTCCATGGCCTGGGCCCGCGAGGTCCGGGGCAGCAGCTCGAGGGAGAAGGCGGTCACCCCGGCGGCCGCCAGGGCCCGCACCACGTCCAGCTGGCGGCCGGGGCTGAACAGGGCGACCAGGGCCGAGCCCGACCGGAGGGCGGAGGCCTCGGCCACCGTCGGCCCCTGCACCTTGAGCACCAGGTCGGCCCCGGAGAACACGGTGGCAGCGTCGGCGACGACGCTCACCCCGGCCTCGGCGTAGGCCCGGTCGGGGAAGCCGGCTGCCACCCCCGCCCCCGACTGGAGCGCGATCTGGTGGCCCGAGCCGATGAGCTGGGTCGCCACGGCCGGCACCATCGCCACCCGGTGCTCGCCCGGGGCCGTCTCCGCAGGTACGCCGAGCTTCACGAGGGCGGCAGTGTAGGGGTGCGCGGTCCGCGCCATCGACCTCCGCCGCGGCGCACGGCTTCAGGGTCGTCGGGCGTGCGGTCCAGCGGGCGGCGGGGCTCGATGCTGCCGATGTTGTGGCGGGGCCCGCTCCACGGACCGGGGGCGGCGTAGATGCGGTTGGCCAGCTCGTAGACGATGGCCTCGTAGTTGACCCGCCAGCCCCGGAAGTGCGCCCACGCCTCCTCCGCCGGACGCTCCGGGGTGAAGCCGGCCTCGGCCATGCGCTCCACCCCGACCAGGAACTCCTCGTAGGTGAGCCGCAGCGGGGCGTCGGGCAGCGGGTCGGGGTCGAAGGGGATGCGCCAGCTGCGGGCGATGTCGCGCAGGGAGACGAAGCCCATGCGCAAACACAGCCGGGCCTGGGACGGGGCGCTGGCCGGCGACAGCGACAGGTACAGGGCGGCCGAGTCGAGCACGGCGGTGAGGGCAACGATCCAGGACCGCAGCGGGTTGGGAGAGCGGAACAGGACCAGGGCGGGGTAGTTGGTGTGGCTCTCGGCCAGGTCGGCGGCCCACTGCTCCCAGGTGGCGTAGAAGTCGGGGAGGCTGTTCATGATCCCGACCAGCTGGTGGCGGGCCAGTATCTCCGGTCCCCACGCCGGCGCCCCGGCCCGGCTCTCCAGCATGGTGACCAGCGTCTCCCTCCGGTTGAAGGCGGCATAGATGGTGGGCAGGTAGGCGATCTCCAGCGCGACCACGACCAGGCCGGTGGCGGCGGCCAGGTCGTCCACCGCCGTCACCGCCGCCCGGGGCGAGCTGGCGGTGCCCAGCGTCGGGATGGAGGACCCCACCTGGCGGAGCCCCTCGAGGAAGCCGTGGCCGGTGAGCGGCCAGAGGATCAGGGCGTAGCCGACCACGAACACCGCCAGCCACAGGCCGAACAGCGACAGCAGGGCCATGGGTCCGGTGGCGGCCAGGATCCGGTCCTTGGCGTAGTAGTCCTCGACCCGCTCCGCCGCCCAGTGGCTGATGGCCCTCCACGCCATGCGGTTGGCCACCGCCAGGCGGGATCCGACGGCGCGGGGCACCACCAGGGTGAACACCACCGACACCGCCGTGCCCAGCACCACGAAGAGGCCGACCACGAAGCCGGCCCAGCGGGCGGCGGTCACGGCGCCTGCAGGTCCTGGTGGATCTGCTGGCCCGGCTGCAGGTGGAGGCGCACCGCCGGGCCGCTCGCCCCCCCGGCCCGGGCCGACAGCAGCCACAGCCCGGTCAGCAGCGAGATGTGGAACCCACCGGCCGAGTCGGCCCGCACCTGGTGGTCGCCGTCCTTGCCCGAGGCGATCACCGTCACACCGGCGGCGGGCCGGCCGCCGACGCTCACCGTGCCGGTCACGTAGGCGGGCAGCTGCATGCGCCCGGCCGGGTTGGCGCAGGCGGCCGCCCCCAGGGCCAGGCAGCCGACGACCAGTAGCTTCCGTCCGATCGCAACTTTCTACCGTGTCCGAACTCCGCCCGGCGGAGACGGCGCAGCGCACCAGCCGAGGAGCTCATGACCGACACCCTGTTCTACCGCCGCGGCGACGCCGACCCGGCCGCCCTCGAGGGCGAGACGGTGGCGGTCATCGGCTACGGGAACCTGGGGCGGTCGATGGCCCTCAACCTGCGCGACAGCGGGGTGGAGGTGGTCGTGGGCAACCGCGACGACGAGTACCGGGCCACCGCCGTGGCCGACGGGATGAAGGTGCTGGCGGTGCCCGAGGCGGCCGCCGCCGCCGGCCTGGCCTACCTGCTGGTGCCCGACGAGGTGATCGGGGACCTCTACACCGACCAGATCGGGCCCCACCTGGCCGCCGGGGCGGCGCTGGTGCTGGGCTCCGGCTACGCCCTGGCCTACGGCCTGGTAGAGCCGGCGGCGGAACTGGACGTGATCCTGCTCGCCCCCCGCATGCTCGGCGAGGAGGTGCGCACCAGCTACCTCGACGGGCGCGGGTTCTTCAGCTACGTGTCGGTGGAGCAGGACGCCAGCGGGCGGGCCCGCCAGCGACTGCTGGCCCTCGCCCTGGCCGCCGGCTCCCTCCAGCGGGGGGCCATGGAGCTGCCGGCGGCCCAGGAGGCCTTCCTCGACCTGCTCATCGAGCAGACCGTCGGCCCCTTCCTCGGGACCGCCATCCAGCTCGCCTTCGAGACCGGGGTGGGGGCCGGCCTGCCCGCCGAGGCCCTGGTGCTGGAGATGTACATGTCGGGGGAGATGTCGCGGACCTTCCAGACCTTCGGCGAGGTGGGCTTCTACCGCTCGGCCAACTGGCACGGGCTGGTGGCCCAGTTCGGGGGCTTCCTGCGCACCCTCGCCATCGACCGTCAGGGCATGGCCCGGCTCTTCGCCGAGGTGGCCGAGGACATCCGCTCCGGCGGCTTCGCCGCCAAGCTGCAGGACGAGCACGACCGGGGCTACCCCACCGCCGCCGCCATCGAGCTGGTGACCGCCGGCGAGGACCCGATGTCCCAGGCCGAGGCCCGGGTGCGCCAGGCGCTGGCGGCCGGACCGGACTGATCGCCGCCGTCGGCCCTGTCGGTCCCCCGGCATGGTCGGCCCGTCGGGCCCGGTCGGCCCGACTGACTCAGACGCCTCCGGCGTAGGCCGCCGCCCGTACCCCCCGGTCGGCCAGGGCGGTCAGGAAGCCGACCGTGTCGGGGGCCATGACGGCCACCCCGGCCGCTCCGGGCCCGCTCAGGCGGCCCTCCGCCGCCCACCGGGCCAGCACCCCGGCCACCGCCCCCGCCGCCACCGCCGGGCGGTCCACCGCCCCCAGCACCTTGGTCTCCTCGGCTCCTCCGGCCCGGCCGCTGACCTCGACCCGCACCCCCCCGAGCCCTTCGGCCCGGACCCGCCGGGGCAGCCGCACGCCGAGGCGGGCGGCCAGCAGCTCGGCCCGGACCACAGCCCGGCGGGCCGATATGCGCCCCACCCCGGCGAAGGCCGGCTGCAGCAGCAGTGGCTCCACCATGGCGGCCCGGTAGCAGTCGAGGGGGCCGAGCGGATCGGGGAACCACACCTGGGCCCGGCCCGAGCCGGCCGCCAGCGGCACGAAGTCGCTTCCGTCCCACTCGAGGCCCTCTCCGCTGAGGCTGGCCCTGGCTTGGGCGGCGCAGGCGGGGCCGGCGGTGCCCGACACCGCCACCCGGATCTCCTCCACCCGGTCGAGGCCGGCGGCGGCGTGGAGGGCCAGCAGGCAGGACAGGCCCGGTGAGAAGCCGGCTCCGACCACCACCGACCGGCCCACCTGGCGGGCGTCCTGGTCCAGGGCCAGCAGCCCCCGGACCTCCGCCTCGCCGTCGGCCACCGACACCACGTGGGCCCCCGCCGCCAGGGCCGCCCTCGCCCGCTGGAGGTGGTCGGTGGGGCCGGCCAGCACCACCGCCTCCGGGCGGGACTGGAGGGCGTCGTCCCAGGATCCGGCCAGGGCGGGATCGCCCAGGGCGGCGGCGATCTCGTCGGCCCGTCCGGGCCCGCTGCCGACCACGATCAGCTCGTCGACCCGGCCCAGGGAGAAGATCTGCCGGGCCGCCCGGGCGCCCACCGCCCCGACCCCGGCCACGGCGAAGCGGCCCACCGCTACCTCAGTTCCGGCCCGGACAGCTCCCGCCACCCCCCGGCCGAGCTGGGCGGCGCCGGTCGGCGGCCGCGGGCGGCCGAGGCGGCCACCCCGACCAGGCCGGCCACGACCGCCAGGCGCCGTAGCCGGCGGAGGGCGAGGCCCCGGGCCAGGGCCGGGAGGCGGCTGGATCGTGGGCCCGCCGGTCGCATGGGCCGCCGACTGTACCGGTCAGGAGGGACAGCCCGACGCCGGACCGGTGAGGCCGGGCACGCCGCAGAGCTGGCCCGACAGGCCGTCGGGCTGGGTGGCGGTCACCTTGGCCGCCTGGGCGGCCCCGTCGGGATCGGCCCCCGGCCCGGCCTGGCCGTGGGCCAGCAGGAAGGCGAGGTAGGTGTCCACCTCGGCCGGATCGACCCGGAGGTCGTTGTGGTAGGCGCCGGCGAAGGTGCGGTTGTCGGCTCCCTTGAGCTGGGGCGAGCCGGTGTCGCTGGGCGGGTCGAAGAAGGGGTCGCCGGCCGAGCCGTCGTAGACGGTCATCCAGGCCGTCCGACCGTAGGTCTCGCGGCTGCCGCCGGGGCCGTTGAGCCGGGCCAGCCAGGGGCTGGCCGGGGCGATCTCGTTGCAGCCGTAGTAGCTGGTCTCCAGTCCCCGGCAGACCGAGGTGCCGTGGTTGGCCCCGGCGATGCCCACGAAGGCCACCACGTCGCGGGCCAGGGCCGGGTAGTCCGCCATCGTCTTGCGGGCGATGGTCACCCCCAGCGAGTGGGCCACGATGTCCACCTGGCGGGACCCCGTGTACCACTGCACCTCCTCGATGAACCGGCACAGATCGGGCACCTCATCGTCGTCGGCGGCCCCGTTGCCTCCGTTGTAGAACCCGCGGGAGTTCTTCTGGAAGTAGTCCTGGTCGGGGGCGCTGGGGGCCACCCGGGTGGGGGCGCCGGCGTAGAAGTTGCCCAGGCCGTTGTAGGACAGGGCGTACATCTCCTGCATGGAGTAGCCGGCGTCGTTCTGGAGCTGCAGCATGACGTCCAGCCAGTTCTCGGCGTCGGCCTGGTTGCCGTGCACGAAGATGACCGGGGTGTGGTGCAAGGCCCGCCCCCGCGCCAGGCCGCCGAGGCCACCGACGGGGTCGGCCCAGGAGTCGTCGGCGAAGCGGGGGAAGTCGGAGGCGAAGTAGGACGGGGCGGCCGGCGGCCGGTTGCGCCCGCCGGTGGGCTGGTTGGGGTCGGCCTGGGAGGTCCGGCATGCGGGCGATCCGGGCGGGGCGGGCACCGCCGGCTCCAGCCCCGACTTGGTGGCGGCCGTGGCGCCGGGGGCGACCACCGAGGCCACCACGGCGGCGACGGCGATTCCGGCGACGAGCAGCCGCCGGCCCCTTCGAGCCGTTCCCACCCGCGCCTCCCCCCGCCCCGGTTCCCCAGCCATGGCCGGACAATGATGGCCCTTGGGCCGGGGCCGGTCACATCGGAACCGGTTTCTGCCAGGGCGGGCGGGGTGGCGGCGGTCACGAGGGCGGCACGTCAGGAGGGCCGGCCGGCCCACGCCGGTGGTCACCGCCGTCGCCGGGGAACCCTGCCGTAGCATTGGCGGCGAGTGGCCTACTGCCAGTACTGCGGCTCCGACCTGGCCGACGACGCCTCGTTCTGCCCCCGGTGCGGCCGCCAACGCGCCCCGGTCGCCGGCGGTCGGGCGCCTGCGCCACCCCCGCCGCCCGGACCTCCTCGGGGACCAGGCCCTGGAGGTCCTCCGCCGCCACCTCCTCCCGGCTACGCACCGGGGCCGGTCGGCTACGCCCCGCCCTACCAGCGGGGCCCGGCCTACTGCCGGTCGTGCGGCAACCCGGTATCCCCCGTGGCCCGCATGTGCATGAGCTGCGGGGCCCCGGTGACGCCGGAGGGATGGGGCCCGGGGCCCGGTCCGGGCAAGTCGAAGACCACCGCCGTGCTGCTGGCCGTGTTCCTGAGCTTCTGGACCTGGCTGTACACCTTCAAGGTCGACGCTTCGAAGTTCTGGATCGGCCTCGGCGTCGGGGTCGGCTCGTTCATCCTGCGGGCGGCGGTGATGAGCGCCTTCTCGGCGGCGGTGGTGGTCCTCGCTCCCCTGGCGATCTGGATCTGGGCCATCGTCGACACCGCCGCCCGGCCGGACTCGTTCTACCGGGGCTACTCGCAGATCCCGCCGTAGTCCCCCCCGGTCTCCGGCTCCGCCGGAGCGCGATGGGCCGGAGCGCGGGAGGGCCGGGCCCCGTACAGTTGTCCGGGGTGAGCAACGTTCCGCTGGCGGACCTCTACGCGCCCGTCCCCGCCCGCAGGCGGGGCCGGATCGCGGCACTGGGTGGCTCCATTGCGGCCGTGGGTGCGGCCGCGGTCGCCGGGCTGTTCGTGGTTGGCTCGCCGGCGACGCCGGCGGTGGCCCAGGTCCTGTCCCGGGGGGCCTCCAACACCCTGAGCGCAGGCAGCATGAGGATCTCCATGACGGTCAACGAGCGGGTCCAGCGCGCCGCCGGGCCGGACGTCCAGGTCAGCATCACCAGCCAGGGGGTGACCGACCGGCTCCACAAGCAGGCCGACCTGACCGAGCAGATCGGCGGTTACGGCGCCCTGGAGATCAGGCAGGTCGGCAACCTGCTCTACCTGCACCTGCCGGCCAACCTGCCCACCCGGGTCCCCACCCCGTGGGCCTCGGTGGAGGTGCCCGCCACCCCGGCCTCGGGATCGAGCTCCCTCTACGACCCGGTGGGCCAGCTGCAGTCGCTCACCGGCTCGGGCTTCGCCTCCTCGGTCACCAACCTCGGGACCGAGGCGGTCGACGGGGTCCAGACGACCCACTACCACGCCGTGCTCAACCCGTCCGCCGTCCTCGGCGCCGCCAGCGCCAACCCGCTCCTGGGGCCGGTGAACCTGAGCCAGGTCGACATCACCACCCTCACCGCCGACATGTGGATCGACGCCGGCGGCCTGGCCCGCCGCTTCGTCTCCCGGATCGCCCTCTACCCCACCGGTCAGACGGCGGCCGGAGTGACCGCCACGATCACCCTGCACCTGTACGACTTCGGTGTGGCCGTTTCCGTCCAGCCCCCGCCGGCGTCCCAGGTCACCCCGGTCGGCAACCTCACCCAGGTCCTCGGCACCGCCTGAGAGCTACGAGGCGCCGGCGCCCAGTACCCCGCCGAGCCCGCTCAGCAGCTCCTCGCCGGCGGCGGTGTCGATGCTCAGCAGCCGGCTGCCGCCCCGGCGCGCTTCCAGGACGAGGCCGGCCGCCCGCAGCACCTTGACGTGGTTGGACACCGTGGGCTGGGCCAGGGCGAAGGTGGCGGCCAGCTGGCCGACGGTGCTCGGCCGCCGACGCAGGGTCTCGATAATGGCCAGCCTGGTCGGGTCGGAGACCGCCCGCAGCCGCCGGGCCAGCACCTCGGTGCGGGCCCGGACGTCCCCCCCGACGCTGTCGGTGCGGACCCCGACCACCACCACCCCGGGCAGGTCCATGAGCAGGCCCCGGTGGGTGAAGTACGCCGGTACCACCGCCACGGCGCCGCCCGGGCCCATAGCGGCGATCGCCCGGGGTAGGAGATCGCCGAAGTGGGTCGTGGCCTTGGTGAGCTCGGCCCAGTCCGCTCCCCTGGCGATCGAACGTTCCAGGACGGCCACCGCCGCCGCCACCTCCCGCTCCCCGTGGGAGGACCACTCGGCGGCCACCTGCTCCCATGCCTCGGCCAGCACCTCGACGTACCGGCGGCGCAGGCGGGCCGAGCTCCTCAGGCGCCGCAGGCGCCGGCCCAGGGCGGTCCGGTCGGGCCCGGTCTCCGACATGAGCGGATAGCTGTCGTGATCCAGCGCCGGCGCCCGCCGGCACAGGTCCTCGAGGCTGCCCAGGACCTCGGGCGCCGGGGCGAAGAGCAGGTTCCCGTGGTGGGCGAGGATCAGCAGCTCCATGAACCCGCCGCAGCTGACCGCCTCGTCGTCGGCCCACAGCGCCCGCACCCGGTCATCCAGACCGGGCCGGGCCGCGTAGGCCGCCCACAGCACCGGGTGGTCGCGGCGGAAGTCCTCCCGCTCGGCCGAGGACAGCACCCATTCCAGCTCGACCGCCCCCGAGGCCCGGGCGACGACGCCCGGTCCCGCTTGATCGGTCGGGGCGTCGTAGAAGAGAGGAGACATAGCCGTATGACTATATCAAAATTGACTTGTCTACATCCAGTTCCAGGCATACGTTGGTCGGCATGGAACACGACCCGTGGCTCCTGGAGCAGCTGGTGAGGGAACGCTCGAGCCGACTGCACGAGGCCATCGCCCCGACGCTGCCGCACCACCTCTCCGGTGCGAGGACGCGGGGCGCCCGACGACCGGGCCGGCTGGCCCGCCGGATGGGTCTGGCGATGATCGCCAGCGGCCACCGGCTGGCAGGGCTCGGACCGGTGCCCCGCTCGCTCCGCCTCAGCGGCCTCGACGGTCCCCGGCCGTGCTGAACCGGGCGGCAGCGCTCGCGCTGAGTGGGGCTACTTGGAGTCGAACCAAGGACCTCAGCATTATCAGGACGCGACCCCCGCGCAATATGGAACGGAATGACCCACGATGACCAGGTGACGGGCAGCGGGCGCGCGGCATGACCCGGCCTGGCACGTGCGATTTCTGCGCGATGGTGCCGGCCGGGAACTACCCCTCGCATTCCCGTCTGCGGGCGCCAAACGCGTGCGCTTCGGCTGGCGGGCTCAGAAGCGAAGCCACTGTCGCAGACCGCTTGGAGGGCGTCGAGGGGGTCAGAGCTGGTCGGGCTATGCGATGCCGAGAATATGCATCAGAGATTCAAAGGCCCCTCGGTCCTGGTCAGAGAGCGGGGGCCCAGTCGCCAGTCGCTGAGTAAGGGAATCGACCAGCGCGCCCTGCCGAGGACCAAGGAGCGGTTCGTCGGTCAGCCGGCGGACCATTCCTGCGAAGTCACCGACCGGCTCATCCCGTGGGGGCGGTTGGAGCGCCGCACCAGCCTTCTCAGGGTCGTCCTCAGCAGAATCGCCTGAAGAGAACATATTGATATACTTTGACACAGCATGAGCTACATCTAAAGGCATTGATTGTTTGCCGGCCAGATAGCGCGACACCGACGCTTGACTCCGACCTGGCGCCCCAAGTGACGCCAGGGTGTTAGCGCAGGCCGCCTGCGTATGGCCCGCAGCCTTCCGGGCGGCGGCAAGTCGCTCTTTGAGCTCGGGCGCCATCGAGGTCAAGCCTAAGAGCATCCACCCTCGATGCGCATGACGCATACAGAATACGTATGAATGCGCATAGACAGCGGAGGCCCTCCTCTCAGAGGGATCAGCGAATCCCTTCGTGCGCGCTACGGAGCGTCGGGGCCGCCGTGCACCGACGCCCTACTGCGAGCGGCTGGTCATGAGGTTCGAATCAAGGTGCTTCGTGCAGCTCAGGGGGGGCTTGAGGCATGCGTAATTCCGCTCCCTAACGGGACCTTCAGATTCGTCTGTGATGACCAAGCGGCTCCCGGAGAACCACCCGACCTGGGGCTACTGCAAGACCCCCGGCGTTTCCGGATCTCATTCAGGCTTGCGCATGAACTGGCGCACGTGGCGTTCAGCTGCGTGTCCTTCGGGATGGTTAGGGGACCTCATAACGCGAGTCCCATCGAGGCCCGGTGTGATGCATTCGCGGCGTTATTCCTGGTTGGCGCAAGCGATGCCTTAGCGGCGGTTGACGCAGGAGAGGCCGCCGTGAGATCACTCGCTCACCAGCTCGATGTCCCGCCGCGGATCATTCGGGAAGCGGCACTCGCTGCGGCGTAAGAACCCTGACTCTGGCCGCGGCCTCTCCGAAGGATCGGCTGGTACCGTCGTCCGGGGCGCTTAGGAGGAAAGCGGAGACGATGCTGAGCGACCGGACTCCATGGGGGTTGCCGGAGCCACTGCTCCGCCCATCGAAGACCTTCACCGACCCCATCCATGGGGAAATACGCATCACCGAACTCGAGCGGCTCATCATAGATTCGCCGGCCTTCCAGCGGCTCCGCCACGTCAAGCAACTTGGGATGACGCTCAAGGTGTTCCCAGGCGCTGAACACTCGCGATTCACCCATTCGCTTGGCACGCTTCAAGCCGCGCAGAAAATCCTCGATCGAGTAGTTCGCGCAGTTGAGGGTGCGGACCGTCAGCGCAGCCTCCTCGATGACTGGCGTGAAGACGGTGTCTTCGAAATTCGATTCAGGGAAGCCACCGTGTTGGCTCGGTTGACGGCATTGATTCATGACCTGACACATGTGCCGTTCGGTCACACAATCGAAGACGACCTTGAGGTGCTCACCTCTCACGATAAGAACGAGGCCCGCTTCGAAGCCCTGTGGCTGACCTTGCCTAGCGAGGTTCGTTCTGCGGTTGAGCCAGCGCTCTCACAGGCCCCAATCCAAGGCCGCAATGACTCCTTGTTCGCTGAGCTCCGGGCGATTGTTCTCGACAAGGTGAAGGATGCCCAGGTTAAGAGCCTTTACCCATTTGTCGGCGACGTTGTCAACAACGCGATCTGCGCCGATCTGCTCGACTACCTGGCCCGCGACCATTACTTCACGGGGCTGCCCATCGCCCTGGGTGACCGCTTCATGGACAGCTTCTTCATTGCGCCGCGGGACATTCAGAGCGAGTACGCAGAGCGGCTCGTGCTGTCCGTGAATCGGCGCGGAGAGTTCCGGATCGACATCGTGACAGAGCTGATCAAGTATCTCCGCTACCGGTATGAAGCGACTGAACGAGCTCTCTATCACAAGACCAAGCTCGCCTACGACGCAATGCTCGGCAAGTTACTTGAAATGCTCCGAGATGAGTGGTGGCTCGAAGCCGCTATTGCAGCCGTACCGGGTGTCGAGGAATTCGAAGACCGATGGCACGATGAAGAGGTCAGACAACTTGTCGGCAGATTGGCCGGAACCGCAGTGGTTGGGACGATCGATTCCACCGTTGCGGCACGGATGGAGGACCTCTTCTTATCCTTCGGCGATGAGGGCCTCATCGAGCACCTAATTTGGGTCTACCGAAACCACTTGCCCGAGACTGAGCGACAGCACGGCATAGCTGATCTGGCCTTGCGAATTCGCAACCGCAACCACTTCCGAATGATTGCGCATGCAGGCGGTCGCGAAGTCCTTCCGTCGGCGGCGGATAAGCATGCTCATTTTGGATCCGCAATGAGACGGCGCCAGCTTGAGCGGTCGGCTACGAAATGGGCAAGTATCAAGCCGTCTTGGAGCGTCGTCTTGTGGATACCCGGGCCGAACATGCGGTTGAAGCTCGCCGATGTCTTGATCGAGGATCGAGGAATGATCTCGAAGTTGGTCGACCGTTATGAGGATGCAGCCATCATCGCCAGACGCCACCAAGAGCTATGGGCCATTCGCATATACGCGACCGACGAGGTCCGTCTTGACGAGGACGCCAGAGAGATCGTTCTCGCGCGCCTTCGCGATGAGATGGGCTTGCCGTTTGTCAACAGCCAAGGGGCCCCGGTAATTAGTACATCGCGCCTGGCTGCAGAGCGAGTCGGGTCGCGGCGCGGCCTCGGGCGCTCTGACATAGCACGCCTTGAGCTTCATCCCGTGGCTGCACGGGTGGAGCACGCAACCTTCGCGGACCTGGAACTTGCCTTATTCGAGGCCGCTGACACGTTTGCGTCCGGAGGCAGCGAACTGGCCGATGGACCAAAGTTAGGCGACGCGGCCCCACCAGACGAGACAGTAGACCCAGCATGAGCTGGTAAGCGGGCCGCAGACCGCAACCAGCCCGAGTTCCGGCGGGCCTTGAAGCTGTCGGCGCGGTGCGGATTTGGGTTGCGGGGAGACATGTTCATGGCGAAATCGGATACTCGGAACTTCGATCTGATGTGCCAGGCCGTCGTGGCAGGGCATCTTGTGGCGCTTTCTTACGGAGGATATGACCGCCTAGTCGAGCCGCATCTCCATGGGTATACCGCCGCCGGGGAGGAAGTTGTCTTGTGCTGGCAACGTGAGGGCGGGAGCATCTCGGCCGACTCGTCTCACTGGAGGCTCTTCCGGATTCGGCAAATCGAGGACTTCAGCATCTTGGAAGCGGCCTTCGCCCCGCGACCGGACTTCTCTCCACTAACACGGGAGATCCGATCGGTCCACTGTGGTCCTCGACCTCACCTCTGGCGCTCTGCCAGTGAATTACAGTGATGTGCTTGCGGAATGAGCGTCCATCCTTTGTGAAGTCCGGATCCGCCCTCGGTGTCACACCCCTTCGATAGGTTGCAAGCACTGGCCTGCGGCGAGCGCTGTTGATGTGCCGCAGAGGTGTCCAGCGGGAGGGTCCTGCTGCAGATCCGGTTCGCGTGGCCCGGAGGCAGGAACGACTCGATATCGCCCCGCCGTCATCATCCAGCGAGGCTGGCCGTCGCGTATCCGAGGAGAGGTGAATGAAGTGGCGGTAATGGAGCCGTTGCCGATTTGGTCAGAGAAGCGCATGACAGCTGTGTCGCCGAGCAGCTGCCTTGAACAGGATTACCCAGGGGCGGAGATCAGCCTGCTAGCCGAGGTTGAGTCATGGCGGAAGGAGATTCACCGTCCAGCCACTCACACTCATAAGTGGTGGGCACAGCGTCTCGGAACGGTATTCCGTTCCATCGTGGTATCGGCCGTAACTAACTCTGCCTCCGAGGCGCTAGCAGCGTACAAGAGCGCAACACGGCTGCCAGGAATACGAATTCTCGACCCATTCGCCGGTTCGGGAACCACAATAGTCGAAGCGCTTAAGTTGGGAGCCTCAGCCATCGGTGTCGATATCAATCCCGTCGCGACGCTCGTGCAAAGACAAGCGGTGACCGCGTGGGACGTGGACCGATTACGCCGTGCGTTGAAGAGAGTCGAGAAGGACTGTCGCTCTGAGATCGATGAACTTCACCTCGATGTATCGGGGCATCCAGTTCTCTACTATTTCTGGGTTGCTGCGGCTTCCTGTCCAGAGTGTGCGGTCGAGGTGGAACTCTTCAGCAGTTATGTATTCGCTCGTCATGCCTACGCCAAGCGCTTCCCCGAAGCACAGGCGACCTGCCCCGATTGTCATGCCGTCGTACCTATCAATCTTGCCCGAGACGAGCACTTGTTCTGCAAGAGATGCAGCGCACAAGTAGCGCTTGCCGGTCCGGTACAGGGCCAATTCATGACCTGCTCGAATGGTCATCGCTCGAGGGTCATACAGGCCCTAGGCGGACACCGACCTAAGTATCGCCCTTACGCGAAGCTCGTTCTCACTCCATCCGGAAAAGCCTATGTTCCGATTGACGAGTTTGACCTCGATCTATACCGAGAAGCTTCACGGCGTCTGGCGAATGCACGCGCCGGCCAACTCGTGTTACCACAGGGTGAACTCAGTGACGGGTACAACACCGTCCAAGCCATCAAGTGGGGATTTAGGTCTTGGCGTGATTTCTTCAATGATCGGCAACTGTACTGCCTAGGGCTACTGGGCGCGGCCGTGCGAGACCTTGACTGCGAGATTGAGGAACGTGAAGCTCTCGCGGCTCTGTTTTCGGGGTGTCTGGAATTCAACAACCTCTTCTGCTCGTACAAGGGCGAAGGTACCGGAGCCGTACGCCACATGTTCAGCCATCACATCTTGAAGCCCGAGCGAACGCCCTTGGAGGCGCACCCATGGGGGACAAGGGCTTCGTCAGGGTCATTCTCGACTCTCTTTGAGAGCCGCTTACTGCGTGCGTTCAGATACAAGATGGAGCCGTCGGATCTAATCCTCAACGAAGCTGGTAGGGCCATTCGTACGGCCGGACTCTCGGTCCCCCTCCAAAGCCATTCTGCGGACTTTGCAGCGGTCGGGTCTGACGCAGTGTTGCTGACGGGCGATGCCGCTTCGACTCCGCTACAGGACTCAACTATCGACTTGGTAGTCACGGATCCGCCCTATATGGACAATGTCCACTACAGCGAGCTCGCGGACTTCTTCCACGCATGGCTGACTGAGGTCCGGCCGTATCGTGATTACCCAATTGTGCCGACGACACGAGCTGTCGGGGAGGTGCAGGGTACAGATCATGAACACTTCGCGAAAGGAGTTGGGGCTGTTTGGCGCGAGTGTGCCCGTGTCTTGAAGCCCGAGGGTTTGTTGGCATTCACATTCCATCAAGCTCGGATGGAAGGATGGCTCGCCGTAATGAACGGGTTACGTGATGCCGGGTTTGTCGTGACCGCAACTCAGCCGGTAAAGGCAGAGATGTCTGTAGCCGCCCCCAAGAGCGGCGCCAAAGAACCTTCCACTCTGGACACAATCGTGGTCTGTCGAAAGGTGGGAGTGGATGGACCTGCCCACTCTTCGATTGGGTCGTCGCCTGATGAGGCGGCCGAGTGGGCGGTCAATCGCCTTCATCATCTAGAGACTGCGGGTATCCAGTTCGGGCCTAGCGATGTACGGTCTGTGGTCCGGGGCACTGTGTTGTCGCTCTTGACCCGGCCTGGTGCGCGAGATGATACCGCTATCGCCGTAGCGGCCGATAGGCTTGCTGAAGCTGCAGCCACCTCGTATCGGTCTCTTGGTCTCGTGGGAGGGGCAGAATCGTCTGGGGGACCGCCCAAAGACTAGGGCAAGTTCAGCACGAACTTACCTCGAGGAGCGGTTCGTTCCGAGCGCTTGAGAACCTTCTTGAACGGGTCGTCAGGGAGATCGACCGAGTCCTCGGGGCTGACGTCTGATGCGAGGCGGTAGTAGCTGAAGTTAATGCTGCCCTTGTTCGGTTCCGCAAGTGTGCGGGTGAGCGCACCCATTCGATGCAGCTGGGGATACTCCTTCGTCAGGTCCTCACGGTCGTGTATCAACGTTGCGCGGTTCCGAAAATCTGGCACGCTCAGCGGGTTCGGGTACACGTACATGGGTCGAACACGGTCCATACCATCCCCATATGAACCCAGGTTGATCCGCTTTGTCCTTGGGCTGGTGGCCCATTTGTATTCCTTGTCACTGGAATCGAGAACGCTTCCGACACACATCACCATTTCCGGCACGCTCGGATGGTCAGTGGTGATGTCCAGTGTTGCAAATAAGTAGGTCGCCGGTACGGGTAAAGGCCCGGCGACGCCGTCCGCCGAGATCAACGCGACGGGCGTGGGGGGTGTCGAGTTGTAATCGGGTCCGGAAGAACGGCCAACTGGCTTCCCCGCCTTGAACTCGACCTTCTTGACCTCTAGGCCAGTGGCCCAAGCGACTGGATCTGGAGGTGGCCCATTCGTCCGCGCGTGTTCGAGCCCTTGGAGCCCGGCTTCGGTGTCGGTAAGAACCATGTCCGGCGAGATCAAGGGGCCCGGCGCACGCTTGACGATTGACGGACGGTGTCTGACGTCGGAGAGCCTCTCCGAGAGAAGTTCCGCCACCCGAACATCGAAGGGGTCGTCTTGCACATTGCCCTTGGGAGGCAGTGGTTCAAGAGGACGGGGCTTAACCCCGGCGTCCGTCCGCTCGAAGAGGCCCTCGGCCAGTACGACAAAAGCGGCTCCGAGAAGATCCACGAGCCTCGACTGTACGGCGGAAGCGTGCGTGCCAGGGAATGGCTGGCACTTGAATCCGTGAAGGAAGTTGTCACACACGGATCGGGCCCTACTCTAGACAGCCAGGCCGGCGCCGAAGGCGCCGGGCCTGGGCAGTGATCCGGAAAGATCCACCTGATCCACCCGCCCTGTCGTCATCGGTTGCGGGGTTGAGGGGTGTACTGGACCCTGGGCGACGCTGCCGGGAAGCGACCAGGCTTCTCGCAACCGGGTGCAGGGAGGCATCGGGGCGGTTCGGCTGACCACGGGACGGCCCGGCCGGCAAAGCTGATGGAGTGCGAGGGGGGCGGCCGGGGGCCCGACGACGTATGGCGGTCGTCGGCGTCGTGCTGGTCGTGGTGGCCGTGATCCTCCTTCTGGAGCTCTTGCCCAGAGGAACGGGTACCGCGGCAGCGCCGTGCCCGGCCGGGACCCGAGCGATCCACGTTGGCGAGTCCGTTCGGGCTACCCACCTCGTGACCCACCTGGTCCTGGTGTCCGGCAGCGAGACCGAGCCCAGATCCCGTCCTCCCGTCCTACGGCCTGCCCTCCGACACGCAGAACGGTCCGCTGATCAAGCTCCAGGTGCTGCCCGGCTCACGACTGGACAGCTCCGTTCCGGGCGGCCTCGTCACTTCCTCGGTGAGCGTCCAGGGCCATCCGGCGATCATGGCCGTCGCCCCCCGGGTGGTCCCGGAGGCCCTGTTGGCCGAGGCCGACCGGGTTCACTACTACTGGAGCCCCGCCCCTGGGACGGTGATCTCGGTCACCACATCGCTGCTGGGTCGCGACCTGGCGTACTGGGTGGCCCAGGGCGTCTCTTATTCCCCTGGCCAGGTGGTTCCGGCCGCTAGCGGGCCCGGGGCCTGTACCCGACCGGACCGCGGGTAGATCGTCTCGGGTCGCGTCGAGTTCGCGGACGCCCTCTTGCGTCGCCCGACCTGGGAACGTACGTTCGTAGAGGTGGACCGCTCCCACGAGCTGGAGATCATCCGCCGCTCCTTGGCCATGCTCAATCCCGGCCACCAGGCCCTGCGCCGGGAGTCCGCCCTGGACCTCATCGAGGAGCTGAAGGAGCTGACCGAGCGGCTGGAGGCGCTGCGCTCCGGTCTGGCCACGCTGGTGGAAGCCGATGACGCCGTTGCCCGCCATCCGGTCGCCCGCCGCTACGGGCACCGCGGGTGATGCGCCAATCGAGGGCCCCTGCGGAGCTCACCGATCTCGCCGGACGGCCGATGCCTTACTTGATGGACACTCCCCAGCGTCTTCGGTGGCCGGCCCAGTGCTCGAGCTGCGGCACGTCGATCCCCGCCGGCGGGCGAGCGTTCTGGGATCGGGCGGCCCGGAAGGCGACCTGCACGGACTGTCACGCCCGACAGCCGGAGCTCGGTGGTGTCGCTCCGGAGCAGCCTCCGGTGCCAGCGCCCAGCGTGACCGGTTCGGCCGGCTCGTCCGCGCAGCGCACCTACGAGCGCCGCAGCAGCCGGGAGAAGCGCCGCAAGGAGCAGGCGGTGGCCGCCGACGACGCCTGGCGTTCTCGGGTCAAGGCTGACCACCCGCTCCTTGGGCGGCTGGCGACGGCTGTGACCCCGAAGCCGGCGGTCGGGCCGGAGTCGCAGGCGACGAGGGCGTGGGCCGAGGGTGCGGCCGGCGAGCGGCGGGTAGCCGAGGTGCTGGCCTCCTGCTCCGGGGTCATTGCCCTCCATGACCGGCGCATCCCGGGGACCCGGTCCAACATCGACCACCTGGCCGTCACCCCAACAGGTGTGTTCGTGATCGACGCCAAGCGCTACGACGGGGCCGTCGAGATCCGGGACCGGGGCGGGTGGCTCCG